>Ga0247774_1000039_pt1 | contig 56549 bp, 52 predicted proteins | sample UWRJL001104B6_FD_179933 | JGI IMG/M metagenome (GOLD analysis project Ga0247774, IMG submission 179933) | Plant litter microbial communities from Arlington Agricultural Research Station in Wisconsin, United States - UWRJ-L001-104B-6 | ecosystem: Environmental > Terrestrial > Plant litter >...
TAACATCAAGCTAGCAAGTCGCGGCGCCGAAAAAAAGGCGACCGTTTTTGCCATTCCTAACCAGGTCTCGGACCACGTCACGTTCCTCGAGTTCGATGACAAGAACTTCAGCGTCCTCAAAGACGCTATCGAAACGGCTCGTGTGGTAAAGGACGAGTACGAACTGGCTTTGATGAAAAAGGCCAACGACATCTCGTCTTCTGCACACAAGGGTGTCATGGCCAAGGTCAGAGGCGCTGAGAATGAGCAGCAACTTGAGGCGAGCTTTGTTGCCCTTAGCATCGCCGAGGGAGCCAAGCATCAGTCGTACCACCCCATCTCGGCATCTGGCCGCTCGGCAGCCACGCTCCACTACGTCAAGAACAACCAACCACTTGCTGGAAAACTTAACCTCTTGCTCGACGCCGGTGCCGAGTGGGACTGCTACGCATCTGATATTGTACGTTGTCCACCCTTGTCTTTGTGCTCCCCCGCGGCCCTCTCTCTTGAGGCGCGTTCCTGCCCTGCCTGGGTCCGGTCAACCCCATTCTCACTGCTCCCCTGCAGACTCGGACGTTCCCCATCTCGGGCAGGTTTTCCAAGGAATCCCGAGAAATCTATGACATTGTACTCAAAATGCAGCTCGAGTGTATCGCTATGCTCAGACCGGAAATCGTCTGGGACGACGTCCACTATCATGCCCACGAGGTTGCCGTTGATGGTCTCCTTGCTCTCGGCATCCTAAAGGGAGATAAGCAGGCAATAATGGAGAGCAGGACAAGTGTGGCGTTCTTCCCGCACGGTCTTGGCCATTATCTAGGCATGGACACGCACGACACGGGTGGAAATCCAAACTACTCTGACCCGGACTCCATGTTTCGATATCTGCGCGTTCGCGGTCAGCTTCCCGTGGGCTCGGTTGTCACGGTCGAACCTGGAGTATGTTAGCGACTGGTCTGACGATTGCAGTTGCAAATATTGACTTTTTTTTTTTTACAGATTTACTTTTGCAACTTTATCATCGAACCTTACCTCAAGGATCCAAAGCACTCACAATTCATCGATGCAACTATTCTTGACAAGTACTGGGATGTTGGTGGCGTCAGGTACGCAGTTGACCTTGCCTTCGTTGTTCTCGTTACCTGCCAACCCCCCCCTCCTTCTCTCTCCCGGGACTCTTCTCCTAAACTCACTGATGCAGAATCGAGGACAACCTTGTCATCACGCCGTCAGGCTCGGAAAATCTTACAACGGCACCGAAGAACCCGGACGAGCTGGAGAAGATTATTAGCGTGCACTAGCAGGCGTTAGTCGTCGCCCACCGCAATTCCAAGTTTCGATGCTTAGGAGCCAAGAAGCTTTGACAAATAAGACGCAGCATTCTCAGATTTGAACATCCCTTCCCCTCCGGCTTTTCTCCCTTCAGCTGCAACTGGACATTCATTTGGTCAGATCTCTTCCAGCATCGGCCGATCTGTTGCGCCGCGCATGTTCATCTTCGCATAGTCAAGTCCGATATCCCTTGTCTAGGAAGTCCCAACCCTGAACTCACTATGGCTGGCAAAATTGCGCATTTCTTGAGTACGGTCCCGTCTTTCTTCATAACTGAAAATGCCGGCTGGGCCGTGCCGTACTAATATCCTCGACTGTCGCTAATGACAAGTCGACGACGCCCCTGTTCTTCAACCCCTTCGCAGGCTCATTCTCGAGGTCCGCAACGGCCTCTACTGTGTGTCCTGACGCTGCTCTTGTGGATTTGAGGCTTTTTCTCCAGCTTCGACGTGACCGCAACCCGGGGCTCCTCTTATCTTTCATGTCTTGGCTCAGCCTTGGAGAGGCTCCGATCGATGGCTCCAGTAGCCTCGATATACTGAAGGTGGAGTGTCGGTCGATTCAAGTCATACGCGGCATGACAGCCGAAACCATCCGATGCTAGAAACCCAGAGCAAACCATTATCAACAACAGAAACAAACGCCATTCCAGATACTGGAGCGTCGAATCTTGTAATGGCTTCCTACGTCATGGGTGGTTTGGGACCGTCGCCTTTCGTTTGCTCGAAGTTTCAACGCTCCATCTCTGCAAGTCCAACGAAACGTGTCAAATCGTTTGCCTTGTAGAGATGAGCTTATCTCATCCGGAAGTCTCCATCCGGAACTTTTGGCGCGGGCGCCGACTCAAATTCTGGTTCGGACTCTAATTAGGATTGAGACGAGGCGCAAGCGTGCTATTCATTGAACTGACTCGGTTGTTCGGAATCGGTTTTGCACTCGATCCAGCAATACGTCTTGTCCGCCGCTGTTCCGCAGATTACTCAACATGACAAGCGAGTCTTCAATAACTGTCACCGCCAACTGTTACTAAACCCCATGTGGTCAGATCTTGCAGCATGCTTGCTAGAGATGGCTAGAATTTGGCCCCCAACATTCTTTCTTACCATCATTTCGTGCCCTCTTTCTCGTCGCCCGTTCCCTGTTTCTCGTCGTCCGCCCCTCCCATGGCAATGGTCAGCTGCATCCGGGCACTGTTCTTTCCTTTAGCTCTCTTTGGCAATATTTTCGGTATGCGGCGTGTCACTGCTGCAACAGTAACGAAACCATTTGAGGAAATTTCCAGCCTGGTGCCCGATACAAGGTGTCACCTTCATTCCAAGTCGAGTCCCACTGCTGGATCGCTTCCAAGATGCGTCCCGCGTACCACGCACCTGGTTCTCCATTTTTATCCCATCTGATCTTGGCACGTATCCCGTACTTTCCGTGCTGTTGTCGACGGTTCGGGTTGGCCCAGCCCGAACTCTCTCTTCCTGACGGCGATTCGTTCGCTTGCAGCCTCGGGGCGGGAATGCACGCTCGTCATTGGAGGCCGGCTGCATCTCCCCACAGGGAATAAGAGACAAAATATGTATGACGCCAAGCTCAAAATGAGCGCTCAGTGGCCCAACCTTCACGACTTGCATCCGCGAAATCCTATCACCGCCTTGTACAGCAGTCATCTCATGCGAGCATTGCGGCCAGATCTGTGACCAGCAGCCACCACGCAATCGCAGCCAACTGGAGCTTTTCGCCTGAACAATGGCCGTGCTGCCCTCTGCAGTCGCTGGTGTACCAGCCACAAATAAACTGGGCACAAAGGCAGTCTCCCGTCTCGTTGCTGCCGCAGGCGCGGACGCCGCCAGTTCTTTTGTGGTCGGCGTTGCGCATGAGCTATGGCAGAGCAACTTTCTTGGGGACATTAGAGCTTCAGCCCCACGAGGGCATATCTTGGGCTGCCCGCGCCTTTCCCTGGCACCACCAGACTAAAGCTCCAAATTTGACGAGGCTCTTCGCACTCGACGAGAGGACTCGGTGACCTGGCCGTCCCGACCAAAGTGCCGACCTCTGGGCGTGATTTCTCAATCGACTCGGCTTCAACGATGATGGTAGACCGAACGAAAGCTCAGAAGCCCAACGTCTATGCCAGTGCCCGGCAGCCCCACTGCTGCTTCGTCACGGTCGTGAGGCGCCAACCCCGCGTCCTCACACAGACCATCACCCGCCCGTCTACCACCATTGTCACGTATGTCACGCTCGGTGGTCCTTACCCAGAGCATTTTGAGTCGACGCCAACACCGACGCCGACGACTGCGGCCGTCATTCCTCCCCCGGAACCCGAGCCCACCGAAGATGCGCAGGGCAGCATTTACGGCTCCGACGGGTCGTTGTCGAACGCCGAGATTGGGGCCATCCTAGGGTCTGTCATCGCCTTCGTGGCCCTGTTGCTCATCGCTTGGCAGTGCATAGTCTCGAGTAAGATTCAGCGGGTGGACGATGACAGCTCGAGCGCCTCGTCGTCCTCGGACATGACGGAACGGCGCTTCGTTCGGAGACCACGTCCACCACCATCGTCCAACTCGGACGACGAGACCTCGTCTCTGTCAAGCAATGCTTGGGGACCCAGACCCCCCCCGTCCGCACCGGGATACACCAGAGTCCAACGGCCAGCCCGAGTGGCTCCCGCCACTATTCGACAGTACCACCTAAGGGAAATGCCCATTGCCTATAGCAATGTCCGCCATGACACGCGGGCAAGAACCCGGCCGCCGTGACGAAGCCATCTTTGAGTGTCCTCTGCGCCCGTGGCCTGGCCTTGTCTGTTAGCCCTGTAAGTCGTTGGCCTGCCCCCGGTACTCAACGCAAGCGCTCCCGCATGACTAACACGGGGACAGTCCTTCTCAACCACTGAACATGCATATATATAATCTACTCTCGTTGGTACACCAAACATGTCGGGGGACTACATATTTCTCAATGCGTATATTACGTCGGATGGCTCCAAACCCAGTCCTGGGTCCATGCTCCTAGTCTAGTAATACAAGATGCGGTGATCCAAGCACCGGGTTGCACGCCAAATCGCCTTGACCAATGCACATGGTGAAATGATCCAAGCTGCCTCGCCAAAACATGATGATCAAGGTAGAGCACCTACCTGTAGCTACTTCGGATGCAAAAGGCATGCGCGATGACCACTCGACAAAAAAAAACCCTCCAATGACTCTAACGCCGACACCAAAAACCGGCTATCGTACCGCCCTTCTCACGCTTGCGTCAGTATACCTATGGATCCTAGCTTATTCAATACCATCTCACATCTCACTGTCGATGCTTCAGGCCGCCAACCGCATGCTCGTCCTCCGCACCCGACCACTTCGCCTCAACCCAGCATCGTCATTTACAAAGACTCTCTGAGCTCGAACAGCCACTGCTTCCTCTTCCTCGTCCTCGTCGTCCTTCTGTTGCTTCATGGCCCATACCGGTGGCTTGCGGCCTCTGGCCATGGCTTCTGCTTCGGCATCCAAGAATCGATGGATGGTGCGATGGTCCATAATGCGTTCCTCCCTGTCGCGGGCCCCCGCCTTTTCTGTCTTGGGCCACACGTAGCCGTAGAGCTTGGAATGGCGCTCGCATCGCGGGCACGAGCTCCGCGTGTAGTAGGCATTCTGCTGCACAAACGTGGTGCTGCAGTTGGTACAGGAGACCCAAGCCATTTCGGGCTCCGCAAGCAGCAGCGGCGTCAGGGTGTAGTCACCAGGAACCCGACTCTTGACAGGAGGCGGCGTTCCTTGCTTGACAAAGGTTCGCCTCTGGTACTTGCGCTTCTTCAGTGGCTGTGGAGAGTCTTCCACCTCGCTGTTGCCGACTTCAACGCTCATGGCCATGGCGGCCGCGGGTGGGGTTACGACTTGCTCGACCTCCTCGACCTGTACCACCACCTGTCCTGCCTGGCGGCTCGTGGGAGGCGTTGTTGAAGGTGACGGGTACAGATCCGACGCAAGTGACGTCGTCGTCGTGGTCCCGTCCACAGACACACCCACTTCTTCCACCTTCAACATGACTTCCACTTCCTTTGCGCCGAGATGTGGACTGTCGTTGCCCACTGACGTGGCATCCGTCAAGGCAGCAGCATCGTTGGATATGCTAGACGAAGAACCGCCACGGCTGGTTCGGTCGGTGGCATCGTCGCTGGTCGCATCGCTTGTCATGTCGCTCGGCGGGCTGATGAGGGAAATGGGAATGGGTTCTGTCGCCTCGGCAGCCATGACTTTCTGCTTCTTTGACGGCGTAAACGGAGGTGTCGCCAGCGCGCTGATTGGACGCTTCAGGTGCGACGAGCGCTCCGCTGATGGCGAGTTGGTCGCGTGCACGTTGTCGAAACGACCGCTTCGCGACCGCGTCTTCCAAACCCGGGGCCGAATATCTGGTGTCACCGACGGCGTGCGGGATGACTCTCTGGTGCTGCCATCCCGTCTGCGCCGCCGCAGCGAGTAGCCCTGTAGCGAATCCTGCTCGATGCTGGGCTTCACGCGCACCTGTCCATCCTCGGATGCCCAACCGTTGACCAGACTGTCCTCGCACGTTCGGCACAAGCATTCGCAATTGTCCTCGCCAAAATAGTTCTCGCCGTACGTGACGGTAATCTCGTCCCCGGCCTCGATGTCCTTGGTCGCAACCACCTCCATGCCGCCCTGACCCGTAGTCATGAGCTTGGCATTGGCGTCGCAGTCGTGGTTGGCGAAGCGAGCCGGTCCCATGAACAAACTGGTGCACTTGCTCCGGGAACTGACGACAATGCTAAAATCCTTCTTCCGTTTCGCAATCTCTTCCTCCTCTCTGGCCGTGATGACAACCTGAATGCCGCAGAGATACTTGATAGTCTCATTCTTGCGGATGAAGCGACGGGCCGTGATGCTCGCTTCGTGCGACACAATCGTGTATCGGTTCGTCGAGTTGACTTCGAAAGGACAGTCGGGCAGGTAGATGCTCATGTATCGGCGCACGTGCTTTCGGAAATCTTCCTTCTCCTTGCTAGTCTTGAGCGACGCATGAAACCTGGCCAGGCCGTCGACGGCAAGCATTTGCGACTCGGCCGCATCGATATCGGGTTTGATAACGAGGTGGTTCTGGATAATCTTGGCAATGTCTTCCTCCCTCACGCCGCGAGAGGGGTGATAGGACGGTCGATTTTTCGGAATCGTGGTCCAGTAAAAGACCTGCAAAGTGTGTCAGTCAGTCGATCCATCCTCGCATGTCATCACCAATTAGGTCCTGAGACGGAGCGACAGAAATGCAAAGATCGCGGTGACATACCCGGTCTATAAGCGCATCGGTAAGAATATCATCGTAAGTCGACAATTGCGCCAAAGTCAAGACCTGCTTCTTCGCCATGGCGGCTGGTCTTGGGGACATTGTCGTGGTTGTCACTGCTGTCTAACGCAGGTGTTGAGAGGAGAGAGAGTCGAGGCGCAGCTGACCGGAACAAGTTGCTCGGACTGCGAAAAGGGGAAGATCGGGCGGCAGGCGCAGAATGGTGAATGCGTCTGATGCGATCGAGTTCCGAAAGAACGGACGAAGGGGTGCTTCCTCTTCCTGGCGCCCCTTCAATTGCGACTTCCTCTAAATGAAGCAGAGCCCGGCCTCTCGGGAGCCAACGAGGAACTTGGATGGATTTTTTCAGTCTGGGTTGTGAAGATGTCGAGCGGAAAAAGAAGGTTTCAAGATGTAGCGGCAAGCCGAGTCGTTTGTCCCGACGTCATCCAAGCCAATCAGCAGGAGGTGAGCCAAGCGGATAGTGCTTCCGGCACATACACTACCGCTGCTAGAAGGCGGACAAAGAGAACAACGAATCCTTTACTTGGACCTCCAAAGAACAAAAGGCGTCAGCAAGGATTGATCTAGGAATGATTCCTTCGGGAAGAGAAGCAGACAAGTAGCAACATCTAGATGAGAGTCACAAAGGATCAATTGGGAGAAACGACAGAGGTACACCATGCCAAACCACCCCGGACTAAATACGAAGCGGTCGTGCGCCTACCCCGTACCAGAACGCCAAATTCAATTAACGACTTTTCGCGTCGACGTGAAAATGAGGTGGCGGGGAGTCGCGGAATGACATGGACCAGGCTCTGCTGGAAATTGTCCTGAATCGCAGGCGCCCAGACTCTGTCAAATTTACAGCTGTGTCGGGCCGTTTTTGCCAGCTGACGGGATCCAGCTTTCGATGTGCTGCCATCATCAGAGGTTTTCATCTCAATTGGCGACCACCGAGACTCCGTCACTTCTCTGCCACCCCTCCAAACAAAGGACCTTTGTTGGTCAAGATGATTCAACTAAAGGTTCGCTTCTGGCTGCCAGTCTGGCCGGGCCTTCTTCAGCTAACTAGCGACAGACTATCCTCAACTGCATCGACAACTCGGGCGCTGCACTCGTCGAGTGCGTACTAGTCGTCGGCCGGAAAAAACACGCCAGTATAGGTGCGCAACATCTCTCCGGATCATGCCTCCCTGCAATGCTTACACGTTCATGACTAACTGGGAAACGCAGGCGATCGGATGGTTGTCGTGGTCCAGAAGCAACGAAATACTGCCGAAGCCGGGTCGTCCGTGGTGAACCGAGTCAAGCGAGGAGACATGAGGCACGCTGTCGTCGTCCGAACAAAATATAACAGTCAGAGGCCCGATGGGAGCGTCGCCCGCTTCGACGACAACGCCTGCGTATTGATAAATAAGGCGGGCGACCCGGTAGGCACAAGAATCACTGGAGTGGTGGGCTCGGAACTGCGGAAAAAGAAATGGGGAAAGATTTTGTCTATGGCTCCGGTGTACGTGTAGAACCATCACAACTTTCACAGGCGGCATGGCATTCAGGAACGCATGCAGCGCGTCAGGTTTCTGTACAACAATGTATATACGAGTATAATGTTCCCCATCACCTCCGGCAGTAGAAAGACGGTCAGATAGGCATGGCGTTTCTGCGGCGTTGTGGAAGTAGTTGGAACGGTGACAGAAAGTCCTTCCAGCTGCAGAATAGAGAGCATTCCACCAGCATGTCCATGCCTCGTCCCCATGACTACAACTGTTTATCGAGACAAAAAAGGCGAAAGTAAGACAAGACAAGTAGGAAGATAAAACGTCAGTCTTAACTTGAGTTCATATGTCTAACCGCGAAAGTACCGAGTAGGAATCAAATGAGCCAAAACGCCGAACCAAACCAGTCCCGCCAATCATAACCATGACCTGTCTATTTATGCTGTCCCGAATAAAACGCCTGTTCCGTACCTATCGTGGTATTGACTTGCTCTTCGCTCGCTCGTGTGGGTCGTGTTTGGCAGTCTTGAATCTGCGCGGTCCTGTCGTACCTACTGGAAGATGTGACCGCAGTCACAGCAAACAAAGAACAATTTCTACTCGTGGTCAGCAAGCCCCTTCACCCTCGTCCAAATGGGGTTAAACAAAAAGTCGGGGAACTAACCATTCCAGTTTCAGCGCTTCGCTGTTGCGACTGGAAAAAGACAGCTTGATCGTGTCCGCATTGCGGGCAGTTCTTGACTGCACGGGGCAACTAGACGCCAGCCGTCAGCTGCTTGTCTCGTCTTGGAGCTTCACGCCTTCTCCGTCCTTCTCCCAGCCGTCTTCTTCGCCCGCCTCCACGTCGCCGAGCATCAAAATGTCTTCCAGCCGGTCCGACAAGATGGATTCGTATCCCTCGTCTGTAGGCGCCACCTGCGATGACTCTCCGCCGTACAAGGGGCAGCCACACATGAAGCACGCAGCAGCATTCAGGATACTTACTGTTGGGTCCGATCCCACGTCCTGCGTGACGCCGGCTGTCTCGCCCGCGGCATTGTTGAGCACGTTACGAAAGACGCACGACGACTGGGCTTCTTCTGTATACTGGCAAGTCCGGCACGTATACTGGAGCTTGCGCGTTTCAACGTCCTCCTTGGGGTAGAGCATGTTGGAGCATTCCGAGCAGAAGCGGAATGTGATCTGTTCAAATTTCTTATCCCCGCCGTCTTGGGACGTCGTCGAATTTGGTGTGGCCATGGTGGCGATGGTGAGCGTGGAGAGTAGCGAGAGGGATTCCCACGTTTGGAATAGTCGAGAGACGATAGCGGTGTTGAGAATACGATGCTTGTGGTTGGATGCGAGGCTTGCAAAAACGCGCGGGCTTGTTGACGTGTTTGAGTAGGAATTTTTTCGACTTGGGGAGCAGGCGGGGACCAAATGAAGAATGGCGGGCTCGAATACCAGGTGGCAACTATTTCCCACTAATTAACCGATCGGATTTCTGACAACGCACCGCAAGCCGGAGCACGGGCTAGGTGCACTGTCGAAACGAGCGAGTGAGAGAAGGGGAAAATGTGAAATAACGGAAGAGCAAGGGAAGCGGAAAGCACAGAGAAGGTGAGGAGAACTACTAACGGAAGCAGCTCGGAAATTTTTGTCACAGAGTACGTCGTAAATATGCTCGAATGCTTTGGGTCCTCATGTGTTTATCCTAGTAGTACACGTCTCAATGTTACTCGGGTACAGAGAACTGTGGAAATCTGGCCCGGGCGCCTTGCTAAGTTGGCAGCTCCATAAGTCCCCATTTGTAGAGGGCAGAAGACACAACCCATCAATGGAATGGCGACTCAAGAGCATTCCCAAGCCTTTACAAAGCGCCTGTCCTACCTGAAAACAAGGGCGCCTAACCTTACGTCTCGTCACTCCCCACCATCGGGAATCGATCCGCCACCCGGCAGGTGGATCTGTGGGAACCGGTCCAGGTCCGCTGCCCCTCCCCCGCCCTGGCGTTTCGCAGTTTGTTCCTGCACGTCATTCGCCAGCGCTTAATGTGAATGGTTGCTTCAGGGACCATCACCTCCAGCTTCTTCATAAATGCCAGTCAGCCCGCTAGCTTCGATCCTTGATTACTTGCTGTGCCTCTCCTCGCCAGCATCGGCTATCCACGTTCTATTAACCGTACCCACTCTCAAGATCTACAAAGTCCACGCGCAATTGTAGCAAAAGTATCAAACATGGCCGTAAGTCTTGCTTTTCTCAGCTCTCCTTCAGAAAGGAATGTTTCCGGCGGTGGTGAACCACCAGGTTCTCCCTAACCCCGACAAGTCTTTGTTAACAGCCAAGCCTCGCAGGACAAGGTGGAAACCGGGCTTCCCCCAAACTGGGAGGTCCGCCAGAGCACCAGCAAGAACCTTCCTTATTATTTCAACACGCTCGACAAGGTCTCGCGGTGGGAACCTCCCGAGGGCACGGACACGGACACGCTCAAGGTCTACATAGGCAACCACCACACGCCATCCATCACAAAACCTGCGTCGGTCGTGGTTCCTGAGGGCAAGATCTGGGCCGCCCATCTCCTCGTCAAGCATTCCGGAAGCCGGAATCCCACGAGCTGGAAGGAGGTCAGTCAATTTTGGAGACTTACTTAGAGAATAGACGTGAACAACTTAGCAAAAGTCCGCGGCTGTTTGGAGTCCGGCGCATGGCTAACTCGCATTATCTGGGCAGCCGAAAATTACGCGAAGCAAGGACGAGGCCATGGCCATCATCAAGGGATACCAGGACCGCATTAAAGCCGGCGAGACTTTGGGCAAGATTGCGCGAACCGAGTCGGATTGCCGAAGTGCAGGGAAGAATGGTGACTTGGGTTTCTTCGGCAAGGGCGCCATGCAAAAGGAGTTTGAGGATGCGGCTTTTGCCCTGCAGCCGGGAGAGCTCAGTGGCATCGTCGAGACCGCGAGTGGCCTCCATCTTATTGAACGGTACGCAACCATTACTACTCCTTTGTTGGCCGTCTTCTTCACGAAGCCTCGTGCTACCGCATTCTTTGCCACCTCGCTGATTTGTCCTCAACGCAAGACTTGGTTGAAAATCACGCCTTTGGGAAACAAGGAACAGGAAAGGCTTGGCAGATGTCCGTGGAACGTCTCCTGTCTAGCAAAGATGAAATATCTACAGTTCAGCATGTTAAGAATATCCGATGCGACACCAATTCCCTGGCCCATACTCTCTCTCTCTCTCTCTCTCTCTGTAACCACGCCGACATTGCCAGACATCTCTAGAAGATGCAATATGGTCTCGTACCCACCAACCGATCAAACTCGTTGTCTCCTCATGCTTGTGCAATCGCCGTCAGGGCTCCTTTGAATGGCTCGAAAGACGTGAGGAACGTTGTGGTGATACCAAAACTTATCATAGCGAGAGCTGCGTATGGTGCAGCTCGACTTCGACGTTCGTATAAGTAAGACACACCCATGGCAATGCCGTTGATGCCAATGGCCGACCCGGCAGCGATGGCAGCCGCAGAGTCTCGGCTGTTTCCAAGTGGCTCTTCTTGCTCCCCACCAGCCGAATTTTCAATGTCAACATCACCCCCAATCCTTTGGGCTCGCCTTTGCTCCTCTCCTGTACCTCTCTGTTCTTCCTCGTGTACCCCATGCGCGCTCAGCCATTGCAAGAGATACGGGGCCAGCAGCTGCCCCATAATGCCGTTGCTAACTACCAGGGCTGCGTTGACGACTGTGTTGCCTCCAAGCGCTTCAGTTGCCGGCTTGGCAAGAACCAAAGTCGTGCTCCGCGCCGCAAAGGCCAGGGCTTCAGGCAGCTCCAAACCAACGGCCTTGCCCAACGCGACGGAAATAAAGGCGCTCAGCACAGAAGCCGCCATGGACCCAAAGATGACGAGGAGTCCGCCGCGGCTCCAGAGCTGTCTGCGGCACTCGTAGAGCTTGAATCCCCAGGCGACCATGCCGCACTGAAGCAGGGCGAGGGCAGCATCTCCTGCGCCGAACCAGTCAGTTTGGTCTTTTTCCAGTGGTATTCGGAAAGCCCAAAACGACCAGAGCCTCTCCAACGGTGCTCCTCCGCTGAACTCGCTCAGCACGTCGACGAGATCTCTCTGCGCAAGTGCCGACTTTGCCCGGGTATAGCAGATAAGAACGAGAGTTGTGAGAAGAACCGGATTCATCAGAATCCATGCGGCTCGTCGGGTTTGTGCTGGAACGGGGAGGGAAGTGGCCTCTCTCAATACGAGTTGGGCTTTCCCCGATCCGATCCACGCCAGCCCAAGTACGCAAATATCCAAAACGCGGCCTTCAGCGGCATATGCCGATAGAGGGATAGCAATAGTCAAAAGGCATACCAGAATCAATGCGGCCGGATCCAAGCGCTTGGCTTTGCTGGCCGCCGGGGCCTGTCTAGGTTCGCTGTGGATAAGGCTATTTTCCGTCTGGTTGGTGCTAGGATCAACACTGTTCCCGCCGTCGACCGAAGTGGTTGTGATTCCCGAAGCAAGGCGGCTTTCTTTTGGTTCTGTGCCTCGGTATATTCTTCCATCTACCGGTCCCTCTACCGCTCCACCTCCGCGTTCCCATCCAGAATCTGGACTCGAATGTTGCTGGAAAATCGTGCGAAAGGTCACCGCAGCCCCCGGCGCCTCCATCACCAGCCATTCATCTATTATATCGGATGAAGAAGACAGGTTCCTTACGGTTCCAAGGCCACCGTCGACATCAAATGTGATGGAGGTTTTCGCAACACCACATACCATGCCCCAAGCCAGAACAATGATAAGGAGCCAAAAAATAGCATTCGTCCCCGCTGGACGAGAATTATCAGCATTCTGCCGAGAACTGTGGCCCTTGATCAAGACGGCCGCTTACCAAAGGCTCCCATCACTCGGCCAACAGTATCAGTCCCTAGCAGCGTTCCTCTCGTCTTTCCTACCATGACAATGGGGATAGCGAATCCCACTCCGAGGTTATGATTGATTAAGTCAACCTACCAAAAAGTCAGCCTCGGTTATCAGCTACCAAACCACCACTCACGGCAGGGCACGAGGGAGAAGCAACGGCAAAGGAAGAAAGGCGGCCAAGGAGCGAGTGATATGACGAACCTTGGACTTTATATATTCTTGGTAAGCAGGCCCAGTTTCTTTCCAAATGAGGCCAAGAATCTCCATAATGGCAAAGACGCTAACCATGCCCAATATTGACGCCAAAAAATCCCAACCGGGACCGGAAAGAGCCAGACTGATGGCCCAAATGAGGAGTTCAGCAAAGAGGCAGAGGACGCCCGCCCAGAACCAGTCGGCCATCTTCGCAAGCGCCATTGTCCAGATATCCCACCTCGCTCCCCAGGGGTGACAGTTTTTTATCAAATTGGATGAAGACATTCCGAGAACACGGCCAAAATGACTGGTTTGGATGTGAAAGCACAGGTTACTGAGACACCTCCGAAACCGCTGGGGAACCCCCTTCCTTTCAGTACGCGTGCAGTCGTGATATTTAAGCCGCATGCTAAAGAATCATGATGAATGGTTGGCAAGATGCTGCGTGAAGAGCGCAGTCCTTGTGGCGGCGTGTGAAGTTGGTCGAGTTCGCGAGCTCCCGACCTGGATGTCTGTGGGCCGCCCAGGAATGAAGTGATGAACAAGACCCTTACAGCTCGAAGAGGGCAAGGTGAAGGATGGATTCCAGAGTTGGAGGCCGGCGTTGCTGCCAGTATGCTGCTTTCAATGCCGCGTGTTGGGGCTGGACGCGATTTGAGGGAATAGGGCTCTGACTGCTTGCAGGAACTAGTAGTAGAGTGAATCGGTGATTATCTGTTGAATCGATTACTTGCCACGGTCCGCACCCAAACAGATGCGAGTAGAGACCGGCCCAGATTCACCCTCCGGAGCCGTCGATAGAAGACTTGATAAAAAATTGTAGGTGACCTGGGAACTGTAAGATGATGGTTAATTTGGGATTTGTCACTCGGCAAGTCATCTAGCTGCAGAGTCAAACGGTCCGCCTTATAGGGCTAGCCGTGGGGTGCCTACTATCGGGTACAACAAATGGTCGGTGACGTTATGGGTGAGCAAGTGCGCCAAACGGCTGCCTTGAACTTGGAAAGGGACGGGATAGTTATTCTAATGTGGTGGTAGATTGACTTTTTCGTACTTGCGCACCCCTCTAACTATTCTCTTCGCCCCTGTCCATCTAGTGCTTCTTTGTAGAACTCTTTCTTCTGGTTGGTGCCTTTGTTGGTCGTGCTTCCGCTCATTTTTTCTCGTTTTCTTGTCTTCTAAACCTAGTGTTCCACCACGATAGGCTTTAAATGTAATTGTCAGGAGGTAATGTCGAAGTGGTCCAATCCGCCACCTAAAAGAGACTTTCTTGAGACCAGGTCAAGGCCCATGAGTAGCTCGTCGTCTCCTTAAAGTTACACTTGTCTTGTACCGCAATCAGTGTTGAACTATTGTGAGACATGTCAACGGCGAAGGGCTCAGTTGTGAAGGAGCCCCTCCAATAGAAGCACGGGATAGAATCTTCCAGACAAGATGGGCCAGATGAGAGGCCATGTCAACCGCCCCAGAGGATGGTGCATTCAAGGCGCGTGACGCGGGCAGATACAGGTGCAAACGCCAGGCCGAAGCACCGGATAAGAGGCGCCGCAGCCGGGCCGGTTTCCGTTGGCACAGCCGGTAGAGCTCCTCTTTTGCGATTCACGATTGTTCTCAAACGCCGAGGTTGGTCTCCCACTCCCGTGTCTCCTAAACGACATTTTAGCGTCGAATTTTTCCCGATTCTTCACCACAAACGCCGGGCTGCCAGGATGGGTCCGTTCCAGTCCTGCGGATAGCCGTCCTCGGGCCGTTCGGCCCTGCGGCATTGTCGTCAGCCGATGCTGGCGAAGCTGTTTAGGGAGAGTAATTGGGAAGTTGGTAGGTACCGCTCGTAGGACCGGAGGACGGGTACAACAACGGATCCCCCCATGTGCAAACTGCCTATTTCTACGCTCATGTTGTCCATCGTTGTGAGTTGTTTTCCAGAGGGCCAGACGCCTCCCCTCCCATGCCCCAAACTTCAGGTACCGCAGCCTCTTTCATACCGCTTTTGGACAGAATACGAAATTCACATGTTGGGACCTCTTTAAGGTTTCACGGCAGCCCAAACCGTCCTCCCGCACCGCTCAATGTTCTGCGTCCTACTTTCAATCCAGGCCAAAGGAGGCTGCGAGGGCATCGAATTTGGATCCCCCAAAACTAAAGGTTGTCCCGTGCCCATCTTGCAGCTAAACAAATCTTAGCTCAACCTGCCCGTCTTCCACCGCCTGCAGCCAGCTGTTCGCAGCCGAGTACAGCCGAAAACCCCCCTGAAGGATCCCCAGACTGGTCTGGTTATTAGCACATTAGATATCAAATTATTGCTATTAAAGCTGAATCTGCCTCTGCAATGGTACTCTGCGCATAGGTAGGATACTCCTTCATAAACCTGATGCCCTATCCTTAGCTGCACTACCAGGGGGAGGACCAGTTACGGCTACTTGGTGAATGTAGCCAGCTGATACGAGACAAAATCCAATGCTAGGTTGACTAACTCACGCGGTCCACTCCCGCCCGTGCTCTGTTGTTCAACTTACAGGCGTCAACTGCACAGTTGCTTTCGCGTCGCATGTACATTGCCCAAAGTTACGAGAAGACAACACCCCACCAAATTCACGGCTATGGGCCAAAAAGTCGAAAATGGAAGCCGATACTGTTGAACGTATCCTCAGGGATCGCGGTATCTCGGTCGATAAGGCCGTCTTAGCCAATGCACTCCAAAGTTCGTGTAATGATGAGCTGGGCGACGAAAACTCGCCAGCGTCGTTCGCGAATTGGGCTACGCAGTACCTGGAACGTGACACACTGCTCACCCCAGATGAGATCGACACGTAACCACCTCCCACCTACCTCGATCACTTCTCTCTCGTTCTACTTTCTCCTTGTCGCATGCTCATTCGAAGATCTAGGTTTTCGTCTCTTGTTGAGCTGGGTCTTGTAGATTCTATCGAAGCATCTGCCGCCTTCGAGTCCGCCGGGCCAAGAGACCAAGAAGAGCTGCACGCCGCCGTCCGCGAGCTAAACAAGTCAACCGCTGCCATTGGAAAGCAGACAGAGACGCTCAAGCAGCAACAAGAGGCTCTCGCCAAATTTGCCAAGGCTCGGATCAATAGCGAGGCCGAACGTTCTGACTTGGACGCTGCCCTTCTACAAAGACGAGCGGCCGAGGGGCGGAATGTAAAGTCGTTGGTGTGTGGTCTTCTCTACCTCTCAATGTGTGGGATGAAGTAGCTGACATCATCTTCAGGTGGATGAATTGTCGCGTTCCTTAGAAATCAAAGTGTCGGACGTGAAGCAGCAGTCCGAGTCAGGCATCCATCATCTCGGACAAAACGTCAATGATGTGCTCGCTGCCGACGACAAGCTCTTGACGAGCCTCGAGAAACTTGGAGGAGAACTGAGCCTCTCGGGCGATCAAGACGATAGAACGGTGGAGGCGCTTCGCCAGGTGTGCATGAGGTGAGTTTGTTTCCTTTTGGGTGCCACGACATAGGTTGGCATTCGACTAAGACATGTGGAACGGCAGGCTCATCAAGTGCACCGTTGAAATGATGAGATGCCGCCTTGATCGGCTCTATCTCGAGGGCTTGGCTGCCTCCTCAACTTCTGGCTCTCGAGGTAAAAAGACGATGGTCATTCAGGAACTGCAAGGTGAAGTCGACTCCCTTTACTCGGAGCTCCTTCCAGTGGCTCAAATGTCGGTGGAGAATCAATTTCTCGAGCCAGCCCTGAAAAGTCTCACGACAAGGAATCGGGAATCTTTGAGTCGTGCTACCACAGCGGTTGACTATGTCAGTGCGCCCCTCTCAAGTCGCTCCACCGTTCCCCCGCTCCCCCGTAGCAGGCTCAGACACCGTGCTGACTATTTGGCAGATTTGCGAGTGCTTAGACTATCTCCAAGAGCGTCTCGACGTACTCCTATCACGCGTAGAGATGCTGCAGAGCCACCGAGTGGCCGCTGAAGCTTTTTCGGCAGCAGCGGTCCAGGAGCTGGCGGTTAGCGTTGCGTCCCGGCCTCGGAAACGCGAGGACGAAGCCACCACTCGTTCTCCCACCCGCAGGCGCAGGTCTTCGGGCCAAACGTCCCCAGCGCGAGTGCGGTCCAACACTGTGGGTTCGGGACTGCAGCGGCGGCGGTCATCCGGCACGGTGCTTGACGAACCTCCCTTGGAGGCGTTGCTACGAGCCCTTGCGGTCCCGTTGCATCCTGACACCGACGGTGTGGAAGGAGCGGCGAAGGGACGGGAACGCACCGCCCTACTCTCCAACCTGCTGGCGGATCGGACCGCAAAGGTAGATGATATTGCTGCCAACACTCAGCAAGGCTTCGAAAGCACGGCCGCCATCCATCTAGGTGACGCAGAGAAAGCTGTCCGCCTGTTGCGCGATAGTGTCCTCGCCGACAGCCCTTATCGTCATGTTAGGCTCATTGACCCCGAGATTGCAGAGTCTATTGCCTTTCTCGAGCAAGAAGTGCGTAAGCTATGCGATCAAATCGGCCAGGTTGACCCAGCTCTGGGACGGTCAGAAAGTCTAAGGCGAAAGGAGATTCTGCAAAGATGGGGTTGACTCTAATTGCCCTGTATGGTGTGGAGGACAGAATGGGAGAGTAATAGATAGTCAATAGAGACTTCTGCACGTCGTACTATTGCACAGTGAGATTTATTACATAATGGAAATCTAGTCTCCAGAGCAGCAGTTGTAGCCAGGGACAATATCTACTCTACCTCTAGGGACATTTTACGGTTAGGGCATGAGCAAACTCCTCCTGAACCGAAAGCGCAAGGCGTTGCCTGCTCGCACAAACTAGAGTCCGTGCGCAGCCCGGCCAGGCTGAGCTAGCTCAAACGAATGCCTTGTGCTGCAGGCTATCATCCTTGCTGGGCCTAGATCAATTGGGTCTCCTGTTCAAGGAGCTTCTGCACCCCAACCACCTAAAATTCGAATATCGCCGATTTCCATTACGCTCACTACCGGCAGTATTCGTAGTTCGTTGCTATTGTCTCGTACTAAATGTCATCTTCTTCTATTGTTCTCCACGTTTAGTCGCATTGTCTCCCTTGCGGCATATTTGTCCTTCCCCTCACTGGTTCGTAGGCGGTGCGACAGCTGCGAGGCTGCTGCCACCTACAGATTTCTGGCACTTTCTTTGTGGGTGAGGCTTCCAAGCTGCATCTCCGGTTCCGCATCGCGATCGCAGCCGCCACTAGTTGCCATTCGCATTCAGCATGTACAATCGCTAGCCAGAATTTCTGAAAGTCTCGCAGCCCAAAAGCTCAACATGGCCGACGAATTCCAGGAGATCGTTGAGGAGCCCACCGCCAGCCATGGCGATTTCGAGATGGGCGACGGTTACGAGAACCTAGAAGAGGCCACAACAGGGATCCATGTTGAGCTTGCGTTTGCCGAGGGAGGAACAGAAGAGGCCAAAGCCACTTTCGTTAGCTACCTAGCAAGCCCCGTTATCACCCTTTTAGTGGGGCAGGGCAAACGTGAGACCATGGTGACGGCTCACCAAGCTCTTCTTGTCCAGAGTCCGTTCTTCCAAGCTGCCTGCGCAACATTTGCCGAGGATGGAAGTGTAAGTCTTGGGGTGTCTCGCTCCTCTGGGTCTTCTCTTCTGACAAGACTCCCTGTTGTAGCCGCGCCATATCGATCTTCCCGACGATGACCTCCACGCTGTCGGCTGCTTCCTGGAGTACCTCTACACGGGAGAATACTTCCCGCGAAAGCTCCCCGGCCAGCGCACCCTCGAGACGGACCCCTCCGTTCCCGACGTCGACGACGATGGCGCGCAACTCCTCAGCCACGCCAAAGTCTACACCCTCGCCGAGAAGTTCGAGATGCCAGCGCTCAAGACGCTGGCGAGCTCCAAGATTCACTGCGTCAACTCGACGGCCAAGGGCGAGATTGCCTATGCACGCTACGTCTACGCCTACACGAGCCCCGACGACCGGGTTGTCCGGGCTCCGATCGCCAATTTTTGGGCCATGCGCTCACATACATTGCGTTCGGAGGCCGAAGAGGAGTTCAAGTCTCTCTGCTTGGAGTACCCCCAGTTCGGATACGACGTTCTTAGTAAGTTTTGCGTCCTCAAATCCGCGACCGCCCGTGGTTCGTTTTTTTTTAACTCTTATATTTCTCAGCCCGCGTCCTCGACGAGAAGCTCAAGCGCGAGAAGACCGAAAAGATGCATCCCCAGACCGGGAGTGGACGAAAGCGGCCCAGGCACAGCAGCAATGCTTAATCGTAGACGTGGAAAGCGGAGAGTTGCTCAAGGTCGGATGCCTCGAGAATAGGCCAATGCCTGAGGCTTGGTTTTGTACCATCATGGTGCCGAAGGAATTCGGGGGAACGGTAAAGGAAAAGGGAACAAGCCAACGGATCGCCATCCAAACGATGCCGGTGTGTAATAGGCAAACAGACCTAGGCAAGTCTGCGACTACTTTGGTTTTCCGGCGCAAGAAAGTTCGGGGTCGATTTGGGCCCTCTGATGCACTTTGGCCGGCTACAAGCGCGGCTCAGAGTCTGTACAAAAGGTCTGGGCGTCAGGTGTACAACAGGAACGGTTTTAGACTTGTCATTCATCCCACATCTGGAGTTGTCGCTGCGATTCTGGCCATTTTCAACAGGACATCACCCGTATACGAATCGGGTCATCCAAGTACTCGGTCAAAATAATATTTCTCAAGAATTCGCTGATACTATCCCTCTCCGAGATGCACAAGAAGTCCCGTCGCGTCATGTCTCTTGCCGAAATACCTCACAGGTACGAACAGGTGGTGGCTGAGTTGCGGAGCTTGTGCTCGGCGCGGGGCCAAGCGCTGTAGGTTGAAGTGGCGGCCGGGCGCAATCCACTTTGCCGGCAAAGTGAGCAATATATTCCGGAAAACCGGTCAATATTCCGCCACTTACAGCGTCTCATATTCGGCGCACCTTGTTCCATTAATGATTCGCCATACTGAAATATTGATGATCCGGTCCTAGAAATCGATGGTCCCATAAAATGCGTGACCCCGCAAGCTGCTCTGGTCTGCACCTAATGCTCTTCTATTGTCTCCTCTCTCTGCACGCTCCGGGAGCTGCAATGCACATCACAAACTCAACCTTCGGGGCTCAATGGATCAGATTCCAACCCGATTTTCACCCTCATGATCCGTCGTAATGGCAGGCTGGGTCAGCAAGGCACTAAGCTTCTCGGCAGGGGCTGGAATCGCCCTTCTCGCAGCCACGTCGCAGTACCTCCAGCAACTCTCCCCGGGGGGCATCTACTGGCGCTTCGGTCCGCCGACGGCAAACGAAACCAACCATTTCACATGCCTCCCGCAAGCCTACACAACAAAAATAGTGTCAACTGACCCACTACTCATCTATATCGAAGATTTCCTAAGCCGAAACGATATCGACAGCCTCCTAGCAGCATCCGACGGTCTGTTCAAGCCATCCATGACGACCAAGTACGGCCGGACGGTCAGAGACACGGAGAGAACATCATCGAGCGCGGCCCTCCCTGTCGAGGAGGCCGTGGTGGCGTGCGTTCTCGACCGAGCACGAAACTTTATGGGCACCATGCTCGCCCCTGGCAGGGACGAGATGGGCTCCCCGCAGCTGGTGCGCTACAAGCCCAAGCAGAAGTTCAACAAGCATATGGACTGGTATCCGAACTGGGTACCGTCGGCCGACGGGAGCGACCGCAAGTGGAACCGGCCGGCGAGTTTCTTTGTCATTCTCCATGATAACTGCACCGAGGGGGAGACGTACTTTCCGCACATTCAGGCAGTGGCGCCGCAGCACCGGGCAGACAAGCGATCGATTCCTTGGAGGGAGCACGAGGATGGCGGGCTGGCCTTTAAGCCCATTGCAGGGAATGCCTTGTTTTGGATCAATCTTCATACCAACGGAACAGGTGACAAGAGGACCGAGCATGCTGGATTGCCGGTCAAGGAAGGGCTGAAGATTGCCATGAATATTTGGCCTAAGCAGTACATGGGGCCCGCAGCGTGGACTCCAGAGGAGACGGCGTCCGAGTTGTAAGGCACTCAGGTCTGGTTTGTACAAACACTTCCTTGGCGCCTCCCACAAGCAGTTCTCTAGTGCCAAAGTTGTCAATAATTTGACGGTTTCGGATCGGAGCTTCCGATTCGCTTCTCTGATTCCTTCATCTTCATTCCACCACTTTCTTCCATTGCCTGTTGCCCCTTTTACCTGCTTGCTCCGGCCTCAGCGTCCTAAATCAGGCCTCATGAGGAATATGTATGGTTTCGTGAGTTTAGACTTCGGATTCTTGAAGTACCTGACGAGCGTGATGTTGTTTCCAACTCTCCCTTCCGTTCAATCATACATGAGCCGTGAGATGAGCCAAGCGAAAGTACCAGAAGGAGGTGGCGTCACCGGAGCCTTCCAGCATGTCTATGTGTCCTGATATCAGCAACAATTAATAGACGAAGATACGCTTGAATCCAGGCCTAATCGGTCCCGTCGCGATAGGACAAGCTGTTTAATTTACAATATACCCCTTGGAGCTCTTGGGACGGCCTAGTGTCCGGCAGTCACACAATCTTGCCGGTTTCTACCACGGCGCTAGTTAGGCTTTTCGGGGCCGCGCGGGATCCACTTCTACGGATGCTCCTCATCTCTCCTTCCTTCTCTTACTTACTTCATACGGCTCTTCATTATCTAATTCGAGGAACTCCGTCGGAGGTGTTCCGAGTCATATCATTCGCCGGCTTGATAAAGACAATGGGAGCACTTCCGAGTTGCATTTTCTTGGGTTTAGCGACCACCCTGTCGATTCTGTGCTTCATACAAGTTGCCTCTTGATAATTTTGAGATTCCAATAGACACAAGTCGATTCCGTAACCGTTCAGTTGCATTTCCTTCCCCCTTTACACAGTGATAATTTATAGAAGTATTAAATGCAGACCAAAAACCACCACCATCCTTTTACTTTCAATGGACCGGTTCGAGTTCACGCGAATTGTGAAATCATCAGATATGAGCACCACGCGGGAATGATATAAGATCAATTGGGCTTAAGAGTCCAAAGCAAGTTGACCGGGCGGCCTCCCTGGTGCCCATCTTGCAAGTAGACCCCGATCATGCAATACGACCCCTACGGCTGTCTTCGAACCTGTTCCAGATAGCGGCAATAATACTCTTCTAGGATATTGCTATCTTAACTCCTAAAAATGCCATGTCTCGGTCTGGTCAGTCTAGGGGCGAAAGTGATACGGATCGAGGAGTCTCCGAGCGGGAACCACTCCCTCTTCACCGAAGCGACCGATCAAATCCGTCGGTATTCCAACAATGATGGCCCCGAGTCCTTCTCGCCATTCATGATAGCCCAAGAGTAGCCTTCAGGGCCCCGTTTTTATATCGCGTCTTTCGAAGTCTGCCGCGGCGTCTCACCGGCGACGCCAGGTGTTTGGGAACCGAGAGGGATGTCCCGATCGACAAGGCAGGCGCAATATCAATCCCGTTCCCGCCGCCAGCCGCCCAGTCATGCTTCGCGGATCCAGCGGTGCGGTAATTCGACAAAGTCCACATTATGAGCCGAAGTGGGCTTGAAACGCGGGTAAATGAGATAAGATCCTTCAAGGCAAGTTACGAATCGCGCCAATTCCGTTCTTCTCCCGGCACATGTCCCCCACTGAAGGCCATGAACAGTGCGGATCGAATGGGGCAAAATAGAATGCGGAGAGGTGCAAAAAAGTTGGCAGCGAAGTCATGCACATGGAAGACTGAAACTCGGACAAAATGATTTAGTGGGATGGTGGTAGTGTATTGAGCCGGTTTGGCCTACTTCCTTCATAGCCCCGGTTATAACGTTGCCTGATCCCCTGTGTACAAACACTCTTCGCAAAAAGTCGCCGGATGGTAAAATGAAGTCCTAGAGTAGCCCCGTGTATTGACTGCCCTTTGGTACAATTCCGTGCCTCCTGTCCTTCTGCCCGCAATGCCCTCGCACGGCTATCACTTCGCCGCGCGGTAGGTGGTGCTTCCCTGTTGCCCCCTGTTTCCTTCGGTCCTAGCTGCCGTGGCTTGCCGACAGCGGGGCCCCAATATGGTGGCGGTATGAAGGCACTGGGAGGCGAGTCTTTGAGCGAATCATGATTTCGTGCCCAGCTGTTGTCCTTCCCTTCCTCAAAGCTCCTCGTCGTCGTCATCGTCGCTGATGTGGCTCGTCCCTCCTCCTTCCACCTCGGCAATGACCTGGGTCCGTTTTACCTTGCCCTTTTTGTTGACGTAAATGTTGCTCGTCACCTCAAGACCAGGATACGGCCTGTAGACGTACTGGAGCTCAAACTCCTTGATCTTTCCGTCGACCGAAATGGTTCTGTTATGGCCATTGAAATCCATAAACTTCTTGTAGGAGCCCACAACTTTCCTCCCGTGCTCGTCGCCTTCGTTGTCGAGGAAAACGTCAATCAGAGACCCGTTCTGGGCAAGGATTCGGTTGGTGTGTGTATGTCCGCTGTAGTCGTTGATGGAGTAGAGAATGTTTTGGCTAAAGGGAAAGTCGAGATCTCTCTTGTCGTTTTTCTTGCCACCGCCGCTTTTGGAATCTTCAACGGGCTTGCCGTTTTCATCCACCTTCTGGCCGAGCGTGTCGGTCAAGTTGTTGACAATCTTGTTGACGTCCCTGCCGAGCGTAGCGATGATGGGGTTCAGGTCGATGCTGTGAAGAACGTCGCTCACCATGGCCACCACGTTCTCCAGCCGCGCCTCGAGTTCGACCTCGGCGCTAATGTTCGTGATGGTGAGCTGGACCTTGTCGATGCTGGCATCGACTCCGGCGCTGAAGTGCAGCAGGTTCAGCACCTTGGCATCGAGATTGACTTTTGCTGTGATGTTGTCGACCAGGATGCTGATGAGGCCAACGTAGAGCGAGGCGTTGAGATACACATCGGGAATGGGGCTTAGTTCGACTCCAGCTTGTGTTTCCTCTGTGTTGTATACTACTGCCTCGGCATCGCCATTCGCCATCAAGTTGTAGCCGTGATATCCTGTCTTATCGTAGTCCTCGTATATCATGTCATAATCATCGTCGTCGTCGTCGTCGTCGTTCGTCTTTTGTGCGTGGCAGATGGCCGAAAGCCTAAGCAACAAAGGAAGCAGACTCCATAACACCTTCATCGTGGATGTTTGAACCGCCAGGTATTGGCGTGAGAGGAGGTGATTCGAAGGGTTGCGCAAAAACTGGAAAGTCGCCGGGTGGGACTGTGGCTAGAGACTTAAACAATCAAGACGACGATGCTGCTACTCTGGAAACGAACGAGAGCTTGTAACTAGCCTTCAAAGAGTTGATGAAGGCTCGAGGAAGAGATTAAGCAGCCAGCCGGCCAGAGAGAATGGTTGATCAGATCTGCACTTTGCTCAAACCTGTCCAGGAACAGACGTGTGAGCAAAGTTGGGGTAAAGCGATACTGTAGTCCGTAATGTAGGTACCAAGGAAAGCGGGCGGAGCTACAAGGTACGAAGTTAGGAAAAATGCATTGACCAATTAGCGATAGGCCTATGCTCATGCATGGAAGATGAACCCTTCGCGAAGTCTTCGAGACTTGGACAGCGCAGGCAGCTTCCTTCCAAAAGGGAACTGTTCGGGCTTTTGGCTCCGTGGGATCTTGAAACAATGCAGGTGGTTCGGCATTGGTGGGGGCTTTTGCAGCTTTGGCGGAGCCGCACCATGCATGCCTGCGGGCAGAGGTGCCGAGTCGATGAATGAGACGACGGCTCGCGGTGGTCGTGGCGAAAACTTGGCAGTCGTTCCAACTTTCTGTGCCGGAGTCCTTATAAAATACCGTTTTAATTCAACCCATGCGTCAATGCGATGCTGACCTCCACCAACTAGGCTGCCGCGTCCAGCTCTTCAATCTTCCTGTAACGTGGATTGAACCATGAAACCAAATTTAGGCGGCGCCATCTGAGATCGCTACGATCGTCACTGCGTGCGCTGCTCGACCGTTGCGCCAGGCAAACAGCCTGGACACCATCCATAGATAGCTATCTCCAAGTGTAACTTGCAAATTATGACCGGACTCTGGGCGAGGGAGGTGGAGTTGCTGGCTTCCCTGCAAGGAATGACAATCTCCTGCCAGTGGTCTGAACCTTCGTAGCCTGATATCCGAGCAGCCAAGCTCATATTCTGATTTTCTTCCCTCCCTCAAAGGTCCGCTCATATCTCCAAAACCCTAGATCCTGCCGGCTGCCTCATCACGGGGACTTTCGCCCTCCTGCTTCCTTGTCCCTGGCATATCTTCTACAATTGACCCTTTATTCTTCTTCGTTCGGTTCAAAGGCACTCACCGTCGCGATGCGCTACCGCCTAATACTCTGTCTTCTCTTCCTCTTCATCGTTCTTGTGGCAGCACAAGAGGAGACTTCTTCGGGTGGCAGTGGTGACGACTCGTCGCCAACTACCGCAGCCGACTCTGAGGAGCCTTCAGGTTCATCGGGATCAGACTCGGGGGGAGACGGAGGTGGAGGAGGTGGTGGTGGTGGAGACGGCGGCGATGATGATGCCGACGACGGCGACGACGACGGCGACGACGATAGCTCCGGCAAGAACAGCTCCGACGGCAAAAGCAAAACGGAGGATTCCTCACCTACCACGACAAGGACTTCCAGGACAGCCTCAGCAACAAGAGGATCAGGCGGCGGATCTTCAACGAGAAACAGCGGCTCCAGATCCACCGCCCCTGCCGATGTGTTGCTCCGGGTTCCCAATCTCTCGATCGAGAGAATCGAGCTCATCGTCGATAACTTGAAGGCCGAGGTCAACTTGAACGCGCAGGTGGCGAAGCTTGTGGAGATCAACGCCGGAGTTCAGGTTGGAATAGAGCTGGTGAACATTACAATCGCCGACGTCAGAGCCCAGCTCGAGTTGGTCATTCGCCTTGGTCACCTTGTCGACATCGTCAACCGGACCCTCCAGTCGCTAGACTTGAACCCGCTCTTGATCAACCTCCTCGACACGGTAACCGATGTGGTTACCAACGTTATTGGCGCCGTGGACGGCCTTCTGGGTTCCGTGGTGCAGGGAGATAGTCGCCTCAACTACTACATCGACAATCTCGGAAACATTGTTCAGGAGGTGATCGGCGCCGGAGCCGACATCTTGAGCAGCATCGTGGGTGATTACAAGCAGAATATGACCTACACAGGCCAGCAGGAACACCTCGGCAACGGCCAGACGCAGAAGACGTACGAGTACGGTCCACTGGGATCTCTCGTGAATATTATCTTCAACGGTCTCGATCAAATCGTGTCGGCTACTGTCGTCAAGGGTGGTAGTGGCGTCGGGACGGGCGGGGGAAGTAGCGGCGGCGGCAAGAAGGATGATGACGAGGACGAGGACGAGGACGAGGATAACAACGACGACGACGAAGATGATGACGACGATGATAGTGGCGGGAGCGATGATAAAAAGTCGTCGACATCATCCGAAAAGCCAAAATCAACATCAAAAGGGGATGACTAGTTAAGCCTTGTATATGTAGGACGAACTTGACTTTTCAGGGCAGGGCCAGTGCAATTGCCTGGCTGCGGCGAGGATCGGCATCGGAACTTGGAAAAAATGGAAGCTTGACTTTTCTGGGCGTCGAAGTACACGTATCGACGGGACCCACGAAAAAGCCCGAGATGGCCATGACGCTTCGGGCCCGCAGAAGTAATGGTGGAAGCCGAGTCGCGGCCTGCTTCACGGTTGTGCTACCTACTGACTGCCTGCATTGTGAGTGCAGCAGACGGGTCGGCGCTTGACACTTGCCGAGTAGTATTTCAAACATGCTGTGCGCTACCGCCACACGTCTCACCAATTGACGGCCCGTGCCAGCTTGAAGAATGTAGATAGAATCCATCGCATCTGGAGGGACGGATAAGTAGCGTCAGGATGCGTAGTCTAGGTTGAATTTTCCACCCAGGGAGCTCGCAATAAATGGCTCCTAAATTCCTTCCAATCCCTTGGGCCGAGCACGTTGGTCCCTTGTTTCCTCAAGCGGACACTAAATAGCACTGCGAATAACAGGTGACTGGACTTGGTGGCGCCGGAAGTGTTGACCAGCCGAGTACCGAGCCGGCGGCGCCGTGCGGTGACGCCGTGTGGTGACAGTCGATGTGAAGCTGCGCTGAAAATCGCTCGAAACAATCCCGAGGCTGCGGTTGGTCCAGTTTAACGAGCCCCCACAGTTGGCCGACGGGACAATGGCGCCGCGTCTGAACTGTCTAAAAAGTATGAATTGCAACAGAGACAAAAAAGGTGCAGCGGGAAATAAAGGTGGTTAGATAGTTTCGGGCTGACGCTGCTGGGTCTCTCAAACCGACAGCGCCACCCATGTCCCAGGCTCCGAGATAACGGTCCAATCATATTGCCGCCGCCTGACAGGCAGCAGCTTTTCTCGCCAACTTGCTTCACATGGCCGATGTAGAAAGCTCGCAGCATCGCCATTGCTTACGACTGCTAGGTAGCCGTAAACGAACCCGATTAAAAGCAAGACACCGAAGCACCTCATCCGAGAGGCAGTCTAGTCGCAGATTGTTTCCATCGACTGTACTGCCTTTTTAAGGCGACTCGCACATTTTATCTCATGTGGAGAAGCTAGAAAGAATAGAGCCAGCGCCGCCAAGATGAGCTCATTCATCGGGGGTTTTCAACTCCCCTTTCAAAAGCGACTTAGTAGGCTCTACTACGACACGAAAAAGTCGTCAGATTTTGTCAAGGAACCAGTCCAGAATGCCGAGGATCCCGACGTCAAGGCGCTTCATCGAAAGCTCCGCATCCAAAAGGATCGTCTCGTCAGCTGGGGCATCGAATGGTCGGACCCCAAGACCAACGCATCAGCCGAGATTGACGAGTCGCTGTCCAAAGCCGGCCTCAGCGAGCTTGTCGGCAGCATCATGTCCACCATCAAGGACATTCTCGCCGAGGCCGAGCCGCTCTGGCAGAGCTACAAGGGACGCCAGGAGGGAAGTGGTAGCAAAGGGGCCATGAAGATGCCCCTGATGAAGTGGGACAAGGGCCGGTTTGAAGATCTGGTTACGGACCTCACGGCGTCGATAGATACGCTATACGATCTCACGAGAACGAGATCGTCGCAGGCATTTGCGTCGCGGTCGGCCGCGTCGACATTTACCAAATCGGCCGAAGATCTCAAGCCGTTCGAATCATCCCGGATGCAAACCCCGCAGCAGATTGACCCCAAGATGCTTGAATACCTCGGGTCCTTGGCAGGCGAGACAGCAGCGACCAGAAGGTCGAACCAGCGAGATGTTGTCGTCATCAGCAAGCAGGCCTACGCTGAACTCAACCGTTCGGGAGACGGGGGACCCTGGGCTCCTCTCCTCCTCGAATTTGCTCCGTTCGACTCCATCTACTCGACAACGGGAATCATGCCACCCATGGCCCGCTTCGAAAAGCTGTCGGCAGGTCTGCAGCGGGAACCTCAGAGGTCGCCTGGCGTCTGGAGCGGCCTGCCTCGACTCCTCGCCTTCTTTGAAGACCTGGAGCACTCGAGGCTCGGGTTGGTCTACCGGTTCCCGCCGGGATTTGAGGCTGTTACACGTAGTAGTCGCAGCGGCCCGCAAAACGCCGTTTCGAACCTGTGCACGCTCGAGGATGCCCTCTCTCGACCTAATTTTGAACCCCCGCTGGAGGCCAAGTTCCGGCTGGCCCATAACCTTGCAAATACCGTCTTCGACATGCATGCTCGGGGCATCACGCATGGAAATCTTGTTGATAACAATGTCGCCTTTTGTGCCGTCGGCGGCGAAGCAGACATTCGGCGGCCGTTGATCGCTTCCTTCGATGTGTTTCCGGAGACGGCAACCGAAGTCGGCAAGCCAACCGCGGTACGGGCGCTCTACCGACACCCGCTTGATCCCCACGTTGCGCCGCAATCTCCCCTGGCCGGCCGCCCTGACCTGCGAGTTTTCGATCTCTATTCATTGGCCATGATTCTCCTTGAAGTCGGCCTGTGGTCGAAGATCGAGAACTTGGTCCCCAACCCCAGCACAACGTCCATTCCAGAGTCTGTGCTCCATCAGCTCGCCATCCGGTGTGGTACGCTGTACATGAGGGCAGTCGAGGCCTGCTGGCACGCAGTTGACGACGAGCTTGCGGGGAAGAGCAGCGGCGACGCACTCCTATCGTCGGTCCAGGTGCAGGTGAGCCGATATCTCGAGGCTTGCTGCATCATTGACGGAGTCATCGAGCTGGAGGGTAGAGCCAAAGAGGACATTCCGGGGAGGCTCGCTCCAAAAGCCATCCCGACCCTGGCAACAAGCTCGTCTATGGATCATATCCCAGTGTCCAAGCTTAACCCGGCCTCGGGCCCGACGCGGTCTCGCTCGGTAGAGCCTACAGACAGAACGAAGAAAGAAAAGGCCACCACGACCACGGTCCAGCCCGCCCAAACGAGTTATGTTCCGAAAAGGGCAGAAAAGGAAAAGCTGCGGCTTTACCCCCAAGTTCCACTCCCGCCAGAAGCCGTCGAGAAATGGAACACTGTGCTCATGCCAGAGATCAATCTGGCCCTGCGTCAGTTTTACCGAAAACACCCAGAATCGGTCGAGATTTCCCTCGAGTCCGTCGGCACAACGCCGCAGACGACGAAACCAACCGTCCTCGTCGTGTGTACGTCGATCACGAAAGTTCGCGCCATTCTCAGCCGCAAGGTTGCCCACCTATTTGAACCGAAGTCGGACTTTGCTCTCAAGGTCTGCAAAGGCAAAGTACTCCGCGCGAGGAAGGACTCGAGGAAGCCCGCCGCAACCAGAAGTATGGCCGTGCCTAGGACCGGAGATGACAGCCAAGACGATGACGCCCACGCTGAAAATTCTCAATTTCAGAAGCAGCCAAGCAACGGCGCGAGCATCGGCGCCTGGAACGGAACTGAACACCTGCCACCCGTCAGCTTCGGCGGACTTGTAATAATCGACGACAAGCCCTACGGCATGACGGTGCATCATATGCTCGACGACCCGGACATGGTTCACGGCCTTTCGAAAGAAGCCGTTCCCAGATCTGCGAAGCACGACGACTGGGATGACTCGGATGACGAGACGGACGAAAGCAGCGGCGGCGACGAAGATTTTGCATGCGAATTCTCGGATGATGAAGATGAAGAATACTCCGAGACGGAGCTTACAAGCGATGACGAGGATGACGAAGAGTCCGATGGCGAATTCTCCGAAGACGGCGACATGCCTGGCGTAGAACCCGGCTGCGGCGACGGTTATATCGTTACCCAGCCTGCCCTTGACGACGTAGAAGACGGCTTCTACCCATCAGCAGAGACGGAAGATGACGACCACCTTCTCACCTTTAGGCTTGGCGATATGTACGCCTCAAGCGGCATCAGGCGGCGGAGCGAAGGTGGTCTAATCCACGAGATCGACTGGGCGCTGTTCGAATTCCAAAACGAGAGACGGCCCGAAAACAACAACATACCTCGCGTGGACTTGGAAACCCTGATACATTCGCGCGAGGGGACCCTGATCCAACCCACGGCCATCGCCGCGGCCGAGTCATTGCCAAACATGGAGGTTCAGTGCGTGGCCAGGACGAGCGGTCTGCAGACGGGCAAGATTCTGCCGGTACTCACCAGCGTCAAGATCAAGGGTCGCACGTCGCCGAGCCACACGTTCCAGGTCACAAGCCTCCCCTGTGTTCCCGGGCAGGAGGGAGAGGAAGGCGTTAAGGCCGGTCTTCGGTCTTCCCGATGTCTCGGCGTGCCTGGAGACAGCGGCGCGTGGATCATTGACAGCCACCAGGGCAAGGTATGCGGTCATGTCCTTGCCTTTAGCAAACGCAAGAGGGTAGCCTACATATGCCCCATGGATGTTCTCATGCGAGATATTGCCGAAACCCTCAAGGCCGGCGAAATCAAACTCCCGGGGGGCGTTCCAATCCAAGGAGCCGGTGTTGGTGTTGGCGCAGAAGCCGGCGTGAAGAGCCGCCAAGCGGGGGACGATGACGATTCGGCATATTCGGACGACGGAGGGGACGAGGAACCCCCCGTGCTACGGCGCTCGCAGCTTCATGGCGAACGAGAACCGTCGCAGCAAGGGAACGACGTCCAGGCTCGATTCCTGACGGAGAAATTGGAAGAGCTGGACGTGTCGAATAACCGTAAGCGCATTCGAGTTGGCGTGTAAGCATAAGAAAATGGCGAGGGAAAAGAAAGAAGGTCCGAAAGGAGAGGGGGGGGGCTACGATTTCTTGTTCGCGGGTGTTAATCCTTCACCATGATTCTTCTCCCGACCCTTGCATTGCTGGGAGAGTCTGTACTATGATAGCGCACGAGATTGGCGGTCTTATTAGCCTAGTGAATGGTTTTCTACCCACTATGACAATGATTTAGTCAGGGCCTAGCGCATCCTTGATAGCGTAAGAATGGATTCACCCTAATTACATAAAGTCATCCTCCCAGTCCTCGCCCCGATTTTGATTACTGGAAGTAGCGAGGTTGTCCTCGCTGAATACCTCGTCATAGGCGTGCTCCTTTTGGTATTTCTTCTTGGCCCATTCCTCAGCCTGACGAGCCTCCTCCTTGCGCTGCCAGTAATAAGCCTCCGGATTAGCTTCGCGCGATGACGGATTAACTGCACGGGGAGGAGTAGGGATGAAGACTAGGTGAGAAGTCGAAATATGGGGGACACTCACGCGCTTCTGCTGAGCCGCCTGCTCACGCTGTCTCAACTCCTTCAGCCGATCCTCTTTCTCTTGCTTCAGGTCGGGTTTGAGCTCCACCTTCGTCTTGTTGAGTCGATTCACGATAGGGTTTTCCCTCTGCGGCACGAGTATTCTCTTGACCTTTGTCGGCGTCAGAAAGGCCTCTCCTACGGAAAGAAATATAAATATTTCGCAGCAGCAACAGCTCTCACCTTTCTAGGATCATGAAAGCTAACCTGCCCAACCTGCATGCTCCCATCCTTTCGAAGGTTGGACCACGGCGTGTAGATGATGGTAATGTTGTCCTTCTTGTTCCCCTCGATCGAGTTCGCCTTTGTGAGCTGGGCCAGGTCGGTGACGAGATCTTGGGGGAGATTGTCCCATGTCTCGCCTTCTCTCATCCGGAGATAGATGTGTGCGCTCGACAGCTTATCCACGTGGAACTGGCAAAGCCGTTAGGCGGGGTCAGAAGAACTCTTGGGCGTGATGAGACTTACCCTAGTAAACCGTCAGCATCCAGATGGCTCTTGCGAGAGAGGAGAGAGCTGGAAACTCACCACACATCCTCGTCCCAACCGAACTTAATAAGGTCCTCATCTATCCCGCCGAATTAGTTTGGGAACCTCAGCGAATAATCACTAGTATGGTGCTAAGTGATGGCTCAAGACATACTCTCAAACTTATCCTTGCCGACGTAGATGCTGGCCGGAGGCTCAACGGCGGTTGAGGTAAAATAGTACACCATATTGACTTTCCGCTCTGAAGGCAGAGCCGCGAAGTTTTGATGCCTGTTGAACCAGCGCGACCTGGAGAGAATAAGGCCCAGGGGGGTGAGACCAGTATAATGAAGGCTCCAAAAACGGTGCCTCGCAAGAGGCTACTTGGAGTAAAAATCAATGGACGCAGTGGTTTGAAAAATCTAGATGTTGAGAAGCTATTGTTGGACGATGACGGGGAGCACCTCCATCTCACCCTAGGAAGCCTCAATGCCCATTGAAGCGGGAAACTGGCAAACACGTGACTCCATTGGCCCAACTTCGTGTGACTTCTTGCCTAACCCCGCCGCATGCCGCTGCAAGAATCAGTGTAACAGGGCGGGGTTATGATTAGGGTTATGATAAGGTTTCAGAGAATAAGGGTTGATGGTCACTGGGAATAATTATACACCACCTGGGTCGGGATCAGCAGGCAAGATGCCCTGTCAAGCAAAGAATGAACCGAAAATAAATCACATTCACATCCTAGTTATTTATCGCTACAGGTGTAATAAAACAATCATACCAGGCGCCGTGTGACCTCTACCCGTCCCTGATCTCAGCAATCCTTTCCGTCCCATCCATTAGAAGCGGCCCGTGACTCACATATGACTGCACAGGACCCATCCTGGTTTCATGAATACACAGAAGTTCTGACGCCTGCGCCGCCGGGTTCTCCGCTGTGCTGTACTGTTATAGGCCCTAGCATGGGCCGGGAAAGCGACGCTAAGATGCGCCTAAATCGCAATCATGAGAGCAAGGTAAGAGAAAGGAGAGAAAGAGTGTGGGTATTGTGGGTATGTGGATATGTGTAGTGAGAATGTTGCGCCTCGTATGTGGTCTCGTGACAATGTCCCTTTCGTAAAAGTCATCAACTCCAGATAGACGTATTCGCAAGGGAAAGCCATCACAGCTCGTCCCGCACATGCTCCACCTTCTCCTTCACTGCTTCGGTAGCTGCCGACGCAGCGGAGGATACGGCCGACGTCGCAGCATCCGCCATGCTGACGCCAGCGGTATAAACCAAGTTGAGGCGGGAGAAAATACTCTCGGTAAAGGGCGGATCCTTGCCCAGAATCAGCTCCGAGACAATGCTGCTGACGGCCGAATATTGCTCGGCCGCCATGTTTGAAGCCGATGCGGCGTACACGACGGCGGCGTTCGTGGCAGTCCCGGCCGCACTCGAACCAGAGCCCATCAGGCTATAGAGGGGGTCGTACCAAGCTGTCGGAGTGGGTGCGCCGTAGATCTGGACGCTAATGTGGCTGACCACAACCTCCCAGCTCTGGGCGACAGCGCTTTCGGCTCCGTCAACCACGCTGTTAACCGAGTCCTTGACAGCCTTTGCAGCGGAAGCCGCCGATTCGCCCGCTACCGAAGCCATGGACGATGCAGACTCGACAATGTTGGTCGGGGTCGGGGTCGGATTGGCGGTAAGGGAATTCAAAGCCGACGTTGCGGCCGACATGAACTCCGAGTATCGCGCGTACGCGAGGCCAAGGCCAGCGTAGTAGTTCATCTTAGCTTGCTCCAGGAGCTTTTCCGAACTCGACGTGGGAGTGGGGGCCGGCGTTGCGAGACCAAGAACAATCTTGGCGCTCTCGTATTGCTGCTCAGCCCAAATGCGGCCTTCTTCGAGCTTCTCGCTGGCCACGGACTCGATGGCAGCCCAGTCCATGAGCGGCGACGGTGTTTGCGTCGGCTTGGAAATGGCGCCCTTGGTCACGGCATCAAGGGCATCGCCCATTTGGGAGCTTGCCGACGCCACGGCGTTGCTGTAGGCCGATGAAACCGAGGCAAACAACGATTCGTGGGCGGGCTGCGGCGTGCCGCTGACTTGAGCCGATATGACAGACATGGCCATGGAAAACTTGATCGACGCTTGAGAGATGGCGGATGAGTAGGCCGCGTGAACCATGGCCGTGACCGAGGCAATCTTGTCGCCCATGTCTTCATCGTCATCATCTAAGACAGCTTGACGTCCAGGAACTATCTGAGCCGCCGCTCCAAAGAGAGCAGGCTTGACCGTAGCCGTATCCTGCTCTTGCTGCGCGGGGTGGTTATCCTCATCCGATGGCGGGACTGCCTTCTCGATTGCTTCCGTCAAATTATCAACAATGACCGGGAGCGAGTCGATGATAGGAGATTGAATGGATTCAATAGCCTCACCATCGGCATCGGCAGTTGATGGGCCTGATTCGGCGCCATTGTTTGCCTCAATGACGACAGTCTCTTCGTTTGGCTCGGTCTTCTCGTCTTCAACATCAGGAGTAGTGGAGACCTCCTCCACAGGCTGGATGATGACGGTGTCGCTCGCAGGCTCCTTGCTGACTTCGTCTCCTAGCTGGCGCTCCTCTTGGACAGCTTCGTCAACGATAGGGTCCTCCGATGGCGTGTCCTCAGTCTCGTCCGCAGTTTGGTCGGTTTCGTCGACGTCGTCTACTCCGGCGGCCGCCTCTGCCGCTTGTTTCATGGCGTCGATATCAAAATTGTCCGAGGCATCCCCGGCTATCATCTTCCATCCCGCCACTTCCTTCAACCGTCCAAGCTCGGCGGCGGCACCCTGGGCAATCTCCATGGCCCTATCCTCAACGTTGGCGGCAGCATCCATTACTGCTTCCAAGGTGGGATTGCTGACAATGAGCTGCTGAAGATCGTCGGTCCACTCTTCGAATTTCCTCTTCATCTCGTGGTACTTGGCCCAGTCCTTGTACGTGATGCCGTCCATCCACGCCCACTTCATGCCAATCTTCTGCAAAGCAAGATCTCTAATGCTGCCTAGAATGTTGAAGTGCTGTTGTGCGGCCCCCGTGACTTCTTCGTGTATTTCCTGCTCAAATGCCTCCCGCCAGTTCCGAACGTCTTCGGCCTTTCCCTTGATGGCTAGCCCCGCGCGTCGCACGGCGGCGATCACCTCGTCTGCCGAGGCATCCAAGTCCACGGCATCCTGGTCCTTCGTCCTTTCAATGAGGGACACGATCTCCTTCTTCAGCTTCTCCACCTCGTCGTGAGAAACTCGCTCCAGCTGCGATAGGAGTTGGGACCCGGCCGTGTCGATTCGCGTCTCCTGGAATTGTTGCGAGATCTTGTTGACCTTGTCCTCAATTTCGGACGCGCCCTCGTCAGCAGCGTTGGCAAACTTAGTCTGCCAAAGATCGAGATCCTCAGCAACCGTCTCGCGCGCGATGCGCATCACTTCCTCCTTGCTCGGTTTCTCCTTCTTCAGCGCAGGAACGTCCGAATCAGCGCTAGCCGGAGAAGCCGTTTGGGAACTCGCCAACGACTCGACAGACGAACTAGCCTTGGAAAATATGTTCCTCAGCTTTGGCTCTCTCTTGGCCTTCTCAAAAGGTTTGGCCGGTTGCGAGGGCTTCTTAAACTCCGATATGGCCGGCGATGACGATGACGATGTTGACAACTTCGACTTGCTCTCACGGCTGCAGATACTCGTTAGCCGCCTACCCCACCACTAGCACCAACACTTGTAACATCCTCAACACAACCACGTCCTGTTGGCTTCACAGCACTGCAGCACGAGGGAACTTACGACGCGGCCGCACTCTTCTTGGCATGTGCGCTCGGAGACCCCTTGTATCGGCCAAGCCGCTCTCCGATTCGAATCAACTGGGGCTCGACACTCTCGGTGTAGACGGCTCTGATGTGCGGGAGCACGTTATCGTCGAGAAACATGTAGGTCCGGCTAAAGGTCCACGAGACAGACGGGATGGCGATTTCGGTCGTGAACATGCAGGCAGCATCATATGTTTGGACGGCGTAGGGCTCCGCCAGGTCGTACGTGGGAACCAGTACTTCGTAGTATGTCTGCAAGGCGCTCGTCCTTGCGAGGTCGAGATACGGTGAGATGGCGTCAGATGCGCGGTCGACATGCGGCCCTAACACGCTTTGGTAGCGTTCTTTTGCTGCGGCCTGGAGCCTGTCCACCTGCGGCTTTCCTGATTTGAGCCACTGGGCCTGGGTATATGCCTGCGCCTGAGCCAACCGCGGCGCGCCGTGATGGACAACAAAGCTGCGCGTCGGCTCGACCACCTTTTCCGATATAACCGTAATGTATGGGCTCGCTATTTCCATGTATGGCGCCGCGTATGCGTCAAAGTAGGGTTCGATATGAGGTACCACAGCTGATTTCGCTTGGAAATATGTTTTGCAGATGGTCGGCGAGTCATCATCGCATTCTTCTACCGTAGACGGGCATCGGAAAAGGACCGTCGCGATGGCGTACCACGCAAACAACCTAGCGTACAACGTACCTGGTTAGCCATCATCACAAGGGGCAGCAAACCTCAGGCATGCTTGCCAATGGGCAGCGAGGAAACTGATAATGTCCTTACCTCAAGACATTGTTGAGTATCAAGAACCGCCAAGTTGCCCGAGCCGGCGGCGAAGGTCTCCGGGGAACTCCAGCATTTCCATTTGCTTTGCCATTTGCGAGGCGAGCCCCTTTTCTACCTTTGAGGACCCCGTTGGGCTCCCCCATGTTCGCTGGAGCTAAAGCGTGCCCGGGTTTTCCGCGATGCTTGGCTGTGGTGGTAAACATGGGCGAGACGCGAATGCAGAACAAGCCTGTGACGTGCTGGCTCTAACTTGTGGCAAAACTCGATGCGACCAGAACTACATCTAAAAAAACAGAGACGTCGATGTTACTGCACAGACAACCGACTGGGGTTGGTGTGAAATCGTGCGTGGTTGCTGATGGTGATTGAAAAATGGGGAATGAAGTTGGTATGTCGGTTAGAGGGGAGGAAGATTGATATCATGGCCAGGCCTTTGGCAACGGTCCCCAAATATTTTCTCAGGTGCGGGTCCTCCGACCAGGATATAATGGACGCTAGGTTCGTGGAGGCACCTACGTAGTGGAAGGAGCGTACCCCAAAGTACCTACCGGTGCCAATGTGGGGTATTCTGTGCGGGCTATTTTGCTCCACCCTGTGCAAGTGTACTTCGAAGTACTTGGTGCGAACGCACAGAGAGCTGCAGGAGGTGTATTATCTGTCACAGGTCTGAGGAGAGGAGCTTCCTCGGGGCTTCGATACCAGAGTGTCCTCCAAACCCAGGAGCCGGTTTGCCAGAACATCGCTGGTCATACAGAGGTACATTGTCACAAACATACCAACAAGGTCTGACGAAGCGATGGTGTTCTCCCAAGGCAGCAAGCAGCCAGCAAGTTTGCGCTCCTCCCATAATCAAGTTTTCCGACGGACACTGTATGCAGCCAACAGAGAGCTAAGCTTCGCTCACAGCGCGAAGGTGGCGCCAGTTTCAGACGTCATCGCGCAAGATCTTCAAAATTAGCCAATCTGGCCGTCGTGAGCCCGCAAGCTAGAACATGCAAATCGCCGCGAAGATAAGGTGCAGCATCGTCCGTTGTTTTGAAAAGCTAGGCAAACCATCAGATTAGTCACTCGTTTGACGGAAGAAAAGAAATGCAGGAAATATGCTAAGGGAACGACGAGATTGCATAGATTCAACGGGAGTCAAGCAGCTATCCATGATACCTCGGTGCCTACTAACATTTGACCTTCGTTGTTGAATAATCCACACTATGGCTCCTTGTAGTAATGCCTTCGTACGGAGTCAAGGAGTGCAAAGGACCTCTGTACTCGGTACAAGACCGAGAAATCAGCAATTCTCATGGCGTCATCCCGGAACAGAGTGGAGCAGAATGATTCTTGCCAGCTGGCAATCACTGCAGCTCCTTGACATTGACTCGTGGCGGACCGTGCACGCTGCCCAAAAAAGAAAGTCGCGACGCATTCATCCACCACGCCGTAAAGGAAACTCTCGACCTTCCAATACCAATCTACAGAAGGCCAGTGATCCGCAGAAGCACACAAGACACGATTTCCCAGGCCATCTGTACAATCCTCAAACTCTCCTTGTCGCTCAGCTTTCGGTCGAAACGAGTTCGACTACTCCCTCGCCGAACACATCCAAGCTAGACTGGATCCAGACTCACCTCCTCCGTCGGATCGGCTACTTCAAGGTTATTGCCACTATCTCGACTGCTATTGCTTTGGACGTCACCGGCCAACAGTGGCTATGCAACGACCAAACATGGTTCCCAAGGCTCTCTGATGATTCCTTAAGCATCAATAAATCTTCAGTCGGCATTTCCACATTATCCGGCTTCGCATAACACAAATTATACGATTTCGATCGAAACGATCCCATCGCGAAGATGGCCGACGTCGAAGTCATCGATGGGGACTCTTCCCACCTCCGCCGTCGATACTCGGCATCCGGGCCGACAATGCGCTCCGCCACCAACGAGACACAGGCATCTTCGTCTCCTGCGGCGAATACCGAGCCCGACACGTGCCGGATATGTCGAGGCGAGCCAACGGCGACGGAACCGCTCTTCTACCCATGCAAATGCAGCGGTAGCATCAAGTACGTCCACCAGGACTGTCTGATGGAATGGCTATCGCATTCTCAGAAGAAGCACTGCGAGCTCTGCAAGACGCCGTTTCGTTTCACCAAGCTCTATTCGCACAAGATGCCAAAGTCTCTCCCCGCCCACATCTTCATGGGTCACATGGCAAAATACATGTTTGACAATGTCGTTTTCTGGCTGAGGACGCTGTTGGTGGCATGTGTATGGCTATGCTGGTTACCTTATCTCATGCGACGGGTGTGGTGTCTGCTCTTCTGGCTCAGCGACGAGGGACTCGTCAGCCTGCTAGGCAAACCAGACACCTCTTCCAATACCACCGAGGAGGCGAGCAGCAGTGACAGGGTAGGCAGTACTATTGCACCATTCACAACTCTCATCTCAGCAGCCGCGAATATTTCGGGACTGTCGGAGGATTTAGGCGTTACCAACTCGACCGGACAAGAGCCGGTATCGCTTCTCTCGATAATCTGGAAAAGCATGTTGCCCCCGTTCATGCGAGGGAGTCCTCTTGGTAGAAGCACCAACGACACAGCCAACGCTTCGCTTCTGAGTGATGTTGGGTTTCTGCGCAACATGACAAGACAACCGGCCGTTAACCGAGCTGTCATTATGATTCTCGAAGGTCAGGTCCTGACGATATCCGTCATCGCCTGCTTCATCCTCATCATTCTCGTGCGGGACTACGTCGTCCAGCAGCAACCCGAGATTAACATGCGAGCCGCCTTTGCGCCTCAGGAGAACGCGGAGAACGCGGGTAACGCTGAAAATGCCCGCCAGGAAGGCGAGGATGCAAGGGACCCAGCTCCTCCCATGGCAGTGCCGGAGCAGGAGGCCCCGGGGGCCCCAGAGCAGCCTTGGCCGGAGCAAGAATCTCAGGAGCCGTCTCAAGAGGAGGCTGACGATGAAGACGAGGAAAGAGATAGTCGGACTATGTATGATCAGAACACCGAAACTCGCAACTTTGCCTTCCCCGAGCAGCGGCCCATTGCCGCTTTTAGACGACGGCTACCCCGGCCTGACAGCCAGCAAGAAGAGTCTGGCCCTAGCCGGCCAGACTCGCAGCGCCTTTCCGATGACAATGGCGGCCCGTCATCTGCGCGGGCCCCTGCGACATCTCAAAACGGAGATCTTGAGCGTCCTCAGCCTCCAGATCAGCAGCTGCCCACGGTGCAGGAATACCTCCGAATCTATCGTCAGGCAGAAGGGGATCCTGAAACCATTCTTAGAATTATGGAGGAGGAAAATCTACAGGACAGATTAGGACAATGGGTCAAGGTCACTCGGTCTAGACTGGAAGATGATGGTACGAGTGCGGCAGCTGGGGGCGTGGAGGACGACTTGGGCCACAGTCCCCAGCAGTTTGATTTTTCGTCTACTTCATCAACCCGGGCAGACGATGGTCTCGATAGAGATTCCGCCACGCTGGGCTCTACATCTCTGGATGGCGACGAAGACGTCTCTGGTCAGGCCGATGCGGATTCAGGGCCATCGGGCATTGTCGAAGCTGTCGGTCCTCGTCGTAGAGCCGTCTCGGACGGTCCTCAGCCACGCCAATTTCCTCATCCCTTGGCCAACAACAACTGGCAGATATCGCACGACGCGGACGATGAAGCAGAGCCAGGGAGGCTATTTCTCACGCCGCCCTCTTTTGCCCCTGGCCAAGCACGAACGGAGACGGGATCAGGTCTTGAAAATGGCGATTCGGGGATGAGTGCTGTGACAGAACAAGGCAGGAGTAGCGTTATGTCGAACCGTTCCGATGCTACAACTGACCACGTAGACGACATGGAACAACCTCGCACACAGCAACCGACGGCGGCCGATAACGAAGACGACAACATAGAGGCCGCGACAGAGCAAACTCCCTCTACACACGTTCCCCCGGCAGATGAACCAGGGCAGGAAGTAGAACTAGGGCAGGTGGTAGAGCCGGGACAGGTGGTAGAGCCGCCGCCACCACGCCGGCGCTTCTTAGATCAGGTGGCTGATTTCTTGCTCGGTGGAGTGGAAGATGGTGATATCAACGCCGCGGCCGCCCAAGACAATGGCGCGGCGGCGGCAGTAGCGGCGGCGGCAGATGCAGGGCAGGCAGCGAATGACTTGAATGGCTTCGCGGCCGCCGCCGAAGATGTAGTTGGCGACCTGCTAGGTGACAACAATTTCGACCGAGATGCCGACGCCGTGGATGCGGCAATGGCGGCAGGGCTTGACCCGGATGCACTCGAAGACTTGGAAGATTTTGAAGGCATCCTGGAGCTGGTCGGCATCCGCGGGCCGCTCATAGGCCTCTTCCAGAACGCTGTTTTCTGCGCTGGCCTTGTGTTTGTAGCCATCTTCATCTGCATCTTCCTCCCGTACAACCTAGGGAGGACTACCATCTGGCTTGTGGCGAACCCAATGCGCCTCGTCCGCATGCTTTTCGCGCTCGCCACCTTTGTCCAGGACATTGTTGTCGTGGTGGCCGGCAGTCTCTCTTGCCTTATGCTTTCTGTCGTCCATCTCCTGGGACGCGGCGTCGGCCTGACTGACATCTCAAGCACAACCAACACCAGCCTTGCCTACACATGGGAGCTTACAGCCAACTCGTCGGCAAGACTCACCAGTGGCTTCCTGGCCGAAGTGCCGATCCAACCATCGGAGATTCAAAATTTCTCGGCTGTCAGCCACGACGCTCTCATCACTCTCAAGACTTATATTACATCGGTCCTTGCCGCGGTCTGGTCTGCTTCGACCTTTGTCTTTCGCACACCATTGTCGGACCTAATGCCCACCACGACGGCTGCAGCCGCCAATGCCACCATGATCGCGAAGGAAACCATGTGGCGCGCGCTCGCAGTCGTCACCAACCCCGGTACGTGGATCATCAACCTCGACGAACCAGCGACGGTCCCACCAGTCAATCCTTTCTTAGCACACTGGGATGGAACCGACAGGTTCTGGGCCATTGCTGGCGGGTACGCATCGCTCGCCGTTGCTGCGGCCGTCTATATCAAGCGATCGGCTCCCTTCTTCGCCGGCGAAGTCGGCCAGGAATGGGAGGCGTCCGTCATTGATCTCATCAACCAGGCGAGCGGTGTCACCAAGGTCATTCTCATCATCGGCATAGAGATGCTTGTCTTCCCTCTCTACTGCGGTCTCTTGTTGGACGCGGCGCTTCTGCCCTTGTTCAAGGATGCTACCGTCGTGTCACGCTTCGAGTTTACCATGAAGCATCCCACAACATCAGTCTTTGTGCACTGGTTCGTCGGTACGGGATACATGTTTCACTTTGCCCTCTTCGTTTCCATGTGCCGCAAGATTATGAGACGAGGAGTTCTCTGTAAGTTTTCCCCCCTTCGCACCTTTTCGCATTGGTGATTTCCACGGCTTGCTAACAAAAATGTAGATTTCATTCGGGATCCCGACGACCCCGATTTCCATCCTATCCGCGACGTCCTTGAAAAGCCTTTCCTGACGCAGCTCCGTAAAATCTTGTTCTCTGGCTTGATTTATGGCGGTCTGGTTATGGTATGTCTCGGTGGCGTCGTTTGGGGTCTTCGCGTGTCAACAACCGACATCCTACCTATCCATTACTCGTCCAACGAGCCGGTTCTTGAGTTCCCTGTTGACCTCCTCTTCTACAACTTCCTCATGCCCCTGGCCGTCAAGGTACTTCGTCCCAGCGATGCTCTTCATACCATGTACACGTGGTGGTTCAAGAAGTGCGCCCGCATGTTAAGGCTCACTTGGTTCCTCTTCGGCCAGCGGCATATTGACGAAGAGGGAGGTCTGGTCCTCGCAGCCGACTCGCCGCATGGCAAACTTCCGTGGTTCCGGCTCCTCTTCTTGGGACTCGATGCCGATGGGAACGTAGCACCCAAGTCATTCTTGGACCTGTTCACGGAGGCAGCTTCTACGGGACCATCAACGGTATTTGAAGACGACGCAGCTGCCGATGATGCAGATGCAGCTGCCGACCAAGAAGCGGACGTGGCTGAAGAAGCCGTCGACTCTCTGGCTACATCAGTGGCACTGGCAGATGCCAAGAAAAAGCTTGTAGAGTCGGGGCAGCTCGTCAAGTCAGGCCGCTTCGTCCGGACGCCTGCGTCGGATCAAGTTCGCATTCCGAGAGGGCGGAAGGTATTTTACGAGTTAGATGAGAACTCACAGTCGCCGCCGCCGCCAGCCGATTCTAACGGTCCGCCGTACATGTCGGAGCTGTACCAGACCGTATACATACCCCCTCGATTCGGGCTCCGTGTGATCCTGTTCATCCTCTTCATCTGGATATTTGCTGCCGTGACGGGCGTTGCCCTCACTATTGTCCCCCTCCAGGCGGGTCGGTGGATGTTCAAGCACCTGCTGCCGTCTGGGATTGCCACAAACGACATCTACGCCTTCAGCATCGGCATCTACATAATGGGTGCGTCACTCTATGCTGCTTTCCACATTGCCTATTTGTTGCGCAGGGTCAAGGACTGGGCTGCCGCAGCCGGCAACACTCTTTTCGGCGAAAATGCGGCGACGCGCACTGCCCGCGCCATAAACAACACGGCCACGCTGGCATACGCTTACTTTTTTCTCCTCGTCGTTTGCCCTGTTCTCGCGAGCCTCCTCGTAGAGTTCTACGTCATCATCCCGCTCCACACGTGGACGTATCCACCAACTTGGGACTCGATGCCGAAGGTCGAGGAAGTCGCGGTCGATGCTGCTGCTTCCTCTGGGCAGACTGAGGGGACCATGGCTGCCCATACCATTCGGGCCGTTCAGACTTGGACCTTGGGTCTCCTCTACATGAAGCTGGCAACGCGCGTCCTCGTCAACAATTTTGGCAACACGCGACTGGCCCGGGCCTGCAAAGCAGTCTTCCACTGGGGATGGCTCCGCCCCAACGTCAGTGTCCTCACGAGGGCGTTTGTGATTCCAGGTCTCACGCTCTCAGCCATTGCCCTAGGCGTGCCGCCTCTATTCATGAGGTTTATCCTCCGCCGAGAACTTGGCCCCGACTACGCCACCTCGGACCCAGTCATGACAGCTTTCATGTATCGCATCTCCTTTATGTTGGCAGCCGCCTTTGTTATGACGCTGGCTGCCATGTATAGTCTGGTGGGAGTATTTCACGCATGGCAGACACGCATACGAGACGAGGTCTACCTTATTGGGGAGAGACTTCACAACTATGGTGTCGCGACAGCAGGGACGGTCAAGGTTCGAGAAGGATAGATATATATGCATGCATGATGGACAGCGAAGAGGCAACGGGACCGTCGAACAGGGGCCATCGCTCTCTTTGAGTAGCCGTTGTCTCATGTCGCTGTATCTCTTTTTATTTCGTATCCTCCGCCCTCTTTGCCCACATCACCGGGAACTTGTGCGGGGTCGGAATAGTGTACATAAGATGGCTGGGCATAGGTGCTGTCAGGCTGGTAGAAAGGCGTTAAGGTGGTTATGTTTATGGCTATGGTTGCCCGTCGCAGCCGCCCAACAATAACTAGCTCAGGAATGCTAGTAGTTGAGTACTCCACACATGAAGTAATATTACAATATGAATACCACCAAATTCGCATTCGCTTCTTGTTTTTCTATGGTTCTCGCCAGCCTATTGTGCATTTATTTTTATATTCACAAAATCATGGATGCGCCGACCATCATGGCGATCGAAACCGTTGCCAGAACACCACCGAGTCCTGCGGGACCGCCGCGAAGAGCGGCGGCCAGACCCGGTGATTCCGTTTCCTTCGGAGCATCGCTAGACCCGGTGCCGCTCGAGCTGGATGAGTCCCCGGATCCTCCGTCGACGAGGGCCTCGAGGGTTGCGTCCGAGTCCAGGTTGATGTTTTTGGTGCCATTTTTGCAGCCGTCGGGCACACTGCCGGTGCCCTCGACAAAGTTGACTTGGGAGCACTGTTGGAGCAGCGGATTAGCAAATTTGGTAATGAGTGTGCTGGGTACGTATGCCGTGGGACACATCCAGACAACTCACCCCGTACAAAACCCCGTCGTCAGAATCGGCCACCACACCCAACAAGCCTTTCTTGCCCACAAAGTCTTCTGGTGCCGTCACCAATGGAATGCAAAGGTCGCCCAGCCCGTTCTGCTGCAAGATTGGGTATGCCTGGGTCCAGTTGCCCTCGCCCTTCGTGTCGGTCGTGACGCGGAATAGCCAATGGGCTGACGGGTGGCTCGGCGCGAGCTGGACGGTATTGCCGCCGACGTGGAAGTCGTTGACGGGGCCGGCATCAAAGTCGAGCTCGGCGCCGCCGCAGGGGCCCGACGAGAGGCCATTCTCGTCGGCCGGCTGCTTCTGCTCGGGGAATTCGATGTCGAAGTGGGCTAACGCGGTGGAGGCAAGGAAGGAGAGGACGACGGTACGTGTGTTAGTCATGATGGGCGAGTCCAATTGAGGTTTTGATCATAGATCTTCCGGTGTTGTTGGGTTTTCGGAAGACGCGGAGGCGAGGCAATGCGAATTTGGGGTAGGGAACCGCGTCCCTTTTAAACAGCAGGCCGTGTGGTCACCCTGGTGAGCGCTTGGGTGGTTGGAGGATCTTGGCTTCTTACAGATGTCTTCGTGCAGGTGCCACACCTCCAAGCTGGGCCTTCCGTGCTGAACCGCAGTCGTGGGTCAGTTTGTCAGGTGTTGGAATCCGAAAATACAATGCGGCGCCGGAAGGGAGGATCCAAGCAATTCACCGTCTGGAAATTCGGGGGACCCAAGCATTCAAGGTTGTGTGTTATAAAAGCGGTTCGATCCAGCGTAATCTTGCTTTCTTCCATATGGTCAAGCTCTGCCCCTCACTCGGCTATGGAAGTGCAAACTTGCCAGGCCGCTCGCCGCCCTTCAAGAGGCTTTCTCAATCAGCAGCGCAGTAGCTCTCCAAGCTCCTTTTCTCCAACAGCTTCTCGAAGCCAAGTCTCAGCTTCGGATACCGGCAATTCGGTCGCACCAAACCATCCTGCAACTGCTGAAAGGAGCAAAACCTGGAAGGTGTTCTCACCACTGGAGGCTTCAGCCCAGTGCTTCGCGGATGCAAAGGGCATCCACCCCCACAACGGCCAAATTCTCCGACTCGCCAGATGCGTACACTGCAACCCACCGTGCCACCGTGACCAGCGTCGGTCTCAAGATAGGCCAATCAGAGGCCCTGCGTGCCACTCTCAACACCAAGGAATGAGCACTTTTGAGCAAATTGTGGCGGTCCTGAGAACGTTTCTTTCCTGCCTTCGATTCTGCATGAGACATGCCGCACGGGATGGCAAAGATTTCCGGGCAAGAACAAGCACTATTTCGGTATTATTCGAGCGCAAAATGATTTCCATGACAAGAGCATGTGCCTGGTGGTTTTGGGCGATGTTTGGTAATACTACTTTGAAACTTCTTTTTTTTGTGCATCGCCATCGCAGGCCATCGTCGCCCTCATTTCCGCCGTGTCTGTCGCCTATTGTCAACCGTGCCATCGTGATACTTCCTTTCGGCTGCTGACAGCATCCGGCTTTCTATCGTCGTCAGATTAGCCATTATGCGCCCCCGGCTGTTTGCACGTTAAGCAGGTCGATTCCCGGCCGTGTCACGGCGATCCTCGTGACGATTTTCGACAGCGCATCCGAGACTCTGTACAAAAGTCTCATTAAACTACGTCTCATCCTGTCGACTTCCCTATTTCATTAACTCGCCTCCGAGGCGGTTTCGATGCACCATGTCCCACAGCCACCACCATACTAGTGCACCGACGACGACGGGTGTCGGCTCCTTCTCGAAGAGGAACCATGAGTTAGCTCGCGGATTCTGGTACCTCACGGCGGGAGTTGTTGGCATTGTGGCCGCTGCTCGCGCCGTAAACTACGTCCAGGTAGTCTCCAGGTTTGTTTGGCGCATTCGTGGGAATAAATACCTTGGTCGTCAAGCCTAACCACGCGCAGGCGACGAAAATGCGAGTCGGAATCGAAATCCTGCCCGAGTCGACCGACCGGCTTCTTCTCAAAATGGGCGACAGTAACAGCCATGTGCAGGGAACTATCCTATCCGCAACTCCACGTTCCCATCCGCCACCTGTCCTGGACATCTCCTCCTCCGCTCGGGCGCATCCTCATCCTACTCACGTATTGGGCCGTCATAATCTACATGATGGCTGACAGATCCATCATCAAGGACGTCTACTTCTGGGAGCGCATCGGCTACCGTAACGCATGGGTAACGGTCACGCAGTTCCCCCTTGCATACATGCTCGCCATGAAGACGAACCCGATTGGCCTGACGACCGGCATCAGTCACGAACGGCTCAACTGGCTGCACCGCTGGGTTGCGCGCACCATGTTTGTTACCGCCACGGTTCACGGCTTCCACTTTTGGACCGAGTGGGTTCTCGCCGACTACGTCGAGAAGCAGCTCAAGAACGTGTCCATGATCAAGTACGGCCTAGGGGCCTGGGCCATCCTGCTGTGGAATGTGGTGACGGGTTTCTATCCTATCCGCTCGCTTGCCTACGAAGTATTTGTGCTGCAACATGTCGCGTCGACCGTGATTCTCATCTGGGTGGTGCATATGCATGTCCCACCCGAGGCCCAATACCATGTTTGGTTTGCCGTGGCCCTCGTCGTGTTCGATCGGGTGTGCCGCTGGGCGCTATTGGCATTTCGGAACCTCAAGGTGAAGAAGGGAACGATGCGGTGCGAGGGTAAGCGGCGGATTGGGCACGACGCGTTGGTGTTGCCGGTGGGAAAATCCATTTCTCTCGTCACTCTAAAAGGCGTGCACTTCAAGTGGCGAGCCGGCCAGCATCTCTATCTCTGGGTTCCGTCCATCGGCCCCATCGAGGCTCATCCATACACGATTGCCTGTGCCCATCAGGTTGCCGGAGAATGCTGCTGCAACAGCATTGAGCTAGTGGTGCGCCGGCATGGAGGCTTTTCGAAGCGACTATACAATGCCGCGAAGAAGGAGGCCGAAGGCGGAAGACAGCTACGAGTGGCAGCCTTTGTTTCAGGGCCATTCGGCAATCCGCCGAGATGGGATACGTACGATACCTTGATCCTGATCTCTGCGTCGACCGGCGCTTCCTTTACCCTGCCCATTCTAGAATCCGTTGTCCGATCCGACAGGAAGACCTGTGTCCGGAGGATCGACTTCATTCTCACAGCAAGGAAAGCAGAAGAAATCGAGTTTTACGTTCAGAGGCTACGAGATGCCCTTGTGAAGGGACGAGAGAAGGGCATCGAGCTACATGCTCACGTTGCCATCACGGGCTGTTGTGAGCCAAACGAGAAAAGAGAACCTTCAAACACCGACAGCGATGCAAACGGTAGTTCGTTGTCTCTGGGGTCCCCCCGGAAACGAACTGTTGCCAGCCAAGATGGTCACCAGGACCCCGATAGGGACGCCGAGAAGGGCGTGGCTGGCGTAATATCCCCAATATTAACAAGTCGTTCCAGCGATAGCGGTAACATTGGCCTCTACCGCGAATATTCCTGTCGACTTGACATCTCTCCCCATATCCGAGACCCTGTCGAGGCGGCTTACGGCGAAACAGCTGTTGCCGTTTGCGGAGGACGACCTTTGGTGGCCAAGGTGAGGAACGCAGTCGCGAGTTTGTCAGACGAGAGGGCAGTTCACAAAGGAACTGGGGCCCAGGGCATTCACCTGCATGTAGAGGAGTACTCTTTTTAAACACGTTTCCGAAAAGAAGCGTTAGCGACACGGTTTCGGCGGCGTATCGGTGCTTTCCATGAAGCAAGGGTTAGGCTTTACTGCGAGTGATGCAACGGCATTGGTTGGACCGGCATTCAATCTCACTCACATCTGAAAAGCAAATCACTTCAGCATATTCGGTAATGCATCGATGTCAAGGACAGGCTTATCTCCACTTCTCAACCTTGTGTGTGACAGTGTAAACCAAATTGGAATCTAACTTTGAAATGGTTGGCATAGAGATAGATACCCTAGCCCTAACCTGAACAACAGGCATTTTCGTCATCAACGTCAAGCTGCCCCTCCCCCACCATGCCGTAGACCCCTGGACTGTCCAATGCGTGACTCAAACTTTAGGCGGTGAAGGCGCAGAATTCTCCGAAGATCAGCCACTCAATAGGAACTCGTTGTTTTGCCGGCACTGCTGCAGCATTCGCTTTTTGCCGCCCAAAGAGTCACCCGTTGGATGCACAGAGGCTACCCTCTCCACAAGGCGACTTTATGGAGGTCGCAAGAGCATTTGCACGACGACCTGTGTGCCAAAATTTCTGTCTAAGCTCATACTCTTTTTACTTTCGTCCCTCGACTCGCTCACTGAACTGTCAGGCATCTCGGAAAGCTCTCGTGGGACTTCCTAAGCTCGGTCGACCATTCTCAATGGCAACAAGCGAATTGCCCATCAAGCTTGCGGCGGGAGAAGGCGCCGGCACTGCCAATGGCCTTCTCCCCGTCGACAGGCTCGACCCGTATCCCAATTGCTACCCCGACCTGAATCCTTTCGATGTCTACCGCTCTCACCTTACATCTACCCTTTGCGAGATTACGGGCGTGGAAACGAAGGTGGTCTACCAAGCTCTACAGTGGACACAGACGTTAGACAAGGGAGACATGGTTTTGGCGGTACCAGCCTTGCGCGTCAAGGGAAAGAAGCCCAATGACCTTGCATTGGAAATAGTGGAAAAGGTTTGTCTACGCCCCTACTTCGGCTCCCAGTTCCTACCCGTCAGTATGCTCACGATCCTTCCCGTTAGTTCCCAGAATCACCACTCGTCGAGAAGCCCATTGCGGCCGGTCCCTTTCTCCAATTCCATTTCAAGACCGGGCCGCTCACAAAATTCGTCATTCCTCTTATTCAAAAGCTGGACACAAAATTTGGTTCAAACCCCACCGTCGGTCTCAAGGACCCCGAAGACCCGGCCAAGGGAAAGAAGCGCATAATCATCGAGTTCTCGTCGCCCAATATTGCCAAGCCTTTCCACGCCGGCCACCTTCGGAGCACAATCATTGGAGGATTTCTCGCCAATCTCTACGAGGTTCTAGGATGGGACGTGATCCGAATCAACTACCTAGGCGACTGGGGAAAGCAGTACGGACTCCTGGCCGTTGGGTTTGACAAGTATGGCGACGAAGAGAAGCTCAGCGCAAATCCTATCGGCCATCTGTTCGAGATTTATGTCAAAATCAACAACGACATGGCCAGCGAAGCGGAAAAGATTAAGGAGTTGGAAGAAAAAGGCGACAAGACGGCAGCGGACGAGTTGAGGGCGAACGGCGCCGACGAGGAGGCCCGTCGATTCTTCAAGAAGATGGTAGACGGCGATGAGAAGGCCTTGGAACAGTGGCAGCGCTTCCGAGATCTGAGCATCGCTCGATATCAGGCGACGTATTCCCGCCTTAATATCCACTTCGACCACTATTCCGGCGAGAGCCAGGTGCCTGAGGCGGCAATGGAGGAAGCGGCTAACGCCTTGGCCGAAAAGAACATTTCCGAAGTCTCAGATGGCGCTGTCATCATCGATTTCCAAAAACATGTTCCCGGCAAACCAGGCAAGTCCTTAGAGAAGCCGCTTGTTCGGAAGAGAGACGGCACGGCTCTTTATCTCACTCGAGATATCAGCGAGTTGCTGAATCGCCACAAAAAGTATCAGTTTGACAAGATGATCTACGTCGTTGCCAGTCAACAAGACCTCCACCTCAAACAACTCTTCAAGATTATCGAGCTAATGGGATACGACGACATTGTTAAGAAGGTACAACACGTCAACTTTGGCATGGTTCTCGGCATGAGTACTCGGAAGGGTACTGTCAAGTTCCTGGACGACATCCTCCGAGATGTAGGTGAAAAGATGCACGACGTCATGAAAATGAACGAGGTGAAGTACAACCAGGTCGAAAATCCCGAGGCAACGGCAGATGTTCTCGGTATCAGCAGCGTCATGGTGCAGGACATGACGGGGAAAAGGTACGATGACTTTGTCATTCTCATTTGCGGAAGTAGTTCGATTCCTTCTAACAGCAACAACAGGGGCCACAACTATACTTTCAACATGAATGCCATGACCTCGTTTGACGGCGACACGGGCCCTTACCTCCAGTATGCCCATGCCCGTCTCAATTCGATTACTCGCAAGGCCAAGATCAACCAGTCAGATGTTCTCGCAGCAGACCTCTCCCTCCTCACAGAGACGCACGCTACTCATCTCGTCCGCCTTATTGCTCGATATCCGGATACGGTCCTGGATTCGCTTCGGTCGCTGGAGCCCTGCACAATTCTTGTCTACCTATTCAAGATGACGCATGCTCTAAGTTCAAGTTACGAACAGTTGAAGGTGATCAACGCGGAAAATGCCGAGACGGCTAGGGCCCGTCTAGCGCTTTACCAGGCTACCAGGACGGTTCTCGCCAACGGCATGCGCCTCCTTGGTCTTACGCCAGTCGAGAGGATGTAGTGGCATTAGATGTCGGGGTTAGGAAGGCAGGAAGCAAAATCTGAGGAACGAAAAGTGCTTCACGCTATGTGATAGACGGGCTATAGACCTGAATCTAAAGTTGGACAGGCGTTGCCAGTTCAATTGTGGACCTTGATGCGGCCTCCCCGTGTACACATGCCGAGCGTAGCGGGTGTTCCTCTTCAATACCACTGAGGGCGAAGAAAAGTATCGTTGAACTTGGACACTAAGCCGACCTAGCACCGTGTCCGCAGCTGCCACGCTTCGCGGACCGACCCAGTCGCATGACCACTAGGCGAGCTCCATCTCGATCTAGCTTCGATGGTCCCTGGAACTTATGCGAGGGAGCGGGAGTAGTAGTACCGGTGAGACAAGGTTTGGCCCAGACGAACCCTTGAGATATGAACGCCAGTCTAGTGTTACCTGTTATCTTAGCAGCCGGTGGCCGGGACAAAGTGTGCCCACCGCGGACACTATGGTTGTTTGTCCAGAACAAGAATTTATCTTTCGAGCATACGCCGTGCCTGTGCCTCGGCTTAATTATTGAGCTCCGGTAGTCCCATTCTTGATCAATCCAGAGACGCCCCATCTTATACTAAGCCATAACCGTGACGCTTTGCATGGCAGAGATGATTACCTACCTCCCCATATCCTCGCCCTTTATCCGCTTTGCTGGACGGTACATCGACGAAGCCTTTGGATTTGCTGCCGGCTGGAAATATTTCGCCTTCGAAGCCGCACTGGTACCCTTGAAATTACGGCCTGCAACCTCATCATCCACTTCTGGACTTCGGAAATCAACGCAGGCATCATCATCGCGGCCATCGCCACATCGTATGCTCTCATCAATGTCCTAGCCGTAAAGTAGTACGGGGAAACCGAATTCTGGGCTGCTGCCGGCAAGATTTGTCTCATTGTCGTCCTCGTCATGTTCACCTTCATCGCCATGGTGGGCGGGAACCCGCTGCACGACCGTTTTGGCTTCCGCTACTGGAAAGACCTGGCGCCTTTACGTCTCCCAAAGCCTTCTCGCGGCTAGGCTACGACGGGTCGACAGGTCTCTTCCTCGGCTTCCTGGCGTGCCTCATCCAGGCATCTTTCACCATTGCCGGCCCTGAACACACCTCCATGGCGGCCGGCGAGGCCGAGAATCCCCGGCACGTTATGCCCCGCGCCCCCAACGCCGTCTTCTACCACCTTACGGCATTTTTCATGTTCGGCTCCCTCTGCGTAGGCATTTTAGTTCCTTGCAACGACCCTACAATGACGGCAGCCTTCAAAAACGCCGAGCCCGGCGCCGCCGCATCTCCGTACGTCATTGCTATGAACCGCCTCCAGATCCCCGTGCTTCCCCACATTGTCAACGCACTGGTCCTCACGGCAGCCTTTTCCGCGGGCAACAGCTACGTCTACTGTGCCTCCCGGTCCCTCTACGGGCTCGCCCTCGAAAGGAAGGCGCCTCGCATCTTTACGAAGTGTACCGGTACGGGCGTCCCCATTTACGCCGTCGGGTTGGTCTTGCTGATTTCGCTGCTGAGCCTCCTTCAGCTGCACGCCAACACGGCCGTCGTGCTGGGTTGGTTCGTTGCGCTCGTGACGGCGAGCCAGCTGCTCAACTTTTCCGTCATGAGCGCTGCGTACCTGGCATTTTACAGTGCGCTGAAGGCCCAGGGCATCGATCGGACGTCGTTGCCGTACAGGGCGCGGGGGATGCCGTACTTGGCCGCGTATGCCTTCACAGCGACTACGGCGATGGCGTTTGTGGTGGGGTACGTTGTGTTCTTGCCGGGACACTGGCAGATGTCGGATTTTCTATTTGCGTATGTGGCTCGACGACAGAATTGCCAGCTCCATTAACCGGCGGGCTCTTTGCTGATGATGGACGGTTTAGATACGCCATGATTATCGTCTTCCCCGTCCTTTACTTCGGATACAAGTACGCCAAGAAGACAAAGCTGCTCGCGCCGGTCGAGGTCGACTTGCACCGGAATCTCGACGAAATAGCCGAGTACGAGAGTACATTCGTACCGACCCCTCCGAAGTTAGCGACCCCACTCTCTCCAATTTGGCCCATTCCCCATCTCCAAGTCCGAAAAGTTCGTACCAATATCTAACGTGCGGGGCTTTAGGAATACGTATGAGAGGATATTGGGCTTTTGGTTTAGCTAGAGTTACTGCAATTGCGTCATTCACAACGAGGAGACAAGTTTTTCGTACGGCTCAGTCATTACTTTTCGTGTTGTAGCGTATATACCGTGTTACACTAATAGACATGGCTCAATTCGAGCTCGTTACTCTCATCCCAGATTCCAGGCGTGTGATGCATTCTTCTCCCACGAAGCTTCACCATCTAACTAGCACTTCATCGGGTCATCAGCAGGCGGATCAGCAGGCGGCCCGGCAGGAGGCCCGGCAGGAGGCCCAGCAGGCGGCCCGGCCGGCGGTCCCGCAGGCGGCGGACCGTGGGCTGGCGGACCCCCCTTGCCCAAGAGGGCCGGATCCGGGCTCTCGGCCGTCCACGTCTTCCCCTCCCAGCTGTAGCTCCCGCCCATATTCAACAGCCAAGTAAGCGCATTGAACTCGACGTCGATGCTCTTAATCTTCCATATGCCATCCTCAACCGCCGTCTTCAGGATCGTGATGCCCTTGGACGGTAGCTGGGCGGCTCCGAAGGTGGCCTTCCACTGAAGACCAATGGACGCACAGTCGATGGCATCAACCGAAAGGAGCTCGACAGGGAATGGCGGGTTGGAGAGCTGGACGTCCATGAAGACCTGCTTGGTCGGGAAAGTGGGACCGCCGAGGGCTTGGTGGATGAAGGTGTTGATGGAGTCGGACGTGTCGACGAAGTCAGCAGTTGTATACTTTTGGCCGTCTGCCGGGTCGTAGGCCGCGATGAGGCGTTCGTAGACTTTTACCATGGAGTCGGCTTCTTCGCGGGTCATGCACTTGGGGCTGCCGCCCATCTGGCGCGACGTCAGGGGCGCTGCCAGGGCAGACCCGAAGAGGGTGGTGGTGAGGAGAAGAGAGCGCATGATGGCGTCTGCGTTGACAGATGAGACCTCGTCTGGGACTTCTTGGTTGTTGCCGGAGTTGCCTCGTGAGAATTGACTTGAAAGACAAGCTTGAATAGCCAGACAGACACACAGGACAAAAGCTCGAGCTCCAAAGCTCACATCCCATGAGGATAGCTCTCCAATTTATGCTCGCGAAGCTCAATCTCTCTGTTCATCTCTACGTCCTCCATCCCCTCATCTCATCTCCACATCTACTTCCGTCATATTGGTTTGCACATGGATATGGAAATGACACCCCGCGGCCGCTGCCCTCCACATTCCCATCGCATATGACAAAACTCGCTCTCAAGAGCCCAGCTTCTGTCTGGATCCCATTTATCCAGAGCTTCCGGTCGTGGGATGTTATATTGCGAGGCTCCGCTTTGCTCGTCGGACGTCCGGCGCGCGGCACTGAGCGAGCCCAATGCCGCCCCGGAGCCCGTCTCGCCAGCAAAGGGGGGGGGGAGGGAGGGGGCGGGAGGGCAACTTTGCGGGGCAGCACACGATGGTCATCTCGCACTTGCAGAGGAGCACCCATAAAATTTTTGTCATATCGAGCGAAAATCCCAGAAGCGACACAGAAAATCGCCTTCAATCACCTTTCGCAGCCGTACCGTCCTCTGGGTGCCGAACGTGCAGCCCCAGCTCGAAGGTACTGGATGCCACACCAGATTCCGCCCCGCCTGGAGGAACTGCACACACTTTATGCGCTCTCGTAGCCTCCATCCACAAGCGACACTATCTCTCATTTGTCTGTCGTTTGCGGCTCTCGTTCACGACTTCGCCTTCCTTGGCCATATATCACTTTTATCCGAAGGACGCTGCCTGCGGGTACCTGGCATTCAAAGTCCAGTCTTAGCCCTAGAAGTAGTGGTAAAGCTGAGGCAGCCAAGACGGCAGTCTATGCAGGCTGTAAATTGAACCTGCAATGTATTGCGGAGCATAGGGGGGTTTTCCAATTTTAGTAATCTTGCCGTATCTTCATTGTCCGCTATCCTGACTACCGAGGTACTCAATCATATGAGAATTCCGCAAACCGAGATCGCGAAGCAGCATCCCAGTGTTTGCTGGAAGTACATGTTGGAAATGTCCGGTTGGTTCGGACTGCTACAAATCTTCGGATAAAGGCACTACTTCAGACTGGATCATCTGGCCGATGCTCCGTAGCTAGGTTTTTCTGCGTCATCGGGCACCGCAAGAGCTGCGAAAGCAAAGCCGACATCGACAAGCATCCTCTACAGAGGCAGAAATTTGGCATTGACCGTTAAAGACCGAAAGGTTCATTCCCGCTCCCCAACTGTCGAAGTCGCGAGGCAAGTCCTATCGATAGTGCGTGGCACCTTCGAATGACCCGCGCTCTGGAAAGGGACCTAGCGCATGCTCTGTGCAACACTGAACCGAGCCAGCGGGCTGGAAGCCGGGAAAGGCAGTGGGCGCATGAAGATTTGCTGATCGCCCTGGAAAAATGCGCGGTCCCCCGCTGAGGATGTCGAACTCTTGAGGGTCGCATGGTTCGGTTAACAAATAGCCGACTTATGTCAGCTCGCTAGACGTGTAAGGTGAAAAGTGTGATCCAGGCTCGAGGCTCGATGAGCAAGAAAGTCGACGAAGCTGAACCTCACGTGTTCGCGGGTTTGACGTAACTGCGCCATCTCATGATGACGAGCGGTTGAGATGGAGGATCTGAGATCTGAGATCTGCTGACCTAGCGGGATGAGAAAAACGCTGAATCTACCCTAACCCTAACCAATCCCGACCTCCAACTTCATCCGGCCAAACGGCACAGACGCGATCGCGAAACCACGTCACCCTGTCTTGCGCCATCTCGCACCTGGATCGCGATCATGACCTATCGTCACTGGCCATGACAGCAGTGCTTCCTTGGTGACAGGAAAAAACAAGCTCTACCACGCCCTTCTCGTCGGCTGGGCATCAGCTCGGGCGCAAACCGAAGGGGAGTCCAACCCCACAAAGTCACAGGTCGCGGGGTCAGCGTCGCATTGCAAAAAGGCTCGAATGCCACAGTTCCACCGCCCACTGCCATTGCCACAGATGCGCCGAGCCACGCTGTCTCCGTATCCATTAATATTCTTCTCGGT
>Ga0247774_1000040_pt1 | contig 56330 bp, 62 predicted proteins | sample UWRJL001104B6_FD_179933 | JGI IMG/M metagenome (GOLD analysis project Ga0247774, IMG submission 179933) | Plant litter microbial communities from Arlington Agricultural Research Station in Wisconsin, United States - UWRJ-L001-104B-6 | ecosystem: Environmental > Terrestrial > Plant litter >...
AAAAAAAAAAAAAAATTGTGACATCAATTCGACTGCGATCCATGGTGTTATTTTTATGTCTCATTGCCTGAACGTTGAACATGCTGTTGGCGTGCCTGGCCGGACTTGCTCAAAGGATTCCACAAAAGGCCGAGGAAACACCACCATACGGAAGAAACCAGAAGTAACGCCATTGAGGACTTGCGGGCTGCCGCAAGTACGTCACCCTTTGTTTTCGATAGCAGTGTCTCCAAAGTCGGCAGAACTACCTGACGAATGGCGGCGGGGTCTCGATGCAAGGGATATCCCTTGCATTCCATCCTGCACATTGGCGCTGGCTCACCTGACTCTTGTAGTCATCCTGTCCGAGATATCGAGTTTTGCAAACGCCGGGTATTCGGGAGATCCAGAGTGTCGGGTTCGAAAGTCACTTTTGATTGGGGAGCTCGGGCATGCTATTAGGCACTCGCTCCCTGTCACTCATCACCAGCGACAGCCCTGGTTCCTTGCAAGCACCTTTATCGCCCCGCCAAATACCTTGGTAAACCTCTTTATTTCGTTCCTGGGATTTTGGTAATTGGAATGGCTGGTTCATAAGCCAAATAAATCCATTCGAGATCTATCGACTCTTCAACCCCATTTTTACCCTCTAGAAGAAAATATCGGAAAGTGGCGAATGCGAATCCATTGTTGCTGAAATTGGGAGCGGCAGGGCTTATCGCACCAGCCACCATCTCCTCGCCTTTGCCTCCAGAAGAAAGGGGGGGGAAAACCACGTAACGCCCAACTTCTGGGAACACCGTCCACTTCCTCGCCATCGCTGCCTCACCTTAAGGAACTACTTCACCCGAAGTGTCGGAAAATTCATCAGACGGTTGAGGCCCAACGAAAATAACGCTTTGATTATGCACCGTCGGTCCGCCATGAATGACGAGACGTCTCCGATAGAACAGCCGCAATCTGGCAAAGAAAGACTCCAGCGCCCGCAATTCGAGATACAGACTCAACCTGAAGTGTTACCAACAACAGCCCAACCCCCATCTAAACGACGCCGCAACAGAGTGTCCGTAATAGACTCCTGCTGGACTTGTCGACTACGAAAGGTGATATTCCTTGCTCTCCATATGGCTGTACTCCATCCCGACCCAGCAAACTGTCGCCATACCCAGCTACTCATCATCCCGTCGCTCTTAATCGATTCGTGGTTACTGGTCGCATCGCGATTCAGTTCCAGACTCGGAACGATTCTACCATATGGGAATCATGATCGCAACGACTGGCCTTTGCTAACCTGTGGGATTAACCAGGTCAAATGCCCGGGCAAACCAGAGAACGGAGATGTTTGCTCCAACTGTACGCGATTAAAATTGGGTTGTAACTTTTTTGATCTACAACGGGGGCTCGGTATGTCGGCGTTGCCATTGCATATTATATTCCAGTTCTATGCCCAATACCTTTGGGTTTCTCTGGTTCCATGCTAACTCAACAAAGAATCCCGCGCCACCTATTCACACAGTCTCACGGAAGCGGGGACTAGTCGACTGCGGACGCTAAGAGCTTGTGTCGGGTGTCACCTTCAGAAGACTCGATGCTCAGGTGACTTACCGAAATGTAGGAGGTGTGAGACTTACAATCTCAATTGTGAATATGCACCTGCAAAGCGGAAATTCAGGTGTAACCTTGTCAACTATGCCACCAGTGCCCTGAACGCTTCACCCCAGGAAACTGCGGATGTTGACCCGAATGCAACGCCTCCAGACATAACATCTCCGCTTGATTCTGTTGCTTTTTTCAGGGAGTGAGAGAATCCGTCATCCTTTGTCATATGACGGGTCTTCTAACACGGTCAACTAGAAAGCTCCTCACAAATAAGGATCTCATCCGTCGCCATATCGATGCTTTTTTCGATTATCTCTACTTTACACCTTCGCTCGGAATTCTTCATAAAGCCAACACATACAAAGAACTTGACGTATGCTTTACTTTCTGATGCGTGCCTATCCTGGCAATAGAACATGCTCACACGTGTATAGGAGGATCGCTTTCCACCACTTAAAGCGATTGCGCTGTGCTCAGTGTCTGCATTTTTCGTCTCGCCGGGGTCTCAGGGGGTCGAATTCGCCCGGGAATGCTCGGAACAGGTTGAATATGCCCTGTACCGGCAGTGTGGTAGTCTCCAAGAAACTGAGCTACATCTGTACGTCCTAGATATCATCCATAATCACATGATGGGTAACTTCGGCAAAGTGTGGGGATTAACGGCTAGCGCTTGGCGCCTTATGGTTGGGCTTCAACTCTGCTGGGAAGGTCGCCCAGGCTTGAAGCGCGACTTCAGGGACGAGGAAATATCAAGGAGGCTGGCTTGGCTTGTCTTTCATCTGGATCGCATCGTTGCAGGCGGGTTTGACGCTCACGTCTGCTGCCGCGAGGAGCACATGCAAGTTCAGCTCCCCTGTCCTGAACAGAACTTCAACGAGGGCAGAGAAATATTGGTGGAGCGCTTGAGTGACAACACCGTGAAGGGAAAGTCTAATTTGGGCTTTCACGGCTATATGGTTCGACTGATGAGTATTCGCCATCACGTTTTAACGTAAGTAGCGGAGAACAGGCCTTTGACTGAATAACCAGAGCTAACATCTCGCGCAGTATGTCTGAGAAATTTGCCACTGGCAACCCGCCATGCGATCGCTGGCAACTATCACGGGTCATGGACAACGTGGCATCCCTTCAACGAGAGATTTCGCAGTTCATTTCATCTCTTCCTGATGATTTGATTCTGAGCAACAAGAATATTGCGGGTTGGCTTCTTCGGCGAGATCGCCAGGTATATCAGTTCCTACATGAATGGATTTGCGTCCTGCACATGGACCTTTATCAATTTTCTCTCCCGTTGATCCGAGAAACGGGAGAGCCGGGGCTGCTCAATATCCTCCCGGCGGAGTTTAAGACGAACTCCCAAATGCAGGCTATAGCCCATGCGATAACCCTGGCACGTTTCTGGGAAGCATGGCTCGAAAAATCTGAGGCCATTGGGCATCCGAAACCTGTCTTGATTGGTGACTACAATATCATCCCCTGTGTCCGGCAGTGCAACAAGGTGCTCCTGGCAGCACTTGCCTGCGGGCTACACAGCGAGTTAAAAAACTGGAAGTCGACTACAGCGCCAACCTGGCGCATGGAGGAGCCCATTACCTTGCAGTCACTTCGCAGTCTCATCGACGTTACTCTTCGAGTCCTGGAGCCATGGGCAGGGATCATCCCTTCAGTCAAACCCGAGGTTGGTTTTACAGTATCAGTTCAATAAAATCTAGCTAATAGCGAATAGTATGATGCCCTCCTACAAAACGTCAGTGAATCCCACAGAATAGGCTCGTACGATGAAACCGATGCTGGCTTGCCTGGCGTCAAGCACAGCCATCCACTCAGACTTCCAGGGCCACGCCACCTGCTCAACAATCGCCTTTTCCCTCAGAAGGACGACGATGACGACTCCCAGTTGCCGGCAATCCGGCACTAGCGGTGGGGATAGCGGTCAGACTCGGCGGATCACTCGGCAGAAAGTGATTCTTATCAACTAGAGGATCTGGCATCCTTCATATATATGCATCCTACACGGGACGGCGCGGAACCGGCGACGCCCGGGCCGCCGACCACCCCCTAATAGAGCACGTTATTAATGGGTATATGCTGTGGTAGTAGAAATAACTCTGGGCAGATATTGATTTGAATGCTTTGCAAGCGGGATGGGAACACCCGGCCAATCCTTTGTAGTTTCTCTCCTCTTCCTCGCCGTCGCAGCCACTCAGAGCGACTATATCACAGTTGCTAATACAGCCACCGTACATTATCCTCGCTATATAATTTTTCTCGGTGTGTCTCGGCGCTTTCTTCTCGTTCGTCCTATCGTGCAGTCTGATCTATGCTTTGCCCCGTTGGGGACGACAATGACGAGCTGCGTGAATGCGTGCGGTCGGTGGTCGTCCTGTAGAGGATTTCGTCTGACGGGATTGTTGAGAGCGTCGGCATCGGTGATAGGCCAGGGCGACATTATCTAGGCCCATTGGTGCTTGGATTGGCATTTGTCTCTTGAGGCGGGGCTGCAGTGACTCATGCGGATATCGCAAAGTTGGCTGGCATCTGGTGCCTTGGCTATCATTCATTGATCGCAGCGAAGTCTCCCCCCAGCCTCGCCGCCAGTCCTAATCTAAGCCTTTGCGAGTTTGGCTTCAGAGGATGTACATATTGTCCCTGATTTTAGCGAGAAACACTACCGCATGGTTGGGAAGGTAATTACAGAGCGCTTGCCGGGAATCGCAGTTGGTGCCGCAGGAACCAGTCCCCGGTCACTATGCAGACGTAATGCCCCGCAATTACAGTCCAACCCCGCCAGTAACCCCTGTCAGGTTGTATGTGAAATTGTTAGGGGATACAAGGAGTGGATCCGTCACCCCATAAATCTCGCCACATGCCACCAGTCTCTGATTTTCATCTTTTCGCATGCCCCTCTCTCCAATGTGGTTGACGTGATGGCAGAACCGATAGGCATAGCCTCCGGATTAGTGGCCTTGACCACCGTCGCTTTCAAGTCTAGCATCTCGCTTTTCAAAACGATCCAGAATTTTCAAAATCATCCAAGGCGCGTCCGCGATCTCCTCGATGAGCTCCAGGCGTTAAGCGGTGTTTTGCGGTTGCTCACGGCGACCGTCAGCGCCACTGCAGACATAGACTTCTCTGCGCTAGAACTCCCTTTGCGGCGATGCGACGATGCCTGTAAAGAGTTTGAACAAGAAATAATAAAGTGTTCATCGCGGTCCGGTGGCACTCGAACGAGTTTCAAGGACTGGTCCAAGTTGACGTACATGGGCGACGACATTGACGGTTTTAAACTTTTGCTGGCTGGATACAAGTCTACTATCAACATCGCCCTTGCCGACGCGAATCTGTAAGTCTCCCACATGCTACTGTTGTTCAAAGCAGCTCTAATCGTGTCTCAAACAGTCGCAAATCCTCCGTCACTGCCGAAGACCTTAAAAATTGCAGTGAACTGGTCAAGACTGCCACCGACGATCTCGAGGCCCATCTTCAAAGTATCGACGAAAAGCTCCAGTCCATATTTGCACGTACTGTGACGGAGCTCGACTCGGATGCAAACGACCTACGATTAATAAAGGAGGAACGTTTAAGCACGCAAAAATGTCTTGAAATCTGCGCGCAGCTGTCCGATCACATCAGTCAAATTCAGATGAATCAAACACAGCGTAGTCGAAGCTCTTCTGGCCTCATTGATCCGGGGTCATTACCCGAAAGATTCATGAACGAGGGCCTGCAAGGATGCCAGCAGAATCTTCGGATTACCGCTGCACAACTGGAAGGGCACATGGCAGATATATTTGATCGATTGATTGCCATGCCCAAAACAACGATGTCCTCTGAGGAAGTCGCGCATTTTGCAAGGCTACGGGGAGAATGGGAGGCAACACGCAAATGCATGGATATTTGTTTGGACGTAGACAAACGCTTGAAAGCAGACATCAGTGTGATTGAGAACTACGCCACGGGCGATGAGACCATCCAGTTCTTAGTCTCAACTGACGGGAAGGTCGTACATGGGAAAAACCAAGGTTTTGGCTTCAGAAATAAGCAGGTCGGAGGCCATCTCAGCGATCTCTCACTCCAACAGATATCACGGGACATGGCTGGTGGCCAGACCATTGATCATGCTGGGAATTCGCGAGAACCCACCCTTTCGGCTCCGGACGATGGTATGGAACAGGAGCCCAGCTCAGAGTTTAGGGGACGCTATGGGCCAGGTTTCAAGCTCATGACCAAGTCCACCTCAGACATGGTCGTGTCGTCCGAGCGGCCATCGCAGGGTGAAGCAAGCAATACTCCAAAGCCTTAGGGTATAGTTGTAGCGGGCAATGAAATGTAGTCATATGCGTGTCCACCATTCAAGCTAAGTCAGTCCTCCGCGTCTCGGCGCTGTGGCTCGTGAATTTGGACCGGAGGGTTACAGAAACCGTACTGTTTTGAATGCATGCCAGAGAGGGACCATTTCTGGTACTCTGACAAACTGTATATAGGGCCTCTCCGCATCACAAGGAGAAATAAAGACGCATTATTTGGTACTATAACGCTATTAGCAATGCCAAACCCGACATCCAAAGCCTCCAAGGCCGAGTGGATAGCTTGAGCACAGCATTCAAAATTAGTTCAGTGTCTTCTTTGTGGTCCACATGGCGAAGCGCTATCAGGGCCCCGTTACTCTAGTATTACTGGCTGAACAGGCGTAAGTAGAGTCTACTAAGCCTCTAACAAAGAAACTAATAGTTCTATATCTACAGAGGGCCCATTCTCGAGACAAGGCAGGCAATTGAGGGATTAGCTCGGCTGTTGATCGACCGCGAACCCCTCACCGAGCCTCCCAGCTTGGAGCCACATCCGTCTCCCAAGAATCGCAGGGACGCCGTTACGCAGAAGTTCTACGCTGTAAGAATTGGGCGGAAGCCGGGTGTCTATCTAACCTGACTCGAATGCGAGGAACAAACAGTCAGGTTCCACGGCGCTTACTCGTGCGGACATCGTTCCAAGTCACAAAACCGCAAGACTGTAAGACAAACTTGTTGTTAAGGTGCCGAAACAACTTCGGCTGTCCCTTTGCAGGACGAGGTCATCGGAATGAACAAACTCCCCAACCGCTGGAACTTCTTGCTCCTCTAGGCCCCAAGGTCGAGTTAGCTCGTTCTATTTTCTCTTCTGTTTTATTTTAGGTATAAGCAACCCGAAGCCAGGATCACGGTCGACAGCTATTGTCTACTCCGCTACTCTGTAGGCCCGGATTAAATTCCATCGGCGTGCCGGAAACGCGGTACCCATGGCTAACCAGATGACGGTAGTAATAGCAGGTGAAGAATGTATCGCCTGGAATCGCACGTATCCCTGACTCCGAATTTCGGCACTTGCCCCGAGACCCGGAACCGGGGTTACTGACTGAGCCCACTTTGGGGCCTATGCCTGAATTTGAACATGTTCCCGGCTCATGGGGACCCAGATCTAGCTTCAGGGTCAAAGGTGGATACAAGCCTTAAATAATGAGTTGCTCCAATAGAGCAGCTGCCGCCAGTAGTCTGCAGCCCAGATGACTGCAGACTGCTGTAGGGACCTTATCAGCGTAACAGGTTTCCCCACAGTACGAATAGAAGTACCACGTATGAGAAATCGCAATACTTCTTGTTGAAACACTCTCAAAGAGTGGAGAGCAAGCTGGTTTCGCTCCTAGGTGTAGACCCAGTGATTCCGCAAAAAGTCCAGAAAAGAACTACGGGGAGCCAATAATGACCCCAATGAAGCACTGCGGGCTGCTGCTATGACGTCACGCTTGCTTTCGCTGGCAGCGCCTCCAAATTAACACGAATGCCGTGGTCTCGATGCAAGGGATATAGCCCTGGCACATTGGCGTCAGATCACTTGATTCTCGCTGTCCATTTGTCCGAGAGATCCCTTCGCTAACGCCGGGCAGCATACTTTGCAATCGTTCAGTCAGGTTGCAGCTCTGGGCTGTGACGGATCGTCCAAGCCGCTAAAACCGGCCCAGGCCGCAAAGCCACTAGATCCGCAAGCCAGGGTCTGATGGGGCAGAGACGACAGGGAATGGCTGAAAGTGTTTGTTACTTGGCTTGCACAATCACAGCCGAATTTGCTTGTTCTCCAGGGGAGAGATCCGACAGGCCGACACGTCGAGATTAATCTAACAGCCCGTAGCGGTATGGAATTTGGGGGCGGAATTGGCTTGTAGCTACCATTACAGCCTGAGTGCTACGACCCGGACTACAGGCCGTAGCGGTATGGGAATTTGGAGGCGAATTAGCTCGTATTCAGCCTAGAGTGTCACACTAAAAGGCGAAATGGGTGTCGCTAGGTTTTTTTAAGTTAACTTTTTTAAGGGCTGCGGGGTTGATTGTGGCTTTGTCCCTCCGTTGACGAGGTCGGCGGGAGCCGTTACGCGAGGGTCTTGGTCCCATGCGTTATTTACGACCTTGACCCTCGTAACTGTCGCCGTAGCCGCAGCAGCCGCCGTCACGGGCAGGGCAAAAGTCGGCGTGGCAGCTATCGCTGTGTAAGTAAGTGTGGTGGTTATCTTTCTTGGGCTCTTGTTAGAAGGTTGGCCTACCCTGTAGAGACTGCGGGACCCTCAGGAATCCTGACGAAAAAGCTGGAGCTCACGCAGGCGATATGTTAAGCAGTGGGTCTTCGGAAGGGCCGTGCCCTTCCGAAGTTGGCGGGCGCTGGGGGGCGCCTACAACACCTACAGATATTGAAAAAGTCGCGAGCAAGCCGGCTCGCGCAGCGTGTATGCATGAACTTCAAGTCACGTGATGACTCCAGCGATAGCACCCACTCCCTTCGTCAGTCCGTTCAAACTCAGGCTCAGAGGCCTCAACTGGGTCAGCACTGGCATGGAAGCCATTCTTTATAAATGCCAATGCAAGGTTTAGCAAATTTAACTGCATAGTCCGTTGTAGGGCTCTGATCTACGAACAAATCCCAAGCTACAGCGAATTCCAAGCTACAGCGAATGATCGGAGGTTCTCGATCGTGCTTCGGATCGAACCACGATTCTTCTGGAATATTAGTCAAGCGTCTCGCAAGACCATTTTATGGGTTGCTATCGCGTAACCTTTCAAGAGAACAATATGCTGTCCTTGGACACCTGAACAGGTCGTTGTACTGGTCGATCCAGTCCGTGTATTCGCCGCCTTTCGTTTCTGACCAGGTTTTCGATTGCTTCAAACATTAAACAGCTATGCCCTACGGCAATTCCAGCACCACCAGAAGATTATCCTTCAGGGTGACTGTTTGTATGTTGCTGTATATTGCGGAGATCAGTCCTACACAAAGCTCATGGCAGCGATCGCCGGCATTTCTATGCATCTTTTAATTCTTGTTCCTGACCGGAACTAGCGATCCGAATCACATGTTTTATGCATGATGGTTGTTTCCATGCGTACGCCCTTTGACATGTGATTAACGATGGTTGATCTAATGGTCTTTGTGTCCTAGGAGTCCTTTAAGCCTTTCTTACCAGGTGGCACAGCTTGGGTCGGTATAGAATTAGCTGAGATCGCCCTTTAGGCCGGTACGGACTGAACTATATGGATCCGGGTTGGGTCGTTGAACGCTTAGGGTACTCTCAATATGTCAACATACTAGAAACAGTACACGACCTACCTTACTACACAAGAAATAGAACACTGGAAATCTCGGTACACCAGAAATCTATATATTCAATGTACTGGTATGTCTTCGGTGGAAACATCTCGACCGCAAACACAGCGCCAGTTCTCCGCACCTTTACTACCTCCCACCCCCAGTTGCCGACTGGTATAGGTCGCAGGGTAACTGCATTATGGATGCCCTTCCGAACGAACTTGTGGCAGAAATCGTCTCTTATGTTCAAGGAAGGATTGGGCATCTCGCTACAATTTCAAGGGCGTGGCAGAAATGTGTGGAACGCCTCACGTTCGCACATCTCCTCTTGACCCAAGACCGATTCGACCAGGCGACGAAGTTCATCACGACAACACGTATTGAATATATCAAGTCTTTAGAACTACGGGTAATTCTAGACGAATACGATGACAGCGCCTGCTGTATCGAAGAGACTGAGGCCGAACGGGTTCGCAATAGCAAACTTTTCACTAAGACCGTTAGCTCCTTATTTTCCCTTCTTGAGAGGGTGGAGAGGCATATCGACCTGGTCATTGATGTATACTCACCTAGCGACGTCGGGTACTGCTTGTTCGAGAAGTACGAGGAGAGGAGCAAGAACCCCGCCGACCTGCTTGAGAGACGATATCGCAACTCGCTTATCGTATTTGATGGAACCGAAAAGATGCCGGATATTCGTTGCGTTCAATCATTGCAATTGATGAGCTTGAAAGACCATGTGCGGCCTCTTTGCCCAAAGTCCGCCTGTGCCATTGCCTCTAAGATGGTCAGGCTAGACAAACTCTCCATGCGACTGAAGGACGTCGGTAATGAGTCAGAGAGACTCTATCGTCGCGGAGGTATGTTGCGCTGAATGTGTATCGAATTGGTGACTGACCAAAGCCAAGACCTTGCCGCAGGCATTGCCAAATTTCCACCGTCCCTACGCGTTTTTGACCTTGCTTTCGGAAATCATGGGGGTTCCCATACTTTGGAGGAAACTCAAGATCCTTTAAGCCTGGCGCTGCACCGGTTGTGTCTGGGTCTTGAGGAGATGTGCATTTTCGGTTTCACCTTAGGAGATGAGTTCTTTTGGCCAGCTACCGACACCATGCCATGCTGGCCGAGACTCAAGGAGCTCATTATTTACATGGAGGCTATCACGCCTTCAGGAAAACACCACTTGGCCCAGGATTCCTCAACTCAGCAGAAAGTCGCCATGGCGCTACAGCAAATGCCAAATCTCAGCAGCATGGAGCTGAAAATTTTGAGAAGCGAAGGCGATTATGCCTATGAATATGACAACAAAAGTCAAAGGTTCTTACGTAAGGTTACCGCTTGGTAACTTGGGCTCTAGAAATCTGGCCTTAGCCCTGGTAGGCGCCGATCATATTGAGCAATTGAACATACCCGCTAGTTTCTTAATGTGAATGAATGCTTTGAGGTTTCCTCTGCCGTTCTCCAGGACCGCGGAGCGTGCTCACAGCAGAATTTAAAGAAATTCTAACCTTAGTTGCCAAAAATGAGAGAACAAGATCCGCCTGTCAGATTTGACATTAGCTACCACAGCGACGAGAAATTATAAGCGGATATCTTTATTTTTATCCCTTCATCGGATCGATACACGGCTGTTGGAACAATCCAGGCCTCCTTCCTCGGGATTTCGTCGCCTAGCAAGGCATTATTTACGGCTTGTTGAGCGCATGCCCTACGCTTTGTGGTTTCTTGGATATCTAGTACCTAGTACCTAATATCCAATCCACTGTTTGCGAATTCCGCAATTTTTGGTTCCCAACTATTAAGCTAGACTCCCACCCATCTAGTAACAAGACCATGATTCAAGAACATGCCTTAGAACGATCTTCCACTTAAGTCATGCGACCACAAACTTAATATTGGATAGTAGTATCGGGGTCTGTGCATCGCGAGTAGGAAGTTTATCGTTTTCTCTTGAGCACCATTCGCTGCAATTCTACTGGGAGCACTCAACTGGGCTGCGATTTTGTTTGATTTCGCTCTTCGGGGAGACTTTCGATCGACCTAAGTAGACCGTCCACTTATTCGAGCACCACAGTAGCGCAAAAATAAAACGCTCTAATAGTGCTGATCTGTTACCCGAAGAGACTTGCGATGAAGAAGATGGTGATACCAGGGACGTTAGGAAACGGATTATATTTGTTGCGATAAGGGTACTTGGCATAAGTTGTGTTTCCTCCATGATGAGAGTGTTTCAATTGCGGAGCCGGAACCGTCTCAAGAAAAATATGCTGGACGTGTAACGAAGAAATTCCTTTGTACTGCAATGGGATTCGCCAAGTTTGTCCGCCACGGTGTGAGTGGGGAGACGGGATAATTCAATACGTGTTCGATGAGGTTCCATGTCATGTTGATAATTTGTGAACGGGAATACGCACAGTCTAACCCAGAGCACCGTTGCCAAAGCCTAGAAACAGCACTACTTTTCCGTATCGTCTCCGTTTGATATCATCCAGCGGTCGGTAGTGGTCATCCTCTACTCACACTCGGCGCGCTTCCATCGCCCGCCAGATAGAGTGGGCCATTACCGAGAAGTGGAAATGATTGGCTGAAATCTTGCTGGCGCTTGCTTGTCCAATCAATACGCGGCATTCATGCCCAATGAAAGTGTTGATGGTTGTTGCCTTTTGTTAACAGAAAACTAATTCCATCATTAGGAGGAGGGCGTGCGGTTCTTCCCAGTATTCCAAAAAACAACAACATTTAGTTGGGGTCATTGTGTTTCAGGTAAAGCCCTGGCGGACCAGTTGACTCACCGTATTTGTGCAGTGGTTGGCGGTGATTCCAAAAGGCAGCCGTCGTGCAAAGCAACATCTCGACATTAGCTATTCGACTAGATAGAAGACTTGACAGAGAACGTTTCTATTGATGCCTCCGTGGCCTGCATGCACGGATTTATCTTAGAAAAAAGCTGGGTTTAAGACCAGGCGACAGCTCCAGGCAGACTGGCGTCGTAACATCGACCGCAGAGTGGCCTCAAGCGGCGATGGAAACGGGCAGATCCTTCGGGAGTCAAGTCGAGTTGTCGCTATGCTGACTCTGGCTTGGCCCGAATGTGTGATAACTGCTTTAGGCAACAAATATAACATCCTCTTCGAAATCTAGGATATTCTAGAATCATGTCGAACAGATTGCCGAATAATATTTATTAACATGCTCCCCAGGACCCTCTTTAACATAGAGGAGGAATGTGGAGCGCGGCCAGGTTTCTCCGAGAATCAGGCGGCGTGCCCGTACCATAACTTTCATTGCCATCCGCAATCACACAAATTCAATGAGACATCTCATTCCTCCAGCGGCTTCTGGCCGCACCAGAAGGGTTATGGTTTCTTCAGACGCAGGTGACAAAAGCCAGGATGGTCTGCTCGTTTGCCCGCTGCCAGAGACGCCCAACTCGGGCTTGGTTGTTGATGGTGCACACAGAGCCGTGGCGCTTGGATGCTTATTTTATGAGTTGAACCTCGCCGTCTCGACGCCTCCGCCAGGTGTTTCGCGCCATGTAGATGTGTTCTTTGTGCTTTTGCAAACAGAACGCCGATCTTTGAGCGACCATGGCGCGTGCAAATCGTGTCGACGTGATGTTGGCACACTGCCGAGACTCGCGGGTGTTGCACTTACCCCGCCACCTGTGAGGCGCGCTCCACGGGGCGCAATGTCCCGCTCTCGTAGACGAGTATTAATTATTCCGCACGCTAATGATTAGATAGCAGGGCCAGCCACGCCTGGCCAAAGCTGAACGCCGGGCCTAGTCAATCGATCAAGCCCACCGTCGTTGCCCCATCCAGCAAACCTCCTAGTGATCCAGGTCCTACTCACTAATCGAGGAAAGAAAGAAAGCTCCATGCCCTACTACAAGGTCTCATGGCAGCAAGACCAGCCGACGGCGTCCCATCATGGCAGACCCACTCTCCGTGGCCGGAAGCGTGGTCGGTATTGTTTCCCTCGGCATCGGCATCACCAAATCTCTGGTCGACTTCTACACAATCGCCAGGGACCAGAAATCGAACACCGCCTCCACCGCCGAAAAGCTAAACCGCCTCCTCGACCTACTGGAGATCCTGCACAGGCGGCTAATCGACCGCACGTTCCGCCCCGACGAGCGAGACCTACTCGACAATATCGAGAGATCGATTCGAGCCTGCGACGAGTTGATTCGTGAGCTCGAGACCGAGAACAAGAAATTCAAAGATCGCCCAAATCACAATATCCCCGCCGCAGCCCTGACTGCTACGCGCCGCCTGGCGTACCCCTTCCGCCAGAGTACGCTGCAAAAACTCGACGGGGATATCGATGAGACCTTCTCGCACTTGTCACTGGCACTGCAGGTCCTGCAGAAGAAGAACATTGCCAATGTCCAGGATGATATCGAGGATGCGAAGTCGCTGCTTGAGCTGGTCAGAGCCGATCAGATCTCGTCGCGTATCCGCGACTGGCTGAAGGCGCCTGATGCCTCCGTCGAATACAATAGAGCTTGCAAAAAGAGACACCCCGGCACTGGGCTCTGGCTTGTCGAAGGCTCCTCTTTTTCGTCGTGGCTCGAGAATCTCAACTCCTTCCTGTGGCTCAACGGCTTCGCCGGCTGCGGCAAGTCAGTCATCTGTTCCACCGCCATTCAGTACGCCTTTCGCCATCGGAGGTCCAGCTCACGCATCGGAATCGCCTTCTTCTTCTTCGTCTTCGACGACAAATCCAAGCAAAGTGCCTCTGCTATGCTCCGTGCGCTCGTTCTGCAGCTGTCGAGCCAGTTGAAAGACAACACTCCTCTCTGGCGTCTGCACGACGGCTACCACAACACCACGCCGCCAGACCACGCTCTCGCCGACTCCCTTCGTCAGCTCATACGCAAGTTTGACCACGTATACATCCTCTTCGACGCACTAGACGAAATCCCCCGGGGCAAGCACCGGGGAGACGTGCTTCAAACCCTGGTCGATCTGCGGCATTGGTCGGAGCCCGGCCTTCATCTCTTGTTCACGAGTCGCGACGAGCCTGACATTCGTCATGTGCTCTGTAATGAGTTTGGCGCTTTGGACGACCAGATCCTCTCGATGAAGAACGAATCCGTCAATTGTGACATTGCAGCTTTTGTTTCTCAGCATCTCAGGCACAATCGAAAGCTTCACAAGTGGAAGGACCATCATGACCGGATCGAGGCTGTAATTGCTGGGCGTGCGAAGGGCGTGTAGGTTCTCGATTCTGCTTATCTAGGGATTCGCTAAACCTCTGCTACAGATTTCGATGGGTAGAATGCCAATTCAAAGAACTTGAGCGATGTCCAAAAAGCAAGTATCTCCTCGATCAACAACTGAATTCACTCCCTGAATCGCTGGACGAAACATACGAGCGTATGCTCTTGAATATTGCCCCAGCTTGCGTGGAATACTCCCAGCGCATGTTGACCTTGCTCTGCTGCGCCAAACGCCCATTGACGGTGCCGGAGCTCGTCGACGGCATTGCCGTTGAGCTGGGTGACTCACCAAATTTCAACCCAAGTCGAAGACTAGAAACCTTGGATGACATTCATGAAGTCTGTCCCGGGTTCATCGAAGTTGAGAAAGCCTCTGGTGAGGCGTCCACGGTACGCATCGCGCATTTCTCAGTCCAGGAGTATCTAGAATCAGACCGAATACGTCAGCACAAGGTCGCCAAGTTTAGCGTGCGAAAACGGGAGGCCCATACAGACATAGCCAGTATATGTCTGACGTATTTGCTGGAGCCTGCGCTATGTACGTCGATGCATCAGCAGGAAGAATATCCATTAGCCTTGTACGCTGCGAAAACTTGGTACGAACATCTTCGTAATGGGGACAAAAGGAGATATCTCGTTCAACACCAAACCCTCCTGCTATTTCAAAATACTATGGCATTCGAGAATTGGGTTAGCATATGGAATGTTGATGGCTATTTCGGCGAGAAACCGACTGGAAAGGTTCCATCACCTGTTTACTATGCTTCCCGTCTTGGGCTCGATTTCGTTCTCTCCGAACTACTTAATAGGCGTGCTGCTTCTTCCTCAGGCCCAAGCCTCGAAGAGGTTTCTGGCGTGGTTAACGCGGACGGTGGAGTCTACGGGAATGCGCTACAAGCAGCATCGGCGGAAGGCCACGAGGCGGTGGTCCGGCTACTCCTCGACAAGGGTGCCGATGTCCACAACGAAGGTGGACATTTCGGGAACGCGCTACAGGCAGCATCGGCGGGAGGCAACGAGACGGTAGTCCAGCTGCTCCTCGACAAGGGCGCCGACGTTCATGCTCGAGGTGGAGAGGACGAGGATGCGCTGCAAGCGGCATCGGCGGAAGGCAACGAGGCGGTAGTCCAGCTGCTCCTCAACAAGGGTGCCGACATGAACGCCGAAGGTGGATATTTTGGGAATGCGCTACAGATGGCATCGTCGAGTGGCCACGAGAGCGTAGCCCGACTCCTCCTCGACGAAGGCGCCGATGTTAACGCGAACGGTGGAGTCTACGGGAACGCGCTACAGGCAGCGTCGCGGGGAGGCCACGAGGCAGTGGTCCGGCTGCTCCTCGACAAGGGCGCCGACGTCCACGCTCAAGGTGGACAATCTGGGACTGCGCTACAGGCAGCATCGTGGGGAGGCTACGAGGCGGTAGTCTGGCTGCTCCTCAACAAGGGCGCCGACGTCCACGCCCAAGGTGGAGAATACGGGAATGCGCTACAGGCAGCATCGTGGGGAGGCTACGAGGCGGTAGTCCGACTGCTCCTCGAGAACGGCGCCGACATCCACGCTCAAGGTGGACAGTACGGGACTGCGCTACAGGCTGCATCGTCGCAAGGCAACGAGGTGATAGTCCGGCTGCTCCTCGATAAGGGCGCCGACGTCCACGCCCAAGGTGGAGAGTACGGGAATGCTCTACAGGCAGCATCGGCAGAAGGCCACGAGGCGGTGGTCCGACTGCTCCTCGACAAGGGCGCCGACGTCCACGCTCAAGGTGGAGAGTTCGGAAATGCGCTCCAGGCAGCATCGTGGGGAGGTAACGAGGCGGCGGTCCGGCTGCTCCTTGACAAAGGTGTCGACGTCCACGCTCAAGGTGGAAGATTCGGGAATGCGCTACAGGCAGCTTCAGCAGACGGCCACGAGGCGGTGGTCCGGTTGCTCCTCGACAAAGGCGTCGACGTGCGCGCCCAAGGTGGAGAGTTCGGAAATGCGCTACAGGCAGCATCGTGGGGAGGCCACAAGGCGGTGATCCGGCTGCTCCTCGAGAACGGCGCCGATGTCCATGCCGAAGCATAGACCCTACTGGCACTTAAATGTTTTTTGTTGCGCTTTATGCAACCATCCGTCGACGCTTGCTGGCATGAACAACCTCGCGGTTGTGCTTGTCCGCGAAGGCAAGTACCCCGAGGTCGAGCAGATTAGGAAGATGAGAAGGAAAGCAGAAGAAGATACCCTGTCGAGCGAGTAAGCGGCATATGGATTCTGGTATCTGTTCGTATCTATTTCTTATATATTTGCAGAAGGAGGTCCCTTGGGGGCCACGGCAATATATATTTCGCAACATTGTTTCAACCTGATTCAAGAATGTGCTGGAACACTTGTTTTATTCCCGTTGATTAGTTGAAACCCGAGGGAATATACCCCCCGCCAGCAAAGAACTGGCGAAGCCGGCTCCATATGACTGGTAGGGTCGCCATGTCTTGTTCAAGTAGCAGCTTGACGGCGACCTTTTGTCCTTCCATGGCGGCCCACATTAATGGAGCACGGCCCTTCTTATCCTTCGCCTTGACATCGGCGTCTTTCTCGAGCAGCAGCTTAACGATGGCCTCGCGCCCGTTCGATGCGGCCATCGTCAGTGGGATTTGGCCATATTCGCCCTTCGAGTTGACACTGGTACCCTTCCCACGTAGTTTTATCACCACGGTATCGTACCCCTTCTCCGCTGTCCATACTGATGGCATCCCTCTATATAGAGCCTTAGATAACTGGCAGATATGACCGTGCCACGAAATAAATTTATCATGGCTTTATGCCCCCTTCTTACTGCTCAGAGTAGTGGTGTCCAACCGCTGCAATCTTTCGACTCGATGTTAGCTTGTCCTGTGGCCGGCGGCAGCTTAGCGATGGTTACATGTCTGTTCTCGGCGGCATAACTTAGCGGCGTCCGGCCATAACAATCCTTCGACTCGACGTTGGCCTGTCCTGTGGCTAGCAGCAACTTAGAAGGGCGCGGAGCATGGCGGAGGCGTTCTGTTTAGATTTATTGTCGAAGACGAAGAAGAAGAAGGCGATGCCGATGCGTGGGCTGAACATCCGATGGCAGAAGGTGTACCTCGCAATACCAAGTGGAATTCTTACCAGAGAATGGTGATCATCACGAGGCTTGATCTCACCAGCATAGAAGAATAGATGGCGGTGAACCCCATCCACCAACTTCTACAGAGATCCGTGAAGAGACTTGGTCGGCGTGCATGTCATTCGCCATTTTTTTCTGCCAATTCTTCACGGCCACTCAACATGTGCCCACGTGCCACGGCCTCCTTTCCTTATTTAGGTCCCGCTCCCAGAATTGGCACGGCACGCCTCACAGATGCCGGGGTAAGTGCGCCATCTGCGAGCTCGTCGCGTGTCGTAGCGCGCCCTAACAGCGACGCGGACCCAACTTGCACGCGCTAAAGTCGCCCAAAGATCGGCGTTCTGGCTGCAACGCACGAAGAACGCTTCTACGCGCGAAGACAGAGGCGACGAGCGCCAAGGCAGATAGGCCTAGCAAGTGCCAAGGCTTCGTCGGGGCGATGCCGCACCATTCCGGAAGTCGGCAGCCAATCGTTGTATGCGGTGTCTCGAAGTCCAGCACTCTTTCTGATCGTGTCGATCCTCAGAACAGGTATCTTCCGCCGGTCGACCGTTGAGCATTTCAAAAGGACCGGTAATCGTTGAACGGACGCGATATGGAAACGCAACGGGCTCGAATACGTACCACCTGCTTCCTGGCATTCCGTCTTGCTGAAGCTAACAAACTTGCGCACCGTCGCTCCGGCTTATCGCGACAACCCCTCCGACGCACACCTACCCGAGAACGACGCATTCCTGTCGCGGCTGCCAGTATCGACTGAACCAGGTGTTCCGTAAACTCTGGATCGCCGGCCCGCCCCATGTCGCCGCGTCCGCTGACGGCCTGGTTCTGCTCTTGCGGACATTTTGCCACCTGGCAGATGGATGTGCACGTGTGGACCACCAGTGGCATTGTTGCTCAAGCCCATGCTACGCTTCCTGCCCGAGCCGACTTTCTTTTCCGAATATCTCCTGTGTACTAGATGTCGACCGGCTTCGCATTCAGCTTTATTCTGGCTGCGTATTACACAACATGGTTGCCTCCCCTCTCCATCTGGACCCTCGACCGCGACGCCAACCTCAACGACGAGCAACAATGGGCAGTAATTGGCGATTCGGGCCGCCTCGTGTTTACGGCAGCGGAGGTGGGCTCGAGCCCCTGGACAGGCGCAGCCTTGATTGCGGCGGATCAGGACCCATCGCGGATACTGACTCGGGGAGGTACATTTCGGCGGCACCCAGCAAGACAATCAGATAAATCGCGACGCGACAGAATTGCGGGGTAAAGTTTTCGTGTCCACCAAAGGTGGTTAGGGACCCCGCGTTTCTGCCAGACTTCACCGCCTTCTTTCACCACTTCTGGTCACTCCCGATTAGTTTCGACATCGACCTGAACCATCCAACTCCAAGCTCGACTATTGTCAGAAACACGAGAGAATAACGCCGATAACGCAGCTGTATGCAATTGACGGTCTACGACCAAGATAGGGCTGGTTTTTTCCTGTATTTCGTGCTCTGATTATGCTGATGATGCCCTATCAAAATTCTGCAAAGTCTAGTGTGGTCGCCGATGATCGCTAGTGATCATCGCTACTCTCAGCGGACAGCCGCTGGCAGCTGTCCGAGGCAGCGTTTCTGACAACTATTGGTAGCCGACCTCTGACTCGCTTGGGTTGGCAGGGTGGTGGATTGAACTGGCGGAACAGGTCGCTTTCATCGGTCTCCCGACCGTATTCGCGCCAGGTGGCAACCACCTGTGATAGGAAACTGCGGAGCTGAATGGCCAGTCTCACATGTGCCCATGGGGACCGAGTTCCCAGCAAGCTGACACCAATCCCGGCCCACGAAGTGATGGAGTTAAGCCGCCAACCCGGATCCGGGCTTCTGGCTGGTTGCACAAGTCAGCCGGGATGGGGCCATTGGGAGCCGAAATGCGTGACTACGGGGGAAAGTGAACGACAGAGTGGCGGAGCTGACCATCGCCGCCGACACCAGACCCGGTTTGGTTATTCACGTCAGTGCCACCGGGATCGGGCTATTGGGCCGAAATGCGTAACGATGATTTAGAACGACGGAGTGCGGAGCGGACAATCGCCGCCGACCCCGAGTCCCGGCTTCCGGCTCGCACAAAAGATAAATACCCGAGTTGGCCCGCGAGTAACAAAATATTGTCTTTCGTTTGCAAACCTATATACTGCATCATCTACTTTCCTTTCTTGGTTCTTAAGTCCCTTTCCCCTTTTATTTTTTATTTTTATATTTAAAATAATACGCCGTAACTATGCATTCGGAGTTGATATGTTATGGATCCGTAAGAGCCTACTTGACTCTGAAGATAACTTTTATTAACCATTTTAGTTACTATCTCCACATACAGTCAAGTCGGGGGGCAAAATCCAGCGGCTTGGTATCTCTACTATCCGGCGACTTGGAACTATTCTTCTCATCGATAGTAATCGAATTTGCATTGGTGAAGGACGGACATACAATCTCCCTCAATATCTACGGACCATCGAATTACATCATTTACGAAAATGTAGCCCGTATTCTGGGAGATGCTCACCTATTTCTACAGACCCCATCCTTTATCAGACACGGAATGAGATATGATAACCCCCAATGGTTATACGGGCCTAGTCAGATAAGGGACCTAACTAAACTTGTCAAACTAACCGGGGAAGAAATCGCTTCATGGTCAGCTGCCGATATTCGTCGCGTGTCAAGCCAGAGGACAAATTTAGAAAGCTATTTTGTTTGCAATAGCTCTATGGCCAGCATAATGTTATTGTGGATCCTGCTATGCTGAGATCATTGACTGGGAGTTCGGCAGCTTCTGGTCTGAATAGTCCGAGCGAGCATTGTGGAAACTGTCTGAGCCAAGTCATGCTATGACGGTGAGGACGATGACATAGAACTTTATAGACAGTGGCTTTTAGAACACTGAAGAGGTCGTAATGCCGCCTCTATAACTGCTATATAGCAATTGAAATTTTGCTCCTGTCACTATGGCATCACGCCAGCATTCCCGGCGACCCACCAATGTCTCTGATCCCAAGAATACCAAGGCTAACATGTCTGCCTGTCCGCACTTGCACGTCTTGTACCCTTGAACTCTCGTCTGTAAAGTTATAAAATATGAATAACGTCCGTCCCTGCGTGGCGGAAAACCCTCCGTGCCGGAAAAATTGACCAGTACTTTGACTTCAAACAAGCCAAAAATACACACATCAAGATATCTCGTAAAACAACCAGGAAGCGCTAGATTTATTAAAGAAGTCGGTCCGGCACGATAGCCTGCTGTCTAACAATACGGCCACCACCACGCTTCTTCAAGAACTTGCCTACCTACCTCTCGCCATCACACAAGCTGCGGCCTACCTACAGCGGAACAGAATATCGGTTGACGAATATCGGCAACTTTTACGAGGAACCGAGCAGGACTTGATTGGCGTGATGAGGACCGAGTTCCACGACAATGGCCGGTACCGGGGCATAGTGAATGCCGTGGCTACTACATTGCTGGTGTCGTTTGACCAGATCCGGCGGTTGGACGCTACGGCAGCCGAACTGCTTATGTTCATGTCATACATCGAGCCAAAGGCGATACCACAGTCGATATTGCCGAGCGTGGAGTCGAGACATGCAATGACGCAGGCAATTGGAACGCTGCGTTCATATGCATTCCTTAGCCGGCGTGTTCAAAGCTCTGTATACGACATGCATAGCTTAGTGCACTTAGCGACACGGGTATGGATACAGAAGCGTGAGCTTATCGAAGAGGTGGCGGCGAGAGCATTGCGACATGTTGCTGAGGTATTTCCTACAGACCACCATGAAAACCGCAATGTGTGGCGAGGGTATACCACATGCACTAAAATTGGTTCAGGGGAGTGAAGACTTGGAGGAAAAATATATCCTCTATTACTGGATAGGGCGGTACTTGCAGGTAGATGGGCGGATTCGAGAAGCGGTGGATTATTTGGACAGGTGTTGTTCGTGGAGAGAAGCAACACTCGACGAGACACACCCAGACCGGCTCGCGTCGGAGGGCTGGTTGGCGTATATGATGGACAATCTTCGCGTTCAAGATGAAGATATAGGCAGCGGCAAGGAAGAAGACTAAGTTACAAGCCAGGAAGTAATATAGCCATTAGAAGCATTGGAATTATTTCCGAGAGCAGATCGATCGACAGATTTGGAAGATATAAGGAACACTAATGTCTCCGGAGAGGGCGGTCGCGTAATCAAGCTTTCTTCGGTCTCTCTCCCTTAGTTACTATATTCTTATATCTTTGCTACAGTCTGGTCCCGCTCTGGGCGGATTTGGGGACGCCTGGGACCAGTTTCGGGACATGTCCCCGTGAATCGAATATTTCGTCGCTGTCTCGATCTTGATAATGAATTGTGCACAGAGCCGTTAATTATTCTTGGGCGTTGGAAGCGATATTTCGGATCGGTCACGGCGTGAGGAATCGGGTTGATGTCGTTCTGCGTCGACACCGGAACCGGGCGGAGTTGGGTGGTGCTAGCGGCTTGCATGAAGTGGGAAGGAGGCGGGGAGGAGCTGTTAGGTAAGCTTTGCCCCTGGACAACGCGGGGCAGTGGGCCGTTCGCAAATCGGCTGCCACCAAACGACGCGACAGCAGCGGACCGCGTCGTACGCCGATACCACGCGGACTACAACACGGGGACAACGCGGGCGACCGCTAATTCCATCTAACCTTGTTCACGGTATTCGATTTAGCTGCCTTGCAACAATGTACCTTTCCAGGACGTCGCGTGGAAAGTACAACCCACTCACGGCCATTTGTGCTTGCACGCAGTAGGAGCGTGTTCTCTTTAGGAACCAGCTGGCCCACCTCAGGAGCCCTTTAAGCCATTCCTACCCTAGAGTACAGCTTGGACCAGTACGTAGCAAGAAACCTCTAGGACCGGCCAGAAACTACACCATATCTCACCAGTCCTAGCACGGCTCCAAGAAGAATAGCCACTGGTGCCGCAATGCCATAATATCGCCCGCCAACATATGCTGTAGCTGTAACGACAACCCACCACGGGTCATCTCCCAAGCTACGCCCAGACTGAAACCCTTCATCAATGTATCCAATCAGCCAAATCCGATAGACAGCGGTATATATTAGCCCAACAGCACCAGCATTAACTCCCCTCACACCAGATTTCACCCACCGCCTGCTTCGTAACGAACCCCACACACCCATGGTCCCGTGTACGAGGACCATGCCCGGGAAGAAGATACCAATGAACGCAATCGCCGCCCCAGCAATGGATGAGAGATTGCCATTGGAAGCTGTTAGACTCCCCAAGAATACAGCAAAATTGAAGTTTGGGCCTGGAAATGCCTGTGCAATCGCAAGACCGATCAAAAAGTCTCGCGGGCTGACCCATCCTTCTGCGACGATGTATTCTCGGAGCAATGGAATAACGACGGGCCCACCGCCGAAGATGATTGTGCCTGCGAGGTAGAGATTTGAAAAGAGGCGGTAGAGGAGGGGCGGGTTTGGTAGGACGCCGCGAATGACCATGATGGTAGTGAGAGTGACAAAGAATGTTGCTATGATGGTCGCTCCGGACTTCCAGGAGAAGTTTAATCGGTATTCTTGTGGGATAACACGTGTTTCCGACTCGGTTTGGGATTGTTCGTCTTCGGAATGTAAGTTGGTAGCCGATCGGATTACTTGGCCTTCGCTCCAGTCGGAGACATGTGCATCAGATGAGGGTCCAGCGGAAGATGGGCGCTGTACTGCTACCATACGCCCCTTCCCCTTGGAAGAATTTACTTGTGTCTGTGGCCTTGGGCTAACGCCCTCCTCTTCGACAGGCGCCGTATCTTTCCTCCTCCTTATCAAGGCCACCATCGCCTTGATAGGTTTGTGCAGCCAGTGGTAGTCATGTATAATGGCCGCAACACCACAAGCAAACATAAGCACGGGGAAATACCAAAGGGCATTATACAGCAGGCCAGCGGCGCCACTCAGAAACACCAAGGTCCTAGTGATTTGATCTGTGATGGCTTTATTGGAGAGTTCCACAGCTGCCAGTGCAATGATGCCGACAGTAGCTGCGTTCAGTCCGGACAGGAGGGCGTACACAGCGCGGGGAAGTGTCGATCCGATACTAGAGACGCCAATGGAAAGGCCGTACATCCCCAATGCGCCAGGGAGACTGTAGAGATAAGTCTCCGGTAACAGTGGGTGGTGAGTTTAGGTAAGCTTACCTCCATAAAAGAAATCCAACCAGAGCACCAAATAAACCATCATGGATAAGGTTGGTGCAATATAGCATCTTGGTGCTGGCCGGCCCAGATAAAGCCTGGGAAATGCTGAACAGCTCTTGATACTAGAGCCAGTTAGACTGAGTTCTTAGAGCGGATGATCTTGTAGAAAAATATGTTTGAGAGAAAGCGAGAGAGAGACAAACTAATTGGTCGTCGATCCATTTCAGCTTGGTGACAAACTTGTCATGAAACTGAATATATATATTAGTTTGTGTAAATATAGTTCGGAGTCTCGGGCGTCTGTTGCTTACAATCTTAAAGTGGACTGGCGGCCCACCAAACGCGGTCAAACCGAGATGCCATTCCGCTTGCAGGATCTCAACCGCACGAGAACCATACCTGCCGGCAATGTGTTTCCAGTCAAATGCGCCCATTGAGTATTGATTAGGCAGTTAGAGGAAGAGCAGATATTTTTATGTATTTCCGAGAGTTTGAATGTATGTATATAATCGTGATCAGACAACGCCCGGGTTAGCCAATGTTTGATGTTGACATCGATGAACTCTGCTGCACGTGCTCGCACGCCATCACTAGCGCCATGACCTCATTACAGCAGCGTACACGTTAGTCAAGTGGAAAGTGACGACAGATTAGCGACTAAATTTTGCTGCACGACTTAGGTTAAAGATCTTATTGTCGTTCTTTTACACAGAGTCAAGCGATAGGAGACTTTAGCACTAACGAAAGTTGAATGAGATGGTTTCCGCCCTTGACTTGCCGCAGTATTGCCTCGACATCACCACCCGCTCTAATTCGATGAAAGACCTCGACCGCCTCTGGCTCTGGGCTCGACTGAATGATGCTTAATAGCTCCATAAAAGCTTCCGTTCGATGGTCAACTTTTCCAGCATCATACTGACAGCTGTCCCCACGAACGATACAGTTGCCGCACTGCGGCTGTCCGGCGTTGCACTGTATACAATTAGCTGGGAGTGCCTGGAGTTGCCTTATATATTCGCACCCTAACTTTGCGCCTTCGGCAAGCATTGCATGCTCGATCGGACTGCTGTCTCGTCGCAAGAGTCTGCGGCCGAAGCGGAGTTGTGCTTCGGGAAGCGGGCTTGGCGGGTAGAAGCGGCCGCAAGCGGCGCGACGTGATAGAATTCGGCAACATAACTCTTTGACGCTGGAATGAGAGCAAATCCTCTTGCAGAGAGATCTCACCGAACTTGTAGCAAATCATAGTTATGTGAGTCTCGCGCTCATTTAAGTGTAGCAAGCAGCGCATATTGTAGTCGTACATATCGCGGACGGTCCGATATGATCAATAATGATGAAATCGTAATAACGTCATTCTGAAGCAATGTGAAAGTAGGGGCGACCATGAAAGAAATACCCTCCATAGTCGATTCATGAAATTGCTCTATCGAGTCGATAGCCAAGTTTTCGGAGCCGAGTGCTCTTTAATCTTCTCTTTGTGGGCGCCTTCATCGCGGTCTCAGTCATTACATCGCCGAATAGGGGTTTGGCAGGCCCAAAGCATTGCTATGACGACAGGTACGCGACCAACTCTAGCAACTTGACTGGTAATACTAAAAACGCAACGGACGACAGCTGCAACCTACCTTGGGGCACCTTAACCTGGCCGTGAAGTGTAATGGTAGATACTATGGAGACTAACCTCCGAGGGACATAGACGGGGGTCATAGTTTTGAGTCCTGAGGGTACGGAACTCGCCCCGAAGGAGCCCTACCTTTAAGGCTTAGGCTGCAACCGAAATCGGCATTCTATCGGCTCCCAGCAAGGCTATATGCACAGACCCTTTAACCAACTTCGCCAAAATTCGCCGCTTACTAGCACTACCTACCAAATGCAATGCCAAATCAGTTTAAAAGCCGCTGTCCTAGCCCCTCGTCATCACTTTCCCGTGTCCCCCGGTCCTTGAATCCTTCATATTGTCCTCCTCCATGTAAGGGCCTCTCGATCCCCCAGGGACTCTCCGCGAGCGTCTGGTCAAGCAAGAACTTCGGCCCCCTCCAAATCTCGGCATGCCGCTCATCCCCGGTCTGTGCCTCGTCCCCCCGACCCTTGAGGACGGTATCCTCAAAGTACTTAACTAACGTCTCCAGGCTCGCGGCCTCGATGTCGTTTATGGTCAGTCCCAAGTCGGCCGGGTACCGGCTCGAGAAACTCTGCTCCGCCTCCTGCTGCGTGGTGAGCTGGTGGAGCCGCACGGTCTCAAAGGTGAGGGCCGCGTCGGCACGCAGGGCCATGGACAGGATGCTCCGGACGATGCCGCCGACAAGGGGGATGTGGCGGGCGAGCTTCTGGTACCCTTGCATGCATAGGAGGAAGTAGAAGCGGCCCTCGGCGCTCGGGGCGCGGCGGATGATATCGTTGACGAGGTAGAGTATGCTCGTGTGCCGGAGGAGGCTGCAACAGGCCGACTCGAATGTGGAGCGATAGTCGCACACGAGGCGCTGGAGCTGCTTGATGGAGGCGGCCACTATGGTCTGGGGCGTGATGTGCGGGGCGTCCCAATGGACGGTCGAGTAGTTGTTGGGATCAAGCGAGGTGGCGAAGGGACGGAAGAGGTCTATGACGGCGGTGTGGAAGTATATGCTGCGTTTTTTTGACCCGGGCTTGTCAGCTACCTACCATTGCAGCGAATAGGCCGAAAAAATCATAGAGAAAGCAATGGGGGGGTACTAGACGGGGAACTTACTGCATCGTTAACACGTAACTTAGGTCTACGGAAACGTGGGAGAGGTGGTTCGCTAGATCATCTGACCAGGAGAGAAGTTTGCGATATATGGTCTCGGCGGTGGAAAGGAATATGCGCGGCGTGTCGGAATAATAGTCCCTAACCATCTCGTGCATGATCATCCAGAACCTCCTAAGCGGCCTGCACGGACTGTTGATGTACCTTGGCGATTTCTTTGGACTGTCTATATCCGGGAGAGAAAGAAGCGGCGGATGTTTGATGCTCGGAAGTCGATGAAAATTGAATGAATGCATTCTTTACCATATGGGGCCAGTTAGCTTTGCACCGTGCTGTGAGTAGGGTTGGCTTGGCCTCGAGGAGAGAGGCGGAGACCATACAGCTGCCAGTTGTGAACCGACCACGCGACGGCAGACGAGGCGCGCTCGTAGATATCGCCATCGCAACCTGGCGGGGGCGGAGAAAGCCACCAGCGCCCATCTGTATCGTCAACAAGGTGCAGCCGCCGTGCCATCTCCGCACTGGCGTTGTGGAATTTCATGCCGTCCACATCTCGACCAAGACTGTTGCTTGCGAGATTTAGAAATATGGCCGCCGAAATGGTCGTGAGCGTATCCTCCAGGCTGTCCTCTTCCCACTGGCGTGTCGCCTCGCTGAAGAAGGGTCCGGCAAGGCTCGTGGCAGAGGGGTCTTTGCAGGGATAGCTATGCTGAGCGGTGAAAAGGTATTAGAGAGAGTAATATAATAAACCTTGACGAGGCGCCACACACGCCAATGTATAAGTAATGTATTGCTCGCGTTGATGCAGGACACTTTTGTCTGGGATGTTATCTTAATAGGGGTCTCGTCAGAACTTACACACATCCATGCCAAGAGCGAGTTTACTAATAGGCTCGAGCAGAACAGATGCTTCTGTTCACACAGGTCGTCAAGAAATGCGTCAGCGTCAAATAGCCCGAGGATTGGATACTCATACGTCAAGTAGACGTTTATTGCCCCTACAGCAAAGTCATTCGAAACAGATACTTTGGTCCAGTAAGAAATATCGAGCCGGCCTAATCTCTCGTCGAACACGCTATTGGTCCAGTTCTCCCGTGATGGTGTCATTCCGTCTCCTTCGCCGCTCCTCATTAATGGCGCGGGTCCCAGGGACCTGGAAAGCGGAAGGGTTGATCCGGTGACCAGGTGAGTGGCTTCCCAGGCCGGCTTGTTAGGCAGCATGGAGCTGGCGAACTCCAGCCCCAAAAGCCCCAGGTCGACAGCAGGCGGATCAAGCGGCAGGAATGGGGTATAGACCTTGGGGTAGGCAACCACCATTTCAGGCTCGATAGGCATTTCTGGCAGGTTCAGGATGCTGCCTGTCATCGGCAGAGACCACGGGGAGCGTGGCAAGTTGTGGGCCTCGGCTGCTTGTAGCACGTCCTTGGCGCTGTGACCCCTACGGATCCTGCTAAGGGCCTGCTGAGCAGTGTCGTTCGAGGCGGTCCTCAGCAGCTCGAACAGCCGAAGCAGCTCTTCGTAACGGAGCTTCAGAGCCTCAAAGTCTCGCTGCAGGTCCGGCCAGGCATCGTCGTCGTATGCACAGCGTGCCACACGTTTCCGGCAGCTGGAGCAGTCCGGGCGCTTTCCATCGCACTGCAGACGCAGATTTCGACACTCACAGTTAGTAGCCATCCATCCATTCATTGTTCCAGCCATGCGGCCATTCGTTTCCAACGTTGGCCGTCACAAGGTACCTTCATTAAGCAGATAGGGGCATATTTGGCGGAAGTGCTCACCTTTGACTTTCGGGCCCGGCAGGTGTGGCAGGCGGCTCGGGGTCTAGAATCTGACGACGGCCCACCTTCAGGGCCTTCCGGGCCCGGAGGCGTATCTAAGCCCTCGCTCGGTCGAGGTAGCAATTGTCTGTACATGCTTTATGACTGCCCGTGGACAGTAAATGGAAGCGCAAAGTAACTTGCCTTTGCAATGTCTATATCAACAATGTTCTCGATGGGGTTCGGGTACAAAACTTGCTCCATGAGGTCGCCCCACGACTAAAATAACCCCTTCGAGCCTGCCGTCTCATCTTAAATCAGGTGATGGGTACTTTTACCGGCAGCAGGAGCGGCGGCATGTTTTTTTTGTCCCAATAGGTTTGTTAGTTGGCAACTGCAAGTTTATAAGATTCTCTGGTCTCATGCTGGTCAACCAGTCCGGCGGTGGCAAAAAAAAAGGTCAAACTGTACTTTGGGCCAAAACTATTGGCTCTATTTTCCTGTAATCTGGCGGGAAATTTTTATTTTTAACTTTTTTTTTCTTTTAAACCTGGTACCCGGACTGAACCGCGTCTTCTTTCCCCCGCTTGGCGGTCGCCAGTGCAGTTAACAAAGTCTACAAATACCGTAGTGCACCACAGTCGCCAATAAAAATCCCCCCAATGTCACGGCGGGTACGGGTCAATGGAGTGTTCTCTGACCAATCAGAGGTGACTATTTCTCGGAGCGGGGCCGTCGTCTTGGTCCAATAACATCGGAACTGCCGAAAGGGAGGCAAATGAATAGGGTCGGGAGCCTTTGGTTCTAAATGTATTCGACCACCTCGCGTCAGCAATACTCTCTGCATTTCTCTGCATATTTTTGAACAGGTTCAGTTGACTCCACTTCGTTTGATCACATGACCGCATCCCTTCACAAGTAATCAGCGTGGTAACTGCGGAACCGAACAAGATTGGACAAAGCTTCCTGATACGGAAGGCTTGGAGGCCCGGGTCAACACTTGCTGCTGCCGACGGACCGCGAAGTTAGCCGCCGCTCGCCAAACACAAATATTGCGCGCCAGGACACCACAAATAGACGCCATGGCGGACCAACAACCTCTGGAACTCGCTTCAACCGCAATGACGAGACCGCCACGGCACCAATCGCGCCTCCAGGGCGGATTCCCTATTGGGAATACTTTAATTTTCCGGGCCACGGCTTTGACGGCGAAAATAGCCCCTCGGATTGCCTGTTTACCTAGCCGTTTACCTGGTTAGACCCTTGGTCGGCAAACAGCCCTAACGCGGCCTGCCATGCATCGTAGATCCCAACCCCAACCCGAACCTAACTCCGACGACCACCACGCAACATGCACACTCATCCTGCTATGGTGGCGACGCAGGTAGCTATTCGACTCCCTCAAAGATAGAGAGCGGCTTCCCAGCCATGGAGCCCGACATGCTAGCGCAAAGCTCAATCGCAGCGAGCGAGAGAGGAAGAATAGGGCCACCTCCGAGAGCGCGACATCCCACGCCATGCCCAAGCTCGCCTCGCCGACCGCGAAGCACTCGAGAAAAGTCGCTCAAACGCGTGCCCAAGTCACCCTCCCCCCCAATTCGTTCCCGACGACCTCAGCGGAGCCGATGACGAGGATGAGAGGACTGCGACTCGCTCGACGAGAAGGCGGCCGGGGACATGCGGCGCCAACGCAACGGCGAAGCCACCAAGAAGAGTGAGCGAAAGAAGAAGAAACATGCCCAGGACCTGGAGCGCCACCAGCGGCAGTTCTCAGCCAAGCGCAACTGCATGCGCGAGGAGCGGAAGACGCTACAGTGGCAAGCTGTACGACTGCAGGAGGAGATACTACAACACCGGGATTGCGGCTCGGGCATGATTGACGCGTACATTAAGGCGTCTACCTGAGGCCTGACGATGGGGAGAGGAGGACATGGCGTTGGTGCCTCGGGTTCCTTGTGGGTGCTGCGGCCGAGTTCGGCCGATCTGGCCCCTTCGTGATATGACTACGAGACATTTGCAGTGCTACAGTAGGATTCTCACCTCCCGTTGCCTGCTAGTGGACGACTATCAACACGACCATGAGCGATTCCGAGACCCGACGAAATATCAAACAATCTTTCTCCAAACACATCGACACGACTTCATTCAGAATCCGCTTGCGACATATTGACGGCAAGATCACTCTGTCAAGTAGTGCTTGGCAGTCCATATCGGCAACCAGTCCTATACGGAAAAAGATGGCAGGTTGTGAAAAAGTATTAGTTGGCTTTACTTTTGGAGATCTTCTGGTAGATGACAACCTGATCTGCCATATCTCGGTCCCAAACCCGGCGAATTGTTGACCAGCTGAGGGTATCGGCGCTCGCATCGAAAGCCTCAATGCAGGTAGGGCTCTCCAGTGGCAGAAAGCCCGGCACGCTGGAAGCCGGAACCCAAATGATGAACTGGACTATTGCCAGCCGGACGACCACGACGACGTGCGGGACAGACGGGCCAATGGTGTGTAACGCCGAGGGAAGGTGAGAGCGACCAACCGGGACCTCAGAGGCGGTGCCTCGACACAAACAACACAATCCGGAATCGAACTCCGCCTCATCTTCTAATTCCACCGAACACATTCTCTTCAGACACTTGCTTGTCGGGTTAGCCACGGAACGTTACTTTTGCTATCCTAGACTTGTCGCAGGGTTAGTCGGAATGAAAGATGCAGACCAAAGTGAAGACAACACAGTGTGTTGGGGTTTGCTCTAGTGTTTTATGGCGGCATTTTTTTTTTTTGGATATATTTATTGGAATTTTTCTCGATGGACCTTTATATCGCTATGGCTGCAAATCCTGAAGTTGACTGTCATTCATGACATTTTCGTGCATGTCTGTTACGAAATTTCCATGAACCGCTGGAGTATCGAGTAAGCATAGACTTTCTGGGGCTCGCTCGCCTTCGACAGCGATCGAGATTCGGTAAGTGATTAGCAGCTTCCTAGGACAGAGAACGATGGCCAAGTGCCCAAGAAAATGGCGAAAAAGTTAAATCGATGAGACTCAGATGCGATGACCTCACCGCAGCGTCATCATGCGTCGCCCCTTGATGTCTCACTGAGAAAAATTCGACATGTTGAACAAGTACCGTGTGGGCTTTATGAAGTCCTCGATGCTTTTCGATCGAGCCTGAAGCCGGTGCCGCCCGTTCAGGGCAATCTCATTGTCTCTCCGTAGATACAGGGCGTCTGGAATGCGCTCACGGGCTGGACGCAACGCTGCTTTAATAAGCAAGAGTTTAGCGAGTTAGTCTGCATGCTGCATTGAAACCTAAGTGAGGTTCTACCTGAGGTACTTGAGCCTGAGGAATTAATAAATGCCCCGCAGTGGTAGTCCGTTTAGACGGACTGCCTAGTACTGAGGCTTGTATATGCGCTGTGGCATAGACACATTGACATCAGTGCAATGATGCTCTGGAACATGGGACTGAGGTGTGGGGTTGAGTGGCGACACTGTGTCCCGGAGGAAAAGAAACGAGGTTGGTCACATGAGAAAGCGCCCAGCTAGGATCAGGGACATATCCGCGTCCCTGATCTCCCCATAAATGCTAAGCAGCCTAGTAGCCGCCATCGTGTGCATTGACCTATAGATACGGAAGGATGTGTTGAAGAGCTTGGCATTGCAATCCAAGAATCCATCCTCTCGATCCTATAATATACACTTCACAAATTTGATGCCCTCTAGCAGATTCAAGCCGATTCTCCCGGCAGATGGGAACGAAAACTCCGAGGCTGCGCAGGGAGCTCTCCGATTCCAAGGTTCGAGCGACGTGTCACGCGCTCTCGTCAAAATACAAAAGGTTCCCAATGCCTGTACGCCGTGCCGCAAGAACAAGACAAAGGCACATATACTCCAACTCTCCTGTTCCGTTACTCTGTCGAGATTCCAGCCAGCACGATGCTCGCTGGATAAGGGCCGGACAAGTTTCTCGATACTACATATGAAACCACCACTAACAGATGCCGGATTGCGCATTATCAGTGTAACAGTGCTAGGCCCAGCTGCTCAAGATGCACTACACGACGACTTAACTGCGAGTACGAACGAGACCAACCGCTAGTAACAGAAGTGGCTCTCCAGAAACATCGCGAAGTGATGGCCGAGAATGACGAGTTGAAGAGTTTGCTGATGTTCATGGCAACTCGCTCCGAAATCGATGCCCTTGCAATCCTCGCACGGCTGCGAGAATCCAGAGATCCTATCTCAGTTCTCAACTTTGTGAGGCATGGCGACCTTATTCTGCAGCAACACTTCCCAGGCGGCCCTTTTGGAGACGACGATGGAAAACTTCGAAGTCTTGACCAAGACGCCCTCAACGCAAGCCCTAAGAAGGTGCCCGCAAGGCCTTGGACGACTCTTGTTGGGGATGGTCTCGTTTCAGAACTTGTCTCCAGTTTTGCTGCATACGACTATCCCTTCTACTTCTCGTTCGTTGACATGGAATGCTTTCTCTCCGACATGCGTTCGCAGAAGCCCAGAGAGACAAGATATTGTTCTCCCTTGCTCGTAAACGCAATTTGTTCTTTAAGAAGTGTATATATACCCTCTCGGCCACTCGAATGGCCATGACACGCTGACATGGTGGTTAGCACACATCCCCAAGAGCTAAGGTATACGGGTTGGTTAGGGCGTGCGACATGAGAGTAGAGTTTCTTAACGAAGCGAAAAGGCTTTTCGATCTAGAATCCGGAAAGGGTTCCTTACCAACCGTGCAAGCGCTGTTGATTATGTATATTTGCTGCGCTGGCATGGGTAGAGACAGAGCTGGCATGATGTTTCGCTCCGTGGCGTACGAAATGCTCAGAAGCCTTCGGCTCGAGGACGTGCGGCTGGGAGCGGCTTCCGAAGCAGAGGCGACCGCGCGGGCGATTGATGCAAATTCCCGGGCACTCTGGGGTATCTACTGTTTTGAGAGGTTAGTTTCATTGCCTGCCAGTACTCGGGGCAGCTTATGGTTCGCTAACCTACATGTTAGTATATCCTCCTTTGCGTATCTCCAACCGGGGTTGGTTCGAAAGCCCTCTGTGCCTCGACGCTTCTTGACCCGAAGTTCCAGTATGGCCCAATCCGAAGAACTGTGGAGTGATGAACAACTATCTCCGTCAATTTTGTATGCTATGTGTGATTTGTCCGACATCTACAATGATGTCATGTCATATACTGTCTCCTTGGACGGTGAGACGGGGAGCGAAGCCGATGTACTGGCAAGAGCCTCATACCTTCGCCAAGTCCGCGCGCTGCATCCTGGGTTGCCGGCCCAGTTGCAGCTAGGAGCCGCCCTTTCACCAGCAGTATATCTTCTAAGGTATGAGCCATCCATTCTTTCGATTAAGTCGTTCCGCTCCGTTCTGATATTGGATCTGCAGATCATACGAAAACCAGGTGCTACTGAGTATAGTTCGTCCGCTACACCCGGCGTCAACTTTACCACTGATTGGGGTGGCGGGTGATATCTGCATCGCTTGCTGCCGACGGGATGTGGAGGGTCTGGAAAGGTACGAGCGAGAGCTGTCTCCCGAGGCGTATTCCATCATGGTGGTATATCCTCTGTACAACTCTGCCTTGACCCTCGTTGAGATGCTGCACAACCCACGAACCCATGATATCTTCACTCGTACTTGTCGACTTCTCACCATGAGGGTAGCTGACTACCCCTTCGCGGCGTTCCTCCTTCAGGCCATGAAGACGTTAGCCCAGCAGACGAATGCTCCAATCCCAGCACTCGCAATATCATTCTTTAATGAGCTTATCTTTACTAGTGGCGAGCTTTTTGATGTGCCGATAAGTTTCGTCCTTCCCGGACACCAAGAAATGGTAGCATCATTGAGCGACGATGAGAGGGTTGGGAACAGTCTGGGATTGCAATTGGGAACACTGATCACTAAATGGAGCCGTCTCTCACTGTGAATGAGTAATTGGCTATCCGACGTGGGGACACGGTATCTTGGGTGTTGGTGGCCACCCGACGGTGGGGTTAGGGTCCGGTCTCGGGTCTACCCTCAAGTCCAGGGAGCGGGGCGTTAGGAAAAGTATGTGGGCACTGGAATCTGTCGCTGGCACACCGATTTATGACAAGGAGTTCCGAGGGGAGGGGGAAGTCATTGTTAGCCTCGTCCCGGGTGTGACCGGCTCTGGAGGCCTGCTTCTGGGCCATGTGCCCTCTTTTATTTTAAGCATGTCGTGATCGAGGGTCCACTTCTGGTCCTCTGCCACAGCTGCCTCAAGGAAACCTCAACAGGATATGCCACCACTTTTTTTTGCTGCGTGACTTAGGCGAAGATCTTACGGACATTGTCGTTCTATACAGAGCCAAGCGATAGGAGACTTATCCCAAGTCGCTCAGAAAATGGATCAACCCTAATCTACTCCATGCCCTACATGAGCCAGATATTGACTGGGACCGCCTCTCGCATTGATGGGCAGTCGAAATCTCGATGGCTGACTAAAAAGGTCTGATGCGCTAGATGGAGATGTGAGACAGCGGGGCAAAGCCCGAGATTGTTATCGTCGTCGCCGACCTGAAAAAGCCTTGGAACAGAAGCGCGCAAGGGGGTTTGAGGTACCTGTCGCTGTCCCTGCAAGATACAGCACCTGTTAGTCAGTTTTCTCCTAGCGGCGCATTCGTGGATGGTGGCATCTGCCGACATTTTGCTGCACTGTCGTGCTGGCACCTTCCAAAGCTCTGGCCCTCTCCCTCTTGAGGTCACTGCTCCCAGCGTCTCTAAATTTAGAGGTCGGAGAACTGATATTCTTGGCGGCCGGCGAGTATCATAGAGGCTCGATGAGCGAAGATCGGTCGTCTGAATGCTACTTCTTCTGGAAGTGAAAGACATCTATTTATGAACCTACCTTAATTACATCCGCGTGAGCCGATCCACCAAGTTAGACTCTAAAGGTCCAGACCTACGCCATATCTTGCACTCCTACCAATCACTTGCCAACGTTCGCCGAGTCACGGACTTTGAAGGGAGGGTCGCTGAGGTGTCTGCGAGAGAGCCATCAGAATTTGCATCGTGGGGATTTACCATTCCCCTCGTTCTACCTACAGGTACTAATCGTAATACCTTTTGTCTAGCACGGCAATAGTCCCTTCAATTTTTTTCCAGATCAATGTGCTCATATAAAGCATGGGATTGACGAAGGGGGGCAACTGTAAATCTCAGCAGCAGCAGCGACGACATGTGACCTATGTCGTTGAGCAATCGGTTTTAAGCTTGTCTGGCGATACCAAGGCCGCCGCGTGACTTCATTGTGGGGCATTTGGTGTTCGTTACCCCTCATTGCCTCACCATTCTACTGTACCATTCCATCCTTTTCAATCCTCCTATCACCACCCCTCGTTTTCTTCGCAAAGGTAACCCTCCCAGTTCTTCACCCCGGACAGGTGCTTCCACTCCCTCCTTCTGCCGTTCCCTCTTTTATAAAGCCTTGGACCCTTCGCACCTGCCAAGACCTAACTACGCTTTTGTGCATCCATCCTAGGAATATCGAAACTATCTTGCTTAGAGAAAGAACCCTTGAGATTTAAACCTTTAAACCTTTAGACCCTTAGACATCAATTTATTTTGTCATTTTGCATAAGCCAAGCATCCCAAGTCTTGCTGCATTTAGCATCGTGATATATTGACCAATCCATCTTTCTCTCCCAGCGCGTCAGCGAACATCAGAAGCAATGCCTGGCCGTCAAGCCAATTACTCAATGTCCGTCCCCGTGTCTCCGCCTCCCCCACCAAGCATTTCGACCTACGCAAGGTCAATACACCAGCACACCAAGAGGCAAATGGACGAAATGAGCCGGTCATCACGGGGCTTCACTACCTCCTCCCGAGGCAACAGCGGGTCCAATAACATAGCCACTGGCAACCCGGCATACAGTACCTAACAACTGACAGGTACTGGATAAGCGGCTAGCTACGGTTATTCACGGTAGCCATTACGGGCACGAGGCCGGAGCGCCAGCCAGCCAGTCGCTACTACTACTACGTCTGCCGTGTTATCTTGGCTAGCGAGGAGGCACCGGCAAAGTAAAGAAGAAGCACGAAAAATACGGCAAAAAATCTCGACTCTGATGGTGGAGGGTTGGCGGATTATGACGGAAATTTTTCGTCATTGGCGGGAGGAGGTGGCATGGCTTTTGTCAGAAGTGCGAAGGTCTCAAGGACGGTGTATGACCTGACAGCTGTAATGCATTGCAAAAGGCACGGACGTCAGGAGATCTCGGGATATGTTGATAGAACAGCGGTTATGAACACAGAACGACGACAAGACACACGGTTTTTTCAGACATATAATTTGGCCTGTCGATTCCGACAGTTTTTGGGACACCTGCATTCGACCAACATTGGCGATTCACAATAGCGAAGCCACCCAAGATTTCATTTTATGAGAAACACGAGAACAAGGTATGTATCTAACGCGGAGCGCAAAACCGGGACGGATGCCCACCCAGCCTGACCACGTGCCTGATATAGTGTGGTCTGGGAATACGTATTTTGCAATTACCCTCGGGGATGTATATACACTTGACCCCGCAATCGCATGGACGCCTGCCTATTGAGAGTTCGAAGCGAAGACGGCGGTGTTTATGGGAGTTATATCGTTGGCAGGGCATGGAGTAGATTAGGGTTTGATCCATTCGACTTGGAATTTCTTTCTACTTCAGCGACGGATCGAATGCGAATAGCGACGCTACTAGCTATAGGCGGGAAGGGAAGAAGCATTCCTCTTGGAGAAGACGAGACAAAGAGAGAGTAGCTTTCATACCAACCCGGCGAGACGGTATAGGAGGGCCGGTCGGTCAGCATCGTTTCAGAGCTAGCATCGGTAGCGCCGTGGAAATTGATAATCGACGAAACGCTGGGTATGTTTTGCGCCTCGATTCCAATGTCCAATCTGCTCGTTTGACTGCCGGTTGTTCTTGTCTTTTGAACGTGGCCAAACGCGCTGTCCAATCATCAATGAACATTTAGCATTAAAATAATCGATCGCCAAGCATAAGCGATGGTTAGACGCCACGTGCAGCAGCTTCGGATAAAGATCTAACGAAAGACGTGTGTCGAAGTTTAGAATAGATGGTCTCATGGGATATTTCCCCTTGTTAAGGGGCTGCCAGAAAAGGGACGAAGGCAAGTGGTGGAGAAAAGGGTTTACCGGATTACTAACAGGAGTCCAAAAATATAATACCATATTTCAGTGGGAATACACTAAAACTTAGGGAAATGGCGTTGTTGGCGCTCGTCCTTTTTGACCCTTGCGATAAAACCCCCGTAAAACCCTTTGTCCACCACTTGGAAGGCCAATGTCCTCCCGCACTAGACGGCCACCTTCTATATTCATCGAATTATGTAGATCCAATACAGTACGAAGGTACGTTCCCGTGTCTTTTGCAAGGGGCTTCCAGTACGTAAACATACCTTTTTTTTGCTAACTTGCGTGTATCTGACCAATCAGAAGCGGCTATTTCCCGGAGCGGGGCCGTGATCTTGGCCCAATAGATCGCACGCTGCCGAAATAGTGGCGAATGAATGAATTTGGAGTCGAGAGCCTTCCGTTATAGATATGTATTCGGCCACATCGTATCATCAATCTTTTCTGCATTGCTCCAAATATTTTTTGGACAGATTCGGCCGACTCCACTTCGTTTGATCACCACATGACCGCTTTTGGAGGTGATAGGCGTAGCAACTGGGGAGCTAAATAGGATTTGATGAATGTCCCACGTTAAAAATCCGATGGAGCATTGATAAAGCTTCCCGATGAGGAAGGCTTATTGGCCTGCCCTAACACTTGCTGCTACAGACCGACCGCGAAGTTAGCTCGCGGCCTGCGAAGCAAATAGATTGCGCGCCAGTTACAGAGGTTACTTTGGCGGCATTGGTGCAGAGCCGCAGTGCAATTATTCAGCGGAGCGTCCCTGATGGGTGGACAGGACACTACAAAGAGACACACCATGGCGGACCAACAGTCTCTGTCGAACACACTTCAACCCTTCTACCATGACGACGGCAACGACGAGACCGCCATGGCGTTAGTCGCGCCTCAAGGGCAGATGGCCTATGGGGAATACATTGATTTTCCGACCCACGGCTTTGACGACGAAAATACCCCCTCAGATTGGCTGCTTACCTGGTCTGCAACTTGGTCTGCAACCTGGCCAGACCCTTGGTCTGCGAACAGCGCTAACACGGCCTGTTACGCATCGCAGATTCCCTTCCCCAACTCCAACCTAACTTCAACGACGACCACGCAACATGCACAATCATCGACATCCGGCTATAGCGACAACGCAGGTAGCTATTCGACGCCCTCAACGATAGAGAGCGGCTTCCTTGCTATGGAGCCCCACATGCTAGCGCAAAGCCCGATCGCAGCGAGCGAGGAGAGAAAGAATAAGGCCACATCCGAGAGCGCGAAATACTACGCCCTACCCAAGCTCGCCTCGCCGACCGCGAAGCACTCGAGGAAAAAGTCACTCAAACGCGTGCCCGAGTCACCCTCCCCCCCTCGATTCGTTCCCGACGACCCCGGTGGAGCCGATGACGAGGTCGAGGACGAGGTCTCCGATCCGCTCAACGAGCAGACGGCCGAGGACATGCGGCGCCACCGCAACCGCGAAGCCACCAAGAAGAGCCAGCAGAAGAAGAAAAAGCATTTCCGGGACTTGGCGCGCCACGAGCAGCGGGTGTCAGCCAAGCATAACTGCCTGCGCGAGGAGCGGGAGACGCTTCAGTGGCAGGCCCTAAGGCTGCGGGAGGAGATACTGCAACACCGGGATTGTGGCTCGGGCATGATTGACGCGTATATTGAGGCGTCTGCCTGGAGCCTGGCGAGAGGAGGAGATGGTTTGTCTAAGAGTACTATTATGTGTTTGATAGATCGGTTGAATTGAGGGGGTTTCTCTGCCGCCCCCGCTAAGTTCCTCTCCAGGAGGTTAAATAACCTGACTTCGATTATTCAGGGAACTAACCAGCCTCTACCTAGCCCCTTATGTCATGTTTGCTCTATTCCACCCGCTGACATGTTTCTCTAGCCAAGGGGAGGATCCTCACCATCCACAATCGGGCGCGCCTCCTTGTTCTTTTTCACCAGAGATCTCCGTTGCATAAAGTCTGCCGGCCTCTTCCTGATAGGTAGGGGGTAGTCCTTGCTCTTTCGCATGGTTAGCAACCGGGGTGATGACACAATAGTTCGTGCTGCACCTACAACTTCTACGGCTGGTGTTGGCCATGATGGACTGTCTTTAGACGTGTACTCGAAGTATTGGCCTCTACGCCGTACCATGACATACACATCAGCCTGGTAGGGGTGGCCAATTCTATCCCACCTCCGCATGCCATTTTCGACTGCTCTACGAAAATTCTCGTTTGTTCGGTCTCGCTTCTTGGTTATGCGATGAGTGGGGTCCTCCATGGCGATCTGAGGCGTGATAGTGGGGTTGGCAAGGAACGAAGGTTGTATGTCTGCTTTCCTTGAGAATTATTCACGAGGCCACAAATCAGCAGTATTTGAAGCGGGGTGACTAGAGCTATTTACTTGGTCCCCCGGCATCTGCGTAGCTTCAGGAGCGTCAGAAATAGTAGCTGTGGAAGGAGCGGGGTCGGCCGTCTCAGCGGGCTCGTTCGGGCCAATAAGATGGACTCTTCTAAGAGCAGCGAAGATTTTCTCGTCCTCGTACTTTACCCAGGGGTCCAGATTACTCCGCAGAGTATCCATGAACAAGGTCGGGCCCTGAGGCACCATGGTGATGGCCTGTCGGAGATCCTGCAACCCAAGATTGCCGATTTCGATCCCGTCAATGAGGATCCTGCCCTCTGCCTCGAGGGCTCGAAAGTTGGGGAGGACAATTGAGCTCTTGCCTGAAAACGAAATCGTGTTTACGATCGAGGTCGTGTACAAGGCGATCGGATGCTTGCTCGCCCATAATGCCGCCGATGACCACCTGCCACTGGGCCTCCTTGTGGGCCTCGGCGCCCTGGAAGGGTGTGGCGAGGAAGATGACGCCGACAGTCGAAAGAAGGACATGGCGTGAAGGGCTGCCTTCCTGGGCGGCTCGAGTCAAAGCCTCGGCCAGGATAAGCCCGCCGAAATAGGACGCGACGAATACGACTGGGCGATTCGAAGACGACTGGTTCCCTTTCATGAGAGCGAGGAGGGTATCGGCGTAGCCGAGGAGAGTCTGTACGGGGGCATCTTCGAAGCAATTCGCATTCCAGTCGTACGTGAATATGCTGGCGTCGGGCACGGCGGCGGGCAGCATATCACTATCCTCCAGCCAGTTGACGAGGCGGCCATCCTTTCTCCATGTTCTCAGCGATTCGGTAGCCAGGCCGTGGATGGCGATGATGCTAGCAGCGTCAGGGCGGCGTTCGTAGCTGTGGGCGAGGAACACTTACTCGAGAGTAGTGTCGACGTCCTCGGCGGGCCAGACTTTGCAGAGGCCCAGACTATGACTTGGAAACGTCAAGCTCACTTCTCGGAAATGACGCCACCTCGCTATCTTCTCTCGAGGAGATTCTCTGGCTCGAAAAGGCGGTTGTCGGGAGGAAATTTGATGATTCTCAGCATAAAATCGAAGTCCCCCCCTTTTGATAGATAGATTCATCTCCTTGTGGTGCGGCAGGGCTTAGTCCGATATTTACTAGAATTCCGGCCCACAGTTGTCGTAATAGGCTTCGGAACCTCATCCACATAGAATTGTGGCTCTTTTTTGAAACCTCATCCTGCAACTGGAATCGGACATATTCAAACATGGCCTTTCTATTCCTCGTCGTATATTCACGCATGGTGTGATGTAAGTCGCTGAAATTGGAGCAGTAGAAGACAATGGCGATGGTTTGGTAGGAGTAGTATGAGGGGTATGTATCTCTAGGGTTTAACTCGAATGACAGAAACAATTCTGACAGGCGAGGGCAATTCGAAGGGGCGAGCGGAAGTCTCGGCGGAGGAGTCAACCAAGGAGCTGTCGAGGGAGCACCGGCGGGTTTGTTATCGACGAGGAAAGTATCGAGGGTTGTAAATAGGCTTACCGTCAGCGCCATCAAGAGTGCTGTCAAGAGTGCTGTCAAGAGTGCTGTCAAGAGTGCTGACAAGAGTGTCGCCACGCGCTGTAGGGTGCCGTCAGAGTACTCTCAAGAGTATCGACAGGAACGCCATCAAGAATTACGCCGTCAAGAGTGCCGCCAGGAGTGTCGGACGAGGAAATAGCCGACGAGGGAAGTATGCGAATTTGTTTGTGGGAAACAGCAAGCGCGGAAACAAAACCCGGGGCCATGAGGTGAGAGAAAACGGTGCAGGGACACGAGTAATCAATTGCGAAGATGGGAGTTCGTTGACAGCATAGTTTTGCACTGGAATGCAACCGCCCTCGTCAAGGTTCTTCCCACTCTTCATCGTTCCATTTTGATCATACTGCAGTGTACTCCATGGTATAACGGGCAGTCAAGGACTGGGGTTTATTTGCTCTAACGGAGACCACAGTGGCTTCATCATCGGGAGGTACCTCGAACGGAACGCATACCTTCACCGAGAGAATGTATCCGTCCACGAGTTCGGTCCGTCGCAAGCTTGCATAAAGCGGCCATACCGTACAAATCTGCCGGCTAGTCTGAATTGGTTGTTCTGCAGTCGCTCGAATCCACGGAAGAGAGGGTGTGGATATAGTCTAGATATCCCTTCGAGATAACCTGCAGCTACCCATTTCGCTACTCTGGTCGATCCACGCATACATTTGGAGTTCTTCGCATGAGAGAGGTAGCGCGATGCTTGGGGAAAACTGTAGAGGTTGTCCGTCTCGTGAACGAGAAAACTCCGAATCTTTTGCCTTCCACCGCACCAGGCCTATAGAATTCGCTGGCTCAGGAGGAAAAATCTGCATTCACATCGAACGCCATGAAGCAGTTAATCGAGGTTAAGGACATCAAGGTTACCCACACGACGAATTCACAAATAGGAGCAATACGGCGGCGGCAAATGCTGAAGTGGTGGAAGAGGCGATGACGACAAACTCGATTTCATGATGCTTGTCGACGTTATTACTTCGAACGGGGTTGAGGGCTCCATCGTTCAGGTGGTTGTGGACACTACTTGGTAAGGGATGAGAGTGGCGTGGGACCAAGGGGTGAACATCGACGGGAAAGGAATCTGTCAATCAGAGACGCCTCGAGACCGCCAACCCTGACGAGAAATCTTGCAACGCAATGAACCTTGTCTTGGAAGGCTGCAAGAAAAAGGCAACACAACTGGGGCTTGATTTATCTGGGACTATGGGCAGCGGGAACTACCTGTACTTTTTTTTGGCCCTGCACTTCCTGGAAATTCTATTTAAAGCTTGCAGTCTTGCACAAGGAAGCTACACCACCAATTCTTCTCGGGGTAAGGCTCCGCCAGCGTTCAAGATCAACAACCTAAGTGTCCGCTAAGGAGTATCCCTAGTTGCATCCATGCGGAGGAACCGGTGCAGCATGGCACCAGATGACCGGCCTCGCCAGTTACGCCGACAGACTTGGCTTCGTGATGCTGTTCCCCAGTACTGAGCGCATGTCTCGCTGCTGGGACTATCACTCTGAGGCTTCGCTGGTCCATGGAGGCGGTGGCGACACCAAAGGTCTTGCGAACATGGTTGCTTGGGCATTAAAGCAGTATAATGGCGACGCGACGAAGGTCTTCGTCTTTGGCGGCTCTTCTGGGGCCTGCGAAACCAATCTGCTCGCAGCAACTTACCCAGACGTGTTCAACGCCGGTGCAAGCTATGCGGGTACGCCCGCAGGCTGCTGGGCCGGCGCCTCGGACTCGACGCCCTTCACCGACGACCCAACCTGTCTGCGAGGTCTGAAGCGTTACACGGCCGAGCAGTGGGGCGACATTGCAAGGAGTAGCAACAAGCCGAAGAACTTCAACGTCTCGTCCGCCTGGAAAGGTGGAATATGTCCACCACCTTGAACACTGTATCCGACCAGCTTGGCGCCATCTCCGTAAATAATCTTGGTCCAAGTCCGCGCAGGAACGTTCGTTTCGTTCTTCGTCCAGGTCACACCATGCACGTTGCTCCACTGATCCAACTGCTGCTTCAGCAAAGCGATCGGCGTAACCGTATCCGCCGTGCCATACGCGATGAACATTCTCGTGCGGTTGCCCTGGTATCCGGGGTAAAGTCCAGTGTGCATAGAGCACTTATCGAAACCCAGTTTCATCCCTGTCTTTGTACCTTGTCGTGATCTTAAGAGGGCCAATGCTTTGAGGAACGAAAGGCTTCTTTCCCGCCCTCTCTCTCTCTCTCTCAGCCCCAATTCACAGGCCACACTTCATCTCCTACACTTTGCCACACTCATCTCACACACTTCTCGTCCAACAATGCGCCCAAAGAGTGGTGCGGGGTCAGCTTCTGTTTGCATATGCTGCCCTGGTCACCACTAATTCGACTGCTTCATAGTGGATCAGATTCCTATGCAGTGCGACGTGGTTGTTACGTGACTTGGAGATTTTCCTCTTGACCCGGGGAGGCAACGTTTATTCCTTTCGCTTAGCTTACAGATTGTATCTATTCGGAAGCACTCCCAAACCAGTTTCCCACCCCCTGCAGCAGGGCGGCTTCATCCCTATTTTCTTTCTCGAGGTACTTGATGTAATCGATTGCTCCGCTGAGAGCCACATCTATATCCTCGAAACCTTGCGCGGCTCTTAGCATTTAGATCGCAACATTACTCCCTCGGGCTCCCTTATGCGGTGACTTGCGCTGTCTGCTGGCTACCAATCTCACCCTCCCCTTATGTCTGTTGCGTCTATTGGGCTGGGCCATGACCATCACCTGATACCTGGCGTGAGTACCTGCAGGAGCGATCTTTGACGCCAAAAATGCCACCATTGTAATGTTGGTATTCGAGCGACATGACGGGACTGGAGGACCTCAGCATTCTGAAGACATTTCCTTTTGACTGTGCATTTGACCATATACTCGGCACCCTCCGCCCCGGAAATTTAGAGCTAAACCGTCTATGGATCTCGTCCCAGCGTAGGTGCTCATCCTCCTTTAATTTGATGATCAACGTATCCTCGTGCGATGTAAACTTGCACGTTCTTGTCGTGCAACTTCGTGTTGTTGTTACAGCGCGATATGCTCGTCTTGCATTCCTGATGCCATGCCCCTTTCGCTCGTGGTAGGCACGACAAGGATTCCAAGCAAACCGGAGTTGAAACGTCGTCCTATCCTTTTCCGTTACGCGCTTAAGAGACACATCCTGGAGCGGCCATTCATCGTACACCGCCCCGTCTTTAGAGCAAAGGGAGGGTGAAGGGCTTGGCATACTGCGGGATTGGGAGATGTTCCCTACTCGACGCGGTGCGTGCCGGATTGGGGACTGAATAAGAGTGGATAGTTTTCGACGCTTTCGTGGTGATTCCCTAGTCGAATCCTGCGAGGGATGATACTCATCGTCATCAATGCTGTCATCGTCCTTATCCTCATCCTCATCCTCGTTATCACCGCGATCGCTGGTATAAATAGGATTATTCAGGTCAATGTCCTGGGCCTGCAACCGAAAGACAATATTTTGTTACTCGCGGAGCCACTTGGGTATTTATCCTTTGTGCGAGCCGGAAGCCGGAAGCCGGGACTTGGGGTCGGCGGCGATTATCACCTCTGCCACTCCGTTGTTCTAAATCGTCCAAGCCTCAAGGCCGAGTCTGTTCATTCTATTTCTCTCACGCCTATTTTGGGCCTAAGCAACCCGAAGCCGGGATCCCGGTCGGTGGCTATTGTCCGGCCATTGTGCCCAGGTGGCTCAGTCCCATGTATCCCTTTTCCGTGACGAAGAAGGTGCGGTTCACGTGGCGTCTCATGAGAAGTGAAGCGTTGTCAAGTGCGGCCGCTCGCTCCTCACGGTGCGGTCGGTCAAGCCGAACAAAAGTCACGCCAGGTCCGTCCCGTTCCATATCGCGATTGATGACCCGTCAGAAAGCGTCTGCATATGTCCCGTCGCTATCAGGATAACGGCTTGACCACAGACCCCAGAGCTGGAGCGACTTGCGCCACTCGAAGCGTCCCATCCGACCTCCATTCTCACTCGATGTTGATATCACTTGAACTCGATCCGCAAGGAGACCCAGAATGGTCAGTTCATGCTCCGGGCCGGCCCGAATCTCAAGACCTCGTCCAGCGAAACATGGAATTTATCGCCTCGGCGAGCTCGTTGTTATTTGATTGGTCGATACAGCAAGTATCGACCCAAAAGTATATTAGGCCGTCACGTTCGACTTGGTCTGCGCAGAACCTAATCTTGTCGTAGCCTGGCTTGTCCTTCCCGGTACCATCCACTAGGTCTTTAATGGTGACCTCCTCCTCGAAATTTGGTCGCCATGTATGCGAAAGTATGGCGTAGGAGGGGATATTCTCGTCTGCTAGATGATTGGTTAAGCGAAACTGGCCATTGTGGCCGCATTTTAAAGTCGCATGTTTCTTGTCCGAAGTAATTCGTATTCTAATCGTACTTGAATATGCTAGTCTGGGCACGGTCTGCGGGTAGTATGTCGATATCCCCAGCTTGTTGACGTGGCGGCTATCCTTCACTTGAATCCCTATGTTCTTGGCGATTCGGTACCTAGGCCGTGGATAGTGATAATGCTAGCGGATATCAGGGCGGCATTCCGTAGGTAGATGAGGAAGAGTTACTCGGTGGTGTCGACGCCATCGGTGGGCCAGACTTTGCAGAGGCCCAAACGTCGTTTGCGGGTGCTGGTGACCTGCGGCAGACATATCGAAAGCATATTGCGGGCCATATCACGGTATTTCCCAACGATGTAGAGACCCTATTTGTGACAATCCTGCCGCACCCACTTGTCGAGGCGCTAGACCAGGTGCACGTCATCTGGACTGGTAGAGAGCGCCCTGCACCCCTCGATGTAAGCAAACTTCTCAGCGTCCGACCTAACGCTCTCCGGGCAGCGTTACAGTGGCTTCGGGCGAACAACTCTCTTTATGCCGACATACTTGTAAATGAGGAGGAGATGGCGAGCTGGACCTTCGAGGAGGGTAGCAACGTGCCGACCTTAGCCTACCGGCGTATGGCGAGGGAGGATGAGACTGCGGAGGAGCTTATTCGGACGGCGCAGATCGTGCCCCCCACGGATCGAGGGCAGGACCCTCCTGGCCATGCACCAACGGTTGAGGATATCGCGATGGACCTCTCGGAGAGATCCAAAGGTAACCCTACCGGAGCCGAGACCGAGCACCGTGTCGGACCTCCGAGCCTACGCTCTTCAGCCATGTTCCCAATCGATGACGAAGCCGCCTTTGAAGAGCAGGACAAGCTGCAGTTCATCAGCCTGGCTCTGCAAACAGAGCGCCAGTTTGACGATGACTACGACGCCGGCGTAGGCGAGGCCCCATCTATGCAGGTTCATGGCACCTCCGAGCTCCCGTTCATCCGGGTATCGCGCGGTCGCCAGTTTGCCAACGCCTTCACACCGGACTATTTCCCGAAGACGTTCCCTAGTTGCTTTCCTTATGGGCTTGGTGGACCACAAGTGGCCGACCGGAGCGAGGCGGGAGGCCCAGCGAATCCACTGCTACGAGATATGACTCTAGAGTCCTGGGCTAAGGTCGTACTGCAGCGACATGGCGGGCACTATGCTCAGCACCCTGCCTTTTCATTCCTCGTCTTCAACATACTCGTACGGTCCCGGAACCGAAGGATCGCCCAAGGCCGCTTGAAGCGGTCGTCCTTTCGACATGTCGAAGGGATACACCGGAGGCTGACACCGGAGCGCGTACGGGAGGCGCAAAAGGAGATGTTCGAGACGGGGAAGACCACCGACAGGGATATTATTGCACTTATGAAAGAGCTTTCGCTCTACGGTAGCCGGCATCCTTTGTCGAACGAGAGCCGCTTATCCATGCGGAAGAAGATTTGGTCGATGATAGTCGCATTCGGTCTCACAGCCATTTGGTTCACGGTAAACCCCAATGATATCAACAATCCGGTCAAGCTGAAGCTTGCCGCGCATAGGGGGAGGGACAAGGAGGCCGCCAGAGTGCTCCTCGATGCACTAAGGACATCGCTGCAGGTGACAACTCTCTCGGTCCACGATCCTCTGAGTTCAACGATCTTCTTCTTCCGCGAGATCTCTCTGTTTTTCGAGCATTACGTTCGCGTTGGGCGGCCATCTATTTACGGCAACGTGAGCCATTATTACGCCACAGTAGAGACCAACGACCGTGGTGCCCTCCACCTGCACGGAATGCTGTGGTTGGATGCCAACCTGGCTCTGGCGGATCTCATCCGCGACATGGCCAACCCAGACGGGGGGGAATACCGGGCGAAGGTCAAAAGCTTTGTAGATGATGTGTTTACTGAGACCCTGAACGAAGCCTTAGCAAAGGAAGCGGCGGACAGCGGCAGCAAAACCACCGTAGTAGAGCCGAAGCTAATGGACGATGCGGAGTGGCTATCGAGAGGGTTCGAGCGGGAAGCCAACTTCGTGGCGTCACGCTGTCAGGTCCACCACCACAGTGCCACGTGTGTAAAGTACTCCATCAAGGAGGTCCTGAAGTCAGGCGTGGCGAAATGCAGAACCCAGCTGTGCCGGTTCCGGGCTCCTTGGAAACTGATGCCGGAGACCGGCTTTACAGACGACGGCCTACTCGAGGTGAGGAGAGACCATCAGATGGTCAACCGGTATAACCAGAGCATGGCCATAGGACTGCGACATAATCACGACATATCGCCGATCCTCACGCGTAAAAAGGGGCTGGCGCTGTTACACTATATCTGCAACTACGCTACGAAGCTAAATGCTCCCATGTGGAAGCGACTCGCCAATGCCGCAGAACTATTGGAAATAGCCCGCCAGCAGCAAGACGGATCAGATAATCCAGATGCCACATCGACGATGGCAGACGAAACTAAATCGTTCCTACTGAGAGTCGCAAATCGGATCTTCACGTGCAGAGAGCTCTCGCAACCCGAGGTACTTGGCTACCTACTCGGCTTCAGCACAGATTTTACCAATGTTCTCAACTGGACTTGGGTGCATCTCAATTCTCTGTACTGGGCCACCGCTGGAAAGTGGCCGGCTCTGAGGGAAGCCCTGTATGCACATCTGGGCCATGATCCTCAGGTAGACCACGTCTACTTTCAAGCGGACGGCTTCAAGCTACCATACTTTGAAGCTTATACACATCGTGGTCTGATGCTACAAGACCTCTGCTTCTACGATTATATGTCGTTTGTGGTCCTAAAAAAGGAGAGCCGTCGGTGGAGAAGTACGATACCTATTCCTTTCCCACCAACGGCAACAGGCTGCAAAGGCTGGGTCCAATGCCTCCGGAAGACTGGCCAAACAGCACTAGAAGAGATCGGCTGGAATTGGATAAGAAGCGATGCGCGGCTTGCATGTATATGTAGTCAAGTTGGAACATGGGCATCGAGGTTGGGCGAAGCCTTAGAAGTCCGCAAAAATTTACTCGGATGAAGCGCGAACCCATGTCCGCCATAGAAATCAATTTCCTTATTTGGAGAATGGCTTCGGATGTCATGAAGGACACCTGATTGAATCTTCTGAAGTCTCTCTACTTGCCATGTATATTGACTTCTCTACTGGCTACCTGTACAACGAAGTAAGAGCCATGCTACTGGGCGTAGGGTGACGAGCTGTTGCTTGTCACCGTGGCGGACGCCCAAGCAATGCAAGGTTTTCTTTCGCTCAATCTGGCGGGTTTCGAGTCAGTGGTTACAGTTACATGCCCACTGTACGGGAGGTATTGTGGATATTTAACCCATCAATAGGCGGTAGCGCACTTCCAGAACCCATCACCCATGTTCCACGATTCCTAAACATGAAGGCATGGCTCCCCCCCTTCATTTTTCAAACCCATGGTCAAGAATACCGCTAGCGGCTTACACCTGTCTCTGGCAGCCCCGCGATTGACAGATCCAGAAGCAATTTTAGCAGTCTCTGGTGCGCCACTGGTGCCTCCTCCGTCCATAGTAGCCAGCGTGGGCGGCTCATCTCAGTGTGCGTCATCCCTGATCATTGTCCCAAAAATATCTTATTATTTGGAATCATTGGACTACCCTCCTTCATTCTTAATGACAATCGTGATACCCTTGTCTGGGCGGCGTAAGCGCTGACATTCGATCCACGTTAACGCTATCTCCAGTAGCAAGACAATCCTTTATCGCGCAAGTGCGGAAAGGCGATATCAAAGCACGCATCTACATCGACGCGAGCCATCCAGTAGTGGCTGGAAGTAGGCCGCTGTTTGTCGGTCAGTTACCGCCAAGCACCAAAACATCCATATCTAACCACGAAAGAAAAATCTTTACCGTGATCCATTGACCTGGATGCGTTCCTACAGAGCGGAATATCTTGATATATTATGTGTGGAAATTCCGGGAATATCATATCCAATTAGGAATCTTATAGAAAAAGGAATGTAGCTGGCATTACCACCGTAGGCTTATCTCTGTGTCATGGCTGAGTTCTCCGTTGTTTCCTGGAGGCTAGCGCTATGCGGAGCAGCATCTCGGTGTGTGTGCCTCACTTCACCGACCAATTCCCCGAATATCGCGGTATATTATTGGACAGCGGCATGTGGGCGAAAGTGGATTTTGGAATGGAAAACAACGTGACATCAGTTCAATGTGCGCTAAGTTTCCGAATCCAGCGCTACCTAGGAGGGGTCTGATCCGAGTGCCGAGACGCTAAAACCGTGGTCGAGGACGACACGTAACAGAGCGCAGATTTGAGCCGATTGAGTACATAAGTGGGCATTAGCCCGAGTCCGGAAAATCTGGGCTTACCGCTTTGTTCCTAACAAGGTGTACCCTAGCCCCCCTCTGGTTTCCCATATCATCGAGCTCTATTACCGCCCCAAAGCCGTCGATGTCACAGCAGAAAGATTGCAGGACAAGCCGTGACGTACCTGGTATCGTAGATGTCACCAGCAACGACCATTAAAACAAAGTACAGCTACCTTCTTCCATCCCGTCCACTTGATATCCTTGGGCCTAGACTGCTTCTTTGCCTCCGCCCGGTAGCCGCATAAGTTTGCGCCGACCATTTAGCGCGGTCCTCGCCACATCGAAACGTCCGGAAGTAGCTCCCCGGACTAGTGTCTGGTAGCGTGAAGCGCGTGGCCTGGGTGGCTTGCTTAGCCCACTTTGCCGGGCAGTTTGGGGAGTATCGGGGGAGAAGGGAGAAAGAACATCCTAATTTTAAATTTGTCTACCATTGACATTATCTGGTTGTCCGTTTAGCTGGCGTGGCATCTGAAATTGTGTATATCTCGATGTGAGTAACCATTTTTTTGGTATTGGTAGGCCGGTGGCCACTAAGCCCCGTAGTTTCCTTTCTGCTCCTCACGCTCATGTCATACCGTGGCACCCTCGGCCCAATCGAGGTAATATCCCACCGTTGAATGAGTTTATTGTCATATTCGGCAGTAGAGGGCCTCCAGGATTACAAAGGTTAGTGCGATACCTCGACGCCACTCCCTGTCTGCCAGTTGGGGAAAAATCGAACCTGATGCAAGATGCGATGTTGGATACCCCTGTCATGTATTTGCACTAACCTTTGTAATCCTGGAAACCCTCTAATTACTGGGGATCCGCCGCAGTGGTAAGGACCCACAATATCCTACCACGGGGGATTTCCGATTGGATGTCCGAATAGCTCCCAAGCTCTCTGCGTTTGTGGAGAATCCAGTGCGGCCAGGGTTCAGTTCGCTGGGTCAACACAACTTCCCCTGGCCATTGTCAGCAAAAGGGAGGTATTTGACGCAAGCCAAAAGAAACCCCATTCATATCACAAATCAAGACATCGAGAATGTCGCTTCCCGTCGTAGCGGCCTAGGTAACTGACTTATGTATTGACAAGGGTATATTTTAGTTAGTCTCTGCAATTACCAGTGAAAAAGCCCGTGCACCGTGGAGCGGCTGCAGAGTCAAAAGTTGTATGGGATGCCACCGAATTAAACGTTGGCCGTCGGCTTTCGTTAATCGTTATGGCGACACCCATTTCTGACGAGCTTACCGCTGCGGCGGCGCTTTCTGAGCGGCTGAAAAAAGAGAGCAAGGTATATCAGCTGATGATGATCTTCTTCATATCTGCCTGAATCCCTCTTCCATCTCCATCAGTGCCAAATTGTGTCTAGATCACGATGGATCAGCTGCCTCCTCCCGATGGTGACACAAATATCGGTCCCAGGACTTTAGGTATCGCCGTAGCCATGTTTGGCACGTCTTTATTCTTCTTCTATGTGCCCAGAATATATACGCACTCGATCAAGTGGAAGAAACTGAAGACGCCCGATTATTTTGTTTCAGTAGCTGTCGTAAGTGTCTTGGTAGGCATAGTCGCGGTAGGGAAACGAGGCACTAATTCTCTTCCAGATGCTAGAAGTCCCAGTCCTCGCTTTGCTCGGGGTCGCTGTAAAGGAAGGGTTTGGTCGCCACAACTATTATATATCACCGGAAGAACGCACTGATATATCGCGCTATCTCTTCTGGGGCGGAATCGTGGGAATATGGGTTGCGTCGCTTGCAAGGGCCTCGATAGCGAGTCTTCTTCTCCAACTGGAGACATCTCTTCCATGGAGGGTCACTCTTTATACTGTTGCTTCACTACAGTTTGCGGTAGCTCTTTGTACAGATGTCGTCCAACTCATCGAATGCCGCCCATTATACGCAAAGTGGGAACAAGTCCCTGATGCCATTTGCTGGACCCCCGAAATGTCGCGCGCTTATTATTACTTTACCATTGGTAAGTGTCCCATATATTGGCTATCGAAAGGACTCCTGCTAAATCTGGTAGGTGCGGGAGGGATTAGCGATCTGGCATTCGCCATCATGCCTATGCTCTTGATCCGGAAGTTGAATAGATCTCTGCTAGAGCGTACCATCGTGGGTATTTTGATGGCGTTAAGCCTCTGCGGAATGGCAACTGTGATCGCGAGAGCCGTCATCAAGGCAACCAGATATGCGACCGGCGATAACAGGAGGCGGATGCATTTGCAGATCATCATGTGTCGTCTTGAGGACTGCGCTCTCATTGCCGCATCATGCGCTCCCTTCCTCAAGGGCCCTATCGAACAGTTCTTTAGAAGTCGATTTGACCGTCTGAAATTTCGCTACCTGCCTCGAGGCTTGAGGTCGATTCATGCGCTTACCGGTCACTTCAGTGGCAACACTTCGACAACCGAGCGTTGGGACGAGTCCTGGGACTAAGAATCGCGAATGCTACCGTACTTCGCCGTCCTCGTCTGGAGTAGGGCGATGACATGCATCAATACCTTCGTTTACGACGAGCAGAGATAACGATAGTGGGCTGGTTTGGCTCTTTGGATGTCGTTGATACGGTGGGCGGAGTTTGGGGTTGCACCCGATCGATTCTAGGCAGAGAAGTCGGCGCAGATTTCAGAGCCAAATATCCACAATACATATTCTAGTGACATGTCTCCAATAATAGTCTGGACAGACCATTTATATGGTGATCCACCGCGTTAATAACTCTGCGCCCACTCGCCCGGCGGTTTCTTGACTGGCTCCCATGTTGAAGACGAGAAACGCAAAAACGAGATGCGTGGCAAACCGCCCCTTGTGTCGCTGGAAGATCAATTTGGCCTAAGTCTCCATGTTTCGCGACGACACGAGATTCCCCACAGCAGCCTCGATCCAATGGCGGGCGGTCCATCCCTTTCCTCATCCAGGATGCATTCATCGGCGTGGCGGGGCCCTCCTTGCCGAGTGGGAATAATGTCGGGAATGTTTTGCGAAGAAATGCGCGTCGACAGTCTTTAACCTGGAATAGGGATACATGGCTCGGTGGCGCCTCCATGGCGCACCTGCGCCGCCCTCGCCCTGGTACTACCACGTCTCTGGTCCCGGGAAGTATTTCCGTTATAGGACATCGCATTTCTCGGCATCCGCTATCTTTTTTGGCCGACAATCCAAGCCGAACCGGGCGGATGAGCTGATTTCCTGGGCTCGGTCTTAGGTATTATCACCCTGCTCATCTGCATCGGCTGGCTCGCCACCGACAGCATCTGCAGATGTGCTGAAAGCAAACACGGCTAAAGGAAAAATATACTCTAAGTGACAGCTTGAAAGCTAACGTAAAATATGGCTGTACGGACGTCGACTGTGAATAACGGACGGATCGTTCAACACCTCTGAAGTGACAGGAAACGAAGGACCTGTTCAGCAGGCGTGTAGATTGAGTCTAAAGCTGAGGTTACGGATGTACCACACGTCTTATTTCTCAATCCAAATAATCTGTTAAACTGATGAGGCTAGGGAGAGTACGATAAGCGAAGAGTGTGGGTTCTTCTTAAGGAGGGACGATAAATGACGCCGATAAAATTCTCTAGGTGCTGATCCGTCAGGGCTTGCCGAAACTTCTCTTTCTTCTCTCATAAAGTTCTCTATTTCTAGTCCTCCAAAACCTCTTCTTACAGTAAAACAAGCTACATGTTATTCAACCCTAAATCTTAGCACCGTAGATTTTACGCTGGGCAAGGTATACTCAAACTCTCCCTATGTAGCGAGGACAGAGTCATAGGCCTCGAATCAGAGGTGAAAGTCGTCGCTTCTGTGACAGCACTTCCTAAGGAGCCCTTGTACTGGGAAACCTGGTGTGAAAGCCATCGAAAAATAGGCTTGAGATGTGGAAGGCATGCGTAACTAATACCCATATGTATCTCGATTACCCTACGGCGGCGTTAGATCTTAGACTTAAGAACTCGTAACCAGGGAGTAGCTTACCCCTATATAGTAGGATAAATCGGCCATAACGAATCAGGCTGCTTACGAAGACTGGCCAAATAAAGCACTTGTAGCACGCTTGTAATACATACTCTGTAAAAACGTGAGCCAGCCTTTTTCGGCAAACATTGAACCCGCAAGCGAAAAGGCAGTTAGGGCAAAACTCATAGTCCCCCGACTATGAAGATAGCAAGCACGCCTAACTTCTGCCATCTGGGAATTAGTGCCGGCCAGAGTAGAAAGGCAGGCAGGGCTAATAGGAGAAAATCACTGGCGGAATTTATGGCGGCGCTGGAGTACCAGAATTTCGCCAGGTCGATGCATGCCTCGTCCCAGCTAGTAACATCCCAAAACTTTTCGATTGGCTGATAGGCAAAGAGAAAATAAAAGGTAGACATAAGCCCGTAGGTAATAACAAGAATTATTAGGATATAGACAGAAACTCTGAAGCGGCGGTAAGGCGAGAGCTTAAGATAGAATAGAAGGATGGATAGCTTGGCAAATATAAAAGCAAGCCAGAGCATAGAACTCTGCATAATAGATAACTAACAATCGTAAGTATAAGATTTTAGGTAAAATCAAAAGGGAAAGTAACCTTTAGGATATAAGGAATACGGCTAAGAGGAATATCCCACGCGTGTAGCGCTTATTTATAATTAAGAGAGACTTTAACCGATTAGTAGCGTATCCTCCATAGGTGGCAGCCGGAAAGACTCACTTAATATGGTAACGACCGAGAAGCCAATAGCGAAAATCTATAATAATTAGTTAGTTATATATCGGTTAAACACCGTAGAGCACTCGTAGAATTTCGTAATAGTACCTATGCAATAATTATGGAGCCTGGGAATTCGTTAACTTCGAGGAGCTTATGCACAAATCGGTAAGCTTCTCGAGCGGGTAGGTTATCTTACTATCAGAAAAGTCCTAAGTGCGAATAATGATGCGTCGAGCATATATGCGAAGAAGAAGTGCAGTCGAGGACAAAGCCACACATAGATAATTAGAGATAACAATTGTATTAGCTCGAGACTCGGGATTTTCGAAATTCGGCGTCACACCTGGAGGTGGCTGCAAAGCAGGCGCGTCGCCATTGGCAGTGCTCTGCGATCTGCTAGACAATGGTGTCGCTATAATAATGGCTGCAAACCGACCGTTGACATTGTGGGAGCAACTGAGGAATGATTTTATAATGCTAGGCATATGTTCTCGGAACGACATAGCGCGTAGAGATATACTTATCTTTGGAGAACTTTCTTCGGAAAGTTTAAAATCTTGGCGGTCAAGTCGTCTGAATCAATGCTCTAGCTCTTGATTCGAATGCCTTAATGCGCCACCGGTCGCGGCCCTTGCCGTGGAAAGTACGGGGTCTCAGGCTTCAGCCACGCGTTCAGGATCCATTCCATTCGGAATCGTCGCATCGGGCGATTTAGAGGGTCTCCGGGATTGCAAAGGTTAGTGCGAATACATGGCAGGGGTATCCGACATCGTATCTTCCATCAGGTTCGATTTCCCTAACAAGCAGACAGGAAATGGCGTCGAGGTATCGCACTAACCTTTGTAATCCCGGAGACCCTCTAGAACTTCTAGCGGGCACAAGCACTCCGGGAGCCTGATCCGGTGGTGACGAGGACAACGCCACCAATGGTAATCCAAAGTAGTACCCTGTACGAATGCGGAGCATAACTCGCCAGTCATGCCGTCTCCGACAGTTGCCGCATACATTCTATTTCAAGTCAACTGTATGTCATCGATGGCCTATCTCTCATAGGTTAATGGGTTTATATAGACGATTATAAAACTCAGGAACTACAAGAAGAGCTGTACCTAAATAAATTAGCGAGTCAGTTGCGGGCGAATTTCGCCAAGTAATAAGCAACACCGGTGGCCCGTGTCTCAGCCTTGTTATCAGATCCTCGAACATCACTCGACCCACCGTTCGCAGCACCGAAGGTTTGATGGTAACGAATAAGAAGTAGCGAGTAACAATCCTTCATATTGATCTCTCGGCCGCGAGTAATCGTCTCCGTCGGTTATGTCCTTTTTTAGTCGAACATATATCATTCAGTCACATGTGTCATCAAACACGACGACTTTTATTAGTATTGTGAGTTCTATATATGTTTCTATTCAACTCGCCACACCTCTGGGTCTAATGCAAGGCGACGTCGATGGCATGATGTCGAATGTGGAGTGAACTCGCAAGGCCGAGCGTCAAGACTGTCCCCATTTTTTTTCTTTGGCCGATTTTGCGGTAATTTGGTCCGCATTAATACTCGAATTTTTTTTGATATGGAACTACATGTCAGCC
>Ga0247774_1000041_pt1 | contig 55881 bp, 53 predicted proteins | sample UWRJL001104B6_FD_179933 | JGI IMG/M metagenome (GOLD analysis project Ga0247774, IMG submission 179933) | Plant litter microbial communities from Arlington Agricultural Research Station in Wisconsin, United States - UWRJ-L001-104B-6 | ecosystem: Environmental > Terrestrial > Plant litter >...
TCACCCACCGTAGTACTGGTCCGGCGGTTAGCAGCTTATCTAAGGGAGAGCGGACGGGATCCCGAGTATTCTGCTACCTATGGTCGTACGTGACAGGCTAACTCTAAGCAGGAAATTTAACCTCTTCCCGGAATATTCCAACTTGGTTGGCGAGGGTTGTGGAGTTGTGGAGACGCAAGCCCCTATTGTAAGAGCTCAGCGCGACGGGTGGAACCGGCAGGCGGCGGGATATCAGGACTCCGGTGGGCGGCAGGAGCCATGATTTCAACATGGCAATCTTCCCAAGCTTTAGTCAAGTCGATTGAAGCTTCGGAGAATCTCCCAGCATGATGTTCTCCATGTCGGGTTCTCGCAAGTAATTCCCTAATGACACAGTGACGCAATGATATTGATATGGACGATCCCAATGCCACAGAGTTGCCAGTAAACCTGGAATGGTTATGAGCAGCCTGCGTGCTCCGTCGAGTATCGAACGATTGCCCAAATTTCACTCAGGTAGAGGGCTGACATCCTCTTCAAACCTTGATAGAAGGTATATATGATCTAACTTGATCAGCCTCCCAATCGGAGATTAATGATAGCGTTGGAAACAGGCAGAAAGCTCGGTCTCTGTGCCACTGCAGGGAGTTAGACACAGCTTAGGGCCCTCTAATGCAATAGGTGTTATTTTGCTATTTAATGCTAACATGTCAACAGGTCTAGGTGCCTCTGTGCGCTAGTCCCGATATAAATGGCAACATGATTACAATGAAAGTTCTATGCTATCACTACTTCCGTTCTGCATCTAGACTATAGAAGTCCTCTCTGAATAAAGTCTCATACATACTCTCGCATGGTCATAAATACCCACTCTCTGCACAGGAGCCATTCTTGTGCGTCGTCTAGAGTTCATGGACTGACAGCCGAGATTGAATCTAACTATATTTACCAAGCATGGTCCAACCAGGCACTTCTGGAGGCCACCTTTGTGCGCTTCCAGTCAGCATCATATTTCGGAATACAAAGTACACCATCGTCAAAGTCCAGTGATAGGCTTGAAGGTTCAATCCAATCATTTCACCAAGCCTGCTCTCGACCGGGCTATTCTACGCCTATCCGTCGGGAAACAGATCCGGAATTTAAGCAGGAGCTCTTTTCGGCGAAGCGGGTTTACGGTGCCACCCGAAAAGGCATTGCATGAGAGACAAAGCATCAGGGTCCGGCTCAAGAGCGAAGATCGGATAACATTAGGGTCAGTTCGAAGAGCTCAGTGCTCCTCGCATTCAACGGAAATAGGATATCTTCCCAGCTGGAGGTCGTCCCTTCAGTGGCGTTAATCTCAGTATTAGCTATCCTCTTAATACGGGACATCCCTGACCATCTCGCGAGAGGTGGAATGGCTTAGGGTTATTTTTCTGTATTCTATTCCTACTAGTAGAAATGAATGTGGGTTCCCTCGTAAATGAACTGGTAATTTGTCTATTCAAGAATCTAGCCGGGTCGGAGGGCTTCCTATCCTCCTCCTGCATCACCAGTCGCATAGTTATGACCCCTGTGGCAGTCGCTAAACGCGGCTGCGGCTCAGTACCATGTCGTGGACGATCGTATTATATAACTAGCGGAATGGCGCCCGAGATGGTATCTGAAAAATTGTGCTAAGTCAATACCGAGTGAAGACAGTCAAATGCCTGCTGTCTTTCGAAACCCAAGGCTAAAACGTGACTTTAATCTATCTCTGCATCGTATCTCGTCTTGTGTGCATCCGCAGCTCCAGAGTTTCCAGTCTCGACAGTAGGTCGCTGTTGACACGAACCAGTTTACCCTGGCACATGTTCGCATCCATGGTGTCTTATTGACACCGAGAGACAGGAATGTCACCATCCTTGAACAGCCAGGCATCTCGGCCTGGCCACGAGCGGTCCCTACTCGGTCCTTCGCCAAACCAACGAACACACATTTCGAGACAAGTCTCGTAACTGTCTGACTACAAGGAGCATGGCTCCAGCCAGAGAAACCGGCGACTATTTGCAGCTGAGCTCTTGGCGGCGACCCCAACAGGATCGAACAGAGACCTGGCCGCTCTTTTGGTATTCAACACGGAGGCGGATATCGACGGCGTAAATTCCGGAAACGTCTAACCTTCCTTGTTCACCTTACCCTCAGGCAAACTCTTCCACTGATCGCCGCCAAGCGGGAGGAGCTGTGGCCAGTGCACTTAAGGCCGGGCCGGTCGCACTTCTTCGCGTTACGGTCCGCCGGTGCCTTACAGAGGCAAGATTGGTAGAAGGCGACCCACGGACAAACGCGGCACTAGAAGTGCGGCGTCCACTGCTTGTCGCAGTTGTTGCATCCGAACTCGTGGTATGGGCTACTCAGGTGCTTGGACTTGGGCTCAATGCCTTGTTCGAACATGATCCTGGCCGCGTCATCGTCGCCTGCCTGTAGGAGCAGGTAGCCTGTGAGGTGGGTCAGAATCTTAGCGGTGTCTGCGTCGCTCTCTACCATCTACTTGAGCCTCACGCCGACGGCCTCTATCGCATTCAGCCTCCGCTTCTCAGGCGGCGTGGGAATGTAGGCTTCCCAGTGCTCGGGGGTGAATCCAATCTCCATGGCGACGGCAGGGTCGAATTGGGACAGGAAGTCCAAAATACTCATGCCGAAGAATTTTGGCATTGACAGCTCCTTGTTCTTCTTGAACTTGGCCAGGCACATCTCCGTCCGCGCAACGTCCATGCCAAAGACGGCCCGGGTGAGCGCACATACGTAAGACGGCGTAGTCTCGAGGGGATCGGCGCCAAATTCAAGGAGGGTTTCGAGCGCTTCCGGGTCGCCCCACACGGAATGCATGACGGGGGTCTCGCCAAAGACCGTTTCAACATTGTGGAAGCCCCTTTCCTATCAGAAAGGCGATTATTCGTGGTTTCCCCGACTCCTACGCAGAAAAGTGGAGTACGGAATCCCCTTGCTTAGTCGTGGTATCGACGTCCGCGTCATTCTCGAGCAAGGGTTTGACAACATCAAGGCTGTTGGATTGTATTGTATAGTGCAACGCGGTCAGCCCTGAGTGGTCCGACGCCAAGGGGTCGGCTCCTGCCTTCATCAAGTGTCGTATGGTGTCTTCGTCTCCCCCCTTTGCCGCAAAATGCAAAAGGGTCCGACCTTTGTGATCTCGTAGATCAATTGGAACGCCACGGCCGAGCAGGAATTGCAAATATTTGAGGTTTTCTTCTCCCTGGTACTCAAGGTTCGTGGCAAGGAGGTTGGAGAGGAGGTGCAAAACCCCTTTTCCCTGGGAGTCGCTCGAATCTAACGAGATACCGTGATGCTCTAAGGTTTCTCTCAGCTCCTCTCTGCCGGTTTCGGCGGCGTCATCAAATACATAAAAGCCAGGAGGTCTGTTGTGTATTGATGAGCTCCCTTCCGTATTCTCGGTGGCAAGGGGCCGAAATGCGTAGTATACGATTGGCCATGCCACTTGAAGCGGCAAAAAGTCGTCCCGCTCCGGGAACGCCTTGTCGAGAAGGAGTGCAATGCCGGCGGAGTTGACGAGTGACTTCGTCCCGAAATTGGGAATATCATGGTCAGTATGCAGCAAATACCTCATGCACTCATCACGCCGGCACCTCGCGAGCGGCCACGAACTTCGCCAAGTGTCGAAATCAGGCCTCGCCAGTAGCGTCCGGAGGTTATCGAACTCGAAGTCCGTTGCCAGGGTAGCCCACGCTGCGTTGTCGGAAGAAGCAAATGCTGACTGTGCGACGAGATCAAATGCTGGGTGCTCCAGGAGAAGAGCAACTATGGCTAACCCATCTGGGGATCTAACATCCCTGGGTTTCTCGCAGGCATTGTTAATGACAGTGCCATCTTTTCTTGCTCGTCCTGTGCGTTTAGGTCGACGGCATTGTTCGAGATCAATAGCTCCAACACGGCCTTGCTGCCGCTGCCAGCAGCGAGCATAAGCGGTGTAGCACCGGCGTCGTCCTTGGCGTTGATGGCAGTGGGGTCCTTGGCGAGGCAATCTACCGCGAGCCCGTAGATTCCGTAGACAGCGGCGATGTGAAGTGCAGTAGTCTTCTTAGCAACGAACCGTGCAGCCGCAAGCCACTCTGCATCATCTCCCCTCCTGGCTGGCGAGCTCCGTTGTCCAGCGGCGGCCAAATACCGACTCCGGAGCTCCATGGTTGTAGGCACGGAGAAGAACTGCCCAGCTTGTCCATAACACGCTGGTCAGAACACGTTCTCGCGTGGACGCCCCATTGGCAAGTCGCATGGTCCCAGAAGGCCCATTTTGAGTCGAGATCGTCAAAGGTACGGTAGCCGCTCGCCGGCGCAGACTGGCCGCGCACATGGTAATGTACGCAAGGCAGCAAACAGCCATATCTCTGTCGGGATTGTCAAACAAAACTCCACGTTGTTCCGGAGATATTCATTGACGGAGAAATGCACGAGGCGGATAACCGACGTTTCGCGATCGATTACGACCAGACCGAAGCAGCAATCGACGAAGAAGGTTGGGTCTGTGAGATTCTCGAGGTCAAGATTACGTTCATTTTTGCCTAGCCGGCCGACTACGATCGCGTGCTGGAGCTCGCTTGCCGTAATCGGCCTCCGCACCGCTGAAGAACGCTGAAGGCGAGCCTCGCCCGTGTTTGGCTCTAAGAGTGTTGCAATTTAATCCGCTCGATTTTCATGGCCAAGTTGTCAGCCAATCCAGTCGGAAGAGCCTCGAGAGCCTTTTCGATCTCACGCTTGCTGGTCTGGCCTAAGATATTGTTGATCTGTAGAGCAGGCAGAAGGAACCTAGCAAAGAAGTCAGCAACGATTTAATTGCGCAAATAGGGGGCTCTGAGTAATTACGCCAACTTACATGCCCCGCAACTTGGCCAAAATTGACGTGACAATCTTCTCTCGCAGATTTTGCTGATTATCGTCGACATTTGATCTGAACGTGCGATTTGATCCAACACAAAGGCACTGATATCCGAGTCTGACGCTTCAATGAGAATTTGGGGGCAATCGCCAAAAAGTCTGTCAATATCAGGTGGATAGGGCCTGCTCATGACGACAAGGCGTGCTTGGCACTTTTTTGATGTCGTTGATCAATTCCACAGCCGGCCTCGATTAGCGCTCGCATCGCATTCGTCAAGAGCGTCAAAGACAATGAAGACTCTCGAGGTGCTGTTATTGCAGAGGTTGATGAAGACCGTCTTCATGTCCTTCCAGCTTGGCAGGCCCTTGCCACATCGTATATTCTCAAATATCGCCTCAGCTTCATGAGGGACGTGAGAGTACATGGAGAGGAGCTGGTGGAGAAGTGTCTGGAGAAACTCGAGAGGCGTCTGGTCCGACTGTTTCTTATAGTCGAAGTAGAAGTAGAGAACGCTTGTGGAGTTTCCGCCTCGAGAACGGACTTCCATTAAGTGGTCGATAACGACGGAGCTGTGCAATCTTTTTTTTTTTAGCGAAGTATGACCTCCAGTTCAAGTTACAGGCCTATCTCACGCGGTATAGGTCTTGCAGGCTCTGGGGGCGCCGTTGCACCATAGGGTTCCGTTGGTCGACGGACCGTCACGCCATTCAACAAACATGTTCATGCCCAAGATCTTCTGACTGGCACCTTCCATCCGGGTGAGCTGAAGATTCCGATGTCTATCTTGGAACTCCAGCATGGAAATTCTCCCTAGCAGCTGAGAGAGGTGGCTATCTACCGACGAATGAGTTATTTGAGCCCACAAGAGAATCATTTGGGGGTGGTGGTACCGATGACGAGTCCGGTAAGACTTTTCGTGAGAGACCTTAATTGGCCTGAGAGCTCAGGGAGGCCCTTTACTGTGTTGAAGATTTCCTGGAGCATTTGAGGGGTTTGGTCCCCAGAGTTCATGGACTGAAGCCGAGCGTCAATTTTGTCTAAGGCATCGTGCTGCGACAATGAGAGTGCCGACCTGCGACGCCCGGTTACCCCTGTGTCCCGTACACTATTTAAAACCCTCTCGTCTTCGACCGCGATCCCTTCAACTTACAATCCCTCGATAGTGGTAGCGAGGTGAAAAACTTGAGCAAAGCGGTGGATCGCCTGGACGTTTTCCACCGTCTCCTCCCGCGCCAGCGGCCAAGTCACCCGGCTCCACAGCCTCACCGCGCGATTCCTGGTCAAGAGCGGCGCCAGCGCATCGTGGACGGCTTGCAGTCTTCTCTGACAACCGCTTGCGGCGGAAAACAGCACGCAAGTGCGTTCGAACGTCACGCTGCCGCTAGTCGGGCTGCGTTTGAGCAGAAACGTGGAGCATGCCAAGCACCTGGCTGACGGCCATGAGCTCCTCCTTGAGGTTGGCAGCGTGCTTCGGCGCATCGTGGACCTCCTTGAAGTACTTGCCAATTTTCTCCGCCAGATGTAGGGAGGCGTTGATGGCGCCGAGGGGTTCGGCCATTGTAGTTCGTCTTGGCGCGGGATTGGCGAAGGTAGGGACTACGGCAGCTTCATTGCGGACCCGCTCTTGTGTAGGAATTTGAAGCAAAGTTTACCAGCCTCGACAATTTGGGTAAGTGTTTCAATCCGAGATAGGCCATGCATAGGATCCACCAATGGAAAACTATGTCGATTGAGCTGCTGCCTGCGAGGCATGTCTTCAACCACTCGCGAGACCTTCGGTACGCAGCAGGCTGTGCGGCCCGCTCCCATAACTCCTCCAACTCATGGCCATGACGCTGGCCTCGGGAGTGCCAGACAGCAATACTAAAAAATGCGCTGACACGGCTATCAAGAGCGAAGAAGATGTATTTATGGTCCACTGCGGCAAGAATTCGTGATGACATGCCCACGAGGCTGTCAAAGCTGCTGTGTTGGGCTTTTGGGAGGTTCCCGCCCTCTGCTGCGCACAGGATGAATCAAGTTGCTAAACCACTGCGCCTACCCCCGAATCGCGGTCGCTGGTGGCTAGCTGCTAGCTGGAGACCAGTTCTTTGCATCAACTCCGTACACGAGAACAAAATTGGAACGAACGCCCGTTGTGTCATTCTACCAAGTCGATGTCCCGTGAGTACTTTGTGGAGAAATCCGAGAAGGTTCGAATTTTTTGTGGGTCCTGTCCGCGCTCTCCTGGCTCTTTGTCAGGGAAAGTCATGCCGCACACTTTGCAATTTTCACTGACGCGCCTGTGGCCTAATTATTACACGTTGCAGCCCGGATCTTGAGTGTTTAAGCCCTAGGGACTGGTGTACCTGCACAAAACGGGCACGGCGGGGTAATACCAATAGTATATCGACACGACCCATTTGGTGGCTTATTCAGCGGCTTGGCGCCCCAACGCGCCGCATTAGCGCCCATGCCCTCAGCCGATTCAAAATACCCTACATATGTGAACCTGCACCTAGGGTCCAAAGTTTAACTGGAAATATGGAGTGTGGGTGGACCCTTGTCAGACCAGGACCCTAAATTCCTACATAGCTAATGGAGGCAGATTGAGTTCTAATTCTCTCATCACTGTCACCTCGAATATCCGCGAGTTCGCACGATTGCAACACGAAAATTGGGATTTTTCCATAAGCAATTGTTTAAGTGACACATAACTACCACTGCGAGACGGAACGAAAAGACTTCCCAAGTTTCGATAACTTCATGCAGGAAACGGCCCACACTTGCATATTTGAATGATGCCGGTCGGTCCTAACAACCTCCTACATGAAGTAATGCCCACCTACATAGCTTACTCTTGCTCAGCTCCTACAACCTAAATCTAAGCAACCAGAAACATCTGGATCTCATCACTTCAACAATTGAAGGAACCATCCAGACACCAACATCGCAGCCCATTCCTCATGGGAAAATGAGACTCATAAACACTTCAACCCTACAGTTCGAGGAGTTTTACGAGCCCAATTTGCCGGATTACGTCATCGTCTCCCACACATGGGCTTCAGAAGAGGTCAATCACCAAGAGTTTCTCTGCGCTTCTCAAGATGCGTTCATCCAGAACAGGGCCGGATACCACAAAATCAAGTGGTCCTGTAGGGTAGCCAAAGAATCTGGGCATGCCTATCTATGGATTGACACCTGCTGCATCGACAAGACGAGTGCTGTAGAACTCTCCGAGGCCATCAACTCCATGTTTCGCTGGTATCGAGGGTCCGCCATCTGCTACGCCTACCTTGCCGATGTTAACGAATCCGACATGCAGCAAAACCCCAAGGATGCTCTGAAGCGGTGTCGATGGGTTTCACGCGGCTGGTGTTTGCAGGAGCTCATTGCTCCGGCCAACATCATGTTCTATGACAAGCAGTGGAAGCCCATTGGCACCAAGCAACAGTTTGCAGAGGAGTTGTCCCAAGCAACTAATGTGGACGTCCAAGTACTTCATGATTCGAGTTGTCTCAATGCCATTATGGTCGCAAGGCGGATGTCATGGGCAGCCAACAGGGAAACAGCCAGGCTGGAGGACATGGCCTACTGTCTGATGGGCATTTTCGATGTCAACATGCCTATGCTCTACGGCGAGGGTTCCAAGGCTTTTTCCCGGCTGCAGCAACAAATCTTTGGAGCGACCCACGACTTATCTATTTTCGCGTGGTTTCCTAACGATTCCTGCGATGTAAGATACCTGCCAATGTTTGCTCCTTCCCCGAAGCACTTTGCGTCATGTGCCGACATTGAACTGTCTGACGAGATTGATCTCCGACTTGGCTCCACGATCGTAGGACAAGCTCAGTTCACCATGACCCAGCAACACATACTTGCAAGGTCCCTTGCCTTGAGAATTTACGAGTTTCCCAACTTCCGTTGTTATGGATTCTCAACAAACGTCTCCCCTGGGACAACCGGCAATAATATGCCCATAATTTTCCTTAAGAAAGTAGGGCCTGGCCTTTTTGTCAGATTTCGACCCCAATCAGTCGATAGCAAGCCAATACATTGGTGGCCAAGTGGAGATGATCTTGTGGACATCTACCAAGCCCCGGATCCTGGTCTATTTGGCAAGTTTGATGCCTGCCATGCCTGGGCAGTTCGGATCGGAAGCATCTCAGCACCAGAGGGCCTCAGATTATCCTTTGATACACCGGAACCCGAAACCAGATTCGACAATAGCTATCTGATGTTCCTTTCCCAAGGTCTATTGAGGTTTAGATGCTATTTAAGCATCAAACTCGTATCTGTGTCGCAGCCTTTAGAGAGGTTCATAGTCGCATGCGCTATTTGGCGAACAGGCTACGAAAAGCGGCCCAATCAAGTTTGTGCCGAGCATGATGACGTGGTGGTGCAAATTAAGCTCATAGACGCGGAAAATTGGGACAACCTTCCTCTGGGAAGGAGGACGTATTGGAGGGTAACCGACGCCCTAAATTACTCCGAGGCTGGATCGTTTTGGAATGCGGGTTGCAGGCGCCAAGAGTTGACATTGACGCAGCATCGTGTCACAGCAACCGTGATCCCGACCTCGTTCGACGGCTATCCGATCTTTAAGTTGAACTTTGACATAAAAGCCCTGAAGTATAACGGCAGCAGGAGTTCTCAGGCATCTACCGTAGAGTAGGTATCTCCTCGACATCTAGAAGATTAAAGAAACTCTAACGCAAGACCAAGGGTGTTACCCAAGTTTGGCCGTTCTGGTCGACCACGTCTTTAATGTTCTGCTTCCGAATTCTGAGCCATCGGCCCCTGAAAGCAAGAAGCGTGTTAAGTGGCGATGCGAAAGTGGTGGAAAGGATCCAAGATCACTATTCATAAAATGCTAAGCCTCGCACAATAGCAATGTAGGTTCCAGATATTCGACGATTTCACTGAAATTGAACCCATTTCTTTCGGAAAACTAGAAGCTCAACTTCAGGGACAGAGTAGCTTGAAAAAAAGTTCTCCGAATCCGAGCAAGTTTAGAGAGTCCATGCGAAACTCTCTGGCTGGCCTCAAAATGTGGGCTACAAAGCATTTAACAAGAGGGGGCCTCCATGGTGGTGACACAGTCCCAACGATATTGCCGATACACAGCATCGCTACTTGAGCAGACCCCGTGGTATCCCGACTAAGGAACAGTCTTACGCTCCTTCTTTGTATAGACAAGAGTGCCTTCGAAACTAAAATATCCCACAAGAGAGTTGAAGATCACTCAACATATCAGAGCCCTTTTCATTCCTTACGGAAGGAAGATTATATTTGCCGAAAGATTAAGAGTTGGTTCACACTTCGGAGCATGAGTCTTCTGGCATTGAGCAGGGTAAGCATGCTACTAACACTACTTTTTTCAACCTAGGATACTTGTAACCTGGCTGATGGATTATCTTGTCAGTTCCGGCTTGTTTAAGTAACCTTGCAGAGATTCACAAGCATCAACAAGCATGCGATGTCAAGGATTGCGTTTTTTTGCCTCCAGAAGATAGAATCGACGTCGAGTATTGCTGCAACCAGCCCCGAAATTTAAGCCAACATATGTTCCTGCAATTGGCCAAAACCGTTTAACATATTACTTCCACAACCCCAATTGCACTGGTGATGGCCAAACGGCCATATACAATCAGCTGCCCAAGAGAATATGCGAGAGCTAGCAGCTTCGGCTGAGTAAGAAGAATTAGGACGGGGTCTTCACTTCCAAGAGGGGTGGCACTGGCGGACTACGAATTTCATCCTTCTTGTGTTTTTGGTCTCATTCAGTCTTGTGTTCGGCGTTGTATGGTCTGTTACGAAAGCAGATATCCAAGGCGCGTTTGCAATCTCGGGTTTCTAGTTTACCTTAGTAAGTCTTCTCCTAGAGTGCCTAGCTCTGAAAAGTCAATAAAGGTTTCATCGATATTATAGAATAGATTGTAGGCTGGAACGGACCGGGAAGTCTGCGCGTTTGAAACCCCGCCGTTCATGACAGGAACCGTGTCGGTATGTGAATGAACGAAGGATGAATTTTTTATCGATCGACAAGGGACTGGTACACCGTGACATGCCGTCTCGCCTATAATGGAGTATCGAGTATGGAAAAAGTGATTAGAGCCTTTGAATGACGGGACCTAGTCTTGACACGTCCATCGTAATGACTGGCTGGATGTGAGATTTTACCAGTTGCAAGACGGCTTCTGTGGTAGCCGACATACTGGATTGGATATAGCGCATGTAATATCGATTGAATTAAACTGGACTAAGCACTGTGTGCAATGGCCTTCATATAGCACTGGTGATTGTTCCCAAGCGCTTTTCAAGAGGTGATTTCACTGAGTTTATCATCCGTGCAAACCGCAGCGTTTACTGCATCACGGCTGAATGAATGCTATCCGGTTCCGTTCGCGTATGCTGAAGCCACAAATTTTCACGCCGTCCACGGCGATCTTATCTTTCATGGGGGGAGTCTCATCGAGCCCCTGGGGCCTCCCTCTCCGCCTAAGAGAAGATATGCCACCAGGTACGAGGAATGAGCAAGAATTGAGTGACATTTTAGATGAGGAGGGCAGGAATTATGCATACGATCACAAGCTTGATTACCCTCCCCGGGATTCTGGTCCAGTGCAAATTCGCCTCGATGGATTGAAAAGAGAAGTGGTAGAAGGGTCCGAGGGTACGACGCCGTTTCCCAGGCGTGCGGAACATGTTGACCACGATATCTCGTTCATTGTGACGCAATGTAAGACTATGACCATAGATTTCTACGTAACGAACTATGCAACCAAGGTCGAGGACCCAGTGTAGAAACGCGTGGCAGCAGCGGCTGAAATGTTTTCACGCCCTAAACGAACCGTCAACGGGGCCGCAGACGAATACCGTGCATAGTTCCGGCAAGGAAAATGGGCGTTAGAACAAAACGCGGAGGTTTTAATGAGGGTTGCGAATCGGATTTTTACGGAGCGGGTCGTATCGCAGGTAGAAGTTGTCTCTTATTTACTACGTTACACTATGGAGTTCGCAAACAACAATACCTGGACATTTCTGAACGTGCCTTCTCTTACTAGTATATTTTCAGGTAGTAGCCCCATCTGCAGCAGCAGGCTGCCGGCAGAGCGGACCGTGTAAACAAACATACTAATGAGGCCGTCTTGCTAGGAGAGGCTGGGCAAAGAATTTCATTTTATACAGGCGTACCCGTATCGCGGTAGACTTCTGTAGGATTTATCGCGCTATGATTGTATGTCTATAGTTAAACTGGAGCGCAAAGGTATAGGCGGGGACGCGTAGGGCGAGGTGGAATTTAATAGTGTCTAGTCGCTCTCCTATATATAGATTCAAGTATTACGAAAACCAGGCAAGCATACCGTGGTCTGCCTGGACGGTTATCTAAGCATGTATTTCCGTAAAGAGGAGGAGCAGCCGTACTACCGGAGGTAGGTACGCCCGAGCAATCCCATCCTAGGCCGGGAAGGGGTATCGGCAACGATTGAATAATGGTCCATCCAGGGCAGTCGTTTAATATCTCGCGCTTTTTTTTCTGTGGGAATTGTTCTTATCCGAGACGCCTGGTAATAGTTAGAAATAGGCTCTGTCCTGAAGGGTGTTACTACTCGTGGGCAATATCCAACTTCTTTGTCGGTCCGCTGAAGATGTGAAGCTCGACGCCGGATAGTGGGCAGCTATGTCCAGGAATCCGATCTAATTACTAACCAAATATGGTCGGGCAGGGGGGAGGGCGATGAAGGCTTAGGAATAGTATACCAATTAGATAGTATTGGAAGCGTAGTCCGTTTATTGACGTTTTAAGAAACACGATTGGAAGTGGCCAGGTTATAGCCAGATCGAAAGATATCTCGGCAGTGGTGGAGTAATTGTGCCGATTCCAGCAACCCCTGGATCATCCCCCCTTTCCCTGGAGACACTTGCTTGCTGTGACTTCATGGATATGATCTGCTCCTGGCGCGGCATTCCAGCCCCTGAAAACCTCCCCGCAAAGCCTGATGTGCTTGGCCCGGGTTCCAAAACCATCGTCGCACGCAGTTCATCTATTGCAGAGCGTGGCAGATCACAATACGAGCATCACGGTGCGGTCGTGTACGGTGCGTTTAGTAGATTCAGGGATACGGTCGCAGACCTGGAGACTCTTGGGCGTGGCAGAGACCCGTCGACGTGTGTCCAGTTTGGGCCGACGACGTCGTTTCTGGAGGCCGGGAGAGAGCTAGCCGAGTTATTTACTCCCAATCGAAGACAGAGCATTGCCCTCCGACTAATACGTCATCATCTGGACAGAGTGCGTCGCGATAAGCGAGAGATAGCCCAGCTCTGTTAATTTGTCCGAGAAGGCGGCACCGGAAACTCGCGCATCATCGAGGCCGTTGCCGCGCTATTTGCAAGAAAGGGAATTTCATATCGGCTGCTAATAACGGCGACGCCGGGCACCGCAGCGGCACGGATTAACGGCATCACCATCCACTCGGCGTCCAACTTCTCAAAGGATAATAACTCCCGCAGGGGCGTGTATAAGGTCATACACGGGGTTAGATCTGCCGGCGGTCCCGATCTGTATATCGACAGGCAGACGAGGATTGACTGGCAGGAGAGGTGGCTACTTATTATCGACAAGGTCAGCATGCTCGGTACACGGAAATTATATGCCGTATCCGTAAACGAGCAGCTCCGCAGGTTTCGGGGCTACGCGCAAGATTTGGCGAGATCCCCATCGTTCTCTTCTACGGGGACTTTCATCAGTTGCGCCCCGTGCAAGAGAGGTCCATCCTGCTCCTAAGCGCGACCATTCCGTTGGACGAAGAAAGTCATTCAGCGTGGAACAAAGATACAAGCATGACAGAGCGCAGCAACCCCGTTCGCGTTAATTGACCTGAATCAAGCGCGGACCTCCACCGACACTTATTATTTCTTTGCCGGCATTTCCGACATAAACATTACCACCGACACAGCATCGTTCCAGGAGAGTATAAAGAACTAATCAACCTACGACATGAGTCAAACTCTTCGACAGGAGCCGGGTGGCTTTTACCTGGGTCTTCATCCAACACTCAAACCAAATGCGGAGACCCAGGCTGAAGTGAGGGGAACCAAGTCTTTAGAAGCCACCAATGGAGTTGAAAACCGCATTCCAGAAACTAGTTTACCTCGGGTACTGGTTTCTCCGCCACCCCAAGCGGTTGCTGCCGCATCTGCATCGAGACCAAGAAGCCAACTGGACGAGCACTAGTCTGGGCCTGATTCTATGGAGGACGACCCCGAAATAGATCCGCTTACCACAAGGACCCTTTTCTCTCACACACGTGGCAAGAATTCCAAGACATGGTTTACGTTCAAGCGATTCGAAGGGCTGTGTCTTCTCAACCTCTACCACGTACAACACGAATTGATTGAGCTGGAAGAAAATATCTCGACGAGTGGAGGGTTGATGACTAGGAATGACAACAGAAATCTCCGTGACCTGTTAAACGACTACCGTAAGCATCATCTACCAACCATATGACTTAAGCCTTACATGTGAAGCTAACCGGATTGCGTAGAAGGAGCAGTCACCAATTTCAAAGCCATATCGTGAATGCAACGACCAGAACCGAAGCTCCGACAAGAGGCAATTGATGTGCTATGTAGGAAACTTGGTCCGTTATATCGAAAAGCTCCTACTGCTTTCGGCATGCTTGATCTCAGCCCCCATGCTCTCGAGGTTGAGCCCGATTCGATACGTATATTAGTAACGAAATCATTTCATAGTACCGTTGAAAAAGCTCCACGGCATATATGAGCAGAAGCCCTATGAGGTTTAGTCGTGCTGGGAGAACGCATCAGAACTGCCTGGACGTTGAGCAAACTATGCAGGTAGAAGAGGCATATGAGACGAGGGTCCCTGGAGGAGACCTAATCTCACAGCACCCGTCATGTCAAAAGGACAGCTGTAATCTGATGTGGACGGCTGTACGCCCCCGAAGCACAGAGTTGAAACTCCAAAATATGGAGTTGAAACAGGAACACTTTAGAAAATCAAGACACAAGCAAGCAAGCGCAGGACGCTGATCAGAATCATCAAGAACATCTAGAATTTGACGTCTTTTGCTCCCTAGACTTTGCAGTCATCTTTCGGTGCCGTACTTCTGACACGTCAGGGTACGTTCCGCGATTCGTAGAGCGTATATCGCAGATGGTATTTTCAATTCTTGCAGGCTTCTTTCTTGTGGTGCCCATGGTTGTCTTGTCGTACATAGTACTGAATGGGCTCGTCTGTTGGCTTCCGTCTTATTCATCTTTTATTCTCGGTTGCTATCTCAACGCTAGCATCTAAAGCTGAAAACCAGGAACTTGCTGCGGCGACTGCAGCCTATGCAGCAGTTTTGTTGTTTTGTTGGCAGACTGGGGGTAGATTTAGATTGTTAAGAATGGTATGATGTGATGACTCTGGCTGATGTTCCGGCATGTATTCCGCGATGGTCGGTATCAGGCTTCCAAGAAAAAGGAGATAGATAAGTAAGATTGGTTTGCAAGGTACTAAGGCCCACAAGATTTCGGGTCGGATGTCCAGGTTATGCTGAAGGGACTAGTGGTGTCCAACTACTAAATCTGTATCTCTCTTTACACGTTCTGATAGGTTTACAGGTCGAGTTCACTAAATGAGGAAGAACGCCATTGATGATGGACTTCCAACCTCCTTACTGTGTCTGGTCTGTCTCTGTACTACACTTAGCGTTTTGTAACTGTTAGGTAAATTGTTAAGGGGTACGGAGGCATGTCTCTTCAGAGGAATGTCTAATCTGTACAGCGGGACAGAAGGTCTGATGTCCACCGGTAGTGTGGTTGGTGTGGTCCGTGTCTTACATAATCTGCCTGACCTAACTAACTTAACTAAAGTCCTACTGATCGTATTGCCTAACCTGAAGATCCTGAATCTAGAAGGCTCGTGTACTTTGCAATAGGTGAATGCTTCTCCTGTGATAGTATCCGCTTGGTCCTCGTTCCTCAAGGTAGTCATGTGATAAAATCGTGCGATGATTTGATTGGTCGGGACCTTAAATAAGGACCAAAGCTGCCAAAGTAATACCGAGGTAATTCTGATTCGGGGTTGAGATACTTTGTTTCTGTCAAAGACCCACCCCGACGCCATGGCGCCTCAATACTCCGACTGCGTAACTTGCGGCACTGCTGCTACAACTCGATGTTCAAGCTGTTTCGATGCTCTAGAGTATAGCCTTGGCGATGCCGCTCCCACGACGTACTGTTCCTCCGCCTGCCAAAAGGCTGACTGGCAAACCAACAAAGCGCATTGCCGCCTAATGCGCTAGCGACGGACGCTCCCCCATGCCACCCAACTCCTTAAGACGACTCTCCTTACATGTAGAGAGGTCGTGTTCGACCTAGACCTGACAAAAATCGAGCTTAAAGATGAAGTTCTGTGCCCCCATTAGACGCTAAGGCTTGTCCCCCGGCGAGGGCCGTACCCGAAACATCTCACGACAAATAGCGAGCATAGGGGAACGGCATTAGCGAATAACTAGTGCACGATGGCTATGGCTTTACTGGGACGTCTTAAGAGGATACTACTAGCCGTAGGATAATCAAACACTTGACGCTTAGTTATATCGTTAACTAACTTAAACTTTTCGTAGATGACGTCATCTATTGAAATTTTACAGTGGTTTTAGTAGCTATAGTTAAAAAGGTTCATGTAGGGAGTTACGGAGTGTTCCAGGCTAGTTGAAAAGGTCGATAGTTGATTCCATTCTCAGCTAAGTCACATGGAAGGATTTCGCTGCATTTTGTATGCAACTCAATCCGTAGGGTACATGACAAACCACTACTGCCGCCTCAGTCTATCCACCGCCCCGGTTCTAGCGGGGCAGGCCAAACCAGCTAATTTTGCATCCAACAAATATATGTTGGAGACTGAAGGTGATGATTATCTCTATTCTGTCTGTCTAACTCTATGAACTGCGGCGGCAGCTGAAGAGGAAATGGACGACCGGTAGTATGTCGGCTCAACCGACACCGGGCTCCAACAATATACAGCGCTAACCTAGCCGAAATAGCCTGAATTTCAAACGTGTTCTAGTGAAGCGAAACCAGCAGTGGCCGGTGTGTTGAGTTATTGGGCGGAGGCTGGGCCAGTGATCCCACGAGCGACCAGTGAATTCGAGAAACGGGTTATGACTCTGAGTGAAGACGATACGCAGACTCTACAAACGTACAAAAAAACCTCAGGTGCACAATTTATCCTCATTTGAAGGCGGGTTTCCCTGTTCTGTGGACTGGAAGGGAGTCCGGGGAGTCTTGACCGGCGCAGCGTGCCACGGCGTCCCCAATACCCCAATCAGCGCCCAAAGGCATGGCCATGACCGCCTTATCTGCAGAATCCAGACACGCGCTTGTCCGCGATTTGTCGCGCTATCATTTTTCAGCTCCTGCAAGCTGCCGAAACTGGAGTCCCGCCTTCAAGCAACATTCGGATTGGTCCACTGGCCCAATATATCTTTCGTGCTCGTCTGCTATCCACTCGACCACCTCCATTTGATCTGAACGGTAGTTACAGTGGGGTGCAAAAAGTAATCGCCTGCTTGTAGCGGGGAAAGAGGACAAACACTTTTGCATCTAACTGTACCAATACCGACGCCACCGCCAAAATGTCTAGTTTAGTGAAACCTGAAAATAATGGCCGGTAGGAACGGTCATGGACGTCGAGTGTACAGCGGATCTTGGGCTTGAAGGGACGCTAGTTAACTGTAAAACTCGATAGGCTCAGGTCCGTTGGATTGGTTCCGGACCCTGACAAAATGTGGCTTCGTACTCCGCTACCAACCCGATCCCCCCCAGAAATATATATCATTTATTCGTAGAACTCCTAATACCGGACTGTTGTTTCCGTTCTTCTCTTTTATTCCTGTTTTTTCCCTTTGAAATCTCCTTCCGCCGTCATGGCGGTCAATGCGGAGCAGGAAGGCCTGGCCAGCGCGAGGGAGAAGACGCCCGATAATACCACAAGCACTACTACTACTGAGGTGCCTTGGCACCCTAGTTTCAAAAATCGCTTCCCATGGCTTGGATTCCTCGGCTTCGTGATGGTTGTCTGTGGGACGATACTAGCCATCGTCTTCTTGGTTCATTCCAATGGACGAAGAGTCGCAGAATGGCCGACCAAGGGCCACCCCGTCACCCCCAACGTCTTGGTCAACGCCGCCAACCAATTCGCCGCATTCGGTCTCGTCACCGCCGTCGGCCACGGTCTCACAATTGTTTGGTGGAGGAAAATTATGCAAGGGACCACGTTGGAAGCCCTTCATCATCACTACAGCTACGGGAACAGCTTCTTGGCAATTCTTAGATCCGGAAAACGATTCAACACTGTGGCACTGGCGGCATTAATGACCAAGTTCATTATTGTCGACTCTACCCTGTTTCAGAAATCCACCAAGTCTGTCCTTCGGTACAGAGAGGGCTATACGACTGCCCCCGTCCAAGCCTTTTACACGCATGATTGGACACCGGGTTCGGGTGGTATTCCCGGATTTGATGGCGATATTGAGACTTTCGATATACGGTTTTCCGATATTATCAACGGATTCAATACCAAGCTAGCCAACAACAAGGTCCACGACACTCAGATCCTTTTTACCGGATGTCCCCCTGCTCAGTCTTGCACGGGGGATTTAGTCGCAACTGGATTCGGCTTCGACTGCAATTTGACCACCGAATTAGTGGACTATGGCACGAACCGAACGACTGGATCAAAGCTTTGGTCCGTCTCGTTTGATCCCGACTGGGCAAGCGAAGCGGAGGGATACGCGCATATTCACCTCGACATGCTCTACGTCAACTCAGTCGACGGCCCGAATAACACATGTCCCGGAACTCTGACTCGACGGAGGTGCATGATCCGCCCAGCTACTGTAAAATATCCGTTGCTCATCCAGGCAGCGGATCCCATTCAGTCCGTCAACGTCACGCATCTAGGATTTTACATCCCGCAGAACTACTCATACAACGCCCCGATGCCGGGAAACCAGATTGACGCAATCCAACTGGTCAACTATACGAATTTGCCAGAAAACTTTGGGGAGAGATCCGTAGTCGGCGGCCTTTCTTTCGCACTAAACAACTTCTTCGCTTCAAACGCCAGCATGGATCTGATCGACATAAATGGCACGCAGAAATGGGATCTCAATGTTGCCGGCTACAGGGCTCAGGCCCTCTTCTACACCAACAGCACCGATGCGATCACAACCAAGTGTAGCTACACGGTGGATCGCACCGCGGCGGGCCATCCTGACCCGTTTTTCTCGCTTCTTCGCGATATCAACTCTTTTGGCTTCCTTAGTTCGCTTTACCTTAGTGGCGCCGCAGTGGTCGCTCCTGGAGATCGCCACGCCGGAGGGTTCCAGACGACTAATTTCACCATGTCCGTGTCAGGATATAGCCAAGAGTACGAGACAAACTACCATTTCATGGCGGCGGCCATCGTGGTCACGGTGTTCTCTGTCGCATGTATTCTACCTGTTTACTGGGGCTTTTGGGAGCTTGGCCGTGAGACCACCTTGGAGCCACTCGAGATTGCGGCGGCATTGCAAGCGCCAGTTCTGTCAGGAACTCAAAGTCGATCCGGCCAAATTGAGAATGTCTTGGAAGAGGTTGGGAAACGCAAGGTTCTGTACGGCGTTCTGGAAGATGCCCCTGATGGAAGGTTAGCTATTGCTCCGCCCGAGCAGGTGACGAGACTTGGGAGGTAGGGATGCCACTAGTAAAAGAACCATAATGAAGCAGATTTGCCGCGGCCTATCGTGGATTACGATATGCATGAACCATCCTTGGCTCCTTTGTGTCCAGGAGTAATGGGGCGCTTATTTACGAGCGTGTGCTCGTCGTCGTGAATGTCAAGGTGATCGAGCAGGTTGTCTGACAAGCAGGCGCGGTATTTCTGCCGCGTGCAAATCTCGGGGAGGGCCATATGCGAAGAGATCGTGACGCCTTTGGTCCTTTCTTGGGAGTATGGCGAGAAGAGGAACTTGGCGTGGACAAGTGACTGTAGGCTTGATGACTCACCTGTCCATGGCAGCATTTCGACGGGTTGAGAAGATTCATCCGTATTTGTGGCCCACATCATCGCCGCTTAAATCAGTTCCTCATTGTCCCAGAAAACTTTGATTGGCAAAAAGGCATGGTTTGTTAGGCACCTTACAGACCGGATATCGCCAGTTTTTGGGGATTGGCATCGATAATTTGCGATCCGGAGACGAACTTCGCGCGTGAGTCCGAGTCCAGGTCTTGGCCCGGATGCTTAGGTAGTGCGGGGGAATCCGGAAATTGCCCGGGTGTAGTTGGTGAATCCGCACCTCCAAGGTGCCTGAGGAATGTATCCCCGAACTAACACGCTGTCATGTGGATTGGATTCAAGAAGCCCGGTGCAGTCTAGGACTAGCCATTGTATGAGATGCTCTCGAAGAGTCTATATACCAGCTGCATGCAATTCTACGCCACCTCTAAACCTTTCACGGCCGGCTCAGGAGAAGGGGGGATACTTCGATTCGTGCTGGTAGCCTTGGTAGCCTGGCTACTAGACTAGCACTTGCTTGGTGCTTCTCACTCTCCTGACAGCGCGAACGGGATTAGCAATCCGCCCGTATCCCAGGACCTTCAGCTGATTGCAGAGACTCTTGACTTGTTGGCACTGCTCCGTTATGTTGTCGGTAACGAAGTGAAGACATGGGGTTCGTGTTTAATAAGGCTGGAAGCAGCCGTCGTCGACTGTTTTAATCATCCTTATGTCGAGCGGCCGCGCTAACTTCGCTCGCAGCGCGACGGAGCCGCCCCGCGACATCATCATTTGTGTCCGACGACGTCGCAGCAGCAGCAGCACAGCGGCATGCTAGTCTTAGATGAGGAGGATGAGGGTAAGCGCTCAAGAGTTCAAATATGTTTGGATTCACTTTGGGATCTGCCTTCACTTTTTAAATCTCATCGGTTCTCTATGTGGCTGTTATGGAACGGTTGATCGGAAGCGGCGGGCCCCGAAGGCCAAGGCCATACCCCTTGTAGTCATTGAAACTGGCACCTGACCAACCCTCCCCAACTCAACACTTCTGTGGCCAAATGCTCTTGGAGAGTATGAGCGGTGGGTTCTGATAGTGTAGTCCGTAGAATTCTCAAGGGAAAACGGTAGGTCAGGACCGAAATCTGTCTAGGACAGCGTTTGTCAGTGCGCAACAATAGAGGTCAGCGACTGATTGGCGGAATCTCATCGAGAAAGAGATCAAAGGGGCTTACTTGACCGAAAAGCTTATTTCAATTCATATCTATACGCGTGTCATATTTGTTACTTTATTGGGTCTAAAGCAAAGGACTAAAGCGAACGAGACATCAACCGATCGGTCAACCTAGAACTCCACTACGCAGTCACAGCGATTTCCCATGACTCACGATCTTTCCCCCCGTAGCCATCTTCTTCTCAATCATGTACACTTCTATTCTTCGCACGACTTACTCCTGTTGCCCTGGTGTAGAGCCATCCATAATGGAAAAACTGGACCCTCTATCCGTCCAATCGATATAGCTGTCTCTATCTTCTGCCCACTCATTCTCACGGCGAATTTGCTCCTCTTCCTCAGGCGTGAAGTCGTTGGTAATGTTAAACGTTTCGCGAATCTCGTCAGGCGTTTTCCCTTTTATCATATTCGCGATAATCCGGCAGCCTTGGTCCAAGAGTGATTCGATGTCAAGATAATTAGCGGCCTGCGGTGTTAAAGTCAGTCGTACTCAGCAAAGCAAAACGTAGACGGCCTAGAGTAGGAATGTGCTGGGGAGGGGGAAATCGTACATTGATAATTTCAAATACCATTTCCTGGTCAACTTGGAAGTACCTCTGGTCCCATTCGTCCATACCGAGTCCTCCGTAGCGTCTGGCGTGGTCGTTGGTGTCGGGATCGTTCTTGTGGCGTTCACACCACTCGAGGATCTTACGCAGGACTGGCTCCGTCATGTTTGGGAGTGGAATAGTTTCCCTGGCGATGATCTCCCTACCAAAGTGTGCGCATAAATTTCTGATAAGAAAAGAACGCTCGGCAGCTTTCTGATCTGCGGTATGGTTAGCGGCTAGCGGTAACTGAGGGAGGTTTCTCGTGGTTACTTACCGGTCTCAACGACGGCTAGATCGTCAGTGACAAGCTTGATCGTGCCAGTGTCGTGGCTGCTCTGAGCAAGCGGCCGCTTAAATCCGGAATGCAAAACCAGGGTGCCAAGTCGCTCCTCCATCTCCGTACGAGCCGGTTCATTTATGTGCGTAAATGCCGTGATAGGTCTCTCGTAGAGAAACGTAGACGGGTCTGTATCGTCAAAGGCCTCGATGGCGATTCGCAAGGGAGTTTCGAGAATGTTCCCGTAACTATCACGAACGGGGCTAGACAGAGCCGTGTTATCAGGCCCAAGAGAGACAATGAACTCGATTAAGGTGTTGCTCGTGCCGGACTCCACAGTCTCGCCTTTGCGATGCTTCTCCACTAGCTCCGAAACGGCGTCGACGAGCTGGTGAGATATCTCCTTGAAGAGATTACCGTGCCAGAGGACGAGATGCAAGGTGTAGATGTCATAGATCGACTTCTTCCCCTCATCCAATTCGCGCTTGATCCAGTGGCGGTTGAGGTATCTGAACACATGATGTGCGATTTGGGCGGCATTAGTATAATGAGCACACTCGTCAAGATAGCGATCCAAGAGCATTTGACCGGAAAATGCTTTTAAACGCTGCTTGAGCGTGCCAAGATACTGATGGAGATAGGCTGTACAGGATTTATAGAGCTCTTCCCCTAGCAAGTGAGCTGGATCTTTTGGTCAATGATAAAGCTGCGAGTGGTTGCAATTTCCTGGGTAGACATACCTCCACGGTTCGCCGTAGATCCGGATCTGAGGGCTTTTTGCGATGTGCAATAGTTGTGCACATCCCTTCACTTCGTTCAGCAGGCGCAACAAGTTCAGAGACGGGCGGCCTCACGTATACAGCCCTACGAGCGATGGAATATCGATATCGCACGTAGGTCCAAACATGATGCGATTGAGACCACTCTCTATAGAGTGCCACCTGTTTGCTGATGTTAGCAGGATACACACAGGGCGCGTGTGCAAAAAAAAAAAGCTCACACTGCGTCAAAGTCGCCTGAGTCGGGTCCCCAGAGTATTTGTGGGACCGTTTCCTCGGCATCCTGCGATTCTGCTGGTCGTTGGAAGGTCATGATGGCTGTTCTGCCTTACTAATTGCGACGAGTAATGCTGATATTCCGGTATGTGGCGCCAACGTTTTTCTAAAGCGTCTAGGAGGTATAGATGCTGTGTGGACTTCGGCAGGGCTCGCTCTCATCGGGACAGAACCGATTTCTACTGGGACGGTGGGCGATTTGCGCCATATATAGGGATATACTTGTACTTCGTACGCCTTGCATACATAAAACGTCTGCCTAAAGCGGCTAGCCAAATTGTCACCTCGTACGACGCAGCCCAGCGACGTCAGGCAGAATGCGCGATTCAATGTGCAGAGGGTGCTCCAATTGTTCCGTACCCTGAGTTAGTGGTCTTGGCGGCGTCTCAAACCGTACGATGTGCTAGGATAAGACCAGGCTTTGAATACGTAGTCTACATCTCACAGTAGACTAGACGGACGACTGCGGGCCTCAGTGCCGGTCCGGGTCGTGCGTGAGCGTGACTGGGCTCCTTGTTGACCAGGCTGCGTTGTGCAGGCAGGTTTTGAATATGCGAGGGAGGCCGGGACGCAGCGGCCGAGTGGCGGACGCAAGAGGTCGCCACAAAATGCTCAGGGCCAAAATAGGTATGCGCCACTGACATCACCGCACTAGTAGTTGGTACGATCCCACTTTGAAGACTTGAAGCAACGATGCCAGGACACTGGAAATTTTAGAATGGCCAGAAAATAGGTGTCGACCTAGGCGGCTAGTGGTCGTGAGCCCCTAAAATGCCTCTGTACCATCGAAGCTCATACTTTTGACCCAGGCCATTTTGTGACGACCTCATGCGTCCACCACTTACCTGTCACGTTTTCTGGTAACCGAGGCCATAAGCGGCAAAATAAAGTTCAGGATATTCCTGGGACGTGGCACACTAGCCCGTTCCGCAAAGAGCATCGTTCCAGCGCTTCCAGCCTCGAGGGAAGCGAGATGCAGCCACGGCTGCGTCCCGGGCATCATTCGTGAAGGCATGATGCAGCAAGCTCTTCGCAATGCGTCCGCTAATTACAAAAAGGGTACGAGAGTACACCTGCGGAGCATCTGTATAGTACCCTATGTCTGTGCACGCGCCCCACTCTCCGACAAACGTACCGTTTATCGTCCACAAAAAATGAACGGGTAGGGTAACCCAGGAGAGCCTCGCCATCATGATGACACCCCAAGTCACGGCATGGGAAGACCTAACCTTCTTCTACGAGGCAGTCGGCGATGATATCTTTCCATAATGGATGCCCTCTAACGTGAAACTCATCCGGGCCCAGGACACCCTTCTACCCAACATGTATCATCAAACATCCAAATCTTCCTCTATACGACTTCTTCCGAGAACATAAAGCCTTCAACCTCATCCCTAAATATTGTCGTGTGTCTCCACCCACAAACTTCAGAAGCTTACATAACAGGTTGGCGCATTCTGCTCGTAATTTGGTCTTCCAACTAGTCGATGATCCACAACGTCCACCGTGGCGAGAATCCCGTAGATGCGATCCCTCTCCTCTGATACTTCTAACGAGGACTTTCACGACATCTACGCGAGCAAACTTTTCTCTTGCTAACTTTCTCCCGCCTGCCATATCACTGGTCCATCCGCCCGCGGTTCCACGCATATTCCCACGCCTCAAACGGTAAAAGCTTCTCCGGGTCGTAAATCCAGATAGCATTCAGCGCAGCATTGATATACGCCGAATAATGCTCCTATCGCCCCCGCGAGGATAAACTCTTGCAACGTCCAGACCCGCCTCCACGTCAGGCCGAAGAAGGCTCTGAGTGGCTTCCACATGGCGGGATCTTGCAAGTCGTCTGGCTTCCGGCGGGGTTTTTGATCCCTTTGGTCTTGTTGGAGTTTGGCTTCTCAACTCCATAGCTCGGCTACCACGTCCGTTGCAGCGCTGGTGTCGCCGGCGGCTTTGTCTAGCCATGCGATTGTGCGCTCCGACTTGCTGTATATGCGGCCGTAAACCCGACTTGGTGGTTCTTTCCGAGTTTGTCGTCTTGGTTGATGCAGATGCCGTCGATCCAGATCCATTTTAGGTACTAGAAGTGGGCATAGATTAACTCTACGATGGGGAAGACACTAGGGGCGACGGGAATGTGGCGTTGTTGATTGTGATGTCAACTTTGTCCTCTACTGCGAACGTGCCCCAGACGTAAGAAATTGTGGTAAACTTTGAGCATGGTTTGGAGTTGAGGGAATGGCGCTCCAGGGTGCAGAATACGGAAGATCTGTGATTACGACTGATTCAAAGGAGCCGGGTTGTGCTGTTGTCCGCCGTGAGACGCCCACGTGAGTCGGGGTATGTGGTCATCGTTTTATGAGGATGATTTTTCCCGTCTTTTGGCCTCCCCAAGGCAGTTCCGATATTACCTTATCCCAAGCGACGATTCACGTCTGACAGAACTCGTATCTGACCAGAGCTCGGTATTCGGAGGAACTTGGTCAAGCTTGGGAGTCTATAGCAGCAAGGAAATCACGGGAGATCATAATCCATGAGGTTAATCACCTCGTAATTGGGATTTAGCGAGCCAGACTCGTGGCACGTGGTTCCAGAGTAGCCACTGTGTTCAGCTCAAGGACTTTGTGGCCCGGTGCTCGACGGCTAGCATGAATTCAATATATATATGCTCTAAATTGCAGACTTTTACTCTGGACCTTGCGGGACTACTTAGGTAAAGTAGATGTATGCCAGCGTCCGTGCCCGCTAGATATTAGGAGAAGCCTCTCCGCCTTAGGCTAACCGAACATTCTTCGACTCTAAGTTGAGCAGAGAATAGACCCTCGATAGACAAGCAGTGGGTGCCCGAAGGGCAGGGCCCCAGGCTGACCCACACGTGAGAAACGTTGCAGACCTGCGGCATGTTGCCCCCGAAAATCTTCAGCGACCATGACGGGAGGGAAGGAGAGCCTTACGCGCATCGGGACGTGGCGGTGGTGCAGCTGCTCGCGGGAGGCCCCTGTGCCGAGACGAGGACGACCAGGGAAGAGAAGACGAGGAAGAGGCGCATGGTAGCCATTAATGAAATACAGAGATCGGAGGAGCGTGTCGGGAAATTGAACACGAAGTGTCGGCATCTTGGTGAGACAATATTAGGATCTTGAAGGAGAATTTGAAGAGTATTTATATTCAAGACCAGGGTTCCAGTGCCTATGATGTGGCCTATTCGTGGCAACCCCATCTCAAGCACACGGTTTGACGCAGAAATGTCCGTTTCGTTGCGGTTGGTGGCAAATGCATTCAGCATCCGCGTTTGTCGGCAATTTGGAGGTTACGGAGACGCGGCGAGCCGCCCCTCTTGAGCCGATCGGCCTCGTCAAGAAATTATGACAAGTGAAAATCCCAGCTGGTGTAAGGAGCAACATCGACTCGGAAGACGTTGATGGGTCGGACGTCGTGGTCGCGGGTCACCGGAACACGGGAGCGCGATACACAATTTGTTCTTTAAACGATTGCTCCTGCACTTGCAGCTGCGGATTAGGCCTATGGTATCGCTGCAAAGCTTACCATTCACGCTTTCAGTCCCTGCCCCGCGAAACGAATCTTCTCCCCTTTCCCGGCAGCTCTAATACCCTCGGCATCTTCTAGGGATCCGAGGACGGCCTTGGGACCCCTCTCAAAAAGCTCATCTTCATACGTCTTCAGCGCTTCCCCCAGAGGTGTTCCCCTATTCACCCTGACAAACTGTGCCACTAGCTTATCGGCATCGTCTAGAGCATGGTTCATGCCCTGACCGCGACCTATCCGAGAATTTAACATTGGTAAGGTAAGCTCCGATTGACGGCAACTTGACTTACTCGGCAGCATCGAGTGTGCGGCATCTCCTGCCAGCGTTACTCTTGAGCCCCTATTATTCCAAGGAATCGTAACCCAATAGTTCAGCTGCGTAAGGGAGAATATACTACCCGGAGGAATCCACTGGATAGCCGAGCGGAATGGCTCGCAAATGTTGTTGGACATTTCCTTCAGGTAGGTGATCGCGTTGTCCCCTTCCATGGCCTCGGTCTTTCCTTTTAAGATGCGAACCAAATGGAAGGACCATGTTTCGGGCCTTTCAGGGTCCTTAACGTCTTGAACTAGCTCCTAGCATTAGAAGCAGTGAGGGAGAAAGGGGTAGGATTTGTAAAGCCCATCTCCGGGGAAGGTAAATTAGTAGGAATGCTCACCTCCAGCGAAAAGGCTACCGGCAGGAGAAGCCCCGGCCACGCATATAGGATGCGCAGCCCTTATGAACCTCGCTTTCTCCGCGTCGTTGTAGCTCGCTATACCGTTGAAGATGCCATGCCCTGAAGCCGAGGCCATCCCTGCTACCTCACCCACCAGCCACTGTCGAACCTTTGAATTCGCTCCATCCGCACCGATGACGAAGTCAGCCTCTGCTGTAGATTCGTCATCGAAGCAGATAGTTACCGGGCCGGATTCTCCCATTCGCAAGTCCTTGAACATCTTGCTCCAATGAATCCCCAAACCCCTAGCACAGAGACGTCTCAGCCGCGTGCGGGATACGCGGCGCATCCCTATGGCAGGGATGTGAAAAAGAATGTCGCCCGTCTCTCCGTTGTAAAACGGCAGCGTCTCCTTCTCCTTGTCGTACGGGTAGAAAGGGTCCGTGTAGGCAGAGCGGATGTCGTTCAGGATGTCGTCAGGAAGAAGACTTTCAAAGGCAGGCAAAGCCCAATGGATAAGCATCGTCCATTCCCGAACCCTTTCCCCAATGTAGGCCTCCTTCTCGTAAACCGCGACCTCGTAACCAATCTGTGATGTTGCTCAGTTGGAGAGATATAACCCCGGATATGTTCCACGATCGACCTACTTTCTGCAGTCCTTGTGCGATCAGCAGGCCAGTAATACCAGCCCCGATGATGGCCACTCTCGGTGGCTTTTTCTCATCCATTGATGATTCGGACTACAACGAAAAGCCTTGCAAAGGTCGACACCAGAGGAAGATAGCTTCAGCTTTGAAAGTGAACTCAAATAAGGATGCTTGCGAAAGTCAACTTCTCTTGGTGGGACGGCCCCTGCCGACTTCTCCAGCAATCTTGCGTCGCTCGACCCCGCTGTCCCCATCGATGGCACCTAGTTATGTGGGACTGCACTAGCGTCAATCAGGCATACCATGATAGGCCGCATTCCTGGTGCTCCGCGATTTGCGCGTGGATGATGGGGACGGGCGGGGCGGGTCTGTGGATGAATGGCCAATTGGAGATTGCTGCCATTTAGTTAAGAACATGGGACAGTAATGGGCTAGCCGGCCAGCAGCACTTCGCACTGGGCTTCTGCTCTTGGGGTTTTCGCCCGAAGTTCGTACGGATACGCGATTGTAGTTTACAGGTATGCGACAGGATATGGTCGCAAAATATATCCAAAGTTTCCAGACCCACTGTTTGCAGCAGCTCGGTTCATTTTTTTCTCCCCTGATATGGTCGGATACTGTTGCAAGTACAGCTGATACAGTGCACAAGAGCCCTCAGGACTCGGGATCAAACGTCAGGCTAGTTGGATCAAAGGTAGCCAGCCAAGGTAGGTTAGATATTCTTTTAGGAAGACATGCCTTTGTACCCCATACCGATTTTACTGGCTGATGCCCATTTTGCTCTCTCTCGATACCCACTTGGCCGTCAGAAGGCACCTGCACGGGCCAGATACGAAGCGAGTCGTAGTTCACAGCTTACCCAAGTATTTGATTGGCATACGAGCCCCTGGAATGGTATTCAATTGGTGTAATCGCCGCACTGTTGTTACTAGCCCCTTTAGGCACCTTCTGACGGCCAAAAGCCGGCTGGTGGACCCCTCGGATGCGCTCGGTGGTAGACAAGCGATCACGATGCCTGGATGTTGCTTCTAGGCCGGCGAACCCCTGAACTAACTGCCGTTGCTAGCCGTAGCTCTTTGTACCTCCTTGTACGAACCGGGGAGGTGGGTCATGAAACAACACTACAAAACTTGGCAAACGACATATTTCTCTAGAGACACGAAATGGAACGCAGCGAAGAGATCTTTAGGCTAGAATCCTATATCGAGTCTTCAAGATGGCCAAGGCCGCCCACAATCTCCCGAGAGGAGCCAGAAACAACGTGCGTCTCCAACCTCTTCACCAAGTATCCGCGATTACGACCGATATTTAGGGTTTCCGTGCCACGAGCAAGCCATGCTGGGAAGCAGGAGATGCGTCCTTCATCCCGTGGATTAATTTCTCCTTATTTTCTCGCACAATGATGGTTGTGTCGGAAGGAACACTAGCTGATTCGCGGACATGACGGACCGGGAGGATGGGGAGATTTGACAGTCCTACAATTGTGCAAATATAAGCTGCTCTTTCCGAACCAAGAGTCCACACCAGTTCCAGGACTGCAGCTGTTGAGCGTTGTCGAAGCTGTGGCAAAAAATCTCGTCCCAGCAGACAGTGTCTTGGTATTGGTCTTCATCCTTTCCTCGGGTTCTCTGAATGAGGTACAGGAGACTAGGCCTAATGTCGGGCGATTCTAATACCTTGAACGACCGTCCTGGCTATCAAAGCAAGATCCAGCGACGACCGCTGACACCATACCACTACTAGGAATCCCATCGTCGTACTTCGGTGCTCCTCAGAGAGCTGTTATGGTAGTGGTAGCACGGCGATCCCAAGATCTCGGGTTCCCACTGTGACCTAGCTGAAGAATATCGACGCTCCTTTTTGCAGCCTGGTTCGAGGGGGTTTTTAGAGGTAGGCAATAGACTCGACGCGTTAAGTCTTGCAATACTCGCCCATATCAGCGTATTACACCCGCTAGTGCCCGGAAGCGTCTCTGCGTCTACCCATGTCAACCGAATCGAACCGTTGATCGGAATTCCAAAGTGTACATCCAATTCGGAAGCTCCTGACGGTGGGTCGGCCGGCCTCCTCGATAAAAGAGTCCGACTTCTGAAGTAAACGTTCTTCTGGGCCCTCAGACGCGCCTTCCCGGCAGTCGTAAGGGTCATAAAACATATTCGGCAGGGAGAGCTAGATCTGAACTGCTGTCTTTCTAGACTAGCACGTCGGTGTCATGGATTTGGGAATCATGATGAGGATGGATGGGCCAGGATATCTCTTCCGAATCAAGCCTGGCTAAGTCACGGTGAAGTATATATAGTATGAGGTGGTTACGAACATTTTGATGGTCTTGGAAAGAAGCGAGCATCGTCAGCGGACAGACAAAATATTACCTGAGATTTATAATTGACTAATTTAGCCCCCATACTGCATCAGACCTTTCATCTGCATACATCTTAAGACGGCTGTGACACTAGAGGTACCCTGCCCATGTTTCGAACAAAAGCTCCGTATCTCTAGCAATCCTCGGGCGAAAAGGGTCCCTGACTGAGTTCAAGAACGTCTCACCTACTAGTGTAAAGATAGCTCTAAGCTAGTCCCAGTTATAGTTGCCAACCCTTCTAGAGAGACTTGCGCCGCGGTTAGAATTTAGGTTTGCTTGTTCAGCATGCCGATTTCCTTTGTGAGCAGAAGCTTTCGATTTTGCAAGGCTGTCGGACAACGTTTTAGACCGTATGCCCATGTGTTTTATGGTACAACGATATCTTTCTTCAAATACGACTATTTTTGCGCAAGTCTAGAACGTCTGTTGGTGCGTCTCTGGCGTCGGTAGAGACGCCGAGCAAATAGCTTGATAACGCCACCGACCGACACCTTAAGGCTGGTGATTGACAGCGAGCCTGCCATTGCATGAGATGACGCGGAAATGTAGAATTTACCTCTGGTTTGTTTTCCAGGTTAGGATTCGAGTTACAGGACCTGCTCCGGTCATCGGCCCAAGTCAGGTTAGGGTTAGGGTCTGTGACAAACTCCCAAGATAAATGGTAGATAGAGATTTATCTAGACGTCCAATAATGCTTCGGAGTCACTGGCATTCTTTGATGGAGCTAGATAGATATCTCTGTTGATGACCAGAGTATCAGAGTTGCTTTCGACTCTCCCGAGGCTCGTTATTCGAGCACCTTGACCTCGAACCGAAGATGGGATTTGGGGGGCTGGACCAGCTTCGGTTTATAGTCACGTAGGTGGACCGGCACAGCTTGGCGGCTGCATCCCGAACCAGCCCGTCTTAAAGACCACCAGTGAGGTTCAGCAATTGCATGCAATATTGCTGCAGGGACTAGCCGAGCCAAATTTTGAGGCCGTGTTGCACATGAAAATGCTACTGTACCACAACATCGCTTGAAAACGGCAGCTTTACCATTGGAGTATAAACAAGGGGAGGCCGATTCTAGGAGGCCAAAAACTCGCCATGATGAGTCGAATCTCCGGAAAGCCTCCTTTTCTCCAGGAGTCCGACCACAACTTTCATCATGTCTCCATTCACAATTGGAATATTACTTCTCAATGCCCTCTTCATCCTCGTTCTCGCCTCCGCGGCGGGGTATGAGTCTAGAGCGTGCAAGTCGGTCCCCGGAAGTACTTACTGGCCATCGCAGCGAAGCTGGAGCCGATTCAATGAATCCCTTGACGGAAGACTGCTTAAACTGGCTCCTCCAGGAGCTGTCTGTCATCCCGAACAGCGAACCTACGACGTGGATAGGTGCGCCGTAGTCGTCGACAGCTGGAGCACCTACAAGTTCCACGCCGAGCACCCAACCAGCTTAATGGCCAATCAATTCAGCAATGACTCCTGTCTTCCCGACCCGGATTATCCGTGCGACGATGGAGGATATCCTCCATTCGTCGTGAACGCGACAGCCCCGAAGCATATTCAGCTTGCCGTCGATTTCGGTGGGTACTCGAGATTGGCCTGGCGAGTCACGAAATGAGCTAACGTGGATTGGTTGCCAGCGAAGAAGAACAATCTTCGCCTTGTAGTCAAAGGGACCGGCCATGACTTCCTAGGTCGTTCAATTGCACCCAATGCCTTGTCGATATGGACACGCCACATGAAGGGCATCGAGTACCACAAGGCTTCATTCAAGCCAAGGGGTTGCCAAAATAGCGTTGAAGGGAACGCTGTCACGGCCAAGGCAGGGAGCCAGATGATGGAATTGTACGAATTCACAGATCAGTATGGCGAGGTCATCATCGGTGGCGGCGGTGCTACAGTTGGTATTGGGGGCTACTTGACTGGTGGCGGCCATTCCATCCTATCTCCCCGGTATGGACTAGCTTCCGACCAAGTCCTTGAGATTGCGATGGTGGCACCGAATGGAGAATTCGTAACCGCCAACGAATGCCAAAACGAGGATTTTTTCTGGGCAATGCGAGGAGTAAGTGTGCCCCTGGTGGGCCGTGAAAAATTTAACCATTAACAAGAAGCAGGGCGGTGGCTCCACTTTCGGTGTTATCACGTCAATCACGCTCAAGACGTACTCGTCACCGAAGATTGTTCACTTGAACATGGGACTCTTCGGCTCCCCCACAGACCCTGGTCTCGCCGATTGGGTGGCATACTTTGTGTCCAAGTTTCCCTACTTCGAGTCGAAAGGCATCTCCGGCTACACGGCTGTAGGCAGAGGAATACCAAACGCGTTGAAGCCCGACGGCGACCCCGTCTCAGGCGTCATTGCCCTTCTGGCAATGCAGGACACCGATGACGAGAGTGACATTTTAAGCGTCATCAATCCCGTTGTGGAAGAGGTCAAGGTGAAGTTTCCCGATGCAGGAATCGTCTTCGCTCCAGCCGTTTCCAAGTACGAATCGTTTCTCGCGTGGTTCCAAGTGTTCTTGGATAAGAACCAGCCGGGCGTGGATGTATGCCACGGGGGCAGGCTGCTAAGCGAGAAGCATCTAACGGCGGACGTGGGTGGGCTGGCAAACGCTATTACTACGGCGATGGATGCCGTGGGTGTCATTGGCTTCTTTATCGTCTCCGGGAAGGGCGTGCGCGAGGCGGAGCCGAGGGGTGGCGGGAGTGCCGTCTTGCCCGCTTGGAGGAAGGCAATTGTCCATTCTGGTAAGTTGGCTGTCTCCCAAAATTCACTGACCGTCCACGGAGAGCTAAGTGTGAAATATCAAGTTGCTTCTGCGTATTTCGAGCCGCTTAACAAGACAGCCGAGGAGGAATGCATAGGTCGAATGGCCACATTGAACTCGGCCCTGACAAAATTAGCACCGGATTCAGGCGCATATATGAACGAGGTATATGCAGCAAGGTTTCCATCCCCTGTCAAAACTGGAACCCGAGCTAACAAGTCCAAATCTAGAATTCCTATTTCGAGCCGAACTACCAACAAGTCTTCTGGGGAGACAATTACAAGCGGCTGTTCAAGATTAAGAAGAATGTAGACCCTCATGATATTTTCTGGTGCCATCCCTGTGTTGGGAATGAGGGGTGGGAGGAAGTCGGTGACAAGCTCTGTCGGGTTTGACATTCAAGCAAGGGAGTTTAGGTCGCTGTTGTATTCGTGCTCGTAGGTTGTTAACATTAGCCTGCCGACCTCTTTGTAGCTCTGGAGACAACGTCAATTTGTTAGTATTTTCTTAGCAGGTCACTCCTCTGAATTTTGAGACGCAAAGATCTTTGACACTGAGCCCTTGCTTTAATTGATGTTCAGGATGTCGAATGTTCTAATTAGGGATAGGATGTAGCATCGGTGGTGGCTACACTGAGTGATTGGCTACCTACCTCGTTTTTGGACAGGGCTATGTTCTATCTCGCTAATAGTTCTCTATTTAGGTAGAAACTATAAGGCTCCTCAAAAGCGACAATAACCTGAGATGGCGGAAGGTACTAACACTGGTAATCGTACTGACCTTGACTGATAGAACTGCAACGGGATTCTGGACAACTCGAAGGGATCGGAGACAGACCACAGAGCTGTAGGTTAGCCGAGATTGTACCAGAGAATGGTCCGCAATCCACTAGAGCTATCCCGCTAAAGGTTCTGTAATTCTGGCGACTGCGCGCTAAAACGCCTTGGTACGGCATTACCTCAGCCTTGTCTTTTCAACTGCCATCGCACGGACCAATGCCCGCCCGAGGAATTTCGCTTCAAGCTTTTCCAGGCGGGACGAGCCGTCAGGTGGGCCGGCCAATCCAGATTGTCGGTCTTTTCCTAGAGTGATCTTCTAGCCGCTTCCAGGGTTTCTCTAGCGTCTCGCATCGTAAATAGGATTCTCCGAGCGCCGATACTGCCTACTCTCGAAATTTCCTCTCGCCGACAGAGTCTCTCACCGCTGACCAATCTTTACCCGGACCAGCCACACCAGGACAGTTTTGCGACCCAGTCCCTCCGTCCCAAGCAGTTGAGGCCAGAGGGCATAGTAGAATCGCGGTCTCGTTCTCACACAATTTGCATATCTTTATCCGAACCGACTCATTCTTATGGCAATATAGTGGAGCGACCAGCTTGGTTAGGCTTAAAGGGAACGAATCAAGCTTGGACCCCCGACATACGCCTTTCAAAAGTAGCCAGAACTTGATCTCGGTTGGTAGTTAGTTTAATGACTCCCATTTCTTAAGCCAACTCGACTAAACGATCTAGCCAAATTTCGGCGTGCAAACAACCAACCGAGACACCATAGCCATAGCCATGGATGCCTTCCAATTCGCGTCGGATCACACAGTTCGCGCCATTCTCAAGGCGCTCTGCGACGACTCTGACGTCCGCACCAAGGCACTTTCCTACCTAGCCAAGCTCGAGCCGCTGGCCATCCAGGTGGCCCAGGCTTTTCCCCAGGTCAAACGGAAGATAACGTCGGGTCTGAGTATCTGCGTCCAGTGCGAGTCGTCTTTCGACGAGGCCGACAACACGGCCAAGGTTTGCCAGTACCATAATGGTGAGTATTTTCATGACATCTTAAATATTCAGCCACGGACCGTTTCTTTTCTTTTCCCTAGCCTTCCCTTTTATTTTGGGTTATCTTATCTCTGCACCTCATCAGCGTGACTGACGACCTGTGCGACACGTCCTGGCTAAAACAGGCGACTTGGAACCCGACTATGACTCCGACTTCTGGGCCGACCACGACGAGAGGTGCCATGGTATAATCGACTCGGACTTCTGTCGAAAAGAGTATCCGGATGGCTTCCTGTGGACTTGTTGCGATGAGATCGGCACGCACCCGGGCTGCAAATTTAGCCGTCATCAATCTGAACCTGAGAGGTCCAAACGGCGCCGATGCAGTGACTCGGCCTCGGAAAGCTCTTCAGCCAAAGAAGGTGATGGCGACGGCTCGGTTTCGAGTAAGGACGACGATAGTGAGGGTGAAGAAGATGAGGAGGAGGACGGAGATGAGTGACGAATTTGTTGCAAGGGTCACGATAATCCGCTCTCGATTTTTTATGTCGAATTCTTTTCCCTCAGCTGCTTGGATAAAACGCTACGCGGATAAGGGAAAAGAGATCCTGTTCTGGCGCCGAATGTTGGGCTGTCGCTCTGGCATAGGGCTAAAAATTTGGAGTCTGTTCACGATGAAGGCAGGTAGAAGCGGCGGGGACTCAAGGTCGGCGGTGCTGCTAGCTTGTACGAACAGTAATTTGAAGAATAAACTTAGAACGTAAGGGCGAAATTCGATATACAGTTCCCCGGCCATGCATTTGGAACTAGTCTTGGATCTGAGATCTTGAATCTGCATCCTGGTCGGCCCGCTAGCCGAAACTCGAAATACTAGAAAGCTCATCGATATGGAATCAGTAACTAGAAAATGGGACGGGTTGGGTCTTCCGTTAGGCACGTGAAACATTTGGAGGAATCGGAAACTGCATGCTCGGCAGCGACACAGGAATTCCGCGTCAACCCGGAGTTCTCGGCGCTGAGGTTGATTACTCCCGCGACAAGTTTGCGGTTTCCAGCGTTGTAATACATTAACCACCCCTTAGCGGAACAAAATATGGGGATATCGCTTTAGGAGGCTTTCGCGAGAGGAATTATTACTGTCCCTGGCTGCGGAGCTCCTGGAGGATAGGATCGCAAAAATAAAACGTACAACACCGGGGATTCCCACATGGTCACCCACCTTACTACTGGTCCGGTGGTTAGCAGTCTATCTAGGGAATAGAATAAGCATTGATCTCGACCCGGACAAATCCAGGTGACGGAGTTGTTCTTGATCCCGGATCTGGGCCTTGACACTTAGATGACAGAGTTGTCCTTGATCCCGGATCTGCTACATGGCCGACTACGAGACCGAGAAAGGCTTTGACAGCTATCTGGACTTTGTCCACGTGCTTCCGAACAATCTCCCACGGCCCAGCCTGCTTAGCGAACAGGTTTGCAACAATCATAGAGTTGAAGGTGCATGGCAATTCCCGACCACGCGTCCTTTGCATGAGCTCCTGTATTTCGCCGATGAAGTCATCTCTTATGGTCGGAATGACGCCATGGGGAACTCCTCTGAGGCGGTTATTTGTCGACGGTGGCCCCGCCCCGTCTAGCGAGCCTCTCCGCAATTCACGGCTTAGGTTCTGGACGACAGCCCGAATCCGTTCTTGATAGCCGGGCTCTGACATGGCATCTCCAAAGAATGAGTCGTTGCAAGTATCGTCTACGGAAGCTTTGGCAAGACTCCGGAAGTGTTGGCCGATGTTCAATAAATACAGTAGCGGCCAGGTTCAGCGTCCACACTTTTGTGTTCAAAGTTTTTCCGATGGTGGCCAATTTTGGGTTCCCGTGCTAAAGAACATTGTGTTCTAGATCTGCGTTGTGTACTGGTCACACAGCACTACACTCAAAAAAGGCTGGCCCACATGAACAAAACCTTCGCGTTGGATCATGGGGAAAACAGTCTGTTGTTAGGCCGCAACAGCCTAACCTCGCAATTTGTAAAACTTGTCAAAGTACAGCATTCACAGGCTCCGCTGAAACTTATGGCGTAGAATAACAGCGACGGCCTGGGAAGCCTGGGTAGGATGAGTAGTTTATCTCTGGCAATATACTCTCATTCCATTTTCGCAGATCGTCCGTCCGGGCAGCCTTCCCCAGCTAACTACACGTCTCTAGATTAACGCGATCCAGTCTGGATATCCGAAAGTAGTCTTCAAGGTAATGAAGGGTTGTAGAAAACAAGGTCCAAGCAGTTCATACTCCTCTGGTCCTCCTTTCAAGATAAATGGGACATTGCAGCCTTCAAACAAGCAGATATTTGCATTTTGGTAGTGCTCCAGCAGAACGGCAGTGTCGAAAAATCCGATTAACCCTGAAGAGGTTGCGAATGGGGCTCCGCCACGGAGACGTGAAGTCTCCTGTGAACAGAGCATGGTGAGATCTCCATTCAAGGCTTCCAAGTTCGTTTCATCCACTTGTCTATGACCCATTAGAGCAGAGTATAGGAGTGTCTCAATGTTGCTGCCATTTGTTTCACGGTCATCTTCCTCGTCCCATCCTTTTGCGTGGAATAGTGTTTCGCACCAGACCCCCATCGCGGTAAACCCATAGTCCGCGTCCGTTACTTGATCGACCACATCTCCAACTAAAGCCCTCACGCATGCTTTTGGGAGATCTTCCTCTAGAGGTCGGAGAATTTCCTGCTCCCAATCCTCAAAGAAAGCTTTGGCCGATAGGCGGTCGCCAGCCTCCCTCATTGGGAGCCCAACCTTCGTTATATGCCCGACTAGGTGGCCTTTTATCATGATAGAATTTTCGTCGCAAGAGAAGAATATTTTCGCCGGCGTGTCATCGGGAAGGCGTATTAGAGGGTTCCTGGGGTCAAAGTAACGGGCTAGATTCCAGAGCCTGTTCCCCTGCCATGTTGGCACCCATGACGGAACTACTATGCTCGTTTGATAGGCTGCACCGTATAATATTCTGAGATCTTGGGTCGCCTTCAGAAGATAGACAGCAACCATCTTTAGAACCTCCTCTGGGGCCCTTTCATAGTCCACTGTCAGACTCGTTTCGTGCTGCATTTCCTCAGCCTGGCCAGCAAGGCCCAAGAGTGCGTATAAGTGATCCCGTCGATCGGTTGCTAGTTGGCCATTTGAAAGCAAGAGTAGACTTAGAATGCGGTCTGGAAGGGGCGCGCGGGAAAAGTGCTGCCGGTATTCTTCGTCCTGGACATAACGCCGACAGAAGGCGACCGCTTTGAGGCGAATTTCGTACCATCGTTTCATCACCGATGTGTAATATGGTTGATTCGTCATGTTTCCGATAGCTGAAATACCCTCCATCAGGACATCCCACGGGAATGTTGTCCGGCCGCAGACGAAAGTAACCTCTTGAGCTACTGCAGCTTCCTGCAGCACCCAAATACGCCTGAACCACGGGCTTTCCAGTAGCTCGGTAGTCCACATGTAGCAAGCAAGGCCATCATGGTTTAGTATTATGTTATCGTAGGACATTTCGTCCGTGCGGGAGAGCTCGAGTGCTCTCTGTAGAAAGTTCTGAATAGAATCTGGCGTAAGCTCGGAGAATTCTGAATCGAACCATTCTCCAAGCCAAACCAAGGTACGCTGCGCATGTCTGTAGATGTCGGTCATTCGCCGGACCTGGTGGTTTTTCTCCGCCACACAGTTCTGGTTGATGCATAAGGCATCGATCCACAGGGTTCGAGTTGTATCGCTCCGTCGGAGGTGCCGCAAAGCCGACACCAAGTTGACTGTCGCTGGGACCTCAAACTCGTTGAGGCGGATGTTTGTCGTATGTAGTCGGTCCCCCCACACGTATGAAAGTGCTTCGTAGCGAGGGTTGGGCTGGATGTCACTGGGTTGTAAAAGACGACATTGTACAATAGGGTCATCGAAGCGGCCAGGCTCGAGCAGTACGAGCCGAAGCGCCGACACTTCTGGCAGACTAGGGTAAAGAATAGAGATAACATCAGCCTGCATAGTCAATAAGATATCAACGAAGATGTGGATAGGCAGGAGCAGTGTATTGAGGTGGAGGATAGACGAAATGACCTCGACAACTTTGTGCTCCGCGTATGGCCAAGGGTAATAAAGGAAATTCGCGCAATATAGAGCAGATATGCCTCGATTCCTGATATCTAACACAGAAAAACTTGAGGCGATTGTGTTGGGCGCGGTGAGACGGGCGGCGCAAAATGGTTGTAAAGTAAATGCCAAAATATAAAAGCCTGAAATGTCTGTCCCTTAGACTGGAGATGAAAGCTGGGAAATGCGCACCTTTATATAGTTTGTGCATCATGGAAAGAGAGAACCTGAAGCCTGAGCTAAAGCTGCAGGCGTTCAATAATGCCTTGGTGGCGCGAAAGCTGGAAGTATGCATTTGCATCCGCTGCACGTAGACAAGCCGCGCCTGACAGACTGATTTTGACGGTCATTTTGTGCACCAGTGCTCCCACTTGACACTCTGGCGGTACAGCGATTTGGCCAGAACGATCCTCACCACAATTTATCGATGGCTCCGCGACTTCCGTTATCCGAACGAAATAGAATTCATGTTATGGTCCTCAGTTCCTGTCCAAATCGCGAGATAGGTAACGCCGTCTGTCGTACCGACCAGGGCGTCCGGTACATAGTCCTGATCTAAAATACACTGTGCTATAGCCACAGGGAGCCAAATTTAGGCCCCGGAAAACTGTGAATACTAAAATGTGGACGCTGAACCTGGCCACTACTGTAGAGTCGCTGTTCGTCCAGGGTTGCTCGGAGCTGGCCAAGCTGTTCCAGCAGAGTTTGGCAAGCGTGAGACTTAGCTTCAATATCCTTAATCAAACTGGGCAGCTCGGCGGCTATTTGGCCAAGGAGAACCTCGCTGAGCCTGCCTTAGAAGGCTTCGATGCCCAGAAGCGAACGGGGCATACTAGCCCATATCCCTTGAGACAAAACCTCGTCTCATCCATGTTCTGATCGGCCTGTGTCCACGTCTCGGTTTCCGAATCCATATTCATCAACACGTGCCATCCAAGGCAGAACTCGACATCCTGGTTTCTCGTAAGAAAGATATATATTGCTTCGGTTCCTGAACCTAGGATTAAGGTATCCGGCTTCGTGACAACGCCGAGTATTCAATAGCCAGATTTATCAGCGGCTCGCGCGAGCTTTAGGATAATCTAGTTCGCATAATCGTTATTTACCCCGACTATGGCAAGAATAATACTCCTGGGTTCCCGCATGGAGCTTTTAACAGAATCCTGGATTAGCTCAACATCGGAAGCAGACTGCTGTTTAGTTTCGGAATGGATCAAGGCTGGAAAGTTAACTACGGTCAGGTGAGGGCCGCCTGGTCCTATAATCTCGACTCGGAGTAGGTCCTTCGAGAAAGCCTTGCCATGGGTAGAGATACCCCTGACTGTCTTTGCCTTATCGACCAGGGCTACAAACCCGTCGAGGCTCTCAAGCCTTTCGTGGAAACTAGTGAGCGACGTCTCTTCCGGCTCGGTACATGAATGATGCGGCACGATCGAGATGCTTATTCCTTAATATGCGCTGTTGCAGAGGAATAACTCAGTCAGAAACCGAGTACATAGTGTGCTTTTGATGGGGAAGGATACACTAGAAACGGCCTCCAGAACAGAGATCTTCCCCGAAGCTGGTAACCACAAACGATAATTTGTGGCAGCGATACATAGTGGTTGATGCCTCGGGAGCGAAGGCGGTGGACAGAGTACAAGAGATCGAATTAATCCTTCAGGCAGAGGCCACGAAGAGCATCAGTATGGAGTGACGAGGGTACCATGATGAAATCTGGCTAGAATGAGGTGTGTGAGGGACTATGGGGTTTGATGGGGACTATTGTGAAGGATGTACGTCTTGGATGCAGAGAAATTGCGTTCCGGTTTGGAGGAAGTCTTAGCAGGCAATTTGGGTCAGCCTTGTGGTCTATCACATGTGATGAGGGTGCCTTCCTGTAAGGGTTCGCATGTCTCCAACGCCTCGGAATTGGTGGGCTTCTATCCGTACCATACTCTCTAATGCCTGCATAGAGCCCGATTAAGACGAGTGGCGTATGGAACGAGTCATGTACTGCGCTCCCACAGCAAAATGTGCCCGAGCCGCGGCTGCGGCGCTTTCATCAAGAAGAACAGCGGGTGCTCGCACGTTTAGTGCACCGAGTGCCTGGCCGAATTCAGCTTCGAGTGCAAGGCTATGCGGAGCCCGACCGAGCGGCATCTCAACTCGTGCTCGATCCCGTCGGCAAACAAGGTACGCATGACGGAACTCGATCTGACATGGTATGCGCTGGGTTGGACTGATGATATGGGTACAAAAGAACGAAGCTAAAGGAAAGGATTACAAATCTTAAGGAGGTAGAAAGGAATTGCAATCAGTTTTCTGCACATCTGTATCTGTGTCAATATTGCTTCTCTATCAACATCTTCTAAGTTGTCAGCGCGAACGGGCCCAAAAAATCGAAATCGAAAAACAATACCTTGACCGGTATGTTCAAGGCGCAGTAAACATTGCATGGGCGAAGTACGCATGATAGCAATGTGGAAAGGTAGTTATACACTAATAAAAAGGCCACAGATTCGGCAAAACAATAAAATGTTAGCTGTTCATCCTATCTCCGAGACTAGACAGATTAGAAACAATCGAGCGAGAGCAGTGCGAAGTCGACAGGCTTGTAAAGCTTTTCAGCCATGGAAATCAGGCAGCATGCCAGCCAGAACGTCAACGATCTTGTCTGTTACAGGGTCCTGTCAAGGGTCCACATCCAGTCTACCCTACTATTGCAGACCTCCCACATATTCTAGCTAGCACTCTTGAGAGTCATAGAAGAGTTAAAGAAGAGGGAGGAGAGGAACTAAAGACGAGGAATGAACGTGGGAACGAGGCATAGATATAATGGTAAAGAGAGTGCATTGAAACTTTGTTCAAGTGCAAAGATAAAGCGATTGGAGCGAGGGGACGAGATGGCTAACGGGGAAAAGGAGGGTGTAAGGAGGGAAGAAGAGCCAACCTTTGGAGATAAGTGCCTTAAATACCCGGGGGCTGGTTTCGTTTGCGTAAATGGGGAGCGGACGGCCTCTACGAATTGCATCTACCACCCAATATTCACTCCGTTCTCAGACGCACTCCCGGGCTTTAACGAACTTGTGTGGAGCTGGCCGGATATATTTAAGGGCCATCCTGACGCAACTCTAGCCCGAGAATACGCCCAGAGGAGTCCCTATATTCGAAACTGAAGGTTAGCAATGAGCCGTCCGACAACCTCTTGCCAATTCTCGAGAAGGCCACAGTATTCTTCTTTGACGAGTTGGCGAACTATACGAATAGTAGCTCCTGTTTCTCGGCCAGCAACGGCTCAAAGTCCACACAATTCAAACGAGGTTCTCTGTACAAATACCGAGTTGACATATCAGTCGATTGAAATCGCGTGGGTTCCATCTTCGCTTCATCCCCGCAAGGGCTTTGAATCGCAGCTGAGGTGGATACGGGACAAGCAGAACCTACCAGTACACGATATACTCCCTCCAAAAGCCCTTCGGTGATGTCAAATCGTGCACAGTCGACACGACTAGACAGCTCGAATACGTTTCCTCGTCGCTCTTCGACCCACTTCATGTTCAGTGTCGGGACAGTCTATAGCGGCTGCTAGCAACCGTCATTCCCAGCGTTTCTGACAAACTTGATCAACACGAAATGGCTTTTACCAATATGTAACGTGCGTTATAACGCTCCAGCCCCAGAGCCACCTGTCGTTAGAGGCTCGATGACATTAGAGTATACTCCATTCCACGTTTCGGGATCTTCTAAGCTCACTCTTGAGCCTCCGCTGATCTAAGACACCCTCAAGCGTGACTCAATTGCGCCTCTCTAAGTCCGGAAGCAGTTATCTAAAGCCTCCTAGACGCGCCTGGCGACCTCTATATCTGTATTCAGGGTCGGCTACCGATCTTCTAGGTTATCCATCGTCTAAAGCATTCCAGAAGTTTCCACTTATGGACTTCGATTAGCAGGATACCGAGTCCGAGAATCCCTAGTTTCTGTGAAATTGGGTTTAACGTCCGGAGTAAATACCCCAAGAGAGTATTCTCGGTCGAGGATATACGGGATAACTAGGGTAAGACGCGGCAACGCACCGGCTCCGCTAAGAGAGCGCGGCGGTCAACGCGGTAAACTCGGACTAGAGTTAATATTGGGGCACTAATGCAGCGAGGTCGTGGCTCCTCCGTTGCGTAGATAGAAGGGGAACGTAAGGAGAATGACAAAGGGGAAGGAGGAAGGGTGGAATGAAGGAAAGAGAAGCAGAGTCTAGAGTGCTTCGAAGTAGGACCTACCATTAACTTCAATGCGATACAATACGACTGCGCTGCTTCATCTCCTCTCACTCTACTCAGGACCCCTTTAGGGCAATATAAGCGTGTCATTTAACTCGGAAGATTCCCCATCTGAAGGAAACACGTCAAATAATATACTGAGGTATAGCTGATGTAAGTCGAGTATACCTATAGAGTTTTAAACGATGTGCATTCGATCTTTATCCCATTGCCAGCTTAGCCATAAGCTCTCGTAGAGCTAGAGGAGTGAATAAGCGAATATTAGCGCTAGTGTTACAGTGGTTGGAGAGTGTTAAAACCTTTTGCATCCCACTGTACGCCGAAAGCAGAGCCAGGCGTCAACAACTAGTTGGAGACCTGTTGGGCTCGGACGTCTGGTCTTCGCACGGCTGTAGGCCTATGCGCTATAGACGCATCCATCTATTCTGGCCACACGAGAGCCAGAACTTAGGGAAGATCAATTTTACATCTACATATCTGCAACATTACTTGACATATCACTAACAGTCGTGATGATGCCCTTTCTAGCCCCTTTCTGAGGTCCGGCCTATTGCTGAAGTACGCGATGAGCTTGAAACCATCGTAACACATGGCTAATTGACCGGGTATCTAATCTATGCTCTAAACTTCTCTTAAATGCATTAAACGCTCTTGGTTTGCCTTGATTTCCCTCTAGTTCGTGAAACCACCGCTGCTGCGAGCCGTCTGAATTGCTTCAAGAAGATTCATGACCGACTTAGCCGCATCAGGGGGGATCTCTTTGGCGGCCTTGATAATGGCACGCTCCATCTTGGAGATGCCCTGCTTGCCCTGCTTTTCAGCTATTCCACAGTAGTTAGCGTAAACCCTTCCTGATCGGAGTTGTTGGCAACGTACCAACGTGGGAACAACCACCACGAGCGACCTGGGTATATTCACAGTTGGAACAGCCCCAATTACCGTACTCCACGAGCGAACACGCCTTGAAAGGGCCTACCCCGTTCTCGCAGTGCTGGCACGGCTCCATAGCTTCCCCAAACAGGGCGACGACGACACCATTAGCGTAATGGGAGCGGTCAACTCGGATCAGGACAGGCTGATTCGTATCTGTATCGACCCGGAGGTTGATGAGATGAGGAACAGACTGCAGCAGAAATTAGCCTTAATCCCCGCTGGTCGGGCCTGATCGGTTTCTTACCTTGGCATTGATGGCGGACATGAGTTGAAGGACCTGCTTGGGGAATGTTCCCTTCTTGCCAGCCTTGGACAGCTCGTCATAGGCCCAGGTGGTCAAGGCCCTTCGTGTCTGGGGCTGATTGACCGGGATCGCGGCTAACTGGAGTTCCTTTCCCTTGTATCGGACAGACAGTGGGGCCTTATAGACGACAATTTCATCATGGCTCTCGTCGCTACCACCCGTGTCCATAAGGGACGACATGGTGCCTTTTTGTCTTGAATTGGTCTGATTAATTCGGGTTTGATCTGAGAAGCGACGTTTGTTATGGAGTGTTCTCAGCTGTTCTAGTCCTAAAACCGCGATTAGTCAGCTCAATATTGCTCCGATTGTCCTGGTCACAAGTTTGGGGAAAACTAATTGATTTATCGGGAAGGTGTTTGCCACATCTGCGGTGTATCCTACCTATTAAATTTGATGTTTCTTCATTTTTGCGGCAAACCCTAAATGAAGAAACGGGTTTTGTCACAAAATTTCCTACTACCCATCGTAATCCCTAGCTTTCTGCTACCTATGGTTGTACGTGACAGGCTGCCGCAGAAAAGAAATTTTAACATTTTGGCTGCTCGGCGAGGGTTGTGGAGTTGTTGGAGACGCAAGCCCGAGCAGAGTGGGGCGAACTCATTGTGGCGGGTGGAAAGAGCAGGTGTCAGGAAATCTGGACTCATGAAGGACCGACACACTAGATAATTCACCCACTACGCTACATCTTTAGCGATTTAGCATGGACACTCCTCTCCCCTATGTGAAATCCCTTAGAAAATAACTCTTGGTCGAAGCAAGACAGACACATCTGAATTCATCCGACTTCCTACGCGCTGACCGGTTGCCCCCAAGCCTTGTACTGCAAACGGCGGAAACAACTCAATTGCGAATCCCAACAGACCGAAAAGGGTCGATAAGAATAGTCCAACGATTGCTACTACCAAAGAGTTGCGTTCAGATTTATATCTCTCAAGGAAGGAGATATAACTGTTGGATGGGCGTTGGCTGGAAACAACGCCTTGAAGCAACCGTAGTTTCTCTCCTAATGCACGAACTTGAGGTTTCGGGTGGAAACTCCGTAATCAAGCCGGCCAAGTGATTAAAGAGCTGGATCAAACTTGCACCGTGGATCCGAAGCTGTAATCAATCTCTTCACGATTTTAGCAGCCTTTTCCCGGCCAAAGGAAACAGAACCATATACATGGTACTCTATAGAGCGTTTCCAGGAGCAATTGCGGAGACAGAATAGATCTGTTGAAAGGTAGTAATTAGGGTCCGAGCCAATGTGTCCTCTCAAGGAGCCCAGGATATAAATTTGTCAAGGATTCCTCCGCAGGAGTTCCTATAGGCTAGTTACCTTCTCAGACTGTCTTCGATAGAATCACACCATCCATTGGCTAAGGAGTAGCGAAGATGCGTTCTGAAGTATGTGGCTTGACGAAATATACTTAGGGTGTCAGCGATGCGATCGAAAAAAGTGCTGGGCTAGGTCGTCGGTTGGCGCTATTTCGAATCCGCGGCGCTTCTCAAGTTTCCTGGCCTTCAGAGACCGGCCGATCTGAGAAAGGCTCAGCTACTTTTCAGAATTCGTTGGAAAATTTTCCGTCTATGTCAAAGCAGGAAGTGACAGCTTGATTGAGCTCCTTTCTCGGGGCTGGTGTGAGCCGATGCTGTCACCGCAGCACCACACCTACGGAAAAAGCATTCCAACAGGGCAGACAGCGGCGCATTACTTTTAGCGCAGGTTTAGCCCACTTTGAATTACCTGCATACTGTGGAATGCTCAAGGACCCATTGAGCGTTGTTGTCCTGAGGTGTTTGGCGCGATCCCCTTACTTGTGCACACGATGTGTTCTTCATTAGGTGCAGACATGTCTCACGATCATGCTTCATCGTCCATCCTTGATATTATACTCAAGTGCGACAGAATTGTCGACAAGACCAAGCATTGCATCCAAGCCGACGTCGGCAGCTCGCCAGAGCTCTTTGCCATCCTCGTTGAAATCTCTAGCTTGAAATCCACCCTTGAAAGCCTACGATTTTTACAAGATTTCAAGAACTTCATCTCGAGCGGGCTGCTATTTTCGGTGATTGGCTTGAAAGATGGAGGCTTCCAGGACTGTGGACAACTCTGCGCGCATCTTCTCCAATATCTCGGTCGTATCGACGGCGGCGTTTGCATAAAACGCCAGAAGACCAACGAATCCCTTGACGTTAAATCGCAGTCGACGTCTCATGGTGTCAGGGATTGTCTTGATAAGGCAGCGAGATTCCAAGTGGCCATTCATACCGCGCTAAGGGTTGAAGCATGTCGAGCGGCGCCACGGAACGGCCTTAGTGAAGGTCAAGCTCTCCAGAAAAATGCTAGATGCACGCAATACAGCGTTCAGCGTATGTATGGGAGCGCAATAAATAAAGTAGGTCTTTCTGCTAATCATCATATTCTTCCTAGTTTGTAAGAGATGCATGGGCTTGGATCTTGAGACGGTTCTATCCGCTCGGGTCCCTGACGCAGAAGGCCTACTTGTTTGTAAATTTGGCGCTTTCGACGAGATTGTTATGAGGCCAAGTTGCCAGATGTGTCAGTTTTGGGGTCACATGGCACGAGAAACGTATGGGAATCCTTTAATCAAGGCGACACCGAATGATAACTCCACGAGCATGGAGTTCGAACTACGCGCATTTTCGGCAATTCGATTGGGAATGGATAAAAGGGAAATGCGAGGAGGTGCCCGACACAGACTTGAACGAAATATGAGAGATTCTGTGCTTCTTGGTGTGGTAAAGGACGGTGGCAACATCCAAGAATGTTGGTACAAAGGCGGCCTCTGTGCTGAAGAGTCGACATCCCCTCCACGGGCCGAAACCATTTTGAAATCTCATAAGGTCAATCCCCTTTCTATCAACTACGGCCAGATCCAATCTTGGATAGAATACTGCCAAGACAACCACGGGAAAGTCTGCCCCTCAACACCCAGAACGACTATTCGAAATCTAAAACTTCTAGACTGTGTTAGCCACGACGTCGTGGATGCTCGTGGTCCCTATAGCCACAAGTATGCCGCATTAAGTTACGTTTGGGGACAGTCAGCATCCGCTCAAGAGGTACCGTTCGGATCAAACTCAAACGCTCTACCCCTGACTGTCAAAGATGCAGTAGCAGTCGCAAGAGCACTCGGGTATCGATATCTCTGGATAGACCGCTACTGTATTCCACAGAGCGACTCGGAGGAGAAGCAGATCCAGATTGCCCAAATGGACACCATCTATGCAAATGCCGAAGTCACCATTATTGCTGCAGCAGGTAATGGGCCGTCATACGGGCTGCCCGGTGTTAGTTGCAGGGAGAGGAAACAGCAGCTATCAATTAAGATTGGCGATCTAGCAATAAGGTCTACCCTACCAGATGGCCGCTATGCAGTTGAGGAGAGTAGATGGAATGAAAGAGGCTGGACATACCAAGAAGCCATTCTATCCCGCCGGCGGTTAGTTTTCACAGACTACCAGGTCTACTTCCAGTGTAATGGCATGCACTGCTGCGAGGCCATCACAAAGTCTCTGGACCAACTTCATGTAAAGAGCAAGGGTCGGATGAAGGCTTGGAACGGCGATGGTCCTTTCCCGGCGGGGGGCCTCGGAAGGCACCCTTGGGAGGTACTGGACCGCATTTCGGAGTTCACGGCGAGGAAACTGACATACCAGTCTGACGTTCTCAATGCAATGTGTGGAATCCTCAATGCCTTTGAGCATATTCGCCACCCGGTCCGTCATCATTATGGCGTCCCCTGCCTCCCGCCTATCATGAACACCCAAACGGTCGGGGCCGCTTTCGGACGGTTGATCAGTTTAAAACCGTTGTCCGAGAACCCAAGTCATGGATTTGCGACTGGACTCTGTTGGCACTTGGAGCGACCGGCAGAAAGACGACCCAAGTTTCCAAGTTGGTCTTGGGCAGGGTGGCAAGGGACTGTCGGGAAGCAAGTCGACGATAGGCTTAGGTACTATTTTGGATTCCCAGATGGCTCACTGGATGTTGAGATATGGGCCGAGGGAAATTCCGAGTCCCTTGTCCGAATTGGGGATATCTTGACGCGCAGCTGGTCTGGAGATGTGTCTCCCAGATACTATGTGCTGCATATTGAAGCACCGATTATGAAGTTGACCTTTCGATATCACGCTCGCGGGTTAACAGGTCTTTGCGGAAGAGAATCCCCCGGCCCGTTGAACCACGACACTGGGTTCTACGGGGAATTTATACTCAATAACAGTCCTAGACAGGTCGCGTACTCATATCTTGTCTTGACCGCGGACCTTCTCGCCGACTCCGATTTTCACCAGCGGCTTTTGTCTGAGACATGGATGGGAATTGTCTTCGGGGAACCAGCTCTCCTGCTTGATCGTGGGAGGAGCCGTGGTGCTTTCGTTCTTGTTGTCGGTCTCTCAAATGGTAAGGTCTTTGAACGAGTCGGTCACTTGAACCTGGCGGACTGTTGGTGGAATGGGTCGACTACGAATCCAGGGAAATTTTATATCGCATGCAGAAAGCAAACTATTCAGCTGCAATAGTTTGAAACCGAAAACGGATCAAAATCGTCGCTGCATCATTAACCCAATGACTGAAGAAAGTTCGGTATGGCAGAGTAGAGCTGGTGGGATACTTGGCAGCCTATGTGTTAAAGGACGCCGCTCTAGGCCACAACCGCAGTTTCTTGTCGCACAAGGCTCTAGCTGCAAACGACACATTTTACAAAGGTCAATTCAGTACTGTAAACGATAAAATCTAGCCTTTTGCGTCATAGAAGTACCAAGGCAACGTTGCAGGATACCAACACCAGCCAGCTGCTCGGCCTGCCACACTTAGGGTTAAGGGCTAGAAAGGGGAAGAAGTAGGGGGAAATCCACCTTTTACGGTTCAAGTGCGGGTCGTGCCTCGTACCTGAACAAGCGCTACTCGCTTTACGCTCGAATTGAGATAACAGACATGCAGCTAGCACCGTCGGCTCGGTCGAGGTGTATGCAGACCAACATGCAACCCCTAAGCGAAGCGAAGCGGAGCGGAAGCCTTGAGCCCGAATTCCCGGTCCGCGCTCGCTTGTTGGCGACACAATGACGGAACTCTTCTGATGGAGTGGAGATGCGGGACAGAGATTGGGGTTGTGCCAAATTGAAGAGGCATTGGTTACGCGAAGAGCCGACTACCGTCATCAAAACATATCGCCGCCATCAAGCAATCACTAGGAACTGTACTATCTCACTTACAAGGAACCATGTCTTGATCTTCATTATTATATTATCATTCCTAAGCAAATGTACCATCTCGGTACGGGTATAATTCTAATGATACACAACCAGCGCTCTTTCAGAGCCTTCCTTTCTGGTTGGTTTTTTTTTTTCGTGGGATGGCTGCTCCTGTTCGCTCACATCTCAGGCGAACGCCAAATCCTCACGTCCTCCGCATGACTTTTCTCCTCAGTACTTGTTCCAGGTGTCCTGGTATCCCTTCATGGCCTTGCAATCCAAAAAGTTATTCTCAATAAAAGGCGTCGCGACCTGCACTCCCCACGCATTCGCAAAGTGCGTGCTCCCGCCAAACGGCCCCAAATTCGACGCCACCGAACCCAGCACCGGGATGGGCGCGAACTCGCCCGTCGACATGGCGGAGCCGAACAGCCGGATCATGTTGTCGCAAATGGGGCTGGCCCCGTCGGCGAAAATGGGCTGGTTGGTAATGTTCTGGAAGAACGACAGCGGGTAGGGCATGCCCGAGGCGCGGCGCTCAAACTCGAGAGACATGTACATGACCCCCGACTGGGTCTGGCTCGTGCCGTTGAAGAAAGTGGTTCCGGGCAACTCGGGGTGCGCTTCGTAGGCGTTGCAGCCGCTGCCGTGGCGGCTAGGATGCACCGTGGTACCGTACGCTCTCGACCCCAAAATGGCATCGTTGTTCTCGTCTTCGATGAGCTGTTCGGGGACCCAGCGGAAGGAGCTGTGGCCGTCGCCCAGAAGATCAAGGAAAGGGAACTCGAAGCCGGCACGCTATTTCAAATTAGAATCTTCCGCGTACTTCTTTCATTGCGATCCCTTTTACTTACACTGAAGTCGGCTATTGTGTAGTTCTGGAACCGAATGTCGTGGTCGTGACCGGCCTGCACCAGCACAGGGTACATCCCTTCGGGAAAGTCGGGCATGGCTTCCCGGTACGCGCTCTCGAGAATCTTGAACTCGGACGGTATTATCCTTCTTGCTTCCGACAAGGTAATAGGCACAATGACCAGCGTCGTGTTGAGAACGCCTGTCGCATTGTTCGGGTACATCTCGTACAGCGGATTCGGGTGGTCGTAGGTGAGGCAGCTCTCCTTGACCATGGGACGCTGTTCGCTGACGAGGGCTTCCGGCGCGGCGGCGACCTTCATATGCGGGCCCGTCAACAGCCCCACGGCGAGGATGGAGAGGTGCAACAACATGGTGGCGAGTGGCATTTTCGTCAAGAGTATGGAGCTGGAAGGATGCCACAAGCAAGCAATGACTTCTTCGTCCCCAAATGACTGTGGACAGAGAAAGGGTGTCTCAAGCATATTTGAGGCACATGAGCTGGTGCGAGAAGAGGACGTGTTATATCGGCATGAGATGGGCTGAGATGAGAGAAAGGTAAATAAACTACAAAGGTAGAAAAAGCCACCGGAGCGGAAAGGTGCTTTAGCGTCTTCGGAAAGTTCAAGGAAGGGTGTGTCAAATAGAAAAGGAGGATGGTTGGGCCGGTCTCCTTCGAAACACGCCTCGTCGTTTCTCCGAGCGCAGATGGCGTGTAAGAGCGTGAAGAAGGACTGGCTTACTCCCGAGAACGGAAGCCGACTGGGGCGGGGATTATTAAGTATGAAAAGAGAAATGTTTCTCCTTTGCCTCAATTCTTGTTCGGGATTGCAGGGACATGAGAAATAGAGACCCAAAACAAAACAGGATGTTCGTCGATCCGCAGGGTTACTTGCTTTGTTCAGAGTATCGACTCTGAACCCGCAACCCCGCGCTGCTGCAGCGCGAGTCGCGGCGAGGATGCTGGTGGGCGTCGTTGCAATCTGTCCAATGTGCCAGGGTATTGGAATTTGCTAGCGTGCCTGATCAACTCATCTTTCGGGAGCTAGGCATGCATCGTAGTTGCTGGTATGGAAACCCGTCACGGAAAACATCTCGTGCGGCACGAGAACAGACATCCGGCCTGTGTGTATCTCTGCAGCCAGTTTCCCCCTGCCGTGTACATGGTGGCCCAGCGAAGGGTCGCAGGCTTTTGTGTCACACGTCCAGTTCCGGCCGTTTGATTCGACCAGCCAGGAGAAAAAAAGAAGCCGGATTCCTTTCTTCGTCGCCAAAATTTGCCTACCCGCCATTTGGATACGGCGTGGGTTTTCGCCTGCAGCCTAGGGCGCTCGGAAAGAGGCAGATCCGGGCTGCGACAAGGTCGTGTGCCATGTGGTCTCCGACCCGCCACGGTAAGGCGCCTGGCCTTGCGTGCGGGTAGACGACGATCCGACCAGCTACAACAGCCTACAAACGGCACGCCGACCAATCTCGGCACGCCATTTCGAAACGCCACTCCTTTGTGGGGAACGGGACTTCGGAGGTTTTTTGCCATACCAATTGGGTCGAGAATGGACGCAGGAAATCTTGCGAGCTTTTTGGCCGTAAAAATGAAGATAATTGAATTTGGACGGCATCAAAATGACACTGCCTTGAGATAGAGAGACTGAGGTGTACCTCTGTAGGGTTACTAGCAATAATCAAGGGTACGAGAAGCGACGAATCCGAGAGAGTTTTGCCCAGTGTTTCAGAAGCTCGGCGCAAGTCTCACATTTCTGCCCCGCGCTGACAGGTGACGGGCGAGCTGGGAGAGCAGCGACAGCTGCAAGCCTGGCCTGATAAGCCGTTGCAGGTCAAGAAGCATAAAGGAGAGTTCCATTCATCTAACACACGATCTACACTCAACAAGCTAAATTTAAGTTGTGATCGACGAATCCCTGCGAGATGAGATCTTCCCAAGCAGAACGCTCACGGCTCGCCAGTCGGCCTGCGACGACATTTCAGCCTGAGCTGAAGAAAGGAAATCGCTGGTAGTACGTTCTTCAAGGTCCGTCCAGGTCAATCATCAACCGCAAACTCTGCCATCGGATGGAAGAAAGGGATGAGCTGTTCCCGAGCTTCGACAGGCGGCGTCGAGAAGCCAGGGCGGAATCGCCAAGGCGGAAAGGAATTGACCGGATTTCACGGGCCAAGTCGCAGCTCAACTGTCTTGGAAGAAATCTAGAAGCTCTTGGCTATTTCCCCGGGAAACCACGTTCCCGCGCCAATTGTTCCGAAAGCGGTCAATATCTACAATACTTCGGCGAAGTTGAGTGAAGGCTTACGAAGGCGGAAGTCCTCGTACGGAGAGCGCAAACTACAGAGGTGCGAAGGCGCAGAAACCCAGAATCACGCCTCGGCGCCGTTGCTTGTCGATCGCCTTCCTAATGATTCGTGAATGAACAAGTTGCTTCCACCTAAGCCTCCTATTTGTAGTTTGGGAGCTAGCTATGCTTGGAGGTATAAAGAGTTTTCGGCCAAGATCGATAAGGATCGAGGGGCTTATCGAAAGCGGCAGGCGGTGAAGAATTGTTGGTTGGCAATTGGATTCTCCAGCCTCAACCATTTTGATCTTTAGATTCTGTCAGCAGAATCTCTCCTCCCATCCCCAGAACCTAAGAAATTTTCTTCCACAAAAAGTAGTATTGACGTAAAAGGTGGCGGAAGGGTTTTGGTGACACCAACTTCGGCTCTTACCATCCCGAAGTCCCAGTTCGCGACTGGAGCTAAGAACAGGAGCTGATCCACTGGAGTCCACTGAACCCCACGGGCCCAGGACAATGCCGCCCGAAACGGCCGATCCCCCTCCGGCAGCAGCCTCTCCTGCGACGGAAGGACAGAAGCCCGCCCCAGCCAAGACCCCCATCCCGGGCCCGCTCCCTTCGGCTTCCATCCCAACCCGTCCGGAACTGTCAGCCGAGGAGCAGAAGAAGTACGATTGGCTCCTGGAACAGTGCCGCGCCTTCACCACCGTTGACTGCCGCCATCATGGACACAACCACAAGGCCAACAAGGAGGACAAGTCCGGTCCCATCACTGACTCGGAGCGCCTCTGGCTCACGCGCGAGTGCTTGCTGAGATACCTCCGCGCGACGAAATGGCACGAGAAGGATTCGGAAAGGCGTTTGCTGGAGACGCTGGCGTGGCGGCGCGAGTTTGGCGTCGAGGCGTTAACACCGGACTACATCTCGCCCGAGAACGAGACGGGCAAGCAGCTCATTATGGGGTATGACAGGGAAGGGAGGCCGTGCCACTATCTCAACCCGGCGCGGCAGAACACGGAGGCTTCGCACCGGCAGGTCGAGCACCTGGTCTTCATGCTGGAGCGGGTGATTGACATAATGCCGGCGGGCCAGGAGACGCTGTCGCTGCAAATCAACTTTAAGCAGAGCAAGGAGCGGAAGAACACGGCCCCGGGAATTGCCATGGCCAGAGAGGTGCTCCACATCCTGCAGATGCACTATCCGGAGCGCCTCGGCCGGAGCCTCATAGTCAACGGTACGTTTCGGTTGATGGTCTGCTATTGACATGCCCGGTGCAGCAATTGAAGTTCCTCGCTAAAGTATGACAGTCCCCTGGATCGTGTGGGGCTTCTTCAAAATCATCACCCCTTTCATCGACCCCCACACCCGCGACAAGCTCAAGTTCAACGAGGACATGACGCAGTACGTCCCCGCCGAGCACCTGTGGTCCGAGTACCAGAGCCAGGGGAAACAGGACTTTGAGTACGACCATGCAGTATACTGGCCGGCCCTCAACAAGCTATGCGACGAGCGTCGGGAGGCGCGGGAGAAGCGCTGGGAGGCTGCGGGGAAGGTAGTAGGCGAATCGGAGGACTACCTTGCGGGCCGCACTGATGTGAGCGTGGGAGCTGTCGATGCCAAGCCGGACGTCGTTCAGAACGGCGAGACGGCCAAGGCTGTGGAGAAGCCGGAGGACCTGAGCTTGGAGGCAATGAATATTGAGGAGAAGAAAGTAGTGGCCAATGGCGAGAAAAATAATAGGGAGAAGACCGAGGAAAAGGCTGCGGAAGAAGTGAAGGCCAGTTGACGTACCCCTTGCGGTAATAACGGTCTTCCAATTAGAGACATCACCAAAGAGTAGTAGATCTCCTGGTGCCACGCAATGATAGATAGACCTGGATCGCTACATCTTTCATAGATCTGTCAAGCATCCCTTAATACACGTTGCATTCAATGTTAACGCGTATCAGACCTAGAAAATAAGAAAAGGCAGTGTGAACCGAGAGCTGGGCCAATGTAACAGCCCCTAACCCTAACCAACGGTTGTTTGGCCGGCCGTTTGCTGCCCCACATCAACCCGTTTCCAAGGTCAATTGACAGCCCAAGCTTTGTCTCTGCAAGGTAACCAGCATCACAGCACAACCAACACCAGAATGTCGAATCTCCAGCCGGGAAAAGGCACGTCCAAGGACCAGTCGGGCCTGCGGTACCCGACCAACGGGAAGACCATATACCACCGGCCACTAAACCGAACCAAGACGGCGGAGCTGAGCGCGGCGAGCTTCGCGTACCTGTTCTCGGAGATGGTGGGCTATGCGCAGAGGAGGGTGAGGGGGATACAAGACCTCGAAGCACGGTATTTTTCTCCCTTTTACCCGATGACATGGCTCCTGCAGAGGTCTTGCGCAGGCTGCTGAATTGGAAGTCCATGCTTGAGACCCAACAGACGTCCGGACAGACCTTGTCTGCCGTAACGGGCAACCGAAGAGCTGGAGCTGACGCTTTTTCGTTCCTTTGACCCCAGACTCAACGCCCAAGGCCACCCCATAGGCCTGAAGCTCCTCGACCTCCTCCTCCACCGCGAACCGGCCCGCTCGCAGCTCCGGCCCCTCAACATCATTTCGCTGCTACACTTCATCAAGGAACAAGTCTGGAAGCATCTCTTCGGGAGGCAGGCGGACCGGCTCGAGAAATCGGCGGACCCGAACAAGGACGACGAGTACCACATCATCGACAACGAGCCCCTCGTGAACCGATACATCAGCGTGCCCCGCGAGATGAGCTCCCTCAACTGCGCTGCGTACGTGGCCGGCATCGTGGAGGGGGTGTGCGACGGGGCCGGGTTCCCCGCAAAAGTCGGCGCCCATAGCGTGGGCGGCCAGATGGAGGGGGTCGAGGCGGAGATGTGGCCGGGGAAGACGGTTTTTCTGGTCAAGTTTGAGAGGGAAGTGGTCGAGCGGGAGGGGTATCTGAAGAGTTGAGTAGTTGGGAGTGGTGAGGGGCAGCGCAAGCTTTGGGGTATCTAGGGAATCGAACGAGACAGTCGAAGAGGACAATGGACCGCGTGGTCGTTGGGAGGCGCGGGAAGATGGTTCTTTGCAGCCCGAGATAGGCAAACGGTGTATGGGTCTACGTTTGAGCCTTAGCAGAGTACGATGAAAAGGCGCTCTGGGC
>Ga0247774_1000042_pt1 | contig 54839 bp, 58 predicted proteins | sample UWRJL001104B6_FD_179933 | JGI IMG/M metagenome (GOLD analysis project Ga0247774, IMG submission 179933) | Plant litter microbial communities from Arlington Agricultural Research Station in Wisconsin, United States - UWRJ-L001-104B-6 | ecosystem: Environmental > Terrestrial > Plant litter >...
GGTCCCTGGCGATTCGATGCGATCGTAGCTCGGGTGGCCCGAAGCTCCCCTTGCGCGTCCATCCGGGTCACTAGGGGGGGTGGGGTGGGGGGCGGGACCCGCTGCGGAGGCGGTGACAACTTTGCCGTGCAAGGATTTAGTACCTTGTATCACCCCGCTGTCGGAACGTTTTTGGGTCGGGAAATGCCTCGAGTTAGGTCAGGCTCACAACTCAACAAATGGCTCACCAAAGACGGATTGTAAATTTAATGTCGAACAAAGCTAACAGAGCAAATATTACATAAAAGCGACTCCCCACGGAAACCCTCTCCTTCACTAGCCCTTCAGGTGACCAGCCGCCAGCCGCCAGCCTCCTCCTATTGGTTCTTCCAGGGCTCGAGAGTCCCGAAGGCTTCGGTCAAAAGTTTGGCGATCTGGTACGCTTTTAATTTTTCAATCTTGACCCTCTTAACAAGTTCATCTATTTAAGTTAGCGCACAAAGATTTCCTCAAATTTCAAAGGAGAATTGCGGAAGAGGTTATGCTAGGGACGGTTCCAGAAGTTGGCTTGGTGCCGCCGCTGGCTAGTTGAGCCATTTTCCCGCACTGTTGGCGCAAATGGCGTCCCCATCGCAGGAATCTTGGCAGCGGTTCGACAGTTTCAGTGGTCCCTTTTTCTCTAGTGTGATTTTCTGTACAACCCTCGGTTTGACATGTTTAATGTCCAGTACTAAGTCAAAGACGGTAGGAAAGTGAAAATGGAATTGCCCTCATGTGTGAGAATCTGACGTCTTTTCGGCTCAGAATCATTACTGGGGCGATGCCGTATGTTGCTGGCAGTGCTGTTTTATTTAAAGCCAACTGCTCAGCCGATTCTAGCATAGGTCTTCTCAACTTGAAGAGGTGAGAAGCGTAATCAGATGGTGTGGCGGAGCGTCGATAGTTAGATCCGTGTCGCTAAAATCAGCAGGTAATAGCTCTTGCTAGTTGCTCTGCCCGTAGATCTAGCGCTAAATCAGACCGTGGAGCCGGATAAACGATGCCAATGCCAACAAGCAGACTTGACAGACATGGTGTAAGTTTTATATCTACGAAGGTCCTTGGGACGAACACGAGGTGGGGAGAGGGTGGGGGGGGGGGGGGTGGTATCAAGTGACGCCCGCGAACATCTTGGCATCCATTTCAGATCGTGATTAAAAATGGCATTTCGTTCATTCATGGACGGATATCTCTGCATCTGTCCCCAAAAGTCTAGTTCTGATACGGCCTCCCCGCCGCCACAACTACCCTGAAGCGATAATATGCCCTGCCACGCGCCTTGCGCCTATTTCCCACAAAACCTCGCCTTCAGAGGCTGGCAAAGACCTGAAGATAGAACATAATAAGAGATACACCCCCAGGTGTATGAGGTTTAACAGCAAAACAAAAGAAAGAAAAAAAAAACAGAAATATTAAGTCGTACAAGTGAATACTTGTTCAGAATCCTTTTGCTATTGCGCCTTCCCACCCATCCCCCTTCCAGGGCCTTCTGGGCTGCAATAATCCCAATGCTTCGGGCCATTAGACCTCTTCTATACTGGCGTCATGTCTATGCGTTTTATGGCCGGTACGCCGGGTTTCGGAAATCAAAGCTGCAGTTCCAACGGACTGGTGCACTTTGAAAAGCCAGAAGACTAGTGTCCCAATGCTGAACATGAGTGGTGGTGGGCTTGATGAGAAAAGGAACAAGTTCGTGGGTCTCGTAAACGTCGTTAGGAATCGTGACATGCCGTTGAAGGCCAAATCGACGTGGGGCGGCAGTGACAGTCCCCTGCGCTTGCTCCCGGAGCGACTACACCTCGGGGGCAAGTTGGGGTCTGGGATACGGCACAAGTGCCGAGTTGTCTCCGGCACAACCGCTGCGTTGGGATATCGACATGGAAAGCGGGAGGATACCGGGTTGATGAGACGGGATGGCGAAGCCCTTTTTGAGCTCCTGCTGTACGTAGTCGGAGCAGTGCTTGAATCGTCGGTCGTTGTACTTCTCGTAGACGGCAGCGTGATGCTGATGAGGCACCTGGCAACAATCCAAGATAATGGTGAGGAGAGGCTTCAGTTGACTCCATGTGAAGCCCGAGTAATGGACATGAGAGGGTGACTGCGTCGTCGCGTTAGCTTCCACGGTTCATATATGCACGCTGTGCGACATTGGAGACGAGAACCAAGAACTTACCCATTCTCCCTTCTTGAGAACGAAGCGGGATAGGCAGTGGGCACCGGCGGCCAGAAAACTACATGGGCTCCCAACAAACCGCTCGTCCATGATGGTGACTTCCAGAAAGTATTTAGCAAGGGTACGCGTGTGGAGGTCGTAGTCGTCGGCTTTGCTTATACGTCTCAGGAAGCTCATCGGGCCGGGCCAGCCAAGCTCAAAGTTGAGAATGGTGAGCATGTACCGCTCTGCTTTGGTGACTTCCTCGGTGGTATAGCCGCCATCAACCATATAGATGATTTCCTGAAGCGAAGGACAGTTGATCTCCTCGTACTTGGATGCAACAAGAATGGCCGTGGCGCCGACAAGTTGCAACTTTCCGAGGGACACAACCTTGTTGGACAGGAACCGATCAATCAGGTTGACGGCAAGGAAAAGAGTTTCGGGAAGAAGGTTGAATCGGTTGTGCACTTGGACGAGCCAGTCCATCAGAACTGATCGCATCGACCACTGGATTTCCGTCTGGTTATCCATGTAATGTGGATTCGGCAGGAGGCGGTCCTGTGGCCAGAGTTAGTGCCATCCTCATGAACCGATACCAAAATCTATCTCGCCGCCATGGTGCATACCTCGAGGACGCGCATGTACTCAAAAATATCCTCGCCATATTCAGCCACCATGCTGACATCCCAGATATCCTCCTCAATTTCGTAATCGGTGCGAGTAGCTTCGACGAAGGCCTTGGCGGCTTCGAGTTCGCGGAGGACCTTGCTCGTCACTTTGGGATAGAGAACTGTCGTGACGCCGCCAGTGGTGAAATCTCCGCGTGATCGGAAGGAGTGTGCCGTTGTGTAGCCGCCGTCGTCGTAAATTTCATCTTCCTCCTCTTCCCAGTACTCTTCAGGTTCCGACATGATGGCGGCCATCAACTTTTCTTCGCCCGCTTCAACAGCCGCCTCGTTCTCCACATCTGAAGCGGAAGGGAGCACGGCGCCGTCGTCAAGATAGGTATCACGAGCTTGGACCTGGGCTTTGTGTTCATCCGTTTGCACAAGATGCTCGACGGCATCTTCATAAAGAGCTTCCGTAAGATCCTCCAAGGGTAGGAGCGATTCGCCGACATGCGTGTTACTATTGCTGAATTGTTTGCTCTGAGTCCTTCTCAAAACAGGCATATCCGGCTTAAGCTGCGGCTGACTCTTATATTGCCGCACCTGCCGGGTTTGCAAAGTCAATGTCGAGGATGGCTGTGCGGCAATCTTGTTGGTGTCGGATATGTTCTGGTGTTGCCAATCGTTGTCGTTGTAAACGAATGCTGCCTTCTTTCCTGCCGTAACCTTCGCCTCAGGCTGGGCGTAGAACTCATTGATGCGAGCAACAGGCTTGGATTGATGCCCGATGGTCGATGATGCGTGCTTCAAGGGTCGTTGGGCAGGCCGGTTAAAGGCTTCTTGAGTTCCGCCAATGGCCTCCTTGATCAAGGATTCCAAGTCGTTCGGTTTCATGTACCCATCGTTTGTCGTCTTGTGTGGCACGTTGGACGTGTTGCTCACGTCCGTAAAAGCAGTGCGCTTCGCGGGGACTTTCAATGCGCCCATCGTCGCCATGACAGTCGAAGCAGTCATTGATATCGCTTTTTCGCGAACGTGTGCCGACTGCAGTAGACTGGGAGGCACATTTTCGTCATTTCCGCCGATTTGGAAGACGCGCAAGCGTTGGGGCTGGAAGTAGTTAACATTAACAGCATGTTCTGAAGTAGCTGGGAATGCAGGTTCTTTCGCGTTTCTGTCGACGGGCGACGGAACGCGACGGAACTTCTGTAGCTGCATCAATCAAGTACACACCTTGGCGTCCATCCTTGCTCCTGTATAGAAGGATAAATTCGTCTTGGGTCTCGGGTTTGGTCGGGGGCGTCAAGAGTTCGCGGCGGATGGCAAGCGTATTGCTCGCCGTGACTGGTGGTGGTGCTTGTACCACTCGCAGCGGATGGGATGCCAGCTTTGCAGGTGGGATACTGAAGATGAAATGAAGAACTGGTCGTCACGATCTCGCGATATCTGACGCGACGTGAATTACTGGCCCGCTAGTGTTGCGACCCGGACTGTTGTTAGATGAGGCTGCGGATAAAACGGCTGCCAGGACCCTTTGCCTGGAAGTCTCTGCTCTGGTAATAACAAAGTGATGCTGAGGCCGACCACGAAATTGTCAGGTGTTACTGGGGAAAGCAATCCGATGTGGTCCTGGGGCTTGTTGCAGTCGATGGCTAATGGAGTATGTAGGAGGTGGTCCGGGTTGCTGGCGTCGTGGCAGGATGGCAGCGCGTTGGGAGTTGCTAATTTCCCACCTTTACTTCGTGATAGCTACCCCCGGTTCGTTTGGTGCTGTGATTGAAATCCACCAGCGGATGGTGGGTTCAAGGCTAGGAGCCTAGCACAGCAGCAAGTTCGAGCCTGCCCCTTTCCAGGAAGAGACGCAGACCGACGCGAATGGTGATGGTGATAAAAACGGCTTAGGACTGCCTGGGAATGCAAATATTGACAACCACACCCAACGACAGCCAACAGCTGGATTTACACTGCGAAGATCTCAATATCTCCTGGTTGGCATGGTCTCATTTGAGAAAGTCGATGTTGTGGTGGGCCTAGCGGAAATCTGATTTGGATGTCGAGAAATAGAAGGTGGTAAGTTGATGATTCTAGTGCCACTATCTTGGTAAAAGTAGCTGATCAGCGTTCCGAGGTGCGTACTTGAGAGTTTGTTTATTTTTTGTGCTTGTAAATATCCATCCTCCCTGGTTGCCTGTGCACTACTGCTTTGGGCCGCTCCGGGGCGTTTTTATTGGTAGTGGTGGAGGTTATGCATTGTGAGCGACAGTGGGCGGGAGTTCCTATTTCTCATGCATCTGTCCTCGGTAGTACCTGAACGTGCTGTCTTCTACCTGCAAGGTACCTCTGTACAATACCTGGAGGGCAATTCCAAAAGTGCGGCTAGCGTCCAATTAAAACACGGGAAACACGCAGGAGCTCGCTTGGGTCGGCCGGGCAATGACGAGCTTCGGGGACCCGCCGCTGTCCCACGAGGGCAAATCAACATCTTCACACTAGTCCGAATCCGGAATTGAGTTTTCTCCGCCGCGTCTTCCCACAACGACAGCTTATTGAGAAAATAGAAAATACTCAGTATAAAGGAACCGAAATCCAGATTCAACCAGTGAAGAGAATGTTAAACAAACATGGAAAATAGTTAGGAGTTTTCTGTTCAAAAATTGCCCCCACAGACAAACAATATTGCGCTGTCAATCGCGACGTCATATAGGGAAGGAGACATCGCGTCTGAACAAAGGCAAGATCGCGACAGGATCGCCAAATCATGTGACCTGCGCTTGGTAGGAAAGTGGCTTAACTTGAGACGGTGCCGCGTTTCCAGTAGACGGTAGAAGCCCTCTCAACCTTCCCTAGTTTCGGCCGACGAATCGCCATTCTCGCAACTCGGACTTGCCCACTCTTGGGAAGTAAGAAAAAGGGAAATAATCGAAATTCTACAACTCCTCGTACATTTTTAAAGCATTCTCTGCATCCCTTGTGTCGGCGACCGAAGAAGGCGCCAACGCCAGCTTCAGCCGTCGTAGTAAGACGTCCGCCGTGACCGAATTTACGGCTCCGTTTTTTTGTCTTGCCGTTCGTAAGCGACGGAGGAATATTAGGACATACCTCATTCACAACTAGAAACCAACATCAAATGTATTCTCAAGCGCTCTTGAGCTGCGGGTTTTATGGAGAAGAGACTGGGTGCGATGCGGTGAAGCGTCGTTCTTCGAGCGGTGGGTATGAAGGTTGTCGGCGCCAGTGGTGTGTGTGGTGCGCGCAGTCAATTTAAATTCTGTGCATGAAGAAGGCATCGACCCCCTCACTGGCGCCGCCACACACTGCGGCTATGACCATGCTGAAAATTGCGAGTCAATCCCGCGACAAGGAACGAACCGCCCGACACCCAGTCATCCCACATCAGTTTGACCGTTGACAGAACTTTGATCGCCGATTCCCGCGATGCCATGGGAAATAGCATGCATCACAGCAGCCGAGACCGAAACAATAGAAAGGTGCTCCTCCGTCCAGCATTCGTACCAACCATGCGCCTACCTACAAAGGTACAGAACCATGCAGGTTACTTGTCTGGAGATCTGCGGAAGAGATGCGCAGTGCATCAGAGGTCGAGTTGGTGTGCTCTATCCAAATCCAACATTTCGGCTACCGGGAATTTGTTCGTATCTCTCAGAGTAGGGACGAGATAAGAGTCCTTTCAAGTTTCGCCTCCGTCTCTGCCTTGGTGCGAAAGCAGTACTGAGATGTCCTAGCAATGGAAGCTCGGTTGGCCGGACACGGCGATGTTACCATCTCAATATGGATTAATCACTGATAGTCCCCGGATGGGCTTCTTCAGTAATTATGCTCCGACTATGCACCTTTCCACCGATGATCTAATCATATGCCGGTTGTATTCTGGGAGGACGAACGAGCGGGAAGAAAAGCCCGGTCTCAAGGTCGCACGCGGTAGGCCAGATTAAAAGGAGAGTTTTTTTTTTTATCAGTTGCACTCGTGGGTGGTGTCACTGCCAGTCGTCCCGAGCCCACACTCGCTATGCTGATTGCTGAAGGCAAATTGCGCGGTAATGGCGCCGATCCTGGCGGGCTTGGTTCGACGGCAGAAGCTGCTCTTCCTTCGGAGGGTGCCAGGCCGCACGTCACAGGATGACAAGTGTCGGCATGCTCAACTACCCATACACCACTACGAATCGGCGCAGCGGGCATGACAGAGACCAGTTGAGCTGCCTCCTCGGTCATGAGTTCATGGCGCTTGTTGTAACGGCGTGCTCCTCAAGTTGGATCCGAGTCCTTTGTTCAGTCTTTACGCTCTCGAAGGCTGTTTAAATCCCCGTTTTCCGTAACGTGTAGCTAGCCATTCTTGCAAGTTGATGAATTCCCCGGTTAAAGAGCTGCCAAACGCTTGCAGGGTTCGGGTGAGAAGCGGTTGGGGATTTACAAGTAACAGGCTCGCATTTGAAACTTTTCCCAACCACGCACAAAGTACGAAGGTACGACAGAAAGTCCTCTCTCCAGCCAATGGATGTGCCTGCGCATTTGGAACACGCTTGACTCTCCCCAACAATCTACCCACCAAGGTAAAAGAGGCTTGCGATACAAGACAAAGTACACCGCAACATGAATCCAACTATCCGTAAGTGCATATTAGATTTCCCACGCTGGACCTGCATGGAGTAATCCGGCTGGCCGTGCAGGTTCGAGGTGCAACTAGATGTGACACCAGTCCAGATCAAGACGGATGTGTCTCTCGGCAGCCCTCAGTCGCAGGCGACCGCTCTGCTACGCCTTTGCGATCCAGGGACAGCAACGCTACACACGCAAAGTGCGGATTGCAATGGGGGTCAAAAATTATTTGCACATTTCCTCCTCTCTTCCTACCTCTCTCCTTTCTCCATTCTTATTTTCATTTTCCATCTTTCTACCGTTTCGCTATACTACGCTCGGCGGATTGGAGTGGTTTAAAACGGGTTGCATCCCACTGTAGTAGACTCAAGCGGGAGGAGATGCACGGTCGAGAAGAGACAACCACAAGGCAAGGACGGCGTTGGATCGCAATGCCACAGGCCCACAGCCACAGCCTCCCTTTGCCCCGAGCCCTAATACAGGCCGCGCGCTCAATCAATGCCGAACAGACAGCAACAAGTGGTGAAAGTCCGCGCAAACTCGACACTTCAGTCCTCGAGAGGGTGTCGTACCCAACAAGGCGAAGCATAAAAGTAGCTAGCTGGGCGCGCAAGCAGGTTGGTAGGTCTCCTCAGTTCCGGGGAGCTTGGCCACGACCCGGCTGCTCTGGGTACACCGCACCCTGCTTGTTTCAAGACTCGACATCAGAGGCAAGCGGATGGGCCGGGAGCTCAGGAAGCGCAAGCAGCTCGCTCCCGAATTCGGTCCATCTTCAATGACCATGCCAGACCAAAGATTGCGAGACGAGATTGTTGGTACAAGGAGTCCGTAGGCGCAAATCATAGTAGTGCCTTCATTTGAATGCACTTGGCTACGACCGCCCGCTTTTTTGTCCGCGGCAAAATGTCAGGAGTTTTCAGAGATGGGAGAGGGTTCATCGTTCATGTTCATGACTTCGAAGACTGCCAGCAACGGCGCCTATTGGCAGCTGCACGTCCAGCCCTGGCCAGCCCAGCCCATTTGCCCAGCCCATGCCTTTCCCTACCAATTTCCTTGATTCTGGCGCCGGTTTGCCTGCCGTTTTCATCTGTGACTAGCCCGGTGCACTGTTCAGTGTGCTCCGATCCAGTAGTGGGCAAGTGCATCATGGTTTGCTGGTTCGCTGGTTTAATTGATCAGCATGTGCTCCTCCGCGGATGAGACGGCTGCGGTCTCGACGAAGGCGGCCAGCTAACAACGCCAATATCCGCGTGAAATACGGGACTCCAAGGACAAAAACAAAAGGCTGGGGAAAACAAACAAACATAGTCTTGAATAATCGGCATTCCCCACTGGGCGATTCTATACCCTATAATTTGCCCAGTTATCTGGCTGGGTACGCCTGTGGTCAGTCGTGAATAGAGTTGCCTCAACTATTAAAAACTCTCGAGCTTGACGTTCCTCAGTATATTCTGATCGGGGGCTTGCCCATCGGATACATCGCACACCGTACACCAACTTTTTTTTCAGCGCGTGACAGGGATGCGGCCAAGTTCCAGGGCCTACTCCGTAGGTTGAGTATATATCTCACCAAACCTGGCGATGTCTACCAATTCAGAGACTGCCAAATGCGCAACGTTGACACCGAGGTGTATGAAGGCGGACTTGGGCATTGTCAGAAACCCTCCCTCTACCGCCAGATGAGATCATGGCCTTTACAAAGAACGACCTCATTCTGTCGAAAACCTCTCTCGGCTACCAGCGAGAAATGTGACAACGATGCTTGATAAGACTTGAACCCCGCTCCACTCGGCACCGGGTCATGATTCCCGATTGTGACAGCACGCTATGGAAGGACCCAGAAAAAAGAGGCAAGACCCAATATGTGCAGCGACCATTCAGACTGGCAACTTGTTACGTCTGTTTTAAGCTGGTTTCTTTCATGGCGATGAATTTTCAAGCAGACCATATTAAGAGATAGCCCTCACCACCAGGCACCAGCAACTAAGCTGATCTTTGATCAAAGTGCTATTCCGGTCTTCAAGCGTCGTCGAATTCCTCGCAGCTAGTGCCCGAGGACCGCCGCCACAGGCGCCGCTCACTCCAAGCACTAGGCCTCCCCACCGTTTCGAACATCCGTTTCTCCACCGTTACCGCAGCAGTTGGAACTCTCGCCAAGGGGAGGGATGTCGCTGCAGCGACATGCACACGAGCAAACCCCAGCTCTTGATTCTTTTCCTAGACAACGGAAGAGATAGTATTGCCTCCTAGTTTCGTTGCCGACTAGAGAAATCGTGTCGTTTCGCGCCTCCTTGCTCGTGGGTGGTGTCCTGTTTTAATGTCGTGCCTTGCGGATCGGCGCTACGACGGAATCGACACCTGGAGTCACCGTTGTAAAATTTTGGGGCAGTGATGTAGAGGACACCTCGGCGCTACGAGTCGCACTGTGGGCTAGGTACCGTAATCGCCATAGGCCCGGTTTACAGCGCTTATCATCCATCCACTCAGGCTCTCCAGTTTCGACCTCCAGCTGCTACGCTGGAGCGCACCGTCCAAAGTCTCTCGGAAGTATTACTGTGCGCGCCGTCACCGCCTGGCGCTGCCGGCTGATGTCCGTCATGCAGTCTAACCTGACGGACGTTTTGGAGAGGCAAGCCGTATTGGCATGGCATGCTTTGGAACTCCGTTCGCTGCGAGAAACTCCTCTTTTACCTCGTCGGCGCTGCACACAGGTTGCGAATTCGTTCAACCTTGGATTCATCCTCCTACGCCCACTCCTTTTCTTCCAAGTAAGTCTCATTGATGCCATTCTTCCATGCGATCAGGTATTTACCTAGATTGAACCCCTTTTCCTGCCCTGGCTTCGTCGTCTTGTCCGTCGTCCTGGTCGGTCGACTTCGCTTCATTCACTGGTTTCGCTGGGCGAAAGGCGCCGCCGACCAGAACAAAGTCTCTTCTGATCTTGCCCTCGCCACGGAAACCAAGACCAAAGAATTTGCTCGCCAACCCATCACAACTCGTATCCCTTCTCAGTCATCCCCACTTAGACGGAACTGTCACTAATCGAGTCGAAAGGTTTCCTTTAGATACTAGCATCGCCATTTCCGTCGCTTCGCTTCGCTGTCGCCTCGAAAGCCGCAATCTTCGCAGCGAGCATCGATCGCCAAAGCGCCTACCGTCCTTTTACAGGACCGATTTGCCTCTTGACGAGGTAATCGGGGGCAAATACATCATTCTACACATCCGAACACACGCAAGCCCCAAGTGTGTTGGCCTGCGATGGAATTGTCAGGTCTTCTCGACTGCACTGTAGCGGATCGGGACCCGGACTCCATCCACCCGCCTCGTCAGCATCTCTGCCACACCGACACCATATCCAACAACTATTCAACATCGCAACCTACATCCACAAATCATCCGTCCCGCCCAGCTGCCATTCGGGTTGATATGGCTGCCATTCCGGCAGAAAATACTGCAAGGGGCGCTTCTGCGCCAACCTCCAACGACGGGAGCGTGTCGCCTCATCTCAGTGCCACTCCAAAATGCGTCGCATTTGAGCTCCTATTCCCCGAATCTCCTCAGTACAGGGCGCGCCTCCCCATGCGTGTCAGGATATACCCCCATGACACTACCGAGTCCATTGTGACGACCGTGAAGAACTTCTACGGCCTTTACTCCAGCCCGACCACGTCCAAGGGCGTCAGCTTTGAGGACGAGCAGGGTAACACTCTTATCGCTCGCTATGAAAACTTCAGCGACAACATGGTCGTTTACGTCAGGGTTAATGAGGAGCCTCTTCAACCTCATCCCTCGCAATCGCCCGTTGGTGCTGCCGCCGCCCCTCACCACCACGGAGAAGCGTATCCGCTCCCGGCACCGGTTGCCTATGGCCCGAATATCTCTCGCCCCAATTCGAGGACATCGCGAAGGCGAAGTCCTTCACCCAATAGCACCCCTGGCCGTCGCAGCGCCTCGGCCGGCACAAATCCTGCTCCGAGCAAGAGCGGCCGGTCTCGGTCTTCCAAGACTCTCGCTGCGGGCAGCCAGAACAACGGCGATGGCTACGATAGCGTCAACGGCTACAGCAGCGGCGACGGCGGCCCCGGCTCCTCGTCTGGCAGGGCCAAGGAGCATCTTAGCAACACGGAGATCAGCGTTGCAAATATCGTTGAAGGTGGCCGCCGCAAAAGGGCAAAGTTTGAAAGTTCGGTAAGTTGTCGTTTGGCAACCGCGTTCTTGGGGTGCCTTGGGGACCATGAATTGCCTCGCTAACATGTCTACTTCGCGCTCTAGGAACTTCCGCTTTTTGCCCCTCCTCAAATGCCAGCAGCGACTTCAAACCCGTCTGTGTCACCGGCGCGAAGAATGGATGGCCACAGGTCGTCAATTTCATACCTGCCCACCGGGCCAAACCCTTTTACGCACCCGCGCCCGCTTCAATCCCCACAGAGCTACAGCAACGGCTTTGGACAGAGCATGTTTGCGACGCCTGTTTCAGAGGGTGGCCGCCATCGGGGCAGCATCGGATACAGTGCTAATGGCTTTGGCTTCCATAATAGCGTGAGCGGTATCCTCCCCACGCCCGATCCCACAGTTGGAAGTTCCGTGTCGGAAGAGGATAAGGACGTTGCCATTCAACTGATGCGCCTTGGCGAAATGTCCAACATTTCCCACGGCCGCACCTCGGCATCGACGCTAGACGACACCTTCAGCGGCCGCGCCGATGTTGCCTCGTCCACTGGCGCCACTAGCGACGGCGAGAGCGAGAGCGAGGACGAGCATCCGCCGGCTCGACGGCAGAAGCTGAATTCGGGTATCGGCCGGCCTGCCTCCGAAACAACAGAGAGCCAATTCGGTCCCAACCGTGAGACGGGCGATGCTAGCAGCAACGACGCAGATTGTGAGGCTAGTCTCGGCCATCATCAGCAGCACCATTCTATGGCAGCTCCACCACGAGCAAAGACGGGGCTTCCCAGCTCGTCAAAGCCAAAGCCGCCGTCGGTCAAAGCCAGCAAGCCCAAGACGCCCAAGACTGGCATGCCCCGTCCACTCGGCAAAACAAAGAAGATCACGGCACCCACGACCGGCCCAATGTCTCCCGCCTCGCTTCCCCCTTCGAGAAAACAATCCATCTCGTCAATTCCCAATGGGCTCCAGCCTTCCATCGAAGAGGAACAGCCTGACTTGTCTACGAAGCCTCGATGCCAGCGGTGCCGTAAGAGCAAGAAAGGTTGCGATCGTCAGCGTCCCTGTGGCCGATGCCGAGATGCCGGTCTCGGAATGGACCAATGTGTATCTGAGGACGAGGGAAACGGTCGCAAAGGCAGGTACGGCCGCCATATGGGTGTGCCTCTAAAGAACGACGACATGCCCGCCCCTGCGCACCCAGGTTTGCTACCGCCCGCTCTCATTGCGGCTGCTCCCTTGGCTGCTGCCATGTCATCTGACAAGAATAAGAAGCGGAAGCGGTAGACTGGCGCCGCGACAATGGTTCAAGGTATATCAGAAGTCTGGCCCCAGTTGGTTCTGTCGCGCTCTTCCGATTCATTGGCGAGATACTACAAGGTCAGGGAATGCATAGTGCACAGCGCAGCGCCCATCAAGACATGGCAACATTGCGAACTATTCGCGGCACTGCACCCTCACCGCTGCACGAAACGCCTCTTGCCATTGATGTGCTTATTCAGTATCACGCCTTTAGCTCTCGTTTCTTTCGTCAGGATCAACCCGTCAGGATTGTGCTATTCTTTTTACCTTTTCTAGGCGAAGGGCATGCGGAGAGGATGTAATTATGCCGGCCTTGATTTGGCCACTACATTCCCTTACAAGAGGCGTCCAGGGTCGCTTTCGGAGTTGATTTGGTTGTCTCGGTTTTGTTCGCTTTGGTCGCAATGTTTTTGTCGCTCTTCAGCAATGCGGCGTTGTCGCGTTGCAGGCTACAGATGGAGATGCAGCGGAATGTGGAATGGTGCGTGGCAGGTCGGCGTGGGAGTTGAAAAATAATTGGCACGACCATCCGTCATCCTTGGACAACAAAGCCTTCCGCCGTGGAAGGGCGAAGGGGGAACGAGCCAAGATGGTGCCAATGGGCGGCTGGCGGCAGGGGTGGTATTTTTCCTTTCTTCCATTGGGACGATGGCGCGGACAGCAGACTTGATGAGGACAAAACTCTGGCTCAGAATGTCTTTGGGGGGGGGGGACTGGAAGTCTCTGGAGGAGATGAGATTGCCATTGTCTTATGAGTTGCAGGGGAGGGAAGGAGACTCTTGTTTGCTAGTTACTTTTCCTTTCTTTGTGTGTTTAGCGACGTGTTATTATTTTTTCTCCTTGTCTCTACGGTTTCCTATACTTTTGAACTTTTTGTGAGGTGGACCGCCGAAGAAGTTTGCCGCCAAAGAACGGAAAAAAGCTTGTAGGTTGTTTGATTTCCGTGGGAGAGGCGAGGCTGTCCGGGGCTCTGGCGCGAACTTGTTTTCTTCTTGACCTATCCAGAGAAAACGATATTTATAGTAGATGCCTTTTAAAAGCGAGATATGCTACGAAATAAAGACATTCAACGATACCAAATGTCTCACGAGGATGAGATCTCCGAGGCATGCCTCTAGTGGAATTCATGTGACCAGAATAACCTGACCCAATCGTGGCCAGATTCACGACGGAAAATACCTCTCCTATGCAACGCTTTTAGGCCATTTGATGGTGTGTTATTAATCTCTGGTGAGTCTTCAAATGATTTATTCCTCAACTGCAGAGCTTTACCGTCTTTGTTTCTTCTCCCGCATGAGAGTATTCCAGGTGCCATGATCGTCTGAACCTGATTGCGCGCCGCAACAATTTGGTGGCGCTCAATTAAAATCCAAAACGAGGGCGGCCTTAGCCGCGACCCCGCCCAGGCGGGCGCGTCTAGGTACCCCGCGTGGCTCCACCGCCGGCGTTTGGCGCCGTCGCATTCCGGAACGGCAGCCAATCCCAGCCTTGGACCCGTTTCCTCTTTCTTCCGGCGCGGCGCAGCGGAGCACGGACGCAAACCCACGTGACTTTGCGCGTTTGAACCGGAGCCCGCCTAACAAGCGAAACGGAAAGCCGCAAGCTCCAAAGTCAAGTCCATCTACCTTCGCACTAGTTCTACGCAGGAAATAATAGTTTCGAAGTTTCGCTCCCACCAGCAAGGGGAGTTGTCCATTTATATAACACTATCCACCGACGGATTCACTCTCGATCTTCCCAGACTCACACCCCCCTCTCCCGCCGATTGGCGGGATATTGATGGGGTAGGTGGCTGATGTGGGGCTCAGCCCGAAGCTCCCCTGGGCACGGACCAGGTTTGCGAAGCATTTTAGGTTACGTCATCCCTCAAATATTTCGATGGTGGGCTAAATTGATCTTGCGCAGGCGTTCTTATTTTCCCCACATTTTTTTTGGTGTGGTCAACCGATACGGTCCGTTTTTCGGAACGGTTCATATCGGCTGAAACGGTTCAAGCTCGATCGCACCGCGATATGCCAATTTCGAATGCTTTCCAACTCGATTTGTGCGCTCAGCGGAACAGAATCGGTGGTTCATGAAGCGGTGAATGCCATTTGAAGCGAGAAGAATGGAAAGAGGAATAGAAGGAGGATTTTTTCTCTCTTGGGTAGGTCTTTCATTGGACGGTGTGGAACTTCGGCTTTCACTTTGACGCGGGGCAGTGGCCGTGATGAATGGGGCTACTAGCGCTTCGGACTTCTTATCAAGGGATGGTGCTGAATTTGTCGATGGGCTTGACCGCCACAATCTATCTCTGTCCTGTTCTGGAGATTTAGTCATGTCCTTGTCCAAGATATACACAACCTGAATAAAGCTAACGTTCTCTTCGTGCACGGTCGGGGATATGCAAGCTGCCAAACGGCGCTTGAAAGGGTATTTGCGGTTGGTCGACTCGTGGCTGAGAAGGCCAACATCACAAGGCTTTTTGCCACACCCAAGGCCAGTGGAATATCTCTATCCCTCGATGGCTCTTTGTCATGGCTATGATAAGGCAACTTGAACAAGAATTCAGAGTTCGATGCCCCAAAATGCTTCAATCGAACTCTCGAGTTACTATGACACTGCGCAGCAATTTTCCTGCTGAAACAACTCAAATTAGGTAGGCAATGAAGAAGGTTTGGGACGGGTCTCCCTTGCGAGGCTTAAGTTGAGACTCTAGCTTATTTGTTCATGCAAGAGCCGAGGCCGAGATGGTGTGGAGGTGCGAAGGGCTGCCGACTAGATTGGGCGGTCTTGATGCAGCCACACTGCAGGCATGAGAAGTCGGACACCACCGACTTCCAAGCTTCCTATGTCGGAACACATATTGTACGCAAGGCGATCAAGCACGACGCGCTACGAAGGATGAAGGGCGTGGATGACCAATCAACTCTGTAGTCGTTATGATTGAGCCCCTTTGCAACCATCCCCAGACCGGGCTCGGCTGCCGTTGATGCTACCAGCTTCCTTTCTCCTCGAGCGCAAGGGATTCCTCCAGCCAGTATCTCAAGTTGCTGTTATCACCAAGCACACATCATCGAGTTGACGATCGAACACATGCGACCATGATTCCAGGATCCACGCCAATCAAGGATGAGGAAGGTGGCGAACGTGAACACGGCCCCCGAAAAGAAAGCCATGACAAGGCAGAATTGGGCCATCTGGAACACGCGGCGACAGCGGTCAATTACACACCCGAAACGGACGAGCCTCCCAACGGCGGTGCCAGAGCCTGGCTACAGGTGTTTGCGAGCCATCTCATGAACGCGCTGGCGTGGGGATATGCAGCGGCGTACGGGGTGTACCAGCTGCACTATACCGAGACCATGGGCTTGCCGCGAGCCAAGATATCATGGATCGGATCCATACAAATATTCCTCACTTCGGCCATCTGCACCGTCTCGGGTCGCCTCACCGACGCCGGCTACGCCCGGGAGTCGGCAATTGTGGGCTCGGCAATGGCCGTGTTCGGCACCTTCATGACCAGCCTAGCCAAGACGTACTGGCAGATCCTCTTGGCCCAAGGTGTCTGCACGGGGCTCGGCCTCGGGCTCCTTTTCATCCCTGCCATCACCGTCGCAAGCACCTACTTCACCACCAAGAGATCTTTCGCCATGTCCATTGCCGCCATGGGCACGGGGACAGGCAGTGTGGTGTTCCCGGCCACGGTCCAGTATTTAATCCCTAGAGTCGGATTTCCCTGGGCGGTCAGGTGCTCGGCTTTCGTCGTCCTAACCTTCGCCGTTGCTGGGGTAGCCTTGTTGAAGCCTCGGCTGCCGCCGAGAAAGTCGGGGCCGTGGGTTGAATGGGGAGCTTTCAAGGAAGTCCCCTATTTGCTCTTCGCGGCGGGAATGTTCCTCCTCTTCTGGGCTCTGTACTTCGGCTTCTTCTACGTAAGTGAAAGCATGCGCCCGTCGCCGAGGTCTTTCGCTCACGTAAAGGTCCAGATTAACGTATTTGCCCATACGGAGGTAGGCTTCTCCAGCACCGGATCGGTTGCGCTTCTCCTTATCACCAATGCCATGAGCATACCCGCACGGCCCGCCGTCGGCTACATTGCCGACAACGTCCTTGGCCCTCTCAACACCATGGCAACGGGAATATTCTTGCTAGGCACCATGTTCTTTGCCTGGACTGGGGTGACAACGAAGACGGGTCTCTACGTCTTCAGTGTTTTCTTTGGCATTGCCAATGGAGCCGCCCAAGGCGTCTTTCCCGGCGCACTCGCAAGCCTGACGAAGGATCAGCAGAAGGCAGGGACACGCTTCGGAATGGTTGCCGCCGTAATAGGTTGCGCGACGCTTGCAGGACCTCCGACAGCCGGAGCCATCATCGACGCATCAAACGGTAGCTTCTTTTGGGCACAGCTTTGGGGCGGAACCGTCATAATCTGTGCATCCTTGACAGTATTTGCCTCTAGGTTTTCGAAGACGGGGTGGAAGCTGAAGAAATTCGCCTGAGGGGCTGTAGTTTGTGTATGCCATAGCTCATGCCATCTGCGGCTATTGAGAGGCTAGAAGCCCTATCCCAAGGTGCTTAATCGCTTGAGAACTTCGGCCATTAGCTCTGCCACTTGTTCTCCGTCCTGCCAGACAAAGTCATGATCCCCTTTCAATCTGGGGAAATCAAAACCAACTTCATCCTCCCGGAGGCGGTCAGCCATCTTCTTCGATTCCCAAATCTCATCCACTAGAGTGTCTTGTGGCGAGCTGGCAATGACGGCACGGCGGCCAGGAACAGGCCAGCTCCTCTTATAGCTGCCCTTGAAACGCTCAGGCGCGGCATCATTCCACTTCGATTGATCTGGCCCCAAGGCCCCAGCGACAAAGTCGATGTAGGATTGCCCATGTCGGTGGGCGAAGGCGTAAAACTCGTATATGCCATTGAGACCGACAGCAACGACGGGCAAAGGGGCATCCGGCATCGCTTCTCCGGCGGCTTCGGCTCCCATAAGTAGTTGGAAGGTGAGGGTAGCACCAACAGAATGCCCCACCAAGATGTAGCTGTTATTGATGGCATAAACTCTTTGCATGTATGCAAGTGCGTTCCGGACATCACGGATGTGGTCAGGATGCCTCGTTGGGTGGAGGTCGCTGGAGTTTCCGGACAATCGGTAGTTGATGCTTGCGAAGCCTTTGACGGCACCTTTCGGGAAGATATCCGAGTTTACCATCTTGTCAATGGAGGGCACAAAGTCGTTGTAGGTGTTTCTCGGGTCTCGCCAGGCGCCTCCGTGGATGTAGCTATATGCAATGGAAGCCGATTACAGTTAGAAGGCACATACTGAAGCAGCAACCACCTTAGAAAAGTTGGCCCTCACATTATCCAGAAACCAGGGCCATGGGAAGGGTCAAACTCCCATGTCCCGAGCTTCTGCAATTCGTGGTCGCCATAAGGATGCAGAGTAAAGGTGAGAGACGCAGCCATGGCAGAAAGCTGAAGTCAGGACCGAAGCACCAAGAATCGAGGTTGTCGAGCGTCTGCCGGGTCTCGGGGACAGCGAAGAGCCAGTCAGGGCTTTGAGACGCAGATCTGGGTGAACGCCTAGCACTGGGACTGGTACTAGCAAAATGCCTGAGTCAGACCGACAGGGTAATGGCGTGGAAAGAACAAAATAGCTGGCATTGCATGTTGAAACACTTGTTTGACTGCCATACCGCTGGGGAACCCAGCCGGTATTTCTTTCCAGAGGTCAATTGGTGGTGCCTGTGAGAAGCCAAGGGTACGACTAGTAGCACCAAGTTAGCGGGACCAGTTGGCCAGCTCGAAAGTAGCGACCACCGAAATAGTACAAAGCCACTGTACCACTACCGCCCACCGACGCCATTCCCGACCGCGCTCCCGACATTACCATCCTGTCGCATATATTTGTAGGCAGGTGTGGTAGGTACTATAGACCCGCCAGCACCCCTGCAGCAAGAATGGGCTCCACCCATGGTTCTCTATTCAATCGGCGTTCGGCAGCCGTTCCGGTGCAGGTTTCCCTTGGTCAGAAAAGTGGACTCGACAATGCTTCCTGGGAAGCTTGTCAAAGGTCCGGAGGAAGGCCGAGGCCATCCCACTTGCAACGCGTACACACTACACAGCGCCCAGAGTCTTGAGGCCCTCGGACGCGACTGCAATGGGTCAAACTGGCCCGCCCTATGCTTCCGCGTTCCGCGGGGGGGCCGACCGAATCACATATTGATACTACCAGCCGGTGCATCTCGAAGGCTTCGATAGACGGCAAGCGATGCCTGTCCTCTTGGTGTGGTTGACGGATATTTTAGAAGATCGATCCCGCAATACGTGTGGGACCCCCGGTGAACGGCACATGAAAACCCCGGGAAGTGGTATGAAGTTACGAGCCAGAGATGCATCCCCGGTAATGGTGTAGCAAACGCCAGCGGCATCCTGGCAGAAAAAAAGACCCCCTTCTCCCCATCTCCTTTTATTCTCTTTGATTTTTATTATTTTTCGTGAGGGACGGCTTGTATGGCTTCCTTCGCCCCAACCATACCATCAGCCAGATCGACCGCAACTGGAGATGGTATGCCAACGGCAGAATGACGGACAAGCAGCAACCCGAACTAGCCTCTACGGCCAGTAGCATCCTCGACGAGAGTAATGGCCAGGCTCTAGTGGTGACGGCCATCATCTTGCTCGTCCTCAGCTGGATATCGGTTCTCTTGCGATGCTATGTTAGGGCTATTATGACCAAGAGTTTTCAGCTCGATGACTGGCTTATGTTAACATCTCAGGCCATTTTTACTCTGTCATGTTCATTTATTCTGGTGGGCGTCGCAAAAGGAGTAGGTAGGCATAACGATGCCCTTCCTATAGCAAAGGAGATTCCGGCCCTCATGGTGAGCTGCAATGACCATCCAGCAACCGCAACTCACCAGCCAGCTAACGAAGTGGCGACAGTGGCAAGCGTTGGGTGCTGCTACATACGTGTTGAACATGATGTTCATCAAGCTTAGCATTGGCATTTTCTTGCTTCGGCTGGCCGTGAAGAAGATATACCGCCGCATCATCTGGGGAAGCATATTCGTGGTGGGGGTCTGGAGTACAGTTCTCTTCTTCTGGGATCTGTTCCAGTGCAGTCCTGTGCAAGCGCAATGGGACTACACTATTTCGAATTCCAAGTGCGTCCCGATCGACCAGATTATTGCCGCCGCATACGCCTTGAGTGCCATGACTATCCTCACCGACTGGTTTTATGTAAGTGGCTGGGCCTTACCGTCGCCACGCCCGCGCCTGTCAGGAAGCTAACTCTGTCAGGCTCTGCTTCCCATTCCAATGCTTTGGAATGTCAAAATGACCAAACAAGCCAAGGTCACCGTCATATTGGTCCTCAGTCTCGGGGTATTGTGCGTTATTTCTAGATAGAACACGTGGAGCTAGCACAAGACTAACGACGTTGGTTGTACAGCGCAAGCATCGCGAACCTCATTCGGCTTAAGTTTCTCGCCTCACTGGAGGAAACCCACGACATCCTCTGTATACACTCCCTTCTCCGTGCCTAATTTTGGCCACGCTCTACCCCTTTCACGACTGACAGGTCACTAGTTGCCGCGACGGATGCCATGGTTTGGACCCTTGTTGAACCAGGCGTCGCCATCATCGCCTCCAGCCTCGCAACCATCCGTCCCCTCCTCCGAGCCCTGCGCATCAGGGGCTTCGAATCCACCGGCCGCAGTGGTGCATTGCCATCCGGAGCGACCCGGTCATACGCCATGGGCGTCTACCCGAAGAATGACGTCGAAGCACTGGCCATTCAACCGACGAAACCCCAATCCCGAAGCGTCTCCCCTGAGCCCCACGAGATGTCCATGCCGAATGATGAGCAGATCGAGGCGAGACAGGAAGAGAAATGACTAAATTTGAATTGATGTATATAGAATCTAGAATTTGTGGAGAAGGCACGAGGGGATGCCATGGGATAACGGCGTGCTTCCCTTCTCCTCTGCTTCCCGTTGTTGATGTCTGAAAGTCTAAAATGGTGAATTGAGATACGCCTTCTCCACCTCCTCGTATGCATCATACCCATACAAGAAGGGTTGGACTACGGGACACGTCCATCTTGAGGGAAAGGCATCGATCAGCTCCTTTCCCAGAACATCCAGCATCCTTTGGTCCCTGGCCCGCTGAGCCTCCCCGTCCTCCATGTGAAAGTCATCCCGCTGCTTGAAGCTCTCCTGCTGGATCCTGCGACCGCGCTCCTTCCGCAGAGACTGGTACATTTCTGCCACCCTGGGAAGTTGCATCTCCTTGGTTGACCTGGATGTCACCTTACCCAGCAGATAGCCTAGCACTGCGCCGTCCTCGAGCGACGAGTTGGCTCCCTGGGCGAGATACGGAAGCATGGGATGGCAAGCATCCCCCACCATGAAGAAGGTCCCTGGTGGCGTGGCCCACTCGTCCAGCGCATCGAGCCACATAAGCTTCCACTTGTGCACCGACGAGACCTGTCCCAATAGCTTCCTGAGGAGAGGATCCCACCGCTCGAACAGGGCCCGCATCTCCTCCAGATCCCCCTCGGCCTTGACCACGCTGGGCGGTAGGTCGTCCGGCGTGAGCAGCACTATGTTGAGGTCCTTCCCCGCCCGCATCGTGTACGAGACGACATGTGACCGCGGCCCCGCCCAGAAATTGACCGTGGACCCGCGGATGAAGGCCCGCAGTTCGTCGGCGTGCGGTCCGGTAATGTCGTTGATATCGAGCACGATTCGGAACGCCAGATCCCCCGTTAGCACGGCCGGCGACTCTCGCCCCAGGAACTGCGGGCGGATCGCACTCCATAGTCCATCGGCGCACACGACGACATCGCAGCGCAGGACGGACCCGTCTAGGAACCTTACGCTAGGGGATTCAAAGTCTACCGAAGCGACCCTGGCGCCGAGCCGTACCCTCATCCCCAACTCTCTGCAGCGATCAAGCATGGCCCTCTGGAGATCAACGCGGTGGAGGCCCCAGAACGGATTCCCGTACCGCTCCTGCACCTGCCGCTGGAGGTCATCCTCGTGGGCGAGGATCCGACTCCCGTCGTAGCGGCGGACCGTAAGGGAAACGGGAAACGTTGCTGTGGGAAGGAGAGAGTCGTAGATGGCCCATTTTTTGAAGAGTCCGGTTGCGTTGGGCGTCACTTGCAATCCCGCCTGTGCGTGCCGTCAGTTTCCATCCAAGAAAAGAACATGCGCCTACATCTTGTCATCCACACTATCCACAATTTATGGTATCTGGACCTCGGCCGAATTTCGAAATAGGAAACTCACTCCAACCTCTTGCAGGTCCTTTACCGCCTCGCAAACAGTCACCGCATGCGCCGCGTTGGCGAGTTTGGTAGCCAAGGCAGTAGCGAGGCCGGCAAGGCCAGCGCCGATGATGACGACGTGGATTCCGTCTGCTTGTCCGTTCTCCATTTTAGAAGCTCCCTCGTCGATATATCTGGACGCCATCGTCTATTTATTGGCCAAACCATGGGTCATGCCCAATTATAGGAACGGCCGGGCGCTGGGCGTGTGGAGAAGAGACTCGCGTAATAAGACGTTCCGGGTCGATAGCCGGCCCCGCATTCGCCTCTGAGCCCCCCCCCTCCTCGGCAGTCACTCTGCGGTAGGTAGCACCCGATCTTTGCTAGAAATGCCCACGCCAAGGAGAGAATGGGGGAGCCTCTGGAACTCTGTGCCATTCTCTGGCCTGGGTATCTATAAATATTAGTCTATGGAGAGTAGCCCTCCCCTCGAGTTGCACTGAAACGACAATGGCGACAGTTTGCAGAGAGGCGACCGAGTTGATACTCCACCCGATACGACCATTCGGTCCAGATTAAAGTCTATCCATATTCGCAACAGTTTCCTTGACCATCTTCTCTAGGTTTTCCTCGCCAACCGCCATCGTATCTTTCCAGTCCTCATCGGTACGCTCATCCAGCGTGCAAGCTCCAATTGTCCCCAGCAGCTGGCCCATACCAACTGCCCTGCCGGTAGGGCCACGACTAGGGTCCTTGGTCTCGTCGTCTTCAATAACCATGTATGAGAGCGTCCCGCCAATCTCGCCGCCCTTGAACAATTCCATCTCCATGCCACCCCAGTCGAGAATGGCTTTGCCAGACTTGTGAATCCTCAGTTTTCCAACGTGTCCGCCGTGCTGGAATTTTGGCTCGCCATTGTAATTGCTGTAGTATTCATCGATCTCGTTGTCCTTATCTATCGGCGGTACAGCATCAGTCGTCTGGCCTGTTTCCTCAGCACCCGTCCCGTCTAGCATCGCCATGGCCACATCCTCGTCTTCACTCTTAACGAGCGGTCCTGGCACGGCCGGACGAAGCAGGGGCAAGTTCTCGGGTGGTGGCATGGTGAACATGAAAGGCTTTGACTCTCCGTTGTCGAGGCCCTGAGCGAAGCAATGGAGGAGGAAGTCGCCATGCCTTCTCCGATCTTTCGCTGTTCTTTCCTGGGCAGTGAGCCCCTCAATTTCATCTCGAGTATGGGCCTCGTACGATTGCTCCCTTCGGCGCGCCATCGGAAGGGGTCCAGGAAGGGACTTCAGATACTCAACCGCTACTCTTTCCTCCTCTGTTAATGTATCCGAGTCCCATAGTGGCTTGTAGAAGAGACTCCCGTCTATTTTGAGAAGCTCCCCTTCATTGTTCGGAAGGGAGAAAGCTTCGCTCCTCGGAGAAGAGGTAGAATTTGGTTCTGCGCTTGAAACAGAAGAATGGTTCCGACTAGCAACTCCGCCCTGATTCGTTTTGCGCTCATTAGCTGGTGTAAGCCCTACACCTGAAATGTCAGCACGTTGCTGGCGGCAGAACCCTTGGTTCAGAATGCCATAGAGCTTCATACCTGTGCTGCCTGTCCCAATGGATCCCCCCCTCTGATGCGCACCTGATCGATCGTGCGGTATCCCAGGTCGATTGCCTCGCCCTCCTCGCCTTCCACGGTATGTGAGCCTTCCCCTCTGTCGCCGCTCTTCCGCCAGTCTCTCGGAGTCCTTCTTAGCCTCTTCCTCGGCAATGCGTGCCCTCTCTTCTTCGTTTCGGCGAACATTCTTCGGTTTGAATCGCAAAACTCGGCCGGTAGTGGAAGCTCTTGAACGAGACGAAAGGGGGGACATAGCTTGAGCAGGGGCTAGTCCGCTAGAGGCGACATTCGAGCTCGAGGGGAGTGTAGTAGTCGGTAGAGCATCGGGCGTAGCTTGAGAAACTGGAGGAGCACTTGAAGTAGCGCCAACCGGAGGTAGTCGTGTGGAAGTCCGCCCAGACCTTCCGCTTCGAGGACGGCTATGCCGTCCATCATCCCCTCGGTTCATTTTCCAAAACAGCGACCGAGATTTGGAGTGTGTTGACGTTGGCGAATTGAAAAAGAGAGGGCGTGAAGCTTTGAATGTTAGCTTGCTGGTGGGGCGGAGGCACCCCACCACAAGTGATCTAGCATCCGAAAGCATACATAGGGTTAGGGCGGGGATCTGATTTACACCGCAACGCAGGCATGACTTCCGAACTCACTATTCAATGTCTATACATCGCTTGCATCTGAAGAGTGAACCAAACTGATAATGTTGTTCCATTAATACCAAGCACAAGCGAAATGCGCTGCTGTGTAGTACTATTTGAATCTAATAACGTTGTTCTTGGGTCTGCATCTACCGCAGAGATACCCATGCCATTTGCCATGTTCAATGAAGACATATCAAAGCTTGATCTCCAAATACTTCGGAGACACTTCCTTCCCTGTCTAGCATGGATCTAATCCACATCCTGCCGCCTTCTACCGTGGCGGCGCCAAACTTAACAACGACGCATCCTCGAACGTTGGCCGCAGACCACAGAATCTTCCCCTTCTTCTCCGACTCCAATCGTTGTAGGCGCCACGACGCTGGCTCTGAAACGTTTCCATCCTCTTGAGCCTTTGCCTCGGCCGTCCGAAAGTCCCGGGCTCCGATTCGCGGCAGTGCTGCAAACTCGCTTAAGAAGAAATCCCCCAAGGGCTTCATTAAGCCACCCCGGAGAATCATGGTGCCAAACACGCCCAACTGGTGCATGGTGTCCTTGAGAGGTTTGCCAAGGGGAAGGGAATCCTCCCCGGAGAGGACGACTGTGTCCCTCACGAGAAGCTTGTCCTTTGGCGAGGGCCCATGATCTCCCGCCATCCTCCAGACTTCATTTCGACCTTTCCAAGATGTAAAGCTCCAGTTCTCCCCCCGAGCTGTTCGACCCTGAGTGACCCAGTCAAGCAGACAAGCGGACGCATCTTCATCTACCCTAAATACCTGGGTCTGCTCGTAGACGCTGTCCTCGAATGGCTGAACCGGATCTGGGAGCAGGCAAAAAGCAGCGTCTCCGCAAATATTGACTGTGAGGCTCTGCCGCGTAACAATGTCTGGAGTAAGAGAGTTGAAAATCTTGGTGTGGCCCTGGGTGACAATGCTCAGTCTTGCCCCGGATAAAACATCGACGTCGAGCTTCACCTCGTCACCGCCCACCAGGCCCCCGCCATACGAGAGAAGGAAGACTAGCGCACTCTCGCGTGCGGAGCTTGTGGGCGATACTAGCTTTAAAGGGTACTGGTACGTGATGCTCTCGAGCGTCGTGGTGCCATTTGGATGCCGTCTTGCCACGACGCGACCGTCACCAGGCCGAGACGAAGACTCAGGAAATGGGGACTTCATTGACGAGAGGCCACTGGCTGTGGGGCCGAGAGCCACGAATCAAAATCTCATTCTCGATTTCCGTTCTGCATCCTATTTCGGGGTTGGTGAGATGGCCCTCGTCAAACCTGCGCCTCGCATGACTTGAAGTTGGTTGATGAAAACTAGCAGCTCAAGGCGTATTACAGTGCACCTAATATTTACGCACAGTATACATCATACCCTGGCCCACTTTTCGCATGCCACAGACGTGACCGGGCGGCATGGGCTGGCTGCTGGCGGGAGAATGGGAAGAACCCCCCCCAAACCTCCTTCCCTATTTTGTCGAACCGCTCCAACGCGACAACAAATTATTCCGCATCACCACATATCCCACAAAGTCAATTCGGTTGTCACTCGTCCAAGGTGACGCATGGTCATTGACATCGCGCGACCATCGTCGCCCTGTAAAAATTCCGCAACGAGCCTTTCCACGCCGAGAAAACATGGATAACAACGCGAGCCAGTCGCCGGAAGCCGATGCGTCGCGTCGCCGATCCGGACGCGTCACTCGAGCTCCCCGAAAGTTTTCGCCCGAATCGCAGCTGGAGCAGAATGCTGCTCCCAAGAGGAAGAGAGGTGAGGCAGGCGACGAGGAGGATATCGACCAGGACGCGCTTCTCGAGTCGGACGAGGATATGTCGGAGGATGCGCCAGAGGATGATGATGACGAGCACCTGCCGTCTCGGAAGAAGAAGAGCGCAAAGTCGAGTCGCTCGAGGAAGCCAGCCAACAAAAGAGTGAAAACAAACGGGGCATCTGTTTCTGGACACGCTGCAAGTCTTCCAAGCAGGCCGAAGAAGTCGGTTCGGATCGAGCGCCTGCCACATGACGGAAGTGGACTCTATGGTATGTTGACCCTCAAACGCAGACCTTGTGTGCGCTTGGCATTCGCAACCACCTGACAATACATTGGCACAGCCGATATATTCGGATCGGGAGACAAGGTAGAGACGGTTGCAGAACAATGGCTCACAAAATACCGCGAAAACGGTGGGGCTGCCCTTGCCGAACTGGTCAACTGCATTCTCCAATGCTCCGGATGCGAACTCTCAGTTACTGAAGATGATATTTTCGACCAAGAAAACATAGCAGGTCGACTGGCGGATCTCCAGAATGTTTGGCAAGACGTGAGTGCTTCTTTAACCTTGGCATGCAAACGGAGACAGGCACTGACTTTTGGGGCAAGCAACAAATCACCGACTATCCCCTCATCTCAAGGCTCAAGGGAACCAAATCCTTCCGCGACCTCCTCACAGGCTTCTTCGTCGGCCTTATTCATCTTCTTCACAATACAGATGTTCTCTACACGGACAGGTCGCTGATGGTGAATATGACCGAATGGGTAGCGTCAATGTCGTCAGCCACGCTGCGGCCTTTCAGACATACGGCTACCACAGTGGCGCTCGCTATACAGGCCGGGCTTGTCGAGGTGGCTAGAATCCTGGACCACAGAATCACGAGCGTGGAGCAGCAGGTGGAGGCAGGCAAACGTGGGAAGAACAAGACCAAGGTGAACGAGATGCAACGGGCTCTGGCAGAAGCAAACCACCACCGAGATGTTTGTGGCGGCGACATCAAGGACTTTTTTGACACCGTCTTCGTCCACCGCTACAGGGACGTGGATTCGAGGATCCGAACCGAATGTGTCGAGGCTCTGGGCTACTGGATTTGGGAGCTTCCTACCATCTTCATGACGCCCGAGTACCTTCGCTATCTTGGTTGGATGCTGACAGACACGGCCCACAGCGTGCGCCACGAGGTTTTGAAGCAGCTCGGTCGCATGTTCAAGCGAGACGCCTCGCAGCTAGGCCATTTCATCGACAGGTTTAGACCACGCTTGGTGGAAATCGCGACTAAGGACCTAGACGTGTCGGTTCGGGTATCAGCCATTTCCGTCATTGAGACGCTGAGGGAGAACGGGATGCTTGAACCCGATGAGATCGACTCGGTTGGAAAGCTGATCTTCGACAGCGACCTCCGCGTGCGGAAAGCAGCCGTGGGTTTCTTCAATGCATGTGTGCAGGATCTTGTCGAAACAAAGATAGAGGAGATCGGCAGCAGTGAGGTTGTCGAGGAGGCTTTCGGAACGGTGGAAGAGGACGACTACGACTCGCCGCAGGAATCATGGATTCACATCAAATGTCTCGCCGAGAATCTCGCTGCGTATGACCGTCAAATTGCGGAGGAGGTTGGCCAGCCCATAGCACCGCAAGGACTAGACGCTGGCGTCGATATGCTGCAGGTGATGACGCCCGAGACGAGGATCTCCTTGGCTGCTCAGGTCCTCTACGAGAGGGTGCCGGAGGTCAAGAATTGGGAGGCTCTTGCCGGCTTCCTTCTCTACGACCATACGACGAGTTCCAAGACGCGGTCAAAGAAGGGCAGGTCGACCAACGAGGCCATTGTCAAAGCAGCTGTCGCACCAACCGAAGACGAGGAGAAGATTCTGCTCGAAATCCTTGCCGCAGCAGCGAAGCTCAACCTGCAGCCATCACACCAAGATCATCAATTCAAAAAGAAGACCACCCGCGCCGAGGGAGGCGATAGCCCCGAAGAAACGGCGGTTCAGCTAGCCTCTGCGATCCCGAGGCTCCTGAACAAGTTTGGGGCTGCCCCGGACACGGCTAAGCTTGTGCTACGGCTCGAGCACTGCCTTGATCTCGACGTCTTCCAAACCCTCCGACAGGATTCCAGCAAATACGAAAAGCTGCTGGACGAGATCAGCACGCAGTTCAACAGACATGACGACACTGGCGTTCTTGCCGAAGCAACCGCGGCACTCCTCCACGCACGCCAGTACGACGAGCTCGAGGAGCTTACCGACACGCAGCTTCAGGCGTTGTGGGAGAACGTGGTGGAACTGCTTCGCAATTTCGACCTGTACATCGAACTTACCCACCGCGGAAATCTAGACGCCGAGAAGCTCGCCGAACTCGGGGTGGTCCTCGTCAAGATCGGCAAGCTTGCAAGCATCTCCGACTGCGTCGACGTCTTGGAGACGGAGGGCCGTACGGCAGACTCGTCTGGCTCCGTCATTTCCATCCTGGTCGAGACGGTCCACCGAGGGAAGCTGGAGCAGGTCGATGAGGATGAGATCGGTGAACTCGAGAACCAAGTCACCGCCAGCGCCATCGACTGCTGCCAGTTCTACTTTATGTGGAAGGTTCGCAGTATTGCCAACATGATTACACGAGGTGCCGAGGTGCCCGTGCACGTCATCGACGGGCTTTCGTACCTAAGGCAGAAGTTCTGGAGGCATCTTATTGAGACCTTCTCCACTCGCGCTCTCGTGGACGATCTCTGTCGCATGGCGACTGGCAGCTTTTGCGATTTCCACGTCCTGCTGGGTGGGCTCCGCCCTCTGATCGAAGGCGCCACGCCAGAGGTTCGCAAGAAGTGTAACCTCGACCGCCTGGCCCGCGTCGTCGACGAGATTGAGCCACGCCTCGTCAAGGAGCTCATCTACGTTTTCGAGGGCGTGGAGAAGCAGTATGCCAAGCTGGCCAAGAAGACGCTCAACGAGCCGGCCGAGGACGAGGATCCCATTGATGACGACGATGAGGAGGATGACGAAGAGGACGAGAATCTTTCGCAGGAGGAGAAGTTGGCAGCCCAGCTGAGGGCTGAGAAGAACCTTTGCGAGCTGACCGCCAAACTGGTCCTCACCATACAGTCAAAGATGGTGGACCGCAGCGGCCCGGCCGCGGGACGCCTCAGGAGGAGGTTGCTGCGGAACGCATCGCGCTTGGGGAATAATTACAAGGAGGTGGTGGCGTACCTTGACGACGCGAAGATCGCCGAACTGGTAGCCGGTAAGAAGAAGGCCGGGCAGAGGAAGCCAGCGCCCAAGCCGGCGGCGGCCAACAAGTCCAGCAAGAGTGCTGAGGTCGTCATTGACGATGACGAGGAGGAGGGCGAGGAGGACGACCTTGAGCACGAGGAACATGATGAGGAGGACCACGAGGAAAGCGAGAAGGAGGATGAGCCTGCCCCTGATGACGTGGATGACGACATCCTGGGCGACTAGAGCAGGCACGCTTGGGCTCGTCGTGCAGGGACGGAGGTACGGACGTGTAACTTGACTTCCTGAGACCGTAGCAGGTTTCTAAGGTGTTGGTGGGTCTGGAGGGGGAGGGGAGGGTCAATGGGCGTTTTGTAGGTTCATGAAAATAGTTATTCGGCCCTCCGGAGGTTTCTTTAGTATTTTGTTCGGTTGTGCGGGTTTCTGCTCCAGATTCGGATGAGATGGCGCGACATCAGGGATCGGTTTTTTATCTAATGTTTATGTTGGTTTCTTGCGGATAGCCGCCTTGGCAGCGAGGCCGAGAGAAGCCGTTCTCGTGTTGTCACTTGACCTTTCGTAACTCACGCCAGCTGTAGATGTTTAAGTAGATGATTCAGGATGGACTCTGCCGCGATGAGAGGGATCGACGACGACTCTATATACATGCTTCGTGCTGAACGGTAGTACCGTTCCCCTATGCAAACCCTGAGATAACTTCCGAAACGAACCAATACTCTATCCCTGATAATGCCCGTTCACGGTGTCCCCCGACCAAGATGCATCCAGATCCATGCAACGACATTCAATTCTGCTAACCCTTTTTTTGTCGCCCCTCAAGCATCTAGTCCGTCTAACTCTACTAGCCGAATGACGGCTTTTATCACTCCGCTGTCTGAGACGTCGTCGGTCGGGTTCTCAATCTTCCTCGCAATCAGGTCGTCCAGCATACCCCGAAGCCTCGACACGAGAACCCCGATTCTCGCCCAGCCCCTGAGCCGAAGCCACCCATCCACCAGGAGGCCTCGTCCGAGAGTATCCAGCTCTATGGGGCCGGCAAAGAGGAGCAGAGTGTAGGCGTTGAATGCTGTAAACGCGCACAAAGTTAGTAGTGATAACTGATTGGGATAAACAGAGAGTGGGAGCTTACGCGTAAGGTCCCGGATGAAAATCTTGCTCGTTGAGATCAAACTAAAGTACGACATAAAGGCTGCCCCGCCGCTAAAGCCTTGGCTGTCGAAAATGGTGCTGCTGGGATGGACAAAGACACGCCCATTTTCCTGGTTGAAATACTTGATTAGTCGCGCCTCAGGATCGAGCTCCACCGTCCCGGACACGGATGCAGCGAACTTCCTGTCCGGGTACTGGATCCTTGCAACCTGGGGGCTAAAGGCGGCGGCAGCAAGCGCCCTGAGAAGAGGCAGTTGCGGCCTCGACGGTGAACCGCCGCTTCTGCCTGTCTGCCGCCGGCCGGCGACTGCCGAAGGAGACACGATGCCGGCCTCCACTAGGGCAGCGTAGTACTGGGTCCGCGTGTTGGCAATATCAGAGAGCGTCTGATGCGACAAGAAGTTCTCCTCGCAAAACGAGCGAATCTGCCGGAAAGGCTGACGGTCGCTCATCATGTCGTCCCACTGACAGAAGGCATTGAGGTCGGTCAAAAGGTCGCCCTCGCCTTGCGAGAACGTCATGCGCGCCATCTTGGCTTGCTCGCGTCGGTCTGAAGGGGAGAAGAAGGGGCTCTTGGTACTCAGAATGGCGGCTATGGTGATGCAGCCATCGAGACAGCCAAAGATGCTGCCGTAGACCATGAGCTTTCCACAGCGGAGATCGGCTGGTATCATGCTGAGCTGCTGTCCCAGCGCCGTCATTTCGTCTCCGTCCAAGGCACCCATTCTCTGGAGAAGCCTGATGGCACCATCTACCGCTCTTGCCTCGGGTGGGGTCGGTGAACGCCCCAAGAAAGCGGCAACGTCATTGATACCCATGGCTCTCACCGAAAGGCAGAGTTGCTCCAGCGGCACGCGTCGAATTTCAGGGTCCGGACGCTCAGCCATCTGGCTCTCGAGATTTCTGGTGAAAAGCTTGTAGCATCGTCCGGCCTGGACTCGTCCAGCACGTCCTCGCCGTTGCTTGCAAGCTGCTCGGGAAGCCCATGTTTCCAGCAGCTTCCTCATCTTATTCTCGGGATCGTACGTGGTCTCCTTGACCTTGCCACTGTCTATGACAGCAACGATGTCCTCGATGGTGATGGACGTTTCGGCCACGTTCGTTGCGACGACAATCTTTCGCTTTCCCGTCGGCGGTCGAGCGAAAACTCGCTTCTGCTCCTTGGTTTCTAGTGAGGCGTGGAGCGGCAAGACATAGAGCGAGGCAAAGGAGCGCAGCAGGTTGCATGTATGGTTAATCTCGGCCACGCCAGGCATAAAGACCAGGATACCCCCTGGGTTCTTTTCTGCCGTGAGGTCCGAATCGATGGTTTTTGCAGCCTCAACAACGAGATCGTAGTTGATGCGATGGCCGAGTTTTTGGATCGTCTTACCAACCGACTCGTCTACAAGGCTTCGCGCATCTAACCTTCCTCCCGGATTGAAGCCCGTCATATGGACAATATCGTCAAGGAAAAAATCCTCTACCGGATATGTCCTCCCCTCAATTTCAACTAGGCCCACAGTCAGGCCAACCGATGCGAAATAGTGTCGGAACGAGGAGGCATCCAGCGTTGCACTCATCAGCACAAGCTTCAGCACGTCTTTCCTCTCCGTTATTATTTCCCTGGTGAGGGTCAACAGAAAGTCTGTATCGAGACTCCTCTCGTGGACTTCGTCGATAACAATATGGCTCACATCTGCCAACGACGCGACCACATCTTCAATCTTCCCACCCGATACCTGAAGCCGCCTCAGAAGAACACCCGTGGTGACAAACGTGATGCGCGTGTCGGGCGAGCGGCGGGATTCTCCACGGATGGCATAGCCAATCTCTTCTCCAACCCTGGAGCATCGCTCTTCGGCCACGCGATCAGCAAGGCCGAGAGCTGAGATTCGGCGTGGTTGAGTGACGATAATGTTCGCGGACTTTCCAAGGCCTCTGCTGTAGAGGTCGTCCAAGATGAACTGCATGGATTGCGTAGACTTGCCCGAACCTGTTTCTCCGCTGATGATGGTCACGTGGTTTTCTTCGACCGTCCTGACAATGCTTTCCTGTACATTCCAGGCCGGCAGCGTCCGGCGCTTCTTGACCATGTCCTTCCAAGCATTGCTCTCTTGCCTCTTGAGCCAGTCATCCCTGCTTCTCTTATCGAAAGTCCACTCAATGGCCTTGGGTATCTTTGGCCGCCGCACCTGCCTTCCCGTCTTGGCGGCCACTTGCGTTTCCGATGCTGCACAAGCGACAGATGAGACGTCTAAGAGCCTTCCGGGCTTCTCAATGATGCCGTTGATGTTTTGCTGGATCCAGTCGATGATAAGATACATCTTCATCGGCTCCTCCTTGAGTGACTCATCGATATGATCAATACTTCTCTTGATGATGGCAAGCTTGATATAACAAGGAAGGCGCTCGGCAATTACTCCGAGTAGCAGCTGTGACGGGTAACTGGGGCACCTCCGAATTTGAATGCTCGCATCAACCCCTTTCTTGTTCCCATCGACAACGTCGTCGAGTCGAATTTGTACCGAGTCGGGCGATATCCGGGCGAACTTGTCGATGAAAGTGGACTCAAGACTGCTTGTTTCGTCTTCCCATTGTTCTTTGGGGGAGTCGTAGAGCACAAACTCATCTTCGGCATGCGTTTCTAATGCGTCTTGTGGCGCTTCTGTACTCCGCCCCATCAGAATGGTTTGCAATTTCTCTGCAGCTTCCAGCTCGTCGCCGTTAGCTCCTTGAAAGACCTGCCGACACAGCTCAAGAGAGTATCCAGATTGTGCCAGGCGTTTAATCGCCGCCTCCTTCTTAAGGTCTGTGGCGCCGACGGTGACGCCGGCAGTGTACCTCTCTGGCAGGGCCCATGCCGGGAGGTCATCTTCGGGAACGTGTATGAGAAGCCATTCCAGCGTCTCTTCCTTGTCTTTGCAGTATTCGGTGGCTTCTTCAACATGGCTCCGGCGAAACCCAATCCTCGACAGCTCATCCACAATCTTCCTTCTTTCACCGGGCGGGATTTGAATGCCATGAGGGTTCCATGTGGCCCCCTGGCGGAGAAGATTCTCAACCTGAATCCTGGTCCTCTTCCCCATCTCAATCTTGGGTGCGTTCGTCCAACCCCTCATGAGATTTGCCGTTCTCCCGGACACTTCTAACCCGTTCCCAGTATTCCTCAAAACCAGACCTGAAGCACTGGCCATTTCTTTAGCCTTGGCCTCGGCAGCCTTGGCCTCGGATCTCTTCTTCTCCGCTGCTGCCCGCTCGGCCTCGCGCTCCTTGTGTGTCCTGAACGGGTCGTCGCTGTACATCCACCCCTTCCCGTCCTTGACATCGGCCGTCTTCAGGCCCACAAATTCCTTCCACAGAGCTCGGTGATCCGGGGGCAGCACTGCCGACCGGTTCTGCGTGCTGCACACTCGAAAGAGTGCATAGGTAGCTCCGTAGTGCCGAGCCTCGAGCGGCGTCGGCTTGCAGAGGAGTTCCTTGTGGGAGTCCGGAATCCTGAACGGGGCCAGTTTCGTGAACTCCTGTGTCTTGGGGTCCCGGAAGCTAATGGATACCGAGCAGAGGAACCCATCTGGTGTCTTGTGCATCTGGTAGTCAGGCGTGTCCCACTTCTGCTTCTGGCACAGCTCGTTGAAGAGGTTGACCGGTAGCTTCCCCGTCCAGGAGGAGCCTCCTATGATTTGCTTGACCGTCGGCTTCGGTGCTACTAGGGGTGATGCTGATCCCTCGCCGGCCTGAGCAGCAGGTTGCTTGCCCTTGCTACTTCCGCTTTTACTAGATGGACCAGTTTGTTGCGAAGACGACGAAGCTTGGTTGCCCACCGTCGTTGAGGCTGACGGTCCGCCGCCCTTCCCTTTTTTCCCCATGGCGATCGATGAAGAAGTGACAGCCTGCAGGTCCTGGAGGACAAGGGATGGGATTAGGTGATAAGAACCCCAGATGTGATTATGGGTAGAGTTCGGGATGTTGTCGATTCTGGCATCTCTGTATTTAATTGGTGTAAAGTTCTTGAAATTTTATGTTCACCCTAGGTTCCACTGTCTAGTGGGGAAAAAAGGTGGGAATTATTCTCCATGGCGGGGTAATAGAGTTGACGTCCCTTGAAAAATCTCTTGTCTTGCCGCTGTCAAGCCACTGCATCCACCAACGTTTCTGACTTAGGCCTGAGGTTGCTGGTGCCGGCATGGATTTGTGTCGACTTCATGACATAATTAAGTAGGCAGCTGAACTACTAGTTTACGATGCAGAATCAACGGAAGGCCTAAGGGTAATCTGTGATCCGATTTTTTTTTTCATGTCCAACGAGCCAGAGTCGGCAACCCGACTCAACTGAACCATGTCATCCAAAGGCACCGAGGAGCCTGCCCACGAATCAGGCCAGAAGACTCTCAAGAACGCCTGTAAGTGAGGACCGACCTTCATCCCGAATCCTTACAAGCCTCATCCACTAAACAGTTGGACGCTCCCAACCTTCTAGTCGAGGCGCTTATGGCCCCGAAGCCCAAGCCAGAAGCAAAGGACAAGGACCCCAAGCCATGGTCAGCTCCTTTCTTCAAGAACAAGGACGGTCTAGGCGCCTATCTTGCACACCCCGAGACCGCACATCATGTCATCTACCACAACGACGACTTTGTCGCCATAAATGACCTCTTCCCGAAATCGAGCGTACACACGCTCCTGCTGCCGCGCTCGCCGGCCCACAACCTACTGCACCCGTTCGAAGCCTTCAAAGATGAGCACTTCCTCAACCAGGTGAAGGCCGAGGTAGAGAAACTCAAGGAACTCGTGGCCAAGGAGGTCCAGCGTAAATTCGCGTCCGGGTCCGCAGCGGAAGCCCGTCGCGAGGCCGTGCTCAACGGCGAGGTGGAGCCCGGTGATGATGGGGCAAACGGCCAGCTACCCCCCGGACGGGATTGGGCGGACGAGGTCATCACGGGCATCCATGCGCATCCGAGCATGAACCACTTACATATTCATGTCCTCAGCAGAGAGATGCATTCGCCGCGGCTCAAGCACCGAAAACACTACAACTCATTCAATACTCCATTCTTGATTGACGTGGCCGAATTTCCATTGGCGGCCGATGACCCAAGACTTCAGCCTGGGCAAGGTTACTTGAAGCGGGACTTGATATGTTGGAGGTGCGGTAAGAACTTCAAGAATCAATTCAAGGCGTTGAAGGACCACCTCGATGGGGAGTTCCAGGAGTGGAAGAAGGAATAACAGTCCAATTAAAGTACTGCGCCAAAGACACCTACGCATTTTGCAATAAGATGCATCCCCGCCAGTTGCAGGTTCAAGCGGAGAAATGACAGAACCGCCCCCTTTACTTGGCTCCCCCAGTAATAATATCAAGAACTCAATCGCCGTTTCCACCTATACCCAAAACCGATTGACCCGTCATGTGCTACTATACTTTCCATCTATCCGCTCATCAACGCTTATTATTTTCTCGCCGATCCCAGGCCAAATATTGACCACCGACTTGGCGTTTCCGTAGGTGGTGTCTTCGCGGCAGGAGCTTCATCCTTAACGTCGGTTGTATCAGCGACCGCTTCTGCAGTTTTTGGTGTCTGAGCAAAATGTTCGTGGAGGCCATGCGAGCAAAGGATCTTCCGAGAAAGGAGCGCGGGGGCGCGCGAGTGGAAAAGGATGGCGCACGGAAACCGTCGCCGCACACTCTCTCGCTCTCGTCTTCGCGCGGCTTATGGTGGGGTGCTCCGTGGCAGACCGAAGGCGGAGGAGAGGAAGAAAGGAAGGCATCAGACAAGAGCGGGCTTTTTACTAACCAGACTCCTCGTCCACATCAGCGTCACCGTTGGCATCACTCTTACGTGATGACTTCCGCCGGTCGTCCGACTTCTTAGCGCCCTTCTTAGCGACGGTACTAGGCTCGTCGGCCCCCTCCTTCCTGGCGGCCCTGGCGGCGGCGAGAGCCTTCTTCGCAGCCTCGGGCATCTTCTTCTTTGTGACGCCGCTACCCTTGGGGCGACCCCGGGGCCGACCCGTGGGCACGTACGGTGGGCGCGGGCCATTGCCGCTAGGTGGTCGCCCGCGAGGCCGACCCGTGGGCACGTAAGCCTTGCGCACGGTGCTCTCGCCCTTCTTGGGGCGGCCGCGTCCCTTAGTAGCAGCAGCGGAAGCCTCGTCGCCCGTAGATGCAGTTGGGGCCATCGCGACGGTAGTCGAGCGGTAATGCAAATATGGGAGGGTGGAAAAAAATCCGATAAAAAAATTGGAAGTGCTTATAACCACGGGGCAGTCGTCAATTGATGGCGCGACGGAGCTGGGGATGATTTGACGGAGGATAATGGCCGAGGGGGCTGGGGTTTGACTGAGCAAGGTAACGGGAACTGGTGCCAGGAAGAGCTGCAGCTTTATGCGGAAGAAACAACGCGTTGCAGGTCGCGTCTCAGGGCATTTGACAACCACTATGGGGTCAGTTTGAGCTCTCCACAATGGCAGTACTAGTATGCTAGCTCCAAAGCCTACCAGTATTATCCATCACGTGATCTATGCTTAGCCTTTGGCAGCTGTGGACTGCTGCCGATCCTGGTGGTGTAATTCCGAGTCGCCGAAAGGTCACCCTGACAACCACCAAACCCCCCTGCGATGAGAATAAACAAAATATCGCCCGGGGCGCTAACAAGCTAGGATTGGCCGATATTTGCAGCGCAGCAGCCACAAAAGAACTGGAGGCGCTCCAAGTCATCGCGAGCGAATGTGGGACATTCTTCAGCATCGATTCCGACTCATAGTTCATGACATCAAAGAAAAGCTAGTCCAGCAGTCTCTCGATCCGCGCCTCATGCCACCATCAGCTGGCGTTTCCGAAATCCGGACGATACGGTCCTCCGCATCGACACCATCCCTCCGATCTCGAGATGGGACGGTACCGATGCACGCAAGGGCAGACGCGGGAGGCAATGTGAGGGTGGTGGTTCGCGTCCGCGCCTTTCTCCCCAGAGGTCAGCTCAGGGCCGTTGGGCCTCGCCGATGAGATGTTTGAGGAAATGCTGATGGAAGTGTGGTTCTAGAGATGGAGCGCGGCGCAGAATGTTTAATCGACATGGACCCAATAACTCAACGGACGACACTCCTCATCCCCAACGAACATGACCCGGCCAACTCCCGCGCAAAGGCTCGCAAGGTGATTGAGGAGAAGGCATTCACGTTCGACAGCTCCTTCTGGAGCCACGACAAGAATGACAAGCACTATGCCACCCAAGAGGATGTATACAATAGCTTGGGCGAAGAGTTTCTCGACCACAACTTTGAGGGCTACCACACCTGCATCTTCGCGTACGGCCAGACTGGCTCCGGCAAGAGTTATACCATGATGGGAACGCAAGAACAGCCGGGCTTGATACCCAGGACTTGCGAGGACCTCTTCCAGCGCATCGAGCAGGCGCAGGCCGAGTCGCAAAGCATCTCCTATAATGTAAGAGTGTCATACTTTGAGGTCTACAACGAGCATGTTCGGGACTTGCTCGTGCCCGTGGTGCCGAACCAGGCCCCCTATTACCTGAAGATCCGGGAGTCGCCGACCGAAGGACCGTATGTCAAGGACTTGACAGAGATGTCGGTGAGAAACATCCAGGAGATTCTCAGATACATGAAGATGGGAGATGCTTCGCGGACAACGGCGAGCACCAAGATGAACGACACGAGCAGTCGAAGCCACGCCGTCTTCACCATCATGCTTAAGCAAATTCACCACGACATGGAAAGCGACGAAACGACAGAGCGGTCCTCCCGGATACGGCTGGTTGATCTGGCTGGCTCGGAGCGCGCCAAGTCCACCGAAGCAACTGGGGCTCGGCTCCGGGAAGGCTCCAACATCAACAAATCCCTCACCACTCTGGGCCGCGTTATTGCCGCCCTCGCCGATCCGAAGAACCAGCGGCCCGGCAAGCGGTCCAAGGAAGTGGTCCCGTATCGAGACTCTATTCTCACGTGGCTCCTCAAGGACTCCCTTGGCGGAAACTCCAAAACCGCCATGATTGCCTGCATCGCCCCATCCGACTACGAGGAAACGCTGTCGACGTTGAGGTACGCGGATCAAGCGAAGAGGATTCGGACCAGGGCCGTGGTCAACCAGGATCACATCTCTACAGCCGAGAGGGACGCCCAGATTGCCGCCATGGCCGAAGAGATTCGTATCCTACAGCTCTCGGTGGCAGACTCGCGGCGGCGAGAAAAGGATGCAAAGGACCAAGAGGAAAGGCTGGACGAGTATCAGACTCACGTGGCCACCATGCAGCGCATGATGGAGGAGCGAAGTTTGGTGGCAGAGAGCAAGATTCGCAGCCTGCAGATGGAGAACGAGGCCCTCAGGCTGCACCTCAAGCTTGCTCTCGAGAGCATCAAGAATCCCATCCCGGCCGTTCCCGTCAAGGCTCCTCCCTTGGATGACGAGAAGGATGGGAATGGCAAACCCGACGAGGGAGACAAGGAAAACGAACAGGGCGGCTACGATGACGGCGATAGCGATGACGGCTATTCTTCCTCGGGTACTCTTCACGATAGCGACGATGGCATGGGCGATGATATGGAGGCTCTCCTCAACGAGCTCTCCTTGTTTCGGAGGAAGATTGGTGATGACAAGTCAAGGTTCTTCAACGATGCAAGAGTGTCTCAAGGCATGAAGACGAACTCGTGAAGGAACATGATGATGATGGGAAAAACAGAGCAGAGCGCACCTCTTATGTATATATTTGCTCACGGTGCAGGTTGGAAATCGCGTTGCAGGAAGAACACCCTTTGCTCGGCATAGAGAATGATGAATTACTGAAGGATTCGAGCACCTGTAGGTATTTCAAGAAGAGGTCCCGTATCCCGGACGGCATATTACCGCATTACACACAAAGATACTGCGTGCTATCGTTGTAGGGAAGGCATCTCGGCCGCGTGCTAGTCGCAGCCGGCGAACACATCCAGCCGCGGCTTCGTTGGCAAGATATTCTTGCATCCGTCCCATTTCCAAGGAGGAAGGTTGTTCTCACTTGCATCCCCGCTCACGAGAGTCAGAGACCCGCGAGGACCTGTCTGAACATTTGCTGAGAATTAGCCGAACAAACTACGAGAATCGACATCAACAAAGTCGACGAAAGCTTAGCAATTTGCCTCTCCTGTCGAACACTTCATACCCGCTCCTACTGGTTCCTTCTACCAAAGAAGACTCCTTCTGGGATTGCAAGACGAATTAATTGCCAAATCCCGTCGCTGCTCGACGCTATCTTCACGACATCGCATGCGCAAAGTATCAAAGGCCAAGGATCAGTCTTTAAGCCATGAAGCACATCGTCCTAATCGGGGCTTGCTATATAGACACAATACTAACGTTGGGTCCCTCGGTTGCTATTGGGGGCCTTGGTTGCTTTCTTTCATGTCTCTGGTGCTAATCTTGTCCTCAGGGTGCCTTATTATCCCCAGGAAGACTCCAAACTACGGGCTACCCAGATCATCAGGCGCCGCGGCGGCAATTGCCCCAACAGCCTCGAGGTCATCTACCAGCTCCTAACTCGCAACCACGACATCAAGGCCGGAGACAAAACACAGGCTCATCTTGTTTCCGCCCTCCCTGACGCCCAGTCGAGTGTGACAGCCGAGATCAAAAGCTCGTTCGGCCAAGGCGGCGACCATAGCATCGACTTCTCGACATGCATCCACCGGGAGGGCGTCGTCAGCGCCGCAAGCAGCTACATTATCCGTAGCGAGGCGACGAGCAGCAGGACTATTGTCAACTTCAACGACCTGGCCGAGATGACAAGCGACGAATTTGCGCAGCAGGCGGGCAAGATTAGTCCCGACGAAGATTCACTGTGGCACTTTGAGGTAAGGACGGACACGTCAGGCTAAGAATTGGGCATTCCAACTCAGTCCGAGGCTTGCAGATGAGAGCTCTAACCCGCTGGCGACGGCGCCAAACAGGGTCGAATACCGGACACCACGCTGGATTGCATCCGTCACCTGCGGACCACACACCCGAGGGCGACTGTCAGCGTCGAGGTTGAGAAGCCGGGCAGGGAAGGCCTTGAGGACCTGGCCGCCGCAGCCGACGTTATCTTCTATTCCCGTAGCTGGGCCGAGGCATGTCCCACGCTCCGAAACGATGCCGCATCGGCATTGCCATTGCCCCTCTTGTGTTGGAGCCGAAGAATTAACCAGATACACCAGAGTCGAGGATACCGAGATGCCGTCGACTTTCTCGAGCATGAAGCACCTAAGTCCGCGTAGGCCATACATGGTCCGGTGCAAACTAAATATCCGTGGGCTGACAGCTTTCCGCGCAGCACGTTAGCGTTGTGCACCTGGGGTGCTCTTGGGGCGGCTGCATATCATGCTTCCGAAAGGGAGCACTTTGAGTGCAAACCGGAGGAAACCGTCAAGGGAACCATCAACGTAGTCGAGTAGGTTTGGCTCCTCCCTCCGTGCAGAGCAGCAAAATGCACGCACATAACAGGCTGCTGGACTAACAGATTGGAGCACCGTGGGGGCGGGTGACACCTTCATAGCAGGAGTGCTTTACACTCTGGTCGACGCCAGTACCAGCATCAAGCAAATGTCCACGCTGGAGAGGCTGTCCTTCGGGGTGGGTTTGGCTACTCGCAAGGTGATGCGGGAAGGGTTTGATGACCTGGCTCAAGACATGATGGATAGTTTGCAGGCGTAGAAGATGCTTTTGAATTGGCTGGCGTGGATCGGAGGAAGAAGGCGTTGGACGTTGGCGAGCGTTCCTCTTTGGGTCCTTTCTCGCGAATGGAATGTGGCCTCGTAACACGAACGAGGAATCACCCATTGGACCGGCATGGCATTCCGGTGAGCCAGAGCAGGCCGCGACATCCTCCACATGCACAAGGTCTCATGGGCAGGCAGACTTTGTATGAGTGTCGCCAGTGAACAATGCAACGGGGCTCTCGGCTACGATCTGTGGCGGACGCAAGTAGCATGCAACTCCCCACAATTCCAAAGTTGGGATATCTGATGTAGGTGGTGTGGGGGGGCGGGCATCGGGATTAAAAGGCGGTGAAATGTTTGAGTGTGGTAAATTATCTTCTTCAGTCTCTGACGTCGCCGTCCACAAGGCAACTATTTGGTGGTGCGTTGGTATTAGTGGCTGCCCGAGACTAAAATGGCAAAGAGAATTTGTTGCCGAAACGAGCTTGTCGGACTTGTGTGTGTGGCAGGGCCACGCCTTTCACCTAAGCTCGTCCGTTTCTGAATGCGTCTTGCCGCCTGCGTAGTGTTGAGGCGGTCAGGTTTGTCTCCGATTGACTTATAAAACGGGCAACTTTCTCGATTTAGTCAAGTACGCTTCCTACCACGGGGTCCTCAGCAACTGCCAAACATCTCCAAGTCATTACTTTAGCCTGGGCGCCTCCCCTCGGCAAGACATTTGGTCAAGTCTGGGTTAGAGGCTTAGAATACAAAAAAAAATAAAAAGGAGTGGCTGCGAGGGGAAATCAAATATGTGTGAGCAGGTGGTGCGCGGTTGCGCGTGTTGTGTTCGGCAAAGCATGTTCTTTGCATTAGCAGATGGTGACGCGACGATCGGTGGTGACCTTGGGGAAGCGGAGTGCGCGGCGCGATGTGTAGCAATCTGCATCCGAAAGCGGCCGAGGAGGAGAAGAATAGAAATCTGCTCAAGTGGTTTTGGCCATGTCGCTTCAGCGAGGCAACATGCCAGGGTATTGCCGAATGGAGAGACGGGATCTCGCGGCGGAAAGACCGCGACGCAGGCTCTCCGACTTGGTGCAGAAATGGGTTGTTGCCTCGAATTCCACTTATTCAAGGAAGCCACGCCGGGTCTGGAACGGATTGTACCGCTCAGGTGGAACCTGTGTGTTCCGTGGTGCGGTGTCGACCCAGGCGCAAAGTACCCCAAGCAGACCTCGAAGTACCCGCTTCCGACACAAGCAGGAAAAAAACGGCAATAATAGCTCGGCGAGCTGCAAGTGAGAAGGACTGGGCCGACCGAAAGGGCGAGTGGTAGCCGGAAGTCTGAAATATTGGCTTACTCTGCTGCCAGGGCGGCGGACATGGACGACACATACCGAACGCCATCTATTCTCCGGCCCTTCTCAGCGCGCCACCGCCTCTGACGATGCGCTGGCTAAGCTTGGCCTGGCCCGAGCCCGTTCGAATGGTAAAAAAAGCGGAGGTCAAGGGCACTTTCTGCCTTGCAGCTGCGCATTCGACAAGAGACCTTTGCGCCCGCCCGGTGGCTTTGTGGGCTGATGTTCCATGTCCTCGTGTACGTCGTAGCGTCTGTCCTAAGGAGCAAAACTGGGACGCGGCCGATATTGTCTAAAAATTCGAAGATCGCACAAATGGGTGGAAAACTTGGAGCCGTCTCGGCATCAAGCCGCTGCTGCTGACTTGGCTTCTCTAAGCAGAGACGTGACAGAAATTGCCCCACCGTGTCGACATGGCAGGAGATAGCAGTGCCGGGACGCCAATGGCATGGTGATTGCGTGCAGAGTCCTGGCAGGATTGGGAGGGACCACTTGCTAAACCTGTCTTACCAAACTCCGATGATTAGCAGCACTCTAAAGCATGTCTGATGCAAGTGTGGAGGCCTGCAAACGGAGACATGCAGAGGGGAGAGGCATCGTCTTCGTTGCCTAGGACTTTCAAGCCACTTGCCACTTTGCACCAGCACAAAGTGCCATGCGGCATGTGAAGCATTTGCGCCAGTTGCTGCAGCACCTCTCGCCAAGTTGCGCCCATAGTGGTGGGTACCTCCTTGAACGGGCGTCGACGTAATGGAAGGAGGCGAATCAAGCGGAGAGCATTGCGGCATTGTGGAAAAGGGGCCGGCCAGGTGATGCGGCTTTTCCAATATTCTCAAGCCAGCCGTCGATATCAGCCTGGCCCGCCCAACGCCGCAAAGAACAAGAACCCCAAAGTAAGCTGCCAGCAAAGGTCTGGAACGGGATGTGTTGGGCTTCGTATTCCGTTCATCCCAGTTTGTTCAGGCACTTCAGTATTGGCAGGATCCCGAGTCAACCGAGTTTCGGCCCAGCATTCTGCCATAGCCCGAGTAGAGTCGTGAGTACCTCCCCATGAGTAGGTACTTTGCAACAGCAAATGCTCCGAGGTGTCGGCAGGAGTTTGACAGAGGGCTGCATCCTTCACACCGTTGTATAATCACATATCGCAGGGAGTGGCACGGGCAAATAAGTCCTCGTCATTCACGAACAACCATGGATAGCACAGCAGAACCCCAACCAAGCTGCCGCCTCCCTGATTCCAGGGCTCCCAGTCGCTCCCAGAAACGACGTTAACTCGTTGCGGTTCGCGTGTGACAGCACATATTGCCCGCGAATATGGTGCTCGGCTCCTTCCCAGCGTGACAATATCGCTCTGACGGGGCTGGCACGCCGGCATGCTGGCTCCAAAAAGTGTGAGTCGCAATCTGTCTGAATGGTACAAAGTACCTTCCTGCTTCGCAGACCTCAGCCTTGGCAGTTGTGCGGACAAGAGACCCAAACCGCCTGACTGGCGAATGAGACGGAGCACCGAGAGGCGACTTAGCAGATCGGCAGGCCGGGCCACTCCGTTTGTGCCATGGACGAAGTACAAGGAGCCGGCGCGGTTTGCAGGCAATAATTGGCCCACTTGGGTCGCGCAGCCGTGTTCCATCGACGGGCCAGCATATCAAACGCTCGAGTCGATCTGTGTCAAGTTCCGTCATTTCCAATAACGGTACAGCTACGATACGCCGACTTGCCATGTTCATCAATGACCGACGTGAGATCAGGGCGGGTTCGGAGTGCTGTGTGGAAAGTCACATTTCGACCAGAGCTGCGCATGCCCTTGCAAATATGCAATTTGTGAGTTGCGAGTTGCGGGCTGTCGGCTGCAACTTGCTGAAGGGGTTTTAGCCCCCCAGTCCCCAGTGTGTGCAACTTTTGCCGCCTCCAGGATCCAATACAGCTTGTCGAATATGGAAAGTGTATAGCACCCGAAGGGAAGCCGTCGCGGCGCTTTTGGTGTCCACGCTCGGCACCTCTTACGCAAAGACTTGAACCTTCGTAGAGAATATAGAGAGAAAACAAACATGCTTTTGTGGATATATAATGATGGCGTATTGAACAAGGAGAATCGAGATATCTCGACCTCTGACCTTGGCGCTTGAGTACTTGGCTGAGAAGGCCCCACTTTGTTCCTCCCAAATGAGAGGGCGGTACCTCCAGGCTGTGGCTCGATCCTGCTCCAAATTGTCGCCTGCGAGAACAATCTGATTTGAACGTTTTGCATCACCTTGTTTTGCCACGAGGGGTGGTAGAGGAACGGCACGTTGGGAATCAACGATCCCGCGCATGGCACTTCCTCCGTGATCAATCCACGCCAAGTAGAGTGGAGTCTGGACCGTTACCCGCCACCTCCTCTGCAAGTCCAGCAGCTTTCCTACCCTCCTGCAAGTGCGTGATGGGTTGATGACTGGACCGGCTTTCACCACACATAAGGCTGTCCCTCGAACTGCCCTTGCCGCCTCCGAATTTGTTCCCCCGTGTCCTATGACCGGCACAGACTCGGAGTAGGGCGAGACCCCGTGTCCTGTCCCGAAAAAAAGATGCCAAGCCCGCTCCTCCCATGAAGACTCAGTCAACGAATCTCCGTTTCGTGATAGTGACGGTAACTTTTCAGGACCTGAACTCGGTCCTCACACGAAGGTAGCATCTACACCTCACACCTCGCTGTCGGACGCGGACTGGAACATTCAGACAGGGGACTCCGAAGTGCCTGGTCTCACCACCATCTGAAAAGGGAGGTATTCAGAAGGTACATCGACGACGTCATCAGGTGAGCCAATCGATGATATGCGGCCATATTATTCAAAGTGGAAACAGGTCCAGGGCCTTACTCGTTCATGTCTGTGAAACTTGGATAGACAGCAAGGAAGCAGGAGTGTGTCTGTGTTGCAAGCTAGGTACGAATACATACTGCTGGCTATGAATGAGTGTGCAAAAATATTATGCCACCTCGATGCTGGATGCTTAAAAATACAACAACAGAGAGATCAACTGTCAGCATTGTTAGGGCCAAGCCGGCATTTATGTCGACAGAATATGAGTGCTGGTGAAAGGCAGGGGGCGTGTTGCTAGGAGAGGGGTTCGTGCTTTCGGACGCCCCAAAAGGCAAACCCCCTCATCCATCCTTGGCTACTGTGGTTGAAACGGCAGGACTATGGACCGCGAATGCCTCACGGTGGACGGTCGCCATGATGAATGCTCGAGGTATAGGAATGCGCCGTATTACAGTAGTTTTAAGTACAGAAGTCCGCTCCACGGATGCCAGTAGGTATTTGGATATCGAATTGAAGGCGTACGAGCTTACGCGGTGCGGCAAACGAATTAGATGTACCCAACGAGAGTTCCTATCGCTGCAGGTAAGAAATTGCCGTGGTGAGGCTGCGTGGATAAAGTTCAGCTTCGAGCCTAAGAAAAAGATGGTTGTGGTACGTCGTGCCTGTGCAGGTCAAGAAAGCGCGTTTTGTGCCGCCGATAGAAGGTATCACTTATTACCTTCCAAAAGGAAGATTCCAAGATCAGGCGAGGTAAGCAGGATGTAGCTTGCCTCTCTCAACAGCCATGTTTGTTGATCACGGCTTTGGTTTGCCCAAGTGTAGTACGAAGATACGTACACTTCCAACCGGCGGCTTGGAACCACCCCCACCATTTCTGAATCTGCACCTCCCTCCCCCCCGTTGACTGCCAATTGGCGATGGGCATCCCACCCGGCGAGAGGGAACCAGTGACGCCAATTCTGCATCCGAGCTCCTTTTTTACCGCAGACCCCACTCACTGGTTCGAGTGAATGGGCTTGAGGCTTGGACGGAGGCGCTGCCCAAGATCAGCATCAAAAAGACTGATCATCGACTAGAGGTATCCTTCTAAAATTCATGTCTCTGTCTTACAAGCACGCAGGGTTGATATAACTGCACGCAAGTTCGAGTGAGCATGCCACCAAGCGCTTCTCAATAGAAGCCATTTCGTGCCGTGGACCTTGTCCAGTTTCTGCGTAGAGGGCACCGTCCTTGACTCGACGGAGACTATTTTTCTTCTCGCCGACAACGTCAGATGACTGAGAAACATTCCTGTGCAGTCCCGTCCTCGTCAAGGCTTACAAGCCCTGAAATTGTGGAGTTTATGTGACGAGCATCGCTTGGAGGATTGAATTTACGGGGGTGGGGGGGGGTCTCGGTAGCAACTTGGATGCTCGAGATCTTGTTGAGTTTCGTTAGCGCAAAGACCCTGAAGGTAACTCGGTAGAATGAGTGTTGTTCATCTTTGGAAAGCTGGACAATGTGCGGGGGAGCTTGATTGGACAGTGGGATGAATCGCTGAAGGCGGTTTGACATTCGCCTCTTTGATCGTCAGTGTGCCAAACCTGTCCACCATCGAGCGTGCCACCGTCGCCGACAGGGGAAGCAGGAGGGGTGAGTTGTGCGCTGACAGGGCAGAATCTCGATTGGTGTGGGCTTATCCGATCCCGCCCCGCCTTGCGTTCCGGGCTTCTGAGATACGCTCTTTACTGCCCTTGACTAGTGTCCCAAGTTCCAACCAGTATTTGTACCAGATGGTTTGCTCGCAGGCACCAAAGGCCCCCATCCCAGTCCCGGCTTGCCTCGCCAGCGGACCCGGGTGACTCGCGAGGTATGTGCCGAGGACAGATTTATTTGTAGAGCAGAGGTTGGTTGGATGTTGACGGGCACCGACCGTCGTTTAGCCAGCTGGTGACGAACCCCCGAGCCAAGCGTTGCGACGAAGCGTGATCACTGAGGGTTCAACCAGAGGGGATTGCAATGGGGGCAGGATTAACTTTGAATGGATTCTTGTTGCTGGCCGGTGACAATGCTCTTTTTTCGCATTTCATAACAGCACCTAGACGTCGCCAGGAACGTCATTCAGATAGAAGCTAATCTCTGGGGATTGGCGACGCATCGCGTGAGTGTTTGTTAGTCAGTCTTTCAATGTGGAAAGTTAAGGCCAAGCAAGAGCTTTGTTATGCTAGGAAGGAAAGTCGGGACTTTGGGAGGACGCGGCAGAAGGACCGTTGTTGAGCCGCTGCTGAGACCTTTTCCCTGCTCGCTCGGTGCCACTGTATCCGCATCTCGAGCCGAATTAATTGTCGCTGTCCAAGGCAGGTACCCCTAATTATTCGTAACCGGTCAAACTCAATGTATCGGACGGCGGACCTGGCGAGGTAGTGCGCCACTGCCATAGGATTGGGTTGCATATGAAGCAGGTTGGTGGACTCTCTGACTCCGGTTTGACACAGGAGCAGCACGCCATGAAAAGCAAGTTCGGCGCCGGCATGCAGAATCAAAGCTGTTGCTAGTACAGCGGTACGAAGGTAGTGGTTGTGCTGGTTAATCCATGGGTCCCCCGACACATGCATTGTGTGCACAGCGTGCCAGTCAACCAGTGTGGCCAAATTGGATGTCGCATGTCGACTGGCGGAAATGGTTGGGCGGCGTGTCCCGGCAGAGGTGACACCATGGTCAGCAAAGTTGCAGGCTGCTAGATTGCAGGGCCTGCGGCCGGCAGGAGGATTGCATTTTCCTTGCAGCCCTCCTCAAGGGACTGAGGCAGATGAGTCCGATCCGGGTGCCCGATCAATCATCTCACAGCAATGGAAGAATCGGTCATTAGGCTATGACCGGCGACCACTCTGCCACAGCGCTAGTCAGCAAGTCCAATCACCAACAGTGTGGCCGGCTGCTTTGGCGCAGAAAGAATGGAAAGCCTACCCTCCTGCCTCCCACCTCCCAAAGGGAAGCCGGGAACAAGCCCGGAAGTACCTCAGGCAGTGCATCCTTCATGCAGGCGACCATCAATGACCGGCCCTTCTATCTTTAAGTACTAGGAGTATGCCGCAACGCCCAATCTACAGGCTTCTCGGTGGGTAAGAACAGCCTTCGGGCACTGAAATGAGGCCGGCTCTAGCGGGTCGGGTCAGGGGCTGGACTGGCTCAGGCCTAACGCCTTTTCATGTGGTTGATCCAACTTGGCAAGTCGCAAGCAGTGGTTCATCCTTGCACTCTCGGTGCCTCAAGAGCAGAAGCTACCCTACCATGTCGCAAGTGCTTTGCGCGTCCAGTTACAAACGACTGGCGGCCGATCAGCCTCGGCGGTCCTACCAAAAAAGTCTCCATGCTGCTTTTGGTGGTTGGATGCGGCGGGCAAGCAGGGAGAGGTGGCGACGAAAACACCGAACGTCCCATCCCTGAGACTACTCTCTGGCAGCACTACTGACATGTCCGGCCACAGTGGTAACACAGTATGGTTTGCCCTTCGTCTAAGATGGTAAATCCTTTTTTTTGTGGGGGGTTTTATTTGATTTGGAGGTAGATTTTTTAGCTGATTGCATGGCTTGTTGAGACTTGTGGTTCTACTGTGTAAAATTTTGAGTACGAAGGATTAATATACTGTATTTTAATTTGGCGCCGAGGTAGCGTCTCAACTTCCCAGCTCTCCGAAGCAGGGAGCGCAGTACACAAAACGGACGGAACCGATTTAGACCTGAGTACTATGCTGAATTAAGCACCTAAAGTGATCTGCACCTTCGGAGCTTGGCCCATTTTCCTTTTGTCACACCGACACTCTCTCAGCAGTGGTCGCTACTACCGACTTGCCTGGACTAGTGGGCTGTGTGTTTCTGCGCATCCCCTGGGCCATTTACATGGGCGTTGGGTCTAGTGGAGTCCCTTGTTTTGAAACGGGCAAAGAACCGCCCAAAATCCCACACTTGTGAGAAATCCCGTCCCTCAGCCCGGCGACAAGGATGAAAGAAAGCCACGACACATCCCTCGGCTGTCCACCTATTTCCTTGCCGTGTTTTCGTACAGTACTTCGCACATCCATCTAGAAAAGGTCTGCCTTGACACAACCGAAGCGTGGACTGACTGACGGACATAGCTCTCGCCGTGCAGCTTCCGACTCGACCCCCTCAGCATGACAATATCCCATGCCACGCATTTCACAGCGTCTGGAGTAAATTTATTCGCAGTGCAGCCTGCGAACGGCCCCAACACCTGAGTCGCAACCGCATTCGACACCAGACCCGGTCAAGGAGCGAATCTCGCAAGCCAATTGTGACAAATGATTTTGGTCTTCGCATTGCTACCATGGCAGGTGGTATGTGTTGGCGCTTCCTCTTTGTTCGGTGAGGGGAAATGTCACAGTTATTCGGATGTCTCCCCTTGTGTTGCAACCACGGAGCACCCAGACGCCCCACACGCCTTCGTGCGATGAAGGAAAAAGAAATCAGAAGAGGAAGCAAATTAGTAGATTCGGATTAGCCCTTTAGTTTAGTTGTGGTCAAAAATGCTCGCATCCACCATCCATGCTTTTCTTAGCACCACGAGATTTTACACTGGCTTATTGGTCGTGAACCGAGCAGAACCGAGAAGGTGTGGACACGACAAGCGTGGTCACTGCAGATTCCGCCTGGGACTAGAGTTTGCATCGTTGTCGCGATGGGCAATCCGACCTTGAAGGTACCTCTGTACCGTACGCACACCAGAATATACCAAGAAGGTAGTCATTTTTGGTCCGGACACTGACGGGTGGATTGCGAAATCGAGCTTGCAGCGTGTGTGTGGAAAGGGAAGTTCCAAGATACACGCACTCCCGAAGGAGATGAGAAGCTGCCACGCCCCCCCTCGCCATTGCCGGATCTGTGTCAAAGCAGCAAAAAACGGCAGGTCGAAATTCTTCATTGCGACAGAATGAAGGACCCACAGAGGAGAGCCTTATTTGTTACATCACGCCTGGGCGTCCTCAGACGACCAAAGCAAGCCACGAGAAATTCATCATCAAGCAAAGCATCAAGAAAGCTGATGCAGCCGATGGGATCATCAAGGGTGTGCATGGGTTCCAAATGGGAGCAGGGCGACGGCAAGGCGTCGCGGACTGGTGGCGCGTGTCAGTGTAACGAGATTTTGCCACGGCGCGATTCCATGACAGGCGGGTCTTGTCATCACCAGTTTCCATCTTCAAAGTGGTACCGATGGTATCCATTTACTTTATACCAAGCGAGTTACCTACATTAGAGTAAGGTCCAAGAGGTGGCTTCTACTGCTCCTGTTCGCTCCGCCGCTCACACCTTCTGCGAGCCTGCAAATCGCAAGTTGTCCGAGTAAGACTCGTACCACAGGCCTAATTCGCATTTAGATGGCCAGCAAATGGTAGCAACCGTCTACCTCTTACGAAGGGCCAAAACACTCTATCTTCAATAATCCCGCCCCTCGACCAGCTGGCCGCAAACCCACCCCTCCTCGAACGAACAGTTGGATGGGGAAGAACACAAGACTCGAAACTTCCAGATTGCGGCTCGGCGTCAGTGACGAACCTTGGTCGAAAATGGGGCGTACGCGCATCAATCTTTCACCTTAGATTATCTGGCAACTATGAAAATATATCCCCTTCATCACGATCGCTTCTTGACTCTTGGACCTTCAGCATTGCCTGCCTCCGGACTCGCAGAATTGCTTGACTGACTCCTTTCGGCGCTTGGGGCTGGAGCATTATCGGACTGTCTTCCGCTGTCTTCGCACAAACGTGGGAAAGCAGGGCCTGCTTGAGCTGCCCAAGCAGAAAATCGAGATTTCTCCGAGCTTGTGACGATTTCACACTCAGTCTCCAGATGTGCATGAGGCATTGTCTTTGTTGCCGATTGCTCACGGCACTCGCAGATGAACTTCATACACCCCCCGGGTGGGTGGCCGTTGGCAGACAATGGAGAAAAAAGGCTGGGTTGCAAATGGAATAATTCTTGCCGCAGCGTTCTATCCGTTTGGGCCATTGCTCATCGGGACTACTCCACGGCTCAAGCTTCAATTCGGCATACTACTTACTGTACAGAGGTACAGAGGTACCGAGTTGGACGAAGTAGATAGACCTAGCGCCAGCGCTTGCTGGGGCTGGCCTCGGCGGTGAGTGGTGACTCTGGTGAGGGCTCACATGTCGAACCCCAGTTGCTGCGCTCCGTGTCCATGTCACCTGTTTCCGTCCCATGGGCCGTCGCCTGTGGCCCATGCTCCTTGCCCCATGCTTTCCTGCCCCGGCCGAGCCTGAGAAATCCCTCCAGCCTAAAAATTACCGTCTCATTCTCAGCTCACGCCCAGCCTGGCCGCTGCCTAGCACACCCTCCCCTTCACCTCCTTTGGATGTGTTGCCAATCCCTCCCATTCTCCATTGTCGGGATCCTGATGGACGGCGAAATGCCAGAAAGTGCGCTTGCGCTGGCTGGCTGGCTGCCACCAGTGATAGGATCAAACAATGCGAAAACATGTACCCTTGTACCTCTGTAATTTTAGCATGACGCAGCCTTTGTCACCAGCCACTTCAGTCTTGAATACTCCCGCAAGCTAACACGGGCGCACCAGAGCCTCAGCCGTTTTTGGGTCGCTGGCCCTTGCCGGGTGCCCTCTCCATCCGAGCCTTTTTGTCTCCACCCTACCCACCCGTCGCTGTGGCCCTGTCCTCGCAACTTCGCTAGCCAGTATTTCGTAAAGTGGGCGCGTGTCTTTCGTATCCTTCCTACCTTCATACTTTCTGTACCTTTGTACCAAATCCGGGCTCGAATAGTCCGCTGCCGCTGGCACGCTGCCAACCTTTGCAGGCCGTCTCCGGTGTTTGGTCTCTTGCTTCCATTGCCAAGCTACTAAGCAAGAAGGTTCAAACAGTCTACAGCCACACCCACAAAGCAATCCACACCACCCAATGAAACAGACATACCTGAATTGCGGTTCACTTGACGAGTCCCTCCAACTCCCTTTCCCATGTAGGTACGAGGCATGGCAGTACGAACCACTTTCGTGCGGCAGCCCCGGATCCCACCCCCGTAAGGTGAGACCAGGTACCTTGTTGCTTGGGTGCTTGTTTTGCTCGATTTGTGGTAGGCCGAAGGGCCTTTTTGAAGACTGCTCCAGAAACGGTTCGGATGCGGAACCATGGGGCGCTTTCAAGCAGCTGGATGGCTGCGATGCAAAGGGCCAGAGTGGTTGTTCCTCGTTCGTGCGATTCCGAGGTTGCCAGGGTCTTACACAAATGCCAAACCGCCAGTCCCACTGGCCTCCTAGTCATTTATTGCTTGTCCGGCCCACTTGTTCCAATGTAAAGTGAGCTCCATATTGACATACACATGCTGCGATGGTTTCCTTCCCCGTTATGGTTTGACTTCACCCCATCAAGCGCCAGCCTGACACCTGGTTCACGTTGCAGGTTTTTGTCCTCTTCCATTTTTCCGCAGTCCCTTCTTGCCTAGGATTTTCAAATCCACGCCCCCTGTCCCACCGAGAACAACGGTCTACTACGCACCACACAACCGCTCTTACACGGGCCCCTCATCTCCTCATATATTCAAGCAGAAGCCCATCCTCGACCTGGATGCGACCTCTGATATCCCACATGTCTTCTTCAACAACGACCACAGCCCGCATGTGGTTATAGCAAAACAACAACGGCCCAGCTACCCAGCTTCATACAAGCACGCGATGATGGCCTCAATACTTGGCCTTCCCCTACCCGGCGCCGCTGCATACCCCCCCTACCCTTCGAACCCGTCGTACGCTGCGGATGCCCTCCTCGATGACCTGTCAAGACAACTGTCGGCCTCGCAGGCTAACCGGAGGTTATCCAGAGGCTCCAATGGACAGCGGGCGGGGACGGCCATGAGGATCACGAAGCCGAGCAGTGCCAGCAACAGCCCGAGATCATCCATGACGCTGTACAGGAGGCGGACGTTCCTGAATGAAGGCAGCCTTGCTCCTCGCCGGGACCATCAAGTTATGGACCATGTCCTCACGCCTCCGTCGCTGCCGCTTGCCGACTTCTCGACCGAACAGCCAGCTCCTCGTCCGGTAAGCTGGCATCCAGCTTCATCCCACTTCCAGCAACCTCCAATCCAACAGCAACCACCACCACCAGCTGCTGCTCATCAGTATCAACCACCTGCATACAGCCATGCACACCATGTCGATGTCTTCTCCCATCATCATCACCGGATGTCCCCCATGACGGCATCTTACTCCTGCCACACTTCGCCGTCAACCTTTTCGCCACTTAGCCTGCCTTTAAACGACTTCAGCAATACTCAGCCCAGCCTTCAGCAAGACGGTTGGGGCTTGCAACCCCACTCAACCCCGAGCTACCTTTCTCCCGCGCTGGAGAGCCGCCTGAGTTACACCGAGTCTTTCCCGGCTCTCTCCAGCGCTACCAGCACCTCAGACGGCTCTCGATCGTCCAGCGCCACCGAGTGGAGCTCGTTTGCTTTGCATGGCTTTGACAGGACGACGTCTCCGCCAACGCCCGAAAATCTGCCCCGGGTTCAGGAGCCCAAAGCCGCCGTCCTCCAGGACTCGATCCCCTACCAGCCTTTGGAGCAGGCCGAGGAGGACGACGGAGAAATTTTGGTGGGTATGGGTCTTTACGATGCGCCCGACAAGTACGACGAAGATGTTGGTCTCAACAACTATCGGTCTAGTCTGTCTACTCTTCTCGGTGGGAACCGCGGTCACGAGTCGCCGGGCAGGGGTTTGAAGCTGGAAGAAACGTGGGAGCCCCCGGAAAGCGAGGACGACGAGGACGACGAGGACGACGAGGACGATGAAGACGACGCCTAGGAGCAAGGGTCGTAAAGAGGGATCCTTACGAGCCTGTGGCTTAACGCCTAAATTCGACTATGACTTACGATTGCATGTACTTATGTATCACTATCACAACATAGAATAAGTGGCCTCGTCGGTCACGAAGGTCCTGCATATTTGTATCAAAGAGGAATCACGGGGGGGAAAGTCTTGTTATGGTCACTGAATATACCCCGAATAAATGGAGTTTCGTGTATGAAATTAAAATAGTACCATGCTAAGTGAATGCGTTATGATATACTCCAGACTTGCACAAGCCAAGTCCGCATGCTCTTCTGTGCCGTGAGGATGTTGCATGAGAGCAGTGATGGGGGCCTGAAATTCGAGAATGCACCCAAAGCATCGTCGGTCACACTCGGGGGTCCACACTTTTGTAGGCAACGGTTCGCGGCCGGGCCTGCAATCGTTAGATTGTGGAGCATAATCAAAAGCTTTTGTTCTTCTTTCCTTCCCATCCTCCAACCTTGGAACACAAGGATCTGATCCAGATGCAACCCTAAAAGGCAACCACGGGTACGTATCCGTATTCAGAACTTCATCCAAGGGCAGTTGTAGGCTTTGGATCGGTCCCCCCCTCGCTCGCTCACAGTGACACGAGGGTCCAACCAGCAAGTGTGGAACATCCCTAAATTTTCCTCTTGGGGTTGCAGGGCGGCCCTGTTATTGGCGGAGGGGGGGGCCAGAGCGGGG
>Ga0247774_1000043_pt1 | contig 54417 bp, 62 predicted proteins | sample UWRJL001104B6_FD_179933 | JGI IMG/M metagenome (GOLD analysis project Ga0247774, IMG submission 179933) | Plant litter microbial communities from Arlington Agricultural Research Station in Wisconsin, United States - UWRJ-L001-104B-6 | ecosystem: Environmental > Terrestrial > Plant litter >...
CCACGGGCGGGGGGGTGAGGGGGGGGGGGGGGGGGGGGGAGGTGGGGGGGGGGGGGGGGGGGGGGGGGGGGCAGTAAATTAGGGTGCTTCCTTCATTTGCTCCTTGCCATTTGTTGCGGCTGACATTAATCTTGAAGCTGTAAAAGCTGCAAGGGCGACGAGGTATTTTTCAAGCACAGTCACGGCCTGGATTTATTTAATTCTATTGCATTTGTTCCTCCGCGGTAATCTTGCCTTCTACGATACTTGTGCGGCTTTCTCTCTGATCGGGTCTGGCACGAGTAAAAAAACACACTTCTTCGCCAAGAAATCTCGTGCAAATCCATACTGCAGTTACGGGTACGGACATCCCGTAATCGGTAGGTCGGGGAGCTAGGTAATTTGGTAATCAGGTCCAGGTGGCGAGGAGCCCAGCAAAACAGTATGAACCCCTCAAAAAGGGGACTTCTAGAAATTTCTCGATCTGCCAGCTCGTTTCCCTCCCAGAAGAACGAACATGGAACCGATCCATTTCCCGGCCCGTTGCCTTCCTTTTCCGCTGACGGTGTGGACCTCCGAAAGGGGAGGTTGCCCATTACTGGTCCTTCAGCCTTGCCGGCCACACAGGGCTGAACAGAAACGGTTTCAGGATGAGGAACGGGAGGGACTCATTCCGAGGCCGGGTCCTTGTCCTCTTGACGCCTTCTCCCCAAGGCGATGGACTTAAGGGCCTGCCGCCCACGTGTATTCTAGAAGCCAGATGTCATTCATTGGCTATTTTTGCATCATGGCATCGAGAATTGCATGAATTGCATACGAAATTTGTGACACTTGGAGTAACCCGGGTTCGCCGAGCCACGATGGGGATTTGGAATTCCAGACGAGAGTATTCTTTGCACTGCGTCTTCTGCATTGGCATGCAAAACTCTGTTCCTTTTGTGTGTACTGAACTCACGGGGTATTTGTGGGCTTGCTGCTTTGCTGAAAGAATCTGCTTGTCTGCAAAGCCTAGCCTCTGCACCATGCATGGCAGTTCGAGGAGGACTATTCCCGTGCAGGGATTGTTTCATTCGATCATCGGGTCGCGTGCTCGGACGGGGAAAGGACATAATATTACGTCATTATCCGCTCGGACTGCAGCAGCATATTTCGATGTGTGCGCAGGAATTCGAAGAAAAAATATCTTTCTGTACCTTCGTACAGAGGAAAGGAACAATGATTGCGACAGTGGGTGACGGTCGTGGCCGCAAGGATTGGAGGCCAGCTGTCTATCTTTGTCTCTGCGAGTATTCCTCACAGGTTTTGAGATGTCATTGGTGAACCAATAGGGACTACGTGTGCTGACAGTGGTTGAATTAATGGGGTCGGCCGCAAATTGGCCAGGCCCTGAAGGCGCTCCTGGGCAAGGCACGGCCATACCCAGCGTGCCAACTTGGTCAAGATAATCAGGGGTTTTGTCGATCCGGGGGCCAGGATCTCGGTGTTTGCAGACCGAAGCCGCTTGGTTCCTAATCCGCCGGCTGCCTCTCAGTTAGTAGTGCCTCGATTGGTACGATGGCTTTCTGTAGGAACAATGCCCCTTGCCTCCTCTGTAGGAGGGGCAAAATGAGGGGCAACCGCAGACGCCAGGTTCCAGAACGACTCAAAGAGGAAAGCTCAGAGAAAGATGTATTAAAATAAATAAATATAAAAGCACCCTAATCGCAAGGCAAGCCGCATTTCGCTTGGAACGGCTCGTCCTCCAGCGAACCGCGGTCTCGAACAGAAGAAAGAAAACCTGTGGAAAACAAACTTGGAATAGGTGTGATTGAGACGCACCCTCGAAATCGACATGCCATTCGCGGATGATAAACCACCCCAACGTCATTTGCGGTGGGAGCGGAGGTTTCCAAGCGCCTAACTGGGCGGGTACGCACCGCCTGCGTGCGCAGAACAGACAATGACTGGCTACACGGCAGCGAGGATGTCGTCCAGCCTTCAGGCCACAAGATTTTGCCGCCGACGTGGACAAGTTGAGTCCAGCGAGGTTGGCAAAGCCAACGATATCTTGCTTCTGGACATATATTTTGTGCGTAGAATTTGGACGTATTAGCCACATCTCTAGCTGCATTTGGTCCAACTCCAATTCGTTCATGGCGCGGGAGAAGCGCGTGTGTGTGTCTGGAGGGTGGGCGCGCGCGACTTCCGTCTCCATCAGGACCGAGCGCATGAATGAATGTGGACTCTGAACGACTGTCGATGACGAATGATGGCGAGTTTGATAACCGGCTGCGTTATACTGTTGCTCACGCTCTGGAGACATGATAGGCAGTATCCGTGCTTTAGCTTCCTAGATCCTAGATTATCAAAGATGGAAATGGCCAAGTTGAAGTAAGAGGCGAATCGAGAGTTCGAGTCTCCATCAAGCTTCCGAAGATAGGTGCCGAGCATTCCGTGTCTTCGCGGGCCGGACACCAATATCAGCTGCCACGTTAAGACCCGGAAAAGGTACCTGTATAGGGCACAGCGGGGCGGGCGACAGCCAATGTTTGACCGTGGCACTGGTCTTGGCCCTAGCTCTGCCAGGCATAACACAGCGACGCCAACCATTGAGCTCTCTGCCCTCAGCTGGCCCTGGTGTTCATGAGGATGGACAAGGCCAAGCCAAGCAATGCGATTACTCAGTCGATGATGATTAGGCATATGATAAAGTGTGTTGCTCCAGTGCGCGACGCTTCACACACACAAAGCAAGTTGTAATCTCCTCAGGAGACTCGCGGGAAAAACCTACATGTATCAGGACATGCACCCCGCTGCAGTCCCATTCTTCCAGTCAGAGGTGACTCGACGAGAATTACGTCCTACCACAGTGCATATCCCATCGCGCCAGAGTGCAGAAGCAATCCAGTGGGCGATTGAACAAACTTTCAGGAACGGGCGAAAACGTGCGACACCACGGTGGCCAGGCAAGGTTCATGCTGGTAAGCCATCAGGGAGATCGCACCAAACTCTCCCTGCAGCCTACTCGAACATATGCATTGCCGTGCATGGTGGTGCGTCGAGGTGTCGCAGTCGAGAGCATTCCGAAGGAACCGTGAATGTATAGCCATCCATTCGACATTTTGATTCTAGACCATGGATCCCAATTTGTCGCTTGGGCCCTCATCGTCGCGTCGAATCAGGGCGGAGATTTGAGGTCTGGCAGGATGCTCGACGAGCTACTGGCAGAACTGGCACCCCTTTCGATCCTGATGGTGGGGTAGAACTCGTCGCATTGATTAGGTGCGCGACGACTACGTCGCCCTAACGGCTATTCCAAGTCCTTGGTTGGTGATGCACTAGACTGATCGAACTCGGGAATCGTGACTTGAATGGCCTTTGCGATCATGCATGGCGTGGTAACTGGAGAGAGAGCTCTTGTTAGGGCCAAGTAGGCAAGTTTTCAAGGTCGCGACTAGACTCAGGCGTGGCCGGCAAGCCAATAGTTTGGTATCGTACGCAGATTTTTGGGTCTGCAGAAGCGGGGGAGACGGTGCGTGTCAAATTGTCCCAGAGATTTTACGCGGTGCGTAGCGCATGTAGCGAATGTGGCGCGTTACCGCGGCGCATGCACAAACGGTTGGAGCCTTAGAGGAAATGAATGCCGCAAGTCCAGACGCGAACAGACTGTCATGAAAATGTCCGTTATCAGCAATAGGAAGATACCGGAGTAGAGAGCAACCTCGAGTTTCCAGATCTACATAAACGCTTGGTGAACGGAGGCATTCCTGCGAACACTGGCATGCCAAGGACTGAGGATTGACGTCGGGCCAGCCGGGACAGCGACTCGGCGCGGAACGGGTTTCCAGGTGGGTTTACTGGGAACCAGGCATGTTCTCCTCGCAGAGCCCACAGGGACCCGTCACTAGCGCATGGTCGAACCACACGGCCTGGCCTGCCGCTCAAAGAGCTTTAATTTACCACCCACGCTTGCTGCCGGGCTTCCCCTCTTCGCCGCCCGACTGCCCAAGACCTCCCCCTTCCCTGTAACTTGCTGAGGGACTTCTTTAGACGTACCTCTTCTACGACGCCTCCATACAGCCACACATATCTTTTTGTACCCTCCAGCAGCAGAGCCCCCAATTCTCGCCCAACCAAACAGGCGCGGCGTCGCTGGTTGATGGCTGGCTGGCTGGCTGAGCGGAATCCACCTGCCGAAAAGCCCATTTCTACCATCTTCCACCCGTTCCTTTATGCTGCGCGCTTCCCCCTCCTTCCTAATGCTGGAGAATCCCTGGACGCCATCAATCCATTTTTCCTCCACGATCGCGCGCGACGAAGACCACCGAGTTGACATTGACGACAAGTGAATCCCTCGGCGACCTGGGAATCAGCGACACGTCACGCCTACCGATTTCTTACTATCAAGTGTCGGACGTTCGAATTAAGACGTACCAAGATAACGATCGGAACAATCTCCCGGAGAAGTCGTGGTCATTACTCCGAAGGGTTATTGAGCTGGGCGAAAGTTCGAGAAATCGGGAGTGCGATACACCGTCACGGTCGCTTACGATCGGATTGAAGATTCTAGTGGACGACCGAGAATAAAGAGGCATTTTCCGACGGGGCCTTATCGCCGTTCTGCAACACCCAGACAAGGAGTCCAACGAACCTTTAACGCAGAAATCTGTGATCGTAATCCAGCTGTTTCTGTCGGCGAAGTTCCCAGCTGTATTGTCCACCGCACCAACACACCAGCACGCAACAGAGATCGCCAAATAATCCCTGGTCTTCGCGCAAAGACGGCCAAAGACGGCACCGCCTCATCGTTTCAGCAAAGACGTATTTTTGACGTCGTGGTCGCACTGACTCACCTTTCAAGGCGGGTCGGAGGAATCAGAAAGATTGAGGAAGAGCGTGGACGAGTCGGCCGTGCCACCCGAGCGTACTAGCTTTGGGGCTGACAAGGCCGTGACTCGCCACCGCCGCCGCCATTCGAGGCCAGCAACCTTGAAGAGGAAAAGATCCGACAAGTCTGGTTATTACCTGCTAGTCGTCTGCTGTCGAGCAGACTGTGTCGCACAGAATGAAGGTTCGTATCACTTTGCTCCCCGCGCCAGAAGAACAAGAGTCTCCATGCCCTCGTCCCTCGTACATAATGTGCACGGCTGGCCGGCATCGAGCACGACTGCATCAGGTAATTTTATGCAGGAATCGTCATACCTGGCTGGCATTTCCTGTGTGTTACCTGTTAGGCTTCTTGCTTCGCTGGTCGAAGTCGTGGTCGCATGCCGCATGCGACGACACTTCGTGCCTTGGACACCTTATCTACTTTGTCAAGTAGCCCAGCGCACTTGTGCCGCCTGTCGTCTTCCTAGCTTTTTTGCCGCCGCCGTAGCTCTCTCACCACCTTCGACTCGCATCCAAGTCTTCTCCGCTCTCTGACGTTCTTGGGCCACACTTCTGTCAACACCGCAGGCTAACCAAGATGCGCGTTTTACAGGCACTTAGAAGATCCATCAAGGGCGACAAGGATAAGCCCCAAATAGCCATCGCCCCCAAATCCGCCGTTGCTATCGTGCCCCCGAAGAAGGTGCGTTAACTGAGACTCAACCTCTGCCGACTCTTTGATGCATGCTTTACAGATTTGCCCGGAGGGCGCTCTCCAGCCGGCTCCTTATCTCCTCAAGATGAACATAATACTGACGGCGATGCCATTTCCCAGGTTATTCGGGCTCTCTACGATTACGAAGCGCGGTCGAGCCAAGAGCTGAGCTTTTCGAGGGGCGACTTCTTCCACGTAATCGGTCGGGAAAATGACACTGAATGGTACGAGGCATGCAACCCCGCACTACCCGACGCCCGTGGCCTGGTACCCGTCTCCTTCTTCCAGGCTTTGGGACGCACTGAGCGAGATAGTCAGCAGTCGGACGGCATGACCAAGGTCGACCACGACTCTGGATATTCAGAGAATGGAGGGTCGGGAGGCATAAGCGCCATGACGAGCCCGTCCAACCCGGCGACGCAGAGCCAGCGGAATTCCAAGAACGGTGGCAAGCCAGGTATGGTGTACGGCATCGTCATGTACAACTTCGAAGCAGAACGAGCAGACGAGCTCGAGGCAAAGGCTGGCGAGGCCATCATCGTCATCGCGCAGTCGAACCCCGAATGGTTTGTAGCGAAACCTATTGGCAGACTTGGGGGGCCTGGCCTGATACCCGTGTCCTTCGTCGAGATTCGGGACATGGCGAGCAACACAGCCGTACCCAATCAACAAGACGCTATCAAGAAGGCGGGCATTCCCCGCGTGGAAGAGTGGAAGAAGATGGCGGCCGAATACAAGAATAGCAGTATCACGCTCGGCAAATTCGAGGTGAGCGGCGGTATGGCACCAACGCCGTCCTTGGAGCAGGGGATGGAAAGGATGAGCCTGCAGAATCAAGCCGGACGCATGAGCACCCAAAACGGGGGCTACGTAAGTCTTAGCTGCCAAAATTTAGCGATGCAGACATGCTAACTCGACACGATGCAGCAGGGGCAGCAGCCACCCCAACAGCAACAGCAACAACAACCACAAATGTATCAGCAGCAGCGTGGTCCTTCGGGCGCTGGACAGCCTGGTGGCCAGTTCGGCCCAGGTTCCGATCTGCCCGGTCCAATCGCGGCAAGCATACCACGGTACTGCTTCGCCGAAGACAAATATTGGTTTGTCATTGACACGATTCTGGACGATGGACGTCACTGGGAGTTGTCGAGATACTACGAGGATTTCTATGACTTCCAGATTGCTCTTCTCACCGAATTCCCCGCCGAAGCCGGAAACACGGGGACACAGAAGCGAACCCTGCCCTACATGCCCGGCCCTGTCAACTATGTCACCGACGCTATCACCGAAGGCCGTTTGCACAATCTCGATGCCTATGTCAAGAATCTTCTTGCCCAGCCGGCTTACATTGCAAAGTGCACTCTGGTCAGGCAATTCTTTGCCCCGCGTGAAGGCGATTACGAGCTCGGTCCCGAAAACGATGGCGACTACCGCCTATCGGGCGGGTCCCACCCCTCATCAACCGACACTCCGGCAGGCGACTCGAGGCAAGGGTCCAAGAACAACCTGAACGGCAACGGCTATGGGAACATGGGAGGACCCCCGCGGCAGATGGGTGGCATGCCAGCACAGTCTCCGTACATGTCCCAACCATCGCAAAGCTCGTTGAACGCAGGCATGAACCAGGGTGCATCAGCTATGAAAGTGAAGCTCTGCTACAACGACGAGGTGGTTGCCATCCGCGTGGCGACCGACATTCCGTTCGACCAGCTCTACGAGAAGGTGCGCGAACGGTTGAAGATTCCGGCTGGCAACCAGATCAACATTTCATACAAGGACGAATCGACGGGCGACCGGCCCCCGCTGATGAACAATGCCGACTTGGATTATGCGCTGAACCGGAACGACAAGCTTCTACTCTACGTCGACCTGGCATAGAGATCATTCTCGGCCTTCTCGAGTTGCATCTGGTGTCGTTTTTCACAAGCATACTGGCGTGGTGTCATTGGCGAGCATTTTGTGCATGGTCATGATTTCATCAATGGAAAAAGATTGGGAGTTTGTCATATGTTGCCTGGAAACAAAAAAGCATACCCCTCGACTCCATTTTTTCCCCTCTTTATTTAACTTTTTACTTTCTTGTCCCATGGTCTTTCGATGATTCCCATTTGCTCTCATTACTTTTGTTTACTCTTCTCGAAGACGATATCCTCCGTTTGTGACGCCATGAAGCCATGACGGGCTACGAGATGACGCGATGGACGCGAATACCTTTTAACTTTTAATTCGACATGCTATGAGATAGGGTCATGCCGGAGGTAGTTTTTGGGGCTCTCTTGTATTTGAGGAAGAGAGAGGGTACTTGACCCTATGGAGACGGGGGGGAACGGTTGGGGGCATGAGTGGAAGACAATATGAGAATGGAAGCTGCCTGCGCTGTTTCCTTTCTACCTACCTTTATGCGCTAGCATTGTCCTACTGGCACGCCGCGAACTCCCAATCGATCCAGCTGCTTCGCACCCGCCCACTCGAACTCTGCTATGGAGAGGTGTGAGGTGGGATCTTACGGGATCATTAACGCTTAAGGAAGAGGGCTTGCTAGTCGAACTTATATCACTTGGGGGGTCTGAGTGTACCTCCCCATTATATCACATGGTGGCAAGCAATGCTTGGAAAGGGGAGCGTACCTATTTTTGGGACAGAGAGAACGGCACATGGATGCTGGATTGAGTTGAGGACGGGAGGCTGATTTGGCAAAGGGGATACTTTCAGGATAATTGTTGAGGGTTTTAGTTGGCAAGGGGGTAGCGGATTGGTTGGATGGTTGGTGGGCGGCGTTTTAGGATAGTCGTTTGAGTTTGAGTTTTATTTTCATTCTTCATAAGAATCTCTTCGTTTCTTCTTTACTCCTAGGTTCTTTATGCCGGTCCCTCACGCCGTCCGTCTCCGGTTGTTGTGTCGTGACGTTCCAAAGTTGGAGGTATATATGGGTTTTGGGCCATCTCTCATCTCGGCGGGTTTGTCGGCTGGATCACTTCACTCCCCCTTCGATATTCAAGACACAGGCAGAACGGAGTATCATATAATCTCGTCGCCTCCGTTGCACACTCCTGTTCTCTTCATCCAAGCCCGAAAGCAGAACCATGATGAAACGTAATAAATACTGGATTCGGTATACTATTAGGTTGCCGTCAGAATGTGCTCCAGAGCTTGGCATCCTTCCATTCACATCCATCCATGTGCAATGTCACACGAATAACATATCGAAAGACCGGGGGAGGATTCGTTCGAACTATTTTCTCCGGCGAATGGGCACTTTACCTTTACCATATACACCTTGGTCATTCAAGTCACCTCACTCCCTAACAGACCAAGAGATCCGTAGCCGGATTGATATCGCCGCAAATAAGCATGGAAAGAAAACGTTTTCAATATGAAAGCAAGGAGAAGGATGCGAAGAAGACAACGAATCTCACAACGAAGCGGCCCAAGGAAATTCAAAAACTCAAACCATCCGTCTGTCTCTCTTTGCATTGTAATCATTACCGTCGAAACTGGCAGCTCGTCTTGGCTATGGTATACGCATCCACCAAAGGCAAAAACAAGCCGAGGCGCGCTTTGGTTCAAATCATCTTTCTCCCAGATATCATACACATTAAGCCCAATGTACCTGCATCGTCTCGAACCCAAACCAGCCCTTCGCAAAAGGAGCAGTCCTCGTTGCGTCCCGTGTAAGAATTAAATTACTTTTGTTCTTCCGATTCGCCTGTGTTCCGAGATTCCCTTAATAATAAAGCTCAACCAACCCCCCAACCCCTCGTCACTCCTTTTGAAGCCCTGCTCTTGACAATAGCATGAAAAAGGACTGCCTTGCCGGGATGGTCAAGGCATATTGTCCACCGCACGCAGGATTTTGTGCGGTTAACAAACGCGGGCACCGATCGCTTGTGGTAATGCGCTTGCGAACGTCTCGAGTTCTGTCGTCGGATGGAAAGTGAAGATCCCTTGCTTGGACACCACCGACCGCCCAAGGAAATATACTCGTATACTGCCTGGACTCCAGTCGTACAATTCCGAATAGGCTGTGTTCAAGGCCACATCCACGTCCGACCGTGAGGCTCAGACCACAACGTGGGTTGAAAGATGTTCCACAGCCTCCTTGATGGTCCGCAGCATGCGCTGGTTAACGCAGAATGGACACCGCACCGGCCTTTCCTTATCAGACACGGGTGCGCCAGAATCGATCGGTGTCAGAGTGAGGTCGTCGCCAGGTTGAAACCGCGATGTCGAGTGCCGAGTTGGCGTTGAGGCGGGAACGGCGGCGGGGTTGTGTCCAAGCTGGTCCGCGCGTTCGCGTTCTTCCCGGATCACAGCGGCGCTGGCTTCAGCATCTGCCTCCTCTTGTTGCAGCTGTCGGAGAGCGTTCTGGAGAACCACTTCCGGGTCGTCATCGTTGCCTGTGTATAGCTGGGCATCTATTTGCATACTTTCGGCAGCTCCGTTGGCTGCTGCTGCCGCCGCTACTTCCTGAGCCACTGCAGCGGCAGCTCCCGACATAGGCACGGGGGTCGACTGACAGCGGATGATCTCGTCGCGGACGAGCGCGCAGATACTGAGGCTAGGTTCGACGCCGACGGCACGCACAGCTTGTTCTCGTATCGTTGCGGGGCTTGTCTCGGCTGTGACGGCGAGATACCGGGGGATGAGCTCAGCCAGGTATTCGATATCCTCGGCAGGATTCTCGACGTCGCCGTGGCGGCGTTGTCTCCGTACCAGAAGGCCGTAGCGCTTCTTGAACCGGTGTATCCACCCGGGTGAGAACTCAGGCGCCTGCTCGCCCCGGTACCGGGGCAGCTGTGTGAATATGCTTTTTGCTCGCTCTGCCAACTCCTCGTTCGTCGGATGCGATCCGCTCTCCAAACGCTTATTGTACCAGAGCAGTACCACTCTCTCAACATCAGGCCAGTTCCCGAAACGCAGCCGCGATCCACTCAGCTGCGGGTTGTCACCGTCGAGCCTGGAGTATTTTGGCGACAGGCTGTGCGAGACTGTCGACTGGCTGATGATCTGGCCGTATTCGCGCTGGAACCATTCAATGCATGCCTTGTGGCTCGGTCGCGTCTGCTGACTGTTGGCCCACTTGCGGAGGTTTCGGCGCTGGTCGAGGGTAAGGGAATGTCGTTCTTTGGGAGTCGAGGCCGAGGTCGAGTCGGGTACGTCCTGGTCCGTCGGAGACCCATGGAGGGCCGTCATCATGGCGTGGTCGTCCGCCATGGCCACGAAGGCGTGGAAGCGGAGGCTGGAGATTGCGCGCGGTCGCCCGATGGTATCTATTTTGTTGTCCCCAGACCGATTGGCGTTTTGCGAGGAGATCGGGATCAAGCACGAACTCTACTTGTTGCGGTGGCTTGTATTTACCAGTGGTGGTGCACGCGTGCGAGCTACAGTCTAGCTTCTGAAGAAAGGCTGGAGCTCGTCGTGATGAGAGGTGGAAATTGTGGAGTATCCGGGCGGGTTGGATAAATATGCCCGCGGTTTTTTTTGGGGCGGCTGGCGGCTCGGAAAGAGGGTGTCGGATGACGACGATTCAATTGATGGAGGGAGTGTGCATTGATGGAAATCGTTGTATCCGACCGGCGAAAGTGATAGATACTGTTGAAAAGGGGTCAGTGTTGTGACTGTGAGTGGTATTGCAATTTTGAGAACGGGAAAACTGAGCTGTGAGGTGAAAGGCGGTGGGTGTGGATTCACGCACAAGAAAAGAAGATGGCAGGTGCCTAAGCAGGTCTCACCGACCAAAAAAATTGACTTGCCTGAGGAAGGTTCATCCAAAAGTCCCCACTTTGAGTCAGTAGAATTGTGTAAAGAGGGAAAGCAGTGAGTGGGCTAAAGGAAAGAAAGTAAGAAAAACACAAGAAGAAGAAGAAAATCAGAGGGAACAAAGAAGGGGATAAAACAACCCAAGGAAACGAAATTGAATGATGGCGTCGCAAGAGATAGCAAAAACGTAACAAGACCGTGTCTGCGACTGGTCGAGTAGTTTTGGGCGGGGTCTGTTAGAAAGGACCAATTCTTTCTGTCGATCGCTTGGTGCCTTCAAACAGAGATATGCAGCTATCCTATTGGTCGGTATGCAATAGGTAGCCTGATGTCTGTCAGACAAGCCACAGTGGGGTGCCAACCTGGAATTTGCCGTGGCGCCGCGGTAGTTCGATATGGCGCTGTAATATTCGCATAACCTTTCTCGCCTTTTGACCCTGGTTTCAATTGGGTAATTGCGTCGACTTCATTGCCTAGGGTCGAGACGGAGGGCGACGTTGACCGTTGCAGCTTGCTTGGATGGAAGACCTTTGGAGTTTCACACAACCATTGGCTTCACGGCAGTTGCCACGGATGGCTGGATCGGACGGCAACTAGATATTAAATAAATCTGCAGAGTCCGTGAAAAGTCAGGTAAAATTCATTCATGACCTGCAGAGAATAATAATAACAGCCTCCTGCCAAATATGCTCGGTTGTGGAAACCGGAACAACAGAATTGCTGCCAGTCCACAAAGAGCCTTGCCTTCCCCCGAGACGATACTCGCCCAGACCTGCCCGCCCAATTTACCCATTTCCTGGGCGGCCCGCGCTTGACACCTGTCATTGCTACCGTAAGACATTACACACTATCTCGAGCATCCATCTCAAACCGACATTTTCATGGCTATGGTCTTGTGTGGATCATAGTCCTTAACCACGAAGTCGCCGGCCTTCCATCCGTCAATGCTTCCTCCTTTCTGCCGGGAAATCTCGAGCTTTGGGAAATGCCTCGGCTCCCTCTGCAGCTGCTTCTTGAGCGCCTCTATGTGGTCCACGTACACATGGGTGTCACCGAGAACGTGGGTAAAGCTGCCAGGCACCAGATCGCAAACGTGGGCAACCATGTGCGTGAGCAAGGCGTAGCTAGCAATGTTGAAGGGCACGCCCAGCCCCATATCGCAGGAACGCTGGTATAGCATGCAATGGAGGTGGCCCCTGGGCTTCTGGGCGGGCTTATCTTGATCCTGGATTCGGGGGAACGAGACGTAAAACTGGGCAAACATGTGGCATGGAGGCAGTGCCATCTTCTTCAGATCTGCCGGGTTCCACGCCGAAAGAATGATGCGTCGGTCGTAGGGGTTCGTCCGCAGCTTGTGGATCACTTCGGCCAACTGATCCACCCCCTTGCCCGAATAGTCAGTACTCGAATCTATGTACTCGGCCCCGAAGTGCCGCCATTGAAAGCCGTAGACTGGTCCGAGGTCCCCAACCTCCCGGTGAGAGAGGCCGACGCTATCGAGAAACTCCCGGGAGCCGTTGCCGTCCCAGATCTTGACGCCTTGCTCGCTCAGGGCGAGTGATGACGTGTTGCCCTCGACGAACCAGAGCAGTTCAGCAACGACCGCTTTGAGAAAGACGCGCTTGGTAGTGAGGAGCGGCAGAATTGGTTCGCCGTCCTTGCTGAGGGAGAACTTGAGGGGCGTAGGGGCAAACAGTGCATAGGTGCCCGTGCCCGTCCTGCACATTGGCTCACTCAGTTAGGCCTTTCCTTCTGCACGCTGGTCCAATCCGGGCTACCGCACCACAGCAGCACACCCCATGCACACCCACTTCAGGAACCAGCCACCCACACTCGAGGCCGCGCATGCAGTCTTACAGTCGAGTATAGCCGGTGGGTGATCTGCAGTATGCATTGGAAACAACTCACCTGTCAGGACGATGCTCGCCATTGTCGAGGATCTCTTGAACCAGATCCAGATATTGGTATTCTTCGTGTCGCTTGCCAGGCCTAGTTGGGTTGGAAATAGGAGCATCGGACTTGGAACTATTGGGGAGGTCCGTTTCCTGCGGCTGGCCATTTTGAGAGGCTTGAACAGCAACCGACCCCTCATTCTGCGCAGGTGCAACAGACATTTTTGAAGGGCAAGAGGATGGCGCAAGATGTCTCGACCTCTGGGTTAATTTCCCGACACTTTTGGGGTGCTTTTAAAAAATACACGCAGGCGACGGAAAAGCGGCGGACGGGTTGGATCCTTTGCTGGCAGAAAGCCTTCAAATGCTTGTTGTGTAGGAAGGGAAATTCAACAATCAAGAAAGTCAGAGTCACCAGAAATCCCATTCGAGACGCGTCCAAGACGCGCCTTGCTTAGTGGAGGCTATCGGCGGCAATGTTTGGTGAGGGGCAGCTTGCCCCACCGACTCTTCACTCCTTCAGCCATGGACGGACCTGCCTTGCGAGACGCCAACAGAAGGACAACAACATCTCTTGTCGTCTGCTTCGCGCGCCCGTTCCCAGGATCTGGAAATTGATTGTAGGCTGAATGGATATCCGTAGAGCCTCCACGGCGGAGATTACGTATGCCACGTCTCGCATCTACACAGACATGGTCTGAAGCGGACGGCAGGCCACATGGCAAGCCAGGCCAGATCGGATAATAGTTCGGCAAACGGGCGGCTTGACAGTCGACGGCTCGGCACTCTCGCCGAATCTCGCCAGTTTGTTTTCGAGTTGAAAGGTTTGGCAGCATGTGAGTTGGTAGGCTGAAGTTCTCGCATATTACCGGCAATATTCTTGGTTCGGCGCAGAGAGTATGCTTTGACACCTGTCAACCGTCGTCTGATCCATTTCCCCGTGCAAGGGAGGAAAGAAGAGAGAAGAGGGCGGAAACGCACTTCACCAGGTTTGAGAGGTATTTTCGTCCCAAAGTGGTCCTGCAGGAACTGATCGGCCCAGACCCAGGGACCGGCCGTCGCGGATCAAGGCTCCACGCCTAGAATTGCCCAAGTGTCAGCGCTTATGTAGGGGCAGCAGTATTGTGCCTCGGCTTTGACGGAAAATTTCAACGGGCGTCAAAGTCACAGAGCAGCTGGTCACGGTTCTGACGGCTTTCTTAAAACTCGCTCGGAGCCCACCCTCACAAGGCTTCAAGGCAGAAATCCCCGGCTTTAGGGGACTGGATAAATGGCCCGGTTAATTTGAGACCGGGGACATGGGATCGTCGTCCTTTGACGTGCTGCCCATACTCCAGAGTCTATTCATGGTGAGATCAGGAGAGAGAACATCGAAACCCGCTACCCTCAGGCGTGCGGTTTCGCGGCGATCGAGGTTTTGGTTGTGGCCTCGTCATGTTTGATTAAGGGATTTTTAAGTCGTTAGGTAATAAATCGGCCCAAGTTTCTCCACGGATCTTCCCATAAACACATTCGTCTCGGTCCATCGTTGCGACGTTGATCGTGGTGATCGTGCCATGAAGCACCCTCGGCCAAACATGCGGCAACACCGAAGAAGCAATGCTCAGCAGCGGGATTGACGTCAAAGAATCCCCAGGGAACACTCAGTTTCTGCTCCTCGGAGAAACCTTGGAGAATGCCCTTGATCTGTGGTTTATTTTAGGTTTCACCGCTCTCGAAGAAATACCCGATTCGCGCGAACCCTTTAGATCGTTGCAAATGGATCAGGCGAAGCGGGTAATAAAATGGGGAACTGTGATAATGGAGATCATGGAACGATACTCGTGCTCTATCGGGGCGTAGCGAGATGCACTTCGATTTCTGCAACCCATTCGTTTCCCTCACAGCCCCGTTGAGGCGGTGTGTCTCCGAGATGCAATGCGAATTATGAGATTCTCGAGTCCACCCTCATTCAAAATTACGCGAACATGTGTCCTGTGTTTAAGACTTTCTGTTATCCCATCCCAGGTCCAGTAGTTTAATTCGCCATTTACCCAAACACGCAGAGAAACACCCGGTACAGTCAATATGAAGTAGTTTGCACTCAATCTCAGGCTCGTCTCTTGTTTGTCATTCGACGTCCGTCACATTCCACCAAAGGAATTTTTTTGTTTGGGCCTGTTAGTTTGCCCGATAGTCCGCTTCCACTCATGATACTTATGCCAGGGCTTCAAAACTACTGTCCACTTCCCCATGCAGCTTCGAGCCAGGATGCGGCACTGCTACCTGCTGAAGCACCCCGAATTTGGTGGTTTGCCTCTTGTTTCCCCTTTGGGAAGTGTCAGTTAGGCCGACCCCCGAGGAAGCGGCGCCGGCTCGGCCGAAACCCCTGTGATGGCCCGGACCCCCCCACGAATCGGCGGAACATGGATTTGTTGACGCCATGCTTTTCAAGGAGCTGGCTTTGGTGCTTAAAATCTTCGACGCCCTAGTGAAAGTAGCCCAGTTAGCTATCCAGATTGTGAATTGCAGCTTGCGATTATAAATTTCCGCGAGAACCCTCGATAGCAGTCCATTAAACCGAGTTCTTTATTCTTAGTATCCATCTCGGCCGCTGCTCCAACCTTCCACGCTCTGCAACCCACAAACGCCTTCGGCAACCAACGCAAAACCGGCAACCAAAATGGGTCGACGTACAGACCGGCCTCGGACCGTCCTCATTACCGGCTGTTCGAAGGGTGGCATCGGCGATGCGCTGGCGAGAGAGTACAACGCGAGGGGATGTCGGGTGATCGCGACGGCCCGCCATCTCGAGAAGATGGAGCACTTCAAGGGAACTAGCATCGAAACACTCTCGCTCGACGTAAAAGACCACGAAAGCATTCAGAGAGCTGTTGCTGCCGTTGGTGACATTGCAGGCGGACAACTAGATGTCCTCGTCAACAACGCCGGATCTGGTAAGTTGATGGATCCATGACCTTGACCCTACCCTGAACCCTATGCATGCATACTGAAGTATGAATATGTAACACAAAGCAAGACGGAACTGATAATAGGCACGGGAGTAGGGTACACTACGACGCTTTTAGATACAGACATCGACATAGCGAAGAGAATGTTTGACGTCAACGTCTTCGGCCCTTTGGAACTCATCCAAGCCTGCGCCCCGTTGCTGATCAAGGCAAAGGGCCAAATCGTTAACATTGGCTCCGTGGCGGCGATCCTTCAGATTCCTTATCAAGGGATGTACAATGCGTCCAAAGGGTCATTGCATGTTATGACAGAAAATCTTCGACTGGAAATGGCGCCTTTCGGTGTCCAGGTTATACTGGTAGGTGCTCATTGGACATCTCGTCTTCATCCGTTCCTTTGCATTTCCATAGCGGCTAGTTAGGAACAGAGCGAAGGACTAACCGTGGTCCTTCATTGCGGCTATAGGTCCTCACGGGCGGTATAAAGACAAACTTTTTCAGCAACGCTCAAGGCGAGGTTCTCCCGAAGAATTCTCTGTATCAACCGGCGGCAGAAGAGGTCTTGCCTCATCTCCACCGGAGACATCCAAGAAGCCTAGATGAGTGTAAGATCTTTTATGTTCCGTGAATTACCAATCACCGAGTCTCTGCTGCTAATGACAACGTTATAGCGGACCCGAAGGATTATGCTAGGTCGGTGGTCGGCAACTCTCTCTCCCGGTGGCCACACAAGAGGATATGGATTGGGAAGCATACTCCCAAAGCCTGGCTGTCGACCGTCATGTGGCATGGCTTCGCGGTAAGTAAGGCATGGACGTGAACCCTGTGTTGTGTGTGAGTGGCCACTAACAAACGTGGACAGGACTCTATCATTTACAAGATGTTTGGGCTTGACAGGGTCGAGGCAACGTTGAAACAGACCAGGAAGACTCAGTGAGCCCATTTACGCAAAGAAACGATCCTTTGGAAATTAAGCACCTAGCCCATAGCGGGCAAGTCGTATTTGGTATCAAGAGTCACTTCCTGACTAGACAACCGTTCACCTACGCACATTGTCGCTATCATGAGACGACCCATCGAGTCTTTTGAAGATGAATGGTCTCCTTCATAGGAGATTGATGCACCACAAACGGTCACTGTTGCACAGGAATAGTTCGGATTTCTTTCCGAAGCAGAAGCTCGGAACTCCGCCTATGTTGAGGGCCGTTAGGTTTGTATCAGATTCGGGAGAACGTGCTATTCACTTGCCTGGAACCTCGATGACGCCTAGGAGAGCCCCTTTCCGGTCGTATATTTCAACTCCATCCCCACAAGCCACATATACATTGTCCGAACTGTCGCACTTTACGTCTGTTGGTACACCGTGTCGCACAAAGGCAAAGAGTCGTCGGTTGGTAAGGTGGTCCCTGTCCCGATCGTAATCGAAAGCGTACACTGTCGCCGACCTATGACAAAGTTAGAGAAGTGCGGCGGTGACAAGGCACATTCTTTGTTGCCCTGGAGACCAGAACGCACCTGGAAATGTTGTTTGCACTCGTCGAGGCCGCCCCCGAATCGCAAACATAAAGAGTTAGCCCCCTCGAATCGAAAGAAAGACCTGTTGGCCTCGCAAACCCATCTGCCATGGCCCGAACCTCCTTGGTAGCCGGCCGAACCATGTACACCTGCGGAGGCAGCGTCGGCGCGTTCCGAAAGTCCTGTTCGAACCCACAGTCGGGGTCGGTGAACCACACGGCATCATGGTCAAGCACGAGGCTGTGGGGGCTGTTGAATTGCCTCCCGAAGAAATTCGTGATCAATGGTTCCACTTTCACCCCTTTGTGCAATACAAAGACGCCACCCGAGTCCGACTCAAAGTTTCCCTGCGCGGAGAAGACGGCCATGTCCTTGGAGGAGGTAACGCCGGCCGGCATGGCGATGCCGGGAGGCGACCGCATCTTCCACCATTCGACGGTCGTCACAACATCGTTGCTACTGGCTTTCTCACTCGGGGTGGATGTAAGCTTTACACGTGAGATGAGAATGTGTGGGATTTGGGAAGAGTCTGTGGCTGCGAGGGGACTCGAGGTGATATAAAGGTCGGACCCCAGAACGGCGATGCCCGAGTGGAAGAAGGGTTTGGATGCCGAGCCGGAGGAGTCGATAAGCAGGGTGTGTGTGGGCGTTTGCTTGATAAGGCTGGCTAGTTTGTCATGGAAACCGACGATGCGGATGGTCTGGCTACGGGCCGAAGTCAGATGGGCGCCTCTTCCCTAATCTGTAGAGGGAGGAAACGTGGCAGTCTTCATCAAACCTTTGCTGGTTTGACCTAGGATGGCCCCATTCCTACCAAGTTTGTTAGACAACCCGTGCTATGCGAGATGAGTGCCAAATGAGGGGTCCAATTGCACTGACTAAGAAGTCTGTCGCCACAGAGGCGACATGGTCAAATTTGACGGATCTCGAAGACATCTCCGGTCAAGCATGTAGAACCAACCCCGGGTTTCCGGGTTTAACGGCAAGGCCTTTGAGGTGTTAGGCGGTCTCCGTGCGGAGCAGTCGGAGTCGTGGCGTCCAAGGACTTGGTTCCGCCCCCTACTGCCTTCCCAATGGGACGAACAGTTAGCTTGGGACCGTGTTGCAGGTGTGCCCGATAAGGTGCCCTGCAGCAATGGTCTGGCGCTCCTCCGGTTGGTGGGCTGCCAGCGCTAGGACTCTAGGTGCATGGGATCCTGAAGACCTATCCGTATGAAGAATTGGAACATTTTTTGAGGCATTTCATTGACGAGCGCGAACACGTGGGAAGCATGACTAAAAATCCCCGGGCCGGCGATAAGACTTTTACAAAGCCGGCGACAGACCATCGAAATTTCGAGATTCGGTGCCAGAAATTGGTTACTAGCCCTACGAGACATGCAACCTGGACTGTGACAAGTTGGAGAGGTGGCAGCGGATGGCTACTGGATTCGATGCAAGTTTCACGTGTCAAGTCGGTATGCTGTGGAGGTTGAAAGTAGGGATTTTATCGAATGCATGCTGCCTCTGTAGCATTGCCACAAATCTTCCTGCCTTCAATTACATGAATAAGGTAGAGAACAACATCATAATGCCAACCCCCATCAGATATCGAAAGGTACTGACGCGTATTTCGTAATTTGTTGCATTGCCAGTGACGACTTTCCACATTCAAACTGTCAAAGGGAAGAAAGAAATGGAGCTAGTATCTCTATTCTGCCGCGTTGAAAAAAAAAAAAATTGTAGTCTACCCAAGAAGCAGGGAATCAATTTTCAAATTTGAACGGGAAAGAAAGGAATGAGCAGTGGCTTTCTTTTTCGTAATCGAGCTTGCAAACATCACTCAAGCTAGATCTCTCGAACTAGATCCGCATTTAGTGCCGACCTATGGGGTGCCGCAAGTGCTTGAGCTGCACGAGCAAGCTAGTGTTAGAGAGAGCTTGCAACCCTCGAACTAAAACACAACTTCCATGATCTTGACGCCTAGCTACCCGGATCTATGGATTTAGGCGCCTGTATTACGGGGCGGCTTTATGCTCCGTAAACCGGTTGACGTAGATCCGGCCGGGCTTACTCTTGATATGGACAATTCCGGTCCAATTCAGGGACATCTTCCATTATCCCTTTCGGACATAAAGTCAAACATGACCGTATTACGGCAGGATATACTCTCTGGAATTTACTCGAGATATTCCCATCCGGGTTCGTCTTGGACAGGACTAGTTCCGGTCCCTAGAGCCGAAATGGCATCCCCTCCTAGACGGATTTACCCCTTGCCCTCGGAATCAAGCTCGGCCTAACCGGAATACGGCCGGCGATTTTGTGCGTAACCCGGACGAGATAACTCCAGCCGGATTTGACCATGCACTTCGCTAATTTTCACCTTTTAACGATAAGACTTTTTAACGATAAGTAACTACCATTTGGAATTGTCTTCGTAAACCGGGACGCAGTAACGTACTCCGGAGTCAATATAGGAGGGTTGCAGGTAGGGTATCCTCTCGACCGAGAGGATTTGTGTGGCGATGGACACCTTTCGCTTTGGAACTATGGTGTCTCCATAATTTACAAACCGTGTGCTCCGGAATTGTGTGTTGGAATCGGTACTTGGGAAAAAAATCAAAGAAAATATTGCCGCGCAAATCTTGTAGTTTGTTACGGAGTCAACGAGTGTCGTTTCGGCCAATGCACTTACGTCCGAAACACGGCGGTCCGCTGCCCGGGCGGACCTGCCGGACGAACGCGAGCTCGCATTTGACAGGAGATACCGGGAAGACCTCAAGCAAAAGTTTGAGCGCCTTGGCGCTTTCAGGTCGTAACCCTTTAATTCCTCATTAATCCGAGAGGCACCGCCGTTAGCGACAGCCATTTCTCCATCACTAAGTGCTTCCGGCCCCGCCGACCGGACCTGCCTTTAATGCCGGAGCCGCAAGATAAAGTGCGATCGCAAGACCTTTGCGGCAACCGCAAAGGGCCAGTGCATGTACCAGGCCGACATCCCTGCATCTCAATTTCATTGTCCAGCGCAGCAGGGGCAGCAATCAAGTGTTGACTCGGCCTCTACACCAGCATCTCCGGTGCCGGTGATGTGGGCTGAGTAAGAGCACTATTGGGGCAGTCCTCCTAGCGCAACAGCCGGACAAGGCCTCAAGAATCTTCTTGTTATTGGAATTGGATCGACTTTGCAAATGTACGAGGACGGAGACACCGCGGCAGCCTAGCAACCTGGTTCACCAGTGAGTGTTCGCTGCGCAAATTTGCCTCTCGGGACCGTTGGAAAGGACCGGCCCGATAAAATGGGGTCGTAAGTCCGCTGCCTGAACATCCATGCGCGTCAGGTTTTTTTCCGTTGGCGGCGGCTTGGTGTAGATATTTCTGGGCTTGGTTGTCAATATGGCCATACTTTGATGAGGAAGACGAAGGGGTTGACATGCTTTTTTCCGAAATGGACAGAGGGAGAGGTTGACCTCGTGGTTAGTGTGGATGAACAGGGATCAAGTGTTCAAAAGGCGGAGTGTGGGAACTAGGAAACATGAGAATGATGGCTTCCGAGCTATTGATGGCCAATTCATTGGTTACATCACTATGCCAAAACTGACGTAGGACAGTCAGGTGTAGACAGCAACTTTGTACGCTGCTCCGGGGAGAGCTTTCTCGTGAGATGAAGATATATATCACCCAGTCTGTTTAGGTGCACCTTGCCTGCAAACACTACCTGGAGCGGCTTAAGATAGCCCGTCGGAGGGACTTTGAGCGGGGCAGGCGGCAATGACGGAGAGTTACTGCGGCGCTGGGTGGTAGTTAGAATATATTCTAAAGTCAGTTGTAGAAAACGGGGGTGCTTTTATCTTAAACGCATGGGCGTGGTCAAGCTCGAATCGTGGTCGTCGCGTGGCGGTCGTGTGGTCCTAGTTGAGGATGCGCCGTATTGTCCTTCGGCTAACATGGTGATGGACACCAAGTGTAGGATCGTTAAGGGTGTATGTGCCTACTGGTGAGGTTTTGAGGCGCTGTGGCGGTGAAACCGAACACGAGCTTGCAATTGTATCCAAGGCGACGAGGAAAGTTCCTACTTTTTTCATGAATTATGTTCAAAGGGGGTCGGGAGAAGGGAGGTGGAATGGGATGCCTTTATCGGTTGTTTTGAGGTTGCCGTGGTGAGTTGGCACCTGGGCCTAGCGTTGCTTCCGAGGTTGAATGTCTTTGGTAAGTGAATTCTTAAGGGGGAAATGGTAGATTAAGCCCTCCCAAAGGAGGTGGTCTAGGTAAGCAACGAAAGTGCGCGCAACGAGATGTAGTGTTGGTGCTTGTGTTATCACATATAGTTAGGCGCGGGCTCAGTTTTCTTCACTTCTTGCCTTAGCAGCCAAAGATGTATGCATGTGTTGCATATTAGCCTTCGGAATATTTCATCTGACGCTAGCACTGAGAATCATTCCCTTTTGAGATAAACTTGAGCAACTACCGGAATACAGACCGGTACCTAGAGTCAATTAATAAGCTGATCTTCGAATTTGTGAGAAAGCCAATCTGACCCATTACCCGCGGATACTAGGGTTCGCTTTTTGTTCCTGTGATCCTTCGCTGTACGTGGCTCCGAGTAATCATTGATGCCCATTGAGAGTTAGATTGGCACCGTTGAGAATTTGCTCGGTTGCCAAATACTAGATACGGTCCCGAAACAGGTCTGTGGATATCGTCCCTGCGCGTCGGCTGTCAGCGATCTACTTCAAGTCGAGTCCAATGGCGAGCAAGGAACTTCTCGTGAACCACACCCTGCATTGAGCAGCCAAGGTCAAGCCCGGGGCTTGGTCTTAGATGCATTGCACCATGAACTGTTTCCCAGATGGAGTCCAATTGAGCTGAATATCATCATTCGGAGACGCCTAGACAAGGCATCCCACCATTTCTATGTATGTATACATGTAACCATAATCCAAGTCCATATCCCACCAGCGGTTGCATTTTTCGGATGCAAGCGGTTCGCAAGCCGGCCGTTGGATCATCGTCTCTCGAGCTCGGAATGGACGAGTGGAGTCCATCATCTCAGTGCTTCCCCTTCTTCGCATCTGCTTCCGCTTCTTCCATGAACTTCCTACCACGGGGTATTAGCACCACTAGCTTCCAAGGGGTTTGCTATCTACGACCGCTGAAACCTGTCCAAAATCACTCACTTGATGAAGGTCGCCTCGTCCGGGCTCGACGCATTGATCGGAGGGGTCGCGCTCTCCTTCTTCTTGCCGCCCATAGCCATGGCGGTTCCGCCAAAAAGGGCCGTGAGAGTGGCTATCGCTAGCTGTAGGCTTCATGTTAGCTCGCCAGAGTTCTCGGAAGGAGTTGTGGGATTGTTGTTGATGCGTGATGGGGGGAGCTTACATAATGGGAGGCGATCTGGCGGCCTGCGATTGTGTACATCTGGACCATTCTGGCGGCTTCTATGGATTCGAGGTCGATCGGGTGTGGAGTGGTGCGATGTGGGTGGTCAATTGCTGTTTTCGTCGAAGGGGAGATCGATGGAGGCTCAAGAGATTTGAAGCTTCAGAACACGGCCTTCTCGGCAAAGCTCAAGATTTGGGTTGGTGCCTCAATTATTAGGCTACAAGTCGTAACTGGCCAAGGTGCGGGCTAACCCGCTTGCAGGCCGACGTCACCTGCGACCCACTAGCGCAACTCGGACGGTCGGAACATGCGGGTGTCGAGTTAACCCGACTTCTTTTGATACGACTTTTCCGATTCTGAGTTCATTTTTTCATTCTAACAACGGGTAGACTTTGCACCGTCATAAACCACCGCGTCTGAGCTTAGCACCGGAAGAGAGCTGCGCTACACCGCCTCTGACTTCGTTCTACAGCTGCCGGCATGGGTTGGTGGTGGAGTTCCACAGGTAAAAGCGATGGCGCAAAAGATACGACACCAAAGAAGGACGGGGCACCAAACACCTTCGACCCGGCCAAGCTCCCGCCTGTCGAAAAGCTTCCACCCGGGCTTCAGAAGCTCGTAGACGAGTCGGATAAGGATGAAAGCTTCTTCGACGATATAGTGGGTGGATAGTAAGTTTGCGCCTTTCGTGCCGGCCTGAGCTGCGGTCTGTTTATTGACAGAGGATCGCAGCGCACCAGAGTCGACAGAGTCAAATATCCGATATGCGGCCTACACGACCCGAATAAGAACGATACTCTCGTCGGCGCATCGGTATGTCGCGTATACGTCGGATATTGGCGAGTCCTTCCGCCCCGTCGCGCACCCGACGCTGGTGCGGAGTGCATACGGTATCTCGTGGATCTACATCCTCGGCGACGTCGGGTATGAGGGATATAAGGCATACCTCCAGAACCAGCGGACCCTGAATCCGCAACTAGCACTCTCGAAGCGGCAGGAACAATTGACAGGGCTTAGGAGCACCGACTCGGGGGATCCAGTGCTAGATGATATCAAACCCGGAGTGGTGACGCCGCTCAACGACTACCGCACCGTCATGGTCCAGCGGGGCATCTTCCAGAGTCTCGCCAGCATGGGCCTGCCAGCCCTGACTATCCATAGCGTCGTGCGATACTCGGGCAGGGCGATGAAGAGCGTCAAGAACCGACGGATAAGGACGTGGGGACCCATTGGCCTCGGTTTGGCTGTCGTGCCCTTCCTGCCGACCATCTTTGACGAGCCTGTGGAGAATGCTGTCGAGTGGATGTTCCATAAGGGCTTCGAGGCATACGGCGGGAAGTCTTACGTTGGGAACGCCCCAGCCATGGGGAGAGAGGATCTTCTGAATAAAAAGCCAAAGGAGAAGGAATTATGAGAAGCTCTCGACCCTCAGAATTTCAGGCCTTGCTTTGTCGGATGGCATGGTTGGATAGCCGCTGTCTTTTTAGTCTCAAAACTCGACTTATTCGATGAGCTTATTCTACATGATCTCCACTGTAAATATACTTAGTCTCTGCTTTTTGGATCTATCGATTCGCCTTCTCTTGGAGAGAAATGGGTGTTTGCCCCTAACTTGACAAAATGTCAACCCTAAAAGAATTAGCTTTTGGTAGAGTCTATCAAGGTGGACCAATCTTCGCTATTTTCGTAATTTCGAAGTGTCCAAAACTCCATTAGTATTTTATCAAGTAGCCTATCTCGATCCAATCTAGAACAGGCCTATCTGAACTTTGTAATTTGCAGCAGTCACCTCAGATCTTGCCGCTGAGAAATCGCTGGAATGTTCCGGACATTGTCGCTTGGTCAGCCTTAAATGCCCCCCATCAGTGACACAGCCTCGGCCGTGGCGTGCAGCTGGCCCCGCGAGGCAGCCACCGATACGTCGTCTCTTTGCCTTGCCATGACACAAGTCCACTCTGGCTCGGCGAACCTCGAGACAAAATTCCCGCGCCCATCGGCAAGAGTGCCTATAAAATAAGCAAAATTCCGCACCCGCGCCGACAGCCCTTCATCATGGCATTTTCATCTTCAAACTCGGACGAAATGTCGTATCGCAAGATGGACGACACCGACCCCACCTTGGTCGGCAAGCACTGCCAACTCGAATACTGCAGCCAGCTCGACTTCCTGCCCTTCGTCTGCCAGAGCTGTAACAAGACTTTTTGCCTAGACCACCGTACCGAGGATTCACACAAGTGCTCCCAGAAAGGTGCCTGGGCTCGACGGCGGCGCGAGGCCGAGCTAGCCAAGGCCAGCATCGGTGGAAATCGGACGCTACACTACAGAGTGCGGGAGAAGCCTTGCGATTCGCCCAAGTGCACGACGACGGTCGGAACGGCAAGAACACCAGGCGTGCATTGCGAGACATGCCGGCGCGACTACTGCCACACCCACCGGCTCAAGGAAGACCACGATTGCAAGAATCTGGTGCCCATCGGGGCCCGCCCCGCAAGGCAGCAAACCGACGTGGTGGAGAAGGGCAAGGGAGCGCTCGCGAAGCTCAAGGCTTGGGGGCAATCTAAGAAAGAAGAAATGAACCGCGTGATGCCTAAACCGAAACCGACATCGGCGGCGCAACAGATGGTGGCGCTCAACAACCTCAAGAAGACGGCCAAGGGCGATGCCAAGCTTGCGCCGGAGAAGCGGGTGTACCTGCATGTCGAGGCCGAGGCCGAGACGACGAAGGCGAAGGAGCCCAAGGGCCAGTTCTTCTACAGTCGCGACTGGGCCGTGGGACGGGTCCTGGACGCGGCGGCTAGGAGCCTGCAGGTGCAGAACTTGAACAACAAGGCCGAATCGGAGGATCAGCGCCTGCGCATCTTCCACATAGAGGGTGGGCGACTGCTCGATTTCCATGAGAAGGTCGGGGACACGTTGAAGAGTGGTAATACTATTGTCCTGCTGCGTGGCGTGGGTCCCCCGCCGGACTTGATAGGCTTTTGAGGGGAGACGTTGATATCTGCATTGGTCGGATGGTTTAAGGTGTTGCATAGGGCATGGAAAAGGCGTAGGGTTTCGAATATGCCACCGTAGGCTCGGGCCAGGATTTCTATTTCTTTTATGTTATTTTATTTGCTGCTGCTAGCTCTTCTACCAAGCATTGTAGGTGCCGCTAGTCTCGTGGTGGCAGCCTCAAAGCCTCGCCTGAGAGATGAGATAAGATGGCCAGTATCGAATAATCGAATAGGACGGAATAAATGCTAAACACATATACTACTCTAGATGTATAACTGCTCATGGTGTTTGGAGGACATGGAAAGCGTATCATGCATGTCACGTGGCTTCGCGTCTTTGTGGCGACTGCCAGTGACGCAAGTCGTCCCTCCGTTTTCCCGCATGATGTGCATCCACTTCAGTAAACTTCCCAACCCATCTTCCCCAGTTCCACTCGACACCCTCAATGCACCACGATGCCACCCAAAAATCCTCGCAAGAGGGCCCGCGAGGAGTCGATTGAAATCGTGGACCAAAAAGCCAGCAGTTCCAGAGCGAAGCCAACAAAAAAGGGAACCGGCGAACCCCGCTCACAGGCTGGAAGTTGGGAGGCGCCGGCAACTACCCCGGCTTTCTACGATGCGGGGGACGATGACGAGATCGAATCCGACCTGATCTCTTTGTCCGATGCGGATTTTGAAGACGTCCCTCTGCCGAAGCGCCCGAGAATTGTCGAGGATAGTGACGAGGATGTCGAGTTTGAGGACGTCCCCATTCCTCAACATCAAGCGCCGGCGCCGACTGCACCGATGCCATCCGGAGACTTAGAACTGAACCTCGAGAGAGATAACCGGATTGAACTGACGAATACCTTTGGCCGGAAAGGTCCGTCGAAGCGGGAGAGGCAGGCCCGCGTGGCCATCCACTGCTTGCATGTAATGGGACTGCTCTGGCATAATGCGATACGGAATTCATGGCTGTGCGACCAGGAAGTACAGGCCGTTATGCTCTCGCATCTCACGCCGCGGCTGTGGGATGAGATTGACCGCTGGCGGCGGAAAAGCGGGCTCGAAAAGCCGCAGCCGCGAAGCCAGGGCAAAGGAAAGGACGCGATACCACGGGTTTCGCGCGACGACTGGAGCCAGGCGGCCAAGCGCCTTGAAGAGGGTGCCGTCGACATGAGTCACGGGGATCCTCTCTTTCGCCTAATGCAGTCCCTCATATCGTGGTGGAAGAAGCGCTTTCAAGTTACCACTTCCGGGATCCGGAAATGGGGCTACATGTCCCTCGAGCGGTTAGACCGGCTTACCAAAGCTCGGCGTGCGGAGGAACACGATCCGGAGAAGTTTGGCGAGCGGATACATGGTTTGAGCGAGTTTCGGTTGTGTGCGCAGAAGTGTGAAGGAAGCCGGGATGTTGGCGCCCAACTCTTTACGGCTCTGCTCAGGGGATTGGGGATGGAGGCACGCATGGTGGCCAGTCTTCAGCCACTCGGCTTCGGGTGGAGTAAGATCGAAGACGCGGACCCCGAGAAGTTTGCGGACTCTGACGCTGGTCTCGGCGAGAATATGGGTGACGTCAAGACAGAACCGGCTGTTAAGAAACCGAAGAGCAAGGGAAAAGCTGCCAAGCCTGCCAACGCGAAGGCTTTGCCAAGTCGGGCCGGCAGGAAGGCGCCAAGGCTCCCAGAGGCAGAAATGGAAGATTCGGACGACGAGCTGGTGCCTGACTTTGCTCACAGCGATTTTGACTCCTCGGATCACGAAATTCCCGCCATCATACCGAAAAACCTACCTTCTTCTCAGAAGGTTGTCGATGATGATCTACAATTTCCCCACTATTGGACAGAAGTTCGGTCGCCTGTCACAGACAAGTATCTCCCCGTTGACGCAATGGTCAAGAAAGTAGCGGCAACGAATCGCGAGCTCATCGAATCCCTGGAGCCCCGTGGAGGAAAGGCAGAGAAGGCGAAACAGGTTATTGCATACGTGGTAGGAATGTCCCCCGATGGGACGGCGAAGGATATCACAGTGCGGTACCTCAAGAACCAGCGACCTCCGGGCAAGTCGAAAGGCATCAGGATGCCCGTTGAGAAGATTCCAGTCTACAATCGCCATGGTCGGATCAAGCGGTATGAGTATTACGACTGGTTCAAGACTGTCATGTCCGGATACACGCGGGGGACTTTGAAGCACCCGGTGACGGAAGCAGACCAACTGGAGGACAGCATGGACCTGAAGCCCAAGAAGCTGGAGAAAAAGGAGGTTAGCGAGGGCCAGGAGACTCTTCAATACTATAAGACGAGCCAGGAATATGTTTTACTGCGGCACTTGAAGAGAGAGGAGGCCTTGTTGCCCGATGCGGCGCCGGTCCGCGTGTTCAGGATTAAGTCAAAGGGCCAAGTACAGGAGGAAATGGTTTACCTGCGCAGCGACGTTGTCATGGTCAAGAGTGCTGAGACTTGGCACAAGCAGGGACGGGCACCTATCTCGGGTGAAAAGCCTCTGAAGCGCGTTCCGTATCGGGCTGCGACTTTGAACCGGCAGATCCAGATTGCAGAGGCGGAGAAGGCTACAGGAGAAAAGGTTCTCCAAGGACTATACAGCCTAGACCAGACGGATTGGATCATACCGCCGCCTATCGTGAACGGGGTTATTCCCAAGAACGAATATGGGTGGGTCCAGGGGCTTGCTTTATTAGGGAGACTAAACGCTAACCAAATTGCCTCAGAAATATCGACCTCTTCGTAAGCCACATGCTTCCTGAAGGGGCCGCCCATGTTCCGTATCGAGGTTCCATTCGCGTCTGCAAACGGCTTGGCATCGACTACGCGGAAAGCGTTGTGGACTTTGAGTTTGGCAGCAGAATGGCGGTTCCTGTGATCCAAGGTGTTGTGATTCCGGAGGAGCACTACGAGCAAGTTCTGGAGGAGCTTCGCAAGGACGAAGCGGAGCGCACAAGGAAGGAGGATGAGAAGAAGCGTAAGGCGGCGTTGTCTATGTGGCGCCGGCTACTCATGGGGATGAGGATCATGAATCAGCTGCGCGAAGAGTATGGCGAGGCCGGAGGCTCTGTCCAAGTTTTCGGTCAAAACCAAACAGGCTCGATGAGCCGAGGCAACAATGCCCAGCTTTCTCCAAACAAAGCTGGTGGAGATGACGACATGGCGGGAGGCTTTTTACCCGAGGGTTTTGAGGAAGATGATGGAGACGAGCCTATGAATCACACCTCCAGCTTCTTCCCGGTGGCCGAGGAAGGGGATGGAACGAACGATGACTTGATTATCTATGAAGGCGGATCGAAGGGTTCCACGACGCGAGTTCGTCTGGATCTACCCACCTTACCCACGGACGAAGTGCAGCGAGAGGAAGAGCGACCGACACTGGTGAGGGCAACGCGGAAGGTGAAACCTAGGACGGCCCAGAGGATGTCTAGACGACGCCGGCAGCGGAAGGGCAAGACGGATGACACTGAAATCGACGACGACGACGACGACGACGACGACGACGACGATAGCAACTACCGGAACTAATAAGGAAAGAGCCTTGTGAGGGTTTCCGTAGCTTGGTGCTTTAGGGATTGGCCTGAATAGAGATTACAATTTTACTAAGCATTTGCAGCTCCTGACTCTTTTAGAGGACGTATCTGAATTGAACTGAATCGGTCGTCGGGATTTTGCAATGTGAGGGGCCGTTAGCAAACGCTTGCACCTGTAAAACGGGCCGTTGCATCGTTCTTGACGAGGGAGGCGACATTGGCACCTTCAAAGTCGAACAGTGAATGTCCCAATATACCAAACCTAGTGTATGCTTTGGTTGGCAACATTCGGAGAATTGAATTCGGCTTTGTGGCGTCGGGTTTGGCCTGGAGATGTCAATGGGATCCTGTCGGAAGGAAGGTTACACCCACAGAAGCGCCAGTTTAAATCTCAACAACGTGGCGTCTACTGACTAGACTAGCTTAATCTCGAGACCTGAAGGAACCCCGGGGTTAAAGGCTCAATTCCAGCAGGCCCTTCGTGGTGCACTGCGCAAGCTTATGGTGCCATTCCATCCGAGAAGCGCACCTGCATTCTTCGGTTTTCATTCGGCGAGGGTGAAGCGAACTCCGAGTACAAAAGCTAGTGGTCCACTAGCCAAAAAAAATTGCCAACAGGGTGGGTGAGCAAGGGTCTTCACTGGTTGGTTGCACCGCAGCACGGGAGCACACTTCTTATTAGCGCGCGTTTGATTGCGGAGAGAGAGCCTCATCACCCTATCTTCCCCAAATCAAAACCCAACGTCAGGCCAAGGGCGGCCGAGTCAAACTCTCTCTTCCAGACGGATTGCATCGTCCGGCATTTGAGAAGAGACTCTCCAGCGTACCGGGTGCTCGCCGCCCTTTCTCGAATCGCTTGGAGCACCCATGTCGACGACGCCGTCCTCTGAGTCGAGCCTTCGGTTGTGTGCGAGCAAGCGGCGAGGGAGGGGTAGCGACGACGAACAGGCGTCTTCTGGATCTAGGCTTTGTTTGCAGCGTCGCGAGCGCAGAGTCCGTTGGACTATTTTCTTCAAATCGGCCCAAGTGCCGGTAGGTAGGTCTCTTCTGATCTTTTTCTTTTCAATCCACACGATTTTGCCGGAGCCGCGCCTAGAGCCATTCGGATTTGTGTTCCTGCCTTTAAGTACGGCTTCGTACCTAGTTAGGAATATCTGATTCTGGAAGTCTGTCTAGGGCTGGTCTGCTCCGACTTCTCCCACAATCTGCCGACTCTATGGAATGCTGTCCAAGCCAGAAAAGAATTTATTCAATTTAAACTTGGAGAGTTGATGGTTTGTTCAGTGGCTAGGTTGTTTCCGCCAATTTCTCAAATTGCCAGGCTGAGCCAAATTCACCACCATTTGTTTCGCAGCGCCTTGGCTCGTTGAACTTTCCTCGTTGTCCGACAACTTTTTGCCCCATGGGCATTGTTGCGTCTGGACTGCGTAAAGGTCGTCGCGCCGTTGGACGTTTTACGCAAGCGTCATGCCTTGCTTCGTTTACCGCACGCTCTCAAAGCCGACCCGCCCATCCTCTAATACTCCAGCACATTCTTGTTTTACGCTTTTACTACTTCTATCTTCGAATAGAACCGATCCCTAACCTCTCGGCTAGGAGCTCGTGATCGACCGCCTGACGAAATTAGAAGGAAGAGAAAGGGCTGTGGGCAAATTTATTTTCGTCTTCGGCCACGGGTCCCGCACAGGGAGACTCTGTTATGGACGCATTCCCTGTCCATGGGCCCCCTGGCGGCCACGAGAATCGGCATCTGATGGACGAATTTAACTACCTACCAGAATTGGGGGAAGTGGAGGACTATGGCATTTTCCCCGACATAGACGATGAGTTCGATGAGTTCGACCATCAGCGGTACTTGCCGGAGCATCACGCAACTCCGGAAAAGGGCCATCCTGAGGTGGTAGCACAGAGCAACCCGATGGCGAAAGACGCGTGTTTCCAGATGGTATTGTCGATATTTCCAGATATCCGACTGGACTACCTCGACGAAGTTGCTGCTGCCAGAGCCTTCGATCCGGAAGACTCCATCAACCACATCCTCGGCGAGGAAGAAAAGGGTAACAAATATCCCCGCAAGCAGCGCCATGCCAACCGACTTAAGCGAAAAAGATCCAGCACAGATGACTTTGAGCATATTCTCCAAAAAAGGGAGGTACTGACTGCAGACGAGATGGCTGCCATCCAGAAGCGTTTTGAGACGCTGGCGTCGGAGCCTACCTCTCGCCCTGCGAAGTACCGAAACAAAGCGTAAGGCTCGCCCAGGCCTAGTTCTATCTCTCTGGTTTGACATTTCGCGCCCCTTTTCTTTCGCCTTCATTTCTTTATGCTTCATGCAATCTGTTGCGTAACATTTTGTCTACTGGCTAAGCAATTTTGGAACTTCTCCATGTGTGGCAGCAGCCGGTTAGATCAGCCGTGCTAACTTCAACATTGTAGTAGCCAAATCCTTCGACAGGAGTTCCCCGGCGCAACAATCAAGTTCATCAACGACACTCTGGCCCAGAATGACCAGTCGCTCTTCAAGGCATACATGGCCATTCGAGACAAGATCGGATCTATCATGGCAAAAAGCAGGGCAAGAAGACCGCCATCGACTGAACTTGTCGGTGATGGCTTGGACACTGCCATTGCAAAGGTACCGCCTGGAGACGAAAGAAATGCCCTTGAGGAGCTGAAGGCGGCACGACAATTTTCTAGATCTCAGGACGCCATCGAAGCAGAGAAGTCCGCCAAGGAGGCGGCCGAAGCTGAAAATGTCCGGAAAGCACAAGCTGAAGGAGACATGGCGGAGTGCGGCTGCTGCTTTGACAAATATCCTCGCAACCGCATGACAAGCTGCGACGGGACGCCATCGCATTGGTTCTGCTGGGAATGCGCTAGGAACTACGCGAATGCTGTGGTGGGCATGGGAAAGTACGAGCTGGTGTGTATGTCGACGGATGCCTGTTCGGCCAGTTTCGCCCCGTCGCAGAGGAGCCTATTTCTCGACGACGCCATGATGCTGAGCCTTGATCGGTTGGAGCAAGAAGCCATGCTCCGGATGGCCGGAATAGAGAATCTGGCGTCTTGCCCGTTCTGCCCGTTCGCCGCTGAGTATCCTCCCGTCGAGGAGGATAAGGAGTTTCGATGTCAGAACGCCGAATGCCAGATGGTCAGCTGCCGACTCTGCCAGAAGGAAAGTCACATCCCGAAGACGTGTGCCGAAGCCGCCGATGATTGCGGGCTCTCGGCCCGCCGACAGGTGGAGGAGGCCATGTCTGCGGCCCTGATTCGTAGGTGCAACAAGTGCAGCACGCCCTTCATCAAGGAGTCTGGATGCAACAAGATGACGTGCACAAAGTCCTACTGTAGGAACATGCAGTGCTATATGTGTGGCAAGAACTGTTCATATGACCACTTCAACGACGCTGGCCGCGGGGGTAAACCTGGCAACTGTCCGCTCTGGGACAAGGTCGACATCGAGGACCACCACGAAACTCAAGTCAAGGAGGCCCAGGAGAAGATGCGGAAGCAGGTGCTCGAGGAGCACCCCGAATTGGACGAAGAGACTCTGGATATCAAAATGTCGGAGGAGGTGAAGAAGAAACCTCAGAAAAGAGCACGTCATGGGCTGAGAGGTGGCTTCGGGGGCCTCGTTAGAAACGTGGACGGGGCAGAAAGAGGAGCGCCAAGGGTACGATTTGAAGCCCCAAATTTTGCCGCCAATCCAAATCTACCAAGTGTCGGCGACATGTTCCTCAACATTGCGGGACAGCACGCTGCGGGGCACATGTATCCTGGCCCCGGTGCCCCCCCTGCTGCTGCTGCCTTTCGAGCGCCAGATCCTCTTGGTTTTCTGCCCATGGGCTTCCCGCCCTTCGCGCCCGGCCCTTTTCAACAGGATGCCTATCTTTACAACAACCTCCTTCCAGCCATGCCCAATCCCATGAACATTGCGGCGCCGAATCCTCACCATTTCGCACGGGTACAAATTCCGCATCCCCCGCCGAACCTGCCACATCTTCCCGGCCAACCGCCGCAAAACATGGCTGGTTCACCTTATCATAATGGACCGCCGCCACCAGGAGACGGCCTAGTCAACAGGTACCAAGATATCCCCCAAGTTCGGCCTCATGTATACGGACCTCCGCAGGGCGACCCGGACTACGACGCAGCAGCGCGTTATCCTGCGCAAAGAAACGAGCGGCATCCTATCGTCCTCGAAGGTGGCGCTGGTCGACGTCCAGGCCCCATTCCGCAACCCTATTTGCCACCAGTTCCAAATCGGCCTCTTCATTCACCGCGACTCGATAACCGAGGCGCAAGAGTTGTCGATAGGCATCTAGCACCACCAGCAGCCTATGCTAGAGGCGATAGGAACGATGTCATTGTTATCTCCTCAGATTCTGATCGTGACGATGAACTAGCTATCATCGCCGGTCCAAGTCGTGGACAGCCCGTGAACTTTCAGCAAGGCCAAGTTGTCGGGGCTGGAAGGAATGGCCAGCCAAACCAACGAGTTCCGAATGTTGACCCAGGGAACATTGGCCATGCGATTCGGTTAAGGGCCCAACGCAGCTAGGAGCGCCGTCGGGCCCTGAAGCGAGCGGATATGAAGCAGGAACCGGGCGTCAGGCAAGAACCCGGCGTGAACCAGGAGCCCCGTCGCGATAAACTCGCTCTCCATCCAGACCTGCCACCAAGAGCGGGAGGGGCTGACGGACATACTAGACGGGGTCCGGTCTCTCGTGTTCCTAGAGACTATAGGACGCAGCGGCCGGAAGACCGCGGGGGAGCTCAGAGCCGCGGTACAGCCGAGCGGAGCTCAAGGGATGCGGGCCGTAGGAGACAATCCGCGTCGAGAAATCCTGCCAGAGCTACGCCATGGGGCTCTCCACTTGATTTTGAGACCAGGCCCATTACGAGAAGCCGGAAGAAGAACCAACACACTTCGGGGGCTGAATAAATGGCCGAGGGAGCTGGTCTTGGTTTGTTTTTAGGTCCACGGCAGGAACTACACAACGAGCATGGATGTGCTGGTAAGCATGGGGGTATGGTATTCGCTACGCACGTTTTACTTGACCACGGTAAGGCGATGGGCTTGGTGGGCTCTCGCGAGATGAGGCGTTTTAGGTTTTCATAAGACTTCGGGACCAATCATATGGTATGGGATTTCATTATTGGATAATGCATAATTAGCTCCCTGATAGTTTAGACTTGGTCATGGATGGAGGGTACAGGACTGACATGCGACCATATCTTGCCCAAACCAAGAATAAATTTGCAACATTTTGTTGTTTTATTTTATGATGCATTGGCTGTAGAAACGGACGCGGCAAGCACAAACGTTTTCCTTGCCTCATTTCTTCTCTCTTCTTCCATACTTCTCGTCCCAGCTGCCCATGCTCCCCGAATGCTTCATTCCCATTAGGCTTTTTGGCGGCGGCGGAGGTTCGATGGTTAGCTCTATGGTTTCGTGGACGGTGCCGATGACATTGAGCCCCATGGCTGCTGACGGCGTCTCTCCCTCTCCTGGTTTGGATCCGGATGACGTTGCCGCGGCGGGCTCAAGGATGATCAGCGAGTTGGATGTGTTGCGTTGAGTGAGGATGTAGCGCTGCGTGGGCGTGACGAGAACGGCATGGGGGGAACCGACGCCGGGTTCGAGGTAGAGACTTTAGGTTGGTGGGGGAGACGGGCATGTTAGCAAAGGCTGTACGGTCTGTGAGAAAAGCGCAAAACGTGAGGAGTTTGAATATTCGGGTCACGAACAAGGGGACACTAGGGGCTAAAATGGCAACCAGGGCGAAAACATACAGAGGTGGTGATTGTCCCTCTAAGAGCAGTTGGAGCTCGGGGGGTAGCTCGAGCAGGCGGAAGCTCTGGCTGTCCGACACGTGAGTAAGGGCTGTGCCGGGGCGGTTGGCCCGTGGATCTGAGGCGCTCATGATTGCGATATTGGACTTCAAAATGAGGCCGCGAGTTTAGTTCAGGGTCTTCTTATTCAGAAAGCAGAAAACAGAATGTAACGACAACCCACGATGCCCCTCGAACCTAGGCTCGACGCCGTTGGGCACCTGCAAGATTTGAGCCGACTGCCGGATATTAGCCCTGATATCCGGCCGCCTATACTTGTACTCGTTCGGTTTGGCCTCCGGGATACTACCGGTAGTCCTCGCGGATTAATATAGTCGCTGCCGAGAGAGGCTACCAAAGCGGCTTGATGGCGAGCGTATCAGTTCATGGACTGGAGGGGGTGGTTCGTGAGCTTGATTCGGAAAGAGGGGTGATGGCTGGATTAGCAAGGCACGGCATAAGTATTAACACTTGACGGTCGAGAAATTACGCTATAATGCCCAAATTATGACCTACCTTTTGGCCGCCTTGACGTGTTAATTGGCATTCTACATAGTGAAAATCCTCCCCCGATCAACCCCGCACTGCATATTTTTAGTGTGTTTTGGGTCCAAGCTTCCGCTAGACGCGTTTTTTGTGGACAAACGCGTCATGTAATGGATTTTTTCCCGGGCTTTGTCGACTCGGGGTTTGATACAACGGACATCCTGGCCGAACCGCCGAGTCTGACACAGACGACGTCCATTCGCTTGTTTTTTTTGAGGCCGCTCGAGGCCCCTGAATGATCTCTAAGTCGGCAAGATTGTTGACCGGGATTGTTGGATATCTAGCCACAATTTTGAAACTGCTACGAATACAGCGCTGGCCCCCCCCATCGTCAGATTGTGGATAGGCTGCCTTGGCCAGCCTCTTTGATAGAGCTACCCGCCGGCAACCAACGAGACTTCAATTCGTCCAAAGTGTGCATCGTCCACCGCATATTGACCCTCCTTTACGTTCCGCTAATCCCAAACTCCGCGTCGAACCCTTCTCGTTGTCAACAAGCGTCCCGGATCCCCTCTTTGCGGCCCAGCGATTACACCGCTTTCGGCTCCAATTCTCGCCGCAGGAGCGCACCGGCAAACAATACGCTCTTTCTCCCACCTTCTAACTACCTTCGGCACGAAAACTCTCTGCGGCTTCCCGCGACACGTCCATGTTTATTATCCACTGGGATTAAGAAGTGCTCACCCGCTCTCGCGCCGACGAAACTTTCGAGCTTTATGCCCCAGACGTGCCCTATTTCCCTTCGCCAATTCTTTTCAAGGGCCACCCTCCTCCTCTACCGGCCGCATCACCGCCGACCTGGATGATATCGACCTCCGAGTAAGCGACCGGGCCCATCCCCGAGAGGCTTCTTGCTTCCGCCGCCGTCTCTTTCGAAAATCGACCCGGAGTTCGACGATAGGAAGGTCAAGAAAAGGCGAGATTTAGAGAGGCTCGCTCTCCTACGTCAAGATGGTTCGTGTCACAGAGGAACTCGTGCTCTCGGCCGAGCATGTTACGCTCTACACTGCCACCGATCCACTCCTCGGTCACCTCCCCGTCCTCATCTTCCACGGCCCTTCCACGACGGCAAACTACACGCTTAATAGCTCGAGGGTCCAGGTGCACGTCTACAGTCCCGCCGGCTTTCAGTGCTTCCCGCGCATCACCATATCGCCCAACTCGCCTTTTTATGGCGTCGTCAATCACCTGCCGCGCGAGTTCCAAGGAGATGAAATCTACCGCGGGTTGGCCTTTGGCCTCTTCAAGTACTTTACGGAACTTCCAGAGATCGTCAAGAATCATCTCAGGAACCTCTACCCGACTACGAGAGGACGGAGGCCTGGTTCAGCGCCAGCCTTGTTCGGAGAGCAGCATGCGGCCGATCTGGCCAAGTCGATGACGAAGGCTGAGAACCCCGCCGATATTATTGAACAGCTTCAGGAAGCGCTTCAGACTCAGCACGTCACCAATGTCGACCTCGATTTCGTCCTCCCGCCAAACGCGATAGTTCCGCTCCGGCCCGAGGACTTGGAGGAGGTTCCCGAAGACGAAGACGACATAATAGATCCGACATTGCGACAATATGGTGGATACACGCCACTTGTGAAGCTCCTTGGCGAACCTGTGTTCCTGCCTACGACAAGATTACGGCGAGCTCCATCCAAGCCCTCCTCGCTAAATCGGAGCAAGTCCTTCAACAGAGATCAGAAGTTTGAGTTGCGCATGAAGTTGGGCGAGCTTGTTGACACGGAGGAGCGCTACGTCATGAAGTTGAACGAGCTGGTCAAGCATGTTGCCGACGACTTTCGACAGTCTGCCAAGCAACGTACGCCAGCAAGCCTCAGCCCATCTGAGGAGGACCTTGAGCGTTTATTCCCTAGCTCAGTTGATCGTATTCTCCAGCTTAACACCGCATTTATGCAGGAGCTGCGGAAAATCATGGATGAGTCTGAGGAGGAGGCTATGAAAGATTTGGATCACCCAACAATCGCCCTCACAGGATCGAAACTGGGTGGTTCTGCTCGGGTGAAGGATCCTAGCGGAGCACTTTCTATGGCCAGGCTGTTCCTCGAGTGGTTCCCCAAGTTCACCGATTGTTATCAGGACTACATCCGGGCAAGCCAGCACTTCCCGACATTACTTAACAAATTCCTGAACCAGCAGTCCTCTTTTAGCCAGCGAGTGAACCAAAGGGGCGAGCAAACTATTCGATCTACCCTCATCGAGCCTGTGCAGCGCCTGCCGCGGTACAGTCTACTCATTGACCAGATCGTAGGCTGTCTCCCAATTACTCACCCCGCGTTGCAGCCAATGCTAAAGGCTCGAGACATTATTACCAACATTTGCTCCATGGATGATCCACTGCCCGATAAACCGCAGGTGGCGACTCGGTTGAGGAATATGGTGGAGTCCTGGCCCACCGATCTCGAACCGCAAGGTCGGCTGATAGCTGCGGCTGACTTTGAAGAGATCCCCCCACCTTTCCAGGAACCGTCCGGGACACGGACCGATCGGGCAGGCTTGTTCCTTTTGTTTTCCGACTGCGTGGTCATTCTCAAGAAGGTGACCATGACGGTAACAGGTCGAGATCTTTTACGAGAACTTGATAAGCCTTCACCAGCTAGTCTTATGATGACCATGACGAACGCGGCCGGAGGACCGGCCTCATACGAGTTGGCGTTTGCAGGGTGGCATACCCTTGCTGACGTTCGCTTCACTGAGTCCGCCGATGGACGGAGGATGTGGATGACATCGACGCAGGAGATGAAAGGGGCGCATTCGGGAGAGTACGTCAAGAGCACGGCAGTGACTTCAAAGTGCTATCTTCTAAGGGAGACATACGAGAACAAGTCAGCGAAGTGGACAGAGGAGGTTGTTAAGGCTCGGGTTGAGGGACGATTTGCCGAAAAAGAGAGGGAAGACCCATGCTGGACACTGCGCACAGTCCGAATGCCTGACAATAACCTTGGACTCTATGCGGCTGTATTTCAGGAAGGGGTCGACACCCTTATCGAGGGACGAAGGGACCCCGCTCCCATACGCGTTGTTGTCGACTACGAGCGAGGCACCAAGGGTGCGCCGCTCGGCCACTACGGCGTTGAGATTGTCATCAACGTCAAGACGAATGACTTCAGCAGAGTGAACATGTCAACGGTTGGTCTCAACGGCAGGACCTTTACTGATGATGTCGCTCTGGAGGACTTACTTCCTACGCTCTCCCGGAGAGGTGAGTTTTCTTCCATCTAGCGGCCCACGAGCCGTCCCTAACAGTTTAGCAGTCATCCAGCTCCTCAGCTCGCAGTTCAATGTTTCCAATATGCGGCTTGCGCCTGCTTTGGTCTCGTACTACACTAAGCTGCTCAAGGCGCTCAACTTTGCTCCGACTCGGGAAAAGTCCAAGTCGTTCTTAGCTAGTTCACCCGTGAAGCTTTTCTCGAACTTCTGGAACAGTGCGGGCAACACAGCGGACCCCCACAGTCCGACGAAGCTGAGCCGACCACCAGTCTCGGGCGTTTTCCAACCGCCATCTCTTCCAAGAGCGAACAGTTCGCAATCGATATTCGGCTCGAGCAGAGACAAAGACCGCATACATCTCGATGACGGCCGCCCTGAGAATCCACTGGTGAGATTGGAGCAAACTTTTACCGGATATGTTGCTGCTCTCCAGGCTCGGAAAGGGGCCATTATCGGCCGCACATTGCTCAGCCGATCAGCGATTGACGAGCTGTCCGTCAATGATCTCTACAACCGGCTCATGGAGTCGCCTTTCGATATCGACGCAGCAGCCGAGCTGAACGCTGATGTCATTTTTGTGGCGTTTGAGAAGTTCTTGCGCATTGCTTGGACTGAGCAGATGGGACCTATCATGACGATGCAAGCCATGGACAAGCTTCAGGACCGTGCGAACAAGCGAGTCCCCGGCATCTTTGCGGATTTTGTCAATCAATTGTTTGCCGACATGGCTCCCCAGAACCGAAGGGCCTTCACGGCGCTGATCAAGCTCCTCGCCGATCTGTTACAAGGCTGCGGTAATGACAGCGACCGAGGTGCCTTGACCCTTGCATTTGCCGAGATCCTCGTCACGGACGGCAGTGCACCGAACTACATCAATCTGCTGGATCGTCTCGTGGAAGATTGCGAGAGAATATTCGAAGAGATTGGCTTCGGATCGAGCGTAAACCTGGGCCACCAGGCATTTGAGTCCATGAACTCGACAACTCGAAGTGCGAAGTCTCACTCGGGCTCATTGACTTCGAACACGTCTTCCCTTCGACGCAAGTTTGGCATCGACAATTTGCTGCGACAGAACAGCAAGGATTCAAGCTCATCCATGTGGCGCAGCTTGAGCAAGCACAACCGGCATGTGCTGTCTGGCGACTCGAGTCAAAACTCCAGTCTATCCAAGGGGTCCATTGGCAGAACCCAGTCGATCGACCTGGGAAGAACCAGCCCCAACAAGCTACGCCGGCCTGGCTCCCGTGATCGGCCGCCCATAGCAGGGGCGTTTGAGGAAGTACAGCGACCTTCCAGCTCCCATCGCCTCGAGTTCGAGTCCAAGCTGGAAACGATTGGCGAGCCCGATAACGAGAACGACACAACCAGAGTGCCAAAGAAGAAGCGGAGGAGCTCCCTGTCTGATCTGCGCAGTCTTATGGCGGCCACGTCGCTCGCGGACGCAACGCCACTCCCGCTGCAGCTCACGAAGCAGACGTCGGAGAAGTTCAACTCGGCGCCGCGAATACCATCCCCGTCACGGATCCCGATAAGTCCGACTTCGCAAGGGCTTCACTCGCCGCGCCAAAAGGAGAACTTTTCACAGTCCTTGAATGAAACTTCCATTGCAGACTCGGACCGACTGAATAAGAGCCACTCCAAGGGCCTATCCACTTCCAACATTCCCACCCTTAGGAGGCCCACTACGGCAGGTGCTTCTGGAAACGAAAGTCCGTCCAGACCCACCAGCAGCCCAGGCAAGGGATCATCCGGTAACAACCAGAAGCTCCGATTACAATCACCACAGAAGCTCCGCGAGCGCCTTCAGACGGAGAAGAAGGCGGTTGACGATGTGGACGCGTCGCTCAAGTCAGAGCTGTCCAAGATTGCCGAGGACATGGCGCGCGCTACGTCAGGCCTCGGCTCCCGTACCAATACGATGGACCTGCGCAAGATTTCGGGTCAAGTCAAGGCGCTGGAGGACCGTATCCCGCAGGTCATAAGGGACCTATCAGACCGGCATGCGGTCATCCAGCGGGACGTGGAGGGTACACTGCGGGCAACGGAAGCGAAGGTCAAGGCCATCGATCAGCTCTATCGAGAAGCCACGGCGGAGAACGAGCTCTTGTACGAAAAGTTCAACTCAGAGCTCGGCAAGATTGTAAAGGCTCTGAAGGGCAAGGGGAGGGACGACAAAGAGGAACTAGTGGGGAAGCTGAAGGAGGCAAGCGAGGAGACGGCGCGGGTGAAGAAGGAGAATGCAAGGTTGAGGCGAGAGATGGCGAGCTTGAGGTCTGCCATGAAGGGTGCCGGGGAGTCAACCTCATGACTTGCGCACCTGAAAAGGCTCTTTGAGACATGTCTAGGCGGTGGTTTTGTTGGTCTTTGTGGGATATATTGTCATGATCACGGCGTTTAAGGGTATTTTCTACGCTTTTTGGGTGCCCCCGCGTTTGGGCCCCGACTTGTAACATTATTATGGCTTCCGGTTTAGCTGAGGACGAAGGCGGTTAAGGCGATGGCAGACTACATGGCTGGCCATGCGGAGTTGTTTTACACGGGGCGTCACCAATTTGCTTGGACACACTTGTACACTAGATGTTTGGGTTTTCGCGTAAAATGCCTCTCGGGGAGGCCGAGGCCGTCGGCGCTTGTAGGATTGCAAATACAGAAGGTCACCCAAGACACATTTTACACATGAATCTTTGTTCTTTTATTCCTCTACGTGTGTTATTCAAGCAAGTGGCATTCCTCGACCTTTTGGTCCCTCCTTGGCCATAGACATGTCTATCAGTTTTTTTACGTTGGGGGACCCTTCTTCTATCCAGCACTCGAAAAAGAGTGGGCCTGCCTCAACCGAGCGGATGGGCGTTGCTTTGCCACCTACGTCTGCACCTCTCTTAGGTTGGAGGTTTGGCTCGGAGGGGATCCAAGCTTGGGGGTGCTGTCGCGTATGATTAATTAGAGCGGGTTCCTCCATGTTCCAATTTCCCGGTTAGGATCCAAAAAAACGGGCAGGTGTAGGCCAGGGGCTTCGCGAAGGGCTTGGCTATTAAAGCAGGGAATAGCAACGAATCGAGACACAATGCGAACTCGACACAAACTCACCTCAACTGGCACAGGCGCATCGTCCCTCAACTCCACAGCCACGGTAAACGTGCAGCCTTTCGGCAAGGCTCCCAACTTCTCTCCCGCGTGGGATATCCTCCCCAGGGCGCCCCGAAACTGCTCCTCCACATCCACCCAGTTGACGGATCCTTCCTCCTCAGCAACCTCCTCTTCCTCTCCTTCATCGCACCCTCCCCCGTCCGGCTCCCGCTCTTTCCCCTTCCCCTTGGCGTCGCTCTTCTTCTGCTTCTTCTTGTCGAGCTCGCCCGGTCCGGCAAAGGCCGGGAAGGAAGAAACGTCGAAAACCCATCGCTCCACGACACCGGGCCGCGGCTCGACCTCTTCCTCTTCTACCGCTACTACTAATTCTGGCTGTGATTCCAACGCGGCGTCGGGGGGCGGGGAGGTTTTTGCGGATGGGACCGAGGGAGGCGAGTGCACGACGAACACGACCTTCTCGACCGAACCCGCGAGGAGTTGGTCCCGTACCGAGGACACGGCGGCGGCGATCCAGGAGCACACGGCCGGGTGGCGCGATTGGTGGACGGGGAGGTTGTGGGAGCGGGTGGTCAGGAAAGTGGCGGGCGGGTAGAGATTGCGGTGGTAGAGGAGGGTGTGGAGGGCGGTGGTGAGGAAGGCTGTGAAGTGGGTGAGGAGGGATTGGGCTTGTGGGAGGGGGAGGGCGAAGGGCTGGGCTTGGTGTTGCTGAGCCATGTCAGGCGCATACTTTATTTGAGGGTTCTTTCCATGGTTAGGTCTAGCGTGATGGTGGCACGGTAGCAGACTCGCGCTGGGGGCAGGTGTTAACGCGTCTTTCAAGGTGGAGGTGGGAAGCGGAGAACGCGTGGGCATGTGATGTGGAATTCTAGTATCAGGTTTAATGAGACTTGATATTGCAATATCAGCTTCTCTATGCGACTACCCGTATGCAGATTTAGGAATAACTGTGTGAAATCGCTGTCGCAAAGGGAACCCCTCATTTTGACCCCACCTTTAAGGCTGAGCTGGAGGGAGGCACCAGCAACGCCACCCCCAGACTGACGTGCACAACCCCGATTCATGACGACAGCTTAATTTTTTGGTCAAAGCACGAGCTACCCCCTCTACATTTAAACACGTTTCTGGCACAAATCTCGCCTTTGACCCCTTCATACAACACGTTCTAGACTCATCCTAGCAGTCCAAAATATTACACTTTCCGTTTCATTGTCCCAGCTGCATTACTGTCTCGTTACCTTTTCGTTCACTGGTACTACCTCTGGTCCCCACCCGCAACTGTCTTTTCTATCGGTTCAGCACAACTTTCCCCTGCCTGCCAAGCTCCAATAAACAGTGCCTGGGGAGGATTAACGAACCCTGTATCAAGACACGCTACAGGATCTGCAGCAGCAAGTAACATGGCCAATCCCCTCGGCGTGGAGGCGATCCTCCAGCGGATGGCAGACGTCATCCCCACCCGCGAGCAGGGCGACACCGGCTCCGACCTGAGCTCCTCCTACGAGGTTCTGGCCCTTTTGGTACATGCCTACATGACGGCCCTTAAGTTCCGGCTGCTTGGTTTCGATGAGGATAAGAAGATCGGTACGTCCTTGCTCTGCACACCTCGTCCCGTTCAATTGCCGCAATGAATGATTTTTGCTGATGATGTCCAAAAACAGAAGATGAATGCGCAGCTCTGGCACCTCGACTCCCCCCCTCCTGGAACAATGGCCCCTTCGGCACCCACGCCCTCGTCTACGCACACAAGCAATCCGCCATGACCTTTGTCCTACGCATTGACCGCCTCGGCTCCAAGGCCGAAGTCCGCGGCCTCGCCGTCGGCGCCGACAACATCTACCGTTTTGAGCGCAGCGTCCGGGACGTGGTCAAGAACTCGTCCCTGCCGCTTCGCATGACCCTCACGGAAGACGGGTCTGAAGATCGCAGCGACCTGGCGGAGAAGATCAAGGGTCTATTCGTCAGCGACGAGGCCGTCGATGCGGTCCTCAACGACCTCAAGGTCAAGATTGTGCAGAAGCTCATCCCCAGGCTCCAAATTGACGGGTACGAGGAGGAAAGTGACGAAGACGCAGGCGGCGCCAACCCTGCTGTGCAGCAGCAGGGACGGGGAAGACAGCAGCCGCGGCAGCCCTTGGACCCGAATGTTCCGGTGCCTAGCCCACCGCATCCGTATCCTGTCAATGATCCCCTCGCCGCCCCGCCGCGAAGGCCTGTCCCGGCCGGGGATTTCCCGCCCCCGGGATTCGAGGATGAACATGAGATCAACGCCCCGCTACGGCCGTTGCATTTCCCAGTCCCCTCCCCCTTCGGCATCGGCGGTGATGATCTTAACCCTCCCGGTCTTGCTCCGCATGATCCCTTGAGGCGGTCTTTTGTTCCCGGCCCAGGTGGGGGGCCGGGAGGCTTTGCGGGGATGCACCCCTCGTTTGACGACCCGCTGTTCCAGGGCCCCCGTGGAGGAGGTGGCCCGGCGGGTGGCGGCTTTGATCCGCAGGCCCCGCCAGGTGCGCGGTGGGACCCTGTCGGCCCCGGTGGTGGGCCAAGGCCGAGACAAGGTGGAAGAGGCAATCCCTTCGGTGGGTTTGGCGGGGATATCATCTAGGTGATTGTGACGATGTATGCGGGGGATTCAAGCCCCGAAGAGGGAGGGAATTCACACATGGAGGGTGAAGAAGAAGAGAGACGGTCGAGCGGGCAGAGTAGTGGCAGTGACGAGAATACTGAGCAGGAGGAAACATTCACGCCGACCGAGCAGTGACAAACACCACAATACTAGTGCAAGCAATCGACGGGGAGGGAATAACGAGGAAAATGAGCATTATAATGTTATAAGGCATGTTTGGATGGGCGGGGAGAATCACTGTATGAATAAAATGGGGAGCAGGAATCACCAGGATTTAATCTTTATGGTCTAACATTCCTTTCCAATTCGTATAGAGAAGACCCACACACACACAAAGAAGCAAGGCTATTGACCTAGGAGCAATCTATCTATAAAGCTGCCTGTAAACACTTTACAAAAATCCCCCTAATGTCCTGGGAAACGCTTTATCCGCCGCCCTTCTCGTCTAAACACTGCGATCGACTCCAAAAACGTTCTTTATCCCAGCCGCCTATCCCATTCATTCGGGGCGTACATGGACCAGAAAGCGCAGGAAGCAAGATCCGCGAGGCCATCGTAGGCGAACCTCGTCCGCTCGGAATACCTAAAGCCACGCTGCCAGACTAGACCAGCCTAGTGGCTTGTAAGCTGTGCCAGCTTCTGACGCTCCTCGTCCGTCAGCATCTTGTACCACTCGCCAAAATTGGCCACATTGTCCCGCGCCGCGACCAGGAAGAATTCGGTCAGGTAAGCGAGTGTCTCGTCGTCTTGCTCGCGACCGCCTCCTCCACCTTCCAGACCGAAGGCCAGCAGCTGCTCCTTGCTAGAGCCCAGTCCTAGATCGAGGACATCAGGATCGTCCTCCCAGTTATCGTCGCCATCGTCCTCGTCGAGCTCGGCAGCGGCACGGGCGAGTCCTGCCGCGACACCTGCGGCTGATCGGTTGCCCGAAGCAGACACTATCTCCTGGATAAGCACCTTGAGGATCTTCAGTGATGCGGGGATGATGGTGAACTGGTCCGGCCCTGTAGTTCTGTTAGCAAAAAGAGGAAAGCAAGAACGGAAATAACAAGGGTCTTGTGATGACATACTCTGCTTAGAACGAGACCTTGTCACTATTATGTCGTCCTCCGGCACAATCAGGTCCCCTTTGACCATCATCTGGGACAGGCGCTGGTCGTTGAGGGCGTACAGCTTAGAAAGGGCGATGACACTAGAAGCAATTAGCAGACCAATCATCAACGATCAGAGACCAGATTTACTTTTGTCGAATTTCGTCATAGCCAGCAAACACGACGGAATTTTCAAGCCACTTAGCTATTACCACCTCCAAGCCGGTCTGGCCACCAATCTGGCACTGACTCAAGAACTCGACGACATCGTGAGCCCCAACGAGCGAAAGGCGAGCGAAGACTAGGATGAGGGACTGGATAAATGCTGCCGCGTTGGCCGTCACGAGCCGACTTGCCACGACCTTGAGGAGTTCGGGCAAGAAGGGTCCAAGCCGCTCGTGCCCAGCCTTCTCGACCAGTTCGGCCGCGAGACCGCCGGCTTCGGATGCAGAGTTATCTTCCATTGACGGGGCGAGGAGCCGGTCCAGCACTCTGAGGCACACCTCCAATCCGCTGCGGTCGTCCTCGTCAACCCACTCAAAGACCTGCTGGTGATCATGCATGAGCAAGAACTTGAGTGCTTCGGCTGCAGGTCGCAGAATCTCGCCCTCGTCCGACTCTAGCAACAGGCGCTTCAGCTTGGGTAGACAGGCTGCGACAAATCCGGCTGGCAGTGGCTCCGTTCCGCCGGTGACGAGGACAACAAGCAGCTCCACCGCCACCATGATGTCGGGTTGTTCTCCGCTCAAGTCGGGACGGTCGAAGGCCGGGGTGAGAAGCGGAAGGACCTTACGGCTGAGGGCAGTATACGAATCGGGATCGGTGAGGGCCGAGACAATGCCTTCCAGAGCTTCGCTTACGAGGAGGTTGACTTGGAAGTTGGAAGCTCCAACCCGTCCCAGCATGAAGAGGATCTCGAGTGCTTGGACCGAGTCGGACAATGCGATGCGAGGATTGACGCTGACCACCATGCGGAGCGCCTCCATGAGGGTGACAAGGAGCTCGTCGGCCTCTTCCAGCTCGTCGGCATCCTTGCTCTGAATGTACTGGTGGATGGCCAGCAGTGTCGGGATCTGCTGCTCCTCTGGAATGCGCTTAGCCAGAGCAAGATGTTCCACCGCCTTGATACAGGACACCCGGACCACTTCGGCCTCGTCGCTATTTATGCACGACAGCGTGCGGTTGATTAGGGTATCTGGAGTGTTGTAAACTCGCGTTAGGGTGCTGCCCACGAGGAAGCCACGAGCACGCAAGAAGGGCGAGTCATTTTGACTGATGGCGTGGTCGACCAGTGACAGGTATGCTTCTGAAGTCTGCGGCGGAATAGGCTTCTCCGTATCAGCAAAATCGCCGGCGATCATGTTGAATAGGTAGAGGGCAGCCTCTTGGCTCCTCCAGTCGGGCGTGCTGGTTTCAAACAACATCTTGGTATAGCTAACGAGTCCTTCGAGAGCAGCCTGGTTGTAGAGCTCACCGAGCTTGATGAGAACATCGCCGGCACAAGTTCTCGACGTGTAGTTTGCCGACGCCGACGCTTCTTCGGCGAGGTAGAGGGAGCAGTCAATGTCCCACAATCCTTCCTCTTCTTGCGTGATTCGCGAAAATGCCGTCAACATCTGCATTATTTGCATCATCCACTGCGTCTGCGCAGGAGAGGCGGCTTCGGTGAGCTGCTGCCTCAGCTTCTCGTCGATCGGTTTTGCTTTGAGGAACTGATGCATGACATCGAGCTCTTCGAGAACCAGGAAGTCGAGCGAGTACGGGAGAGCGTCGACGTCTTCCAGGCGATCCAACGTTTCGTTTTCAACGTAGAGTTCCTTGTGCAGGTCCATGAGGGTCATCAGGTCGCCCCAGACAGCGCTGAAGTAGTCGAGGGCGCGAGGCGTCAAGACCTTGGGCAAAACCATTTTGATCTTAAGCAACGTCTTGAGCACCTGCAGCTTCAGCATAATCACGTCGTCCCAGTTTGGAGGTTGATTCCTAGGCTGTCCTTGGGCTGGAGGCGGGAGTCGCTCCTCTAGGATACCCATAAAGAACGGGTGCCACGTCTTGAGGAGCTCTTCGCTGAATTGAACCACCTCATCCATGTATTCGCCCTTGACGGTATCAATAAGCACGAAACACTGTCTGAAGATAGATATTGCCAAGGCCCGAAGCGTGTGATGTCTATTTTTGTCGAAGGCCAGCCCGGAGACGGTTGCCGTTATCTCCCTCGCCATACTGAAGAACTGGCTCTCGTTCAGGCTGTCCTCAACAATGTCCTGAATGGTTCGCAGCGCGCCGTGTACCTGAGCATCCGTGCCATTTGGAATGGCATTCATGAGCGTCGGAATGAGATCGGGCCACAGCTCGGGGACATCGTGCATCGCAATCTTGCCAACAGCATAGCTACGGAATCGGCTCGTTAGTCCCTGCAAAACAAGTTGCCCGTTGCAGGTGCCCACCTTGCCAAGATCTTGATCTTCTTCTTATCCTCCCGACTCAGCGTGATCTGGAGTAGAATGCGTTTCAGCTCGTCCCTGGTCTCCTTGGCGATCGGAATCGGCTGCTCGTCCTGGACATCGACGGGGTTCCAGTTCTTGTCGATGAACAATCGAAGGTTGGTCAAGGCACTCTGGCGCACCGCAATGTCGACGCCTTCTTGGGCTGCCACGTTCGCGAGAGAGCCGGGGAAGGCCGGGTTTGTCCTCGCATGGTTGAGGGCAAGCTCTGCCTCCTGTCGGACTGACCACTCGGGCGACAGCGTGTTTGCGAGAACTTGCACGAGCTCCTCGTCCATGGTGGCGGTCTTTTTGGGTTCGCCGGCACTCGGGTCGCGTCCAATGATGCTACCAAATCACGGATGGGCCTAGGCGAGTTGGTTGCACGAGTCAAGGGGGCAAAATGCCTAGCTACACGGATTCAGTAAGCAGAAAAGAGCCTTTTGAACGATGCTAGACGTATCGACGGCGAGATCGAGAGTTGAGTCGCGGGGTCCGTAAATATTGTGGGGAAGACTCTCCGCGAGCAAAGACCGACCGCCGATCCTGGCGCGTTGGCCTCGCGCTATGTCCTCGAAATTGTGGGGTGGTCTGTGCGTAGTGCAATAGCCCAAAAGTATCAGTTCCCACTGTTTACAACCGGTCAAACTTTACAAAGAGAAGAGAAACAAAAGTCCTTAGAAAAATATGGTAAAAGGACTCGAGAAAGGAAACGAAGGTGGCAGAATAAAATCACGAGAAAAATGCCTTATAGCTAGGTAGTTCGGCTAGGCTGCGCAACAGCGTCTGAGCGTAAATAAAACCGGTACCCGAACCCTATCTTACGGTCGGGCAACATATTGGTGAATTCTCGCTAACTAGGGCTTTCTTGTACTCTTCTTGGCTTTTGTCGATCAAATAGCAAAGTATTATTCGAGAAATTAAATGCTGAAATCAAATAGTTTTATATATTTGTCTTGGGATTTTTTTAATTTTTTTATTGACAACAGAGAGGGGTGTTTTGTAACATAACCGCCACACCAAGCCTGCTCAGATAGGATCCGATGCGTGATTTCAATGAAGGGAGCGAGATTCATTACCACTGGGCCACTCCAATATATGGGGACGGGTACTCGGTATTTGCTGGTGTTAATATACTTTATTCGGACCTTTCTAACTCCCTGTTCGGTTAGCAGTCACTGGTTAACGTGGCCATGCTGTTGCTACTTTCTTACTAGCTAGTTGTCAATGTATTTCATCTCGAAGATATCGAGAAGTATACCCATATGATCTATTAACCATGCTAATCATAGGTCTCGGGATGGCTAGATCGAGAGTTGGAGGGTTCCTGCCCTAGGACAAGTCTCATGTTAATGAAGTGGTACTTATACGCCCGCAATAAAGCATTCATAGTCAAGCTTGGCCCAAATCATGTGAAAATTGGCATGTGAAACAGAAGGTCCTTCTGGGCATCTTCATTCTTTCAAATCATAGAATCTCGGACTATATACATCAATATCATGGGGTTGTCTTTCCATCTCATTCACTCATTTCCATCGTGTTGGGCCAATTTCCCCGAGTCCAACCACAACAAACATTCTCCGAGTCCACCAAACAAAACCTCGACCAAACAGAGACAAGACGGGGGTGACAAAAGCGACCGTATCCCTTTTCAAAAGTAGTGAGTAAGGAGAGTAGAGAAGCGAAAATAGGGAAAAGCGAGCGTGGGCAAGCGAGCGAGGAAATAAAGCAAATAGCTTCGAGAAAAGAGAGATGAGAAGAAGAAAGTTTCAAATTCCATCACCGAATATCCGCCACTAAAAAAAATTTCAGTATCCAACCGCCCCGAGAGGTATATTTTCCAGCCAAGCGTCCTGGCAGAATCCGTGCCCTCCGAGATTCCGTGAACGATAACCAGTCCGATAATATTGATGATGTAAAACCCTCCATCATATCCCATTTGTGCAAAGTAAAGTTCAGATGTGCCTCCAATCCCCTCCCCAGCCATCCGTGGTATGAAGGGCCCCATCCAATATGACGAAAGCAGAAACACAAACAACGTTTAGAACGCCAAGAAAGTTCTTTTCGAAATCCAGAAAGAATAGAAAATGACACTTGAAACTCCATCCCAAGGCCCCAAGGCAATATTTGGTCCCCCTCCGGTACGCCTATTCGCTTCCCGATTAAAAGCCCAGAAACAAATAATAATCAAAGCGCCCGGTGTACCGATTCTTTCCTCCGGAGCACAAACAAAGAAGAAGACGCGCATTGGTCATTTAATTAGAGGGCGAGGCCAGTGCCATCGCCGGTCCACCGGTACAGAGCGAGAAGCTCCCGCCTACGCTGGTGCTGCTCGCCGAGATCTTCGGGCACACGGCCGCGCACCTGAGCAAGGGCGCTCCGCATCACCCGACTGAAATTGCGCTGGTACTCGGTGTTGAGCGTCACAACGCACGCCTCGTGGGCGCGGATGATGGTCTCGCAGGCCTTGACCACGGGCGGGCTCGCCTCGAGCTGGAGCTTGTCGGCGATGAGCAGGAGCAGGAAGCTGCCCTGCAGGAGGTAGATGCCGAAGAAGAAGGGCATAAACTCAAGACCGGGGTCAAACTCCAAAATGCTGCTGATGGCCTCGGCGGCGTTGACGGCATGGCCGGTTGCGGAGATGAAGCCCTGCGACGAGATCCAGAGGTCGTTGTCGTCGAGGAGGTTGATGGGATCCCACTTGCCCGTGAGCAGAATGTGCAGCACGTGCATGACGTGGGTGCCGTAGGCGATGACGATGCGCGTCTGGATGTCGCTCTCCGTCATGCGGCTCGACACGTTGGTGTGCACCGAGTGGACCGAGGGAGTTCCGGCGTCGTTCGAGCCATGCTCGCCGCCATTCTCTCCACTCGGCTGCTCCGTCTTCTCCTCGGCCGCGTTCGCGCCAGAGCCGGCGGTTCTGAGGTGCTGCTGCTCAAATTTCTTCAGGCTCTGGTCGTAGAGTTCGAGGTGGCGTGTGATCTCGGCCGCCTGGTCATCCCACTCGCGGGCGTTGCGGAAGCCGACACCAAAACGGGGGTGGTTCCTTGCGTGGTGGAGGTCGACAATCTCGCCGAGGATGGCCATGAGCGGGAGGAAGTAGCCAAAGATGCTGTGGCCTGTGCACTCAAAGTGCAGACCGCGGTGGCGCATCGACGCATTCGCACCTGGCTCGCCCGAATTGAGGACGTTGGGGTCCGCGTTGCCGGCGTTGTAGGCACGGAAGTTGCCATTCTGCCAGTCGGTCTCGTCCATGGGTTGGAGGAGGCCCTCGCACTCAATGTCGAGCAGGAAGAGCGGCCGGTTGTAGCAAAGAGCGAGGTGGCGGTCGACAATGTACACGAGCCACCAGATTCGGCGTCGCTCCTCGCGCTCCTCCTCCGTCATCACGCCGGCGCCCGAAATCTCCTCGTCGGCCTCGCCGTCGGCGTCGACATCGTTGCCGTTCTCGTTGTTCTGGCTCGTCGCCGGAGGAAGTTCGCGGCCAAGCTTGAGCTCGCGGGCCAGCGACCAGGCGGCATTCCACCACCGGAGGCTGGCACCCTTATACTCGCTCGCCGAGACGACGGTGGCGAGGTGGATGTACGTCACCACGTCGTCCAGAGTGCCGGCGGCCCCGAAGGCACCGGACTCGCCAGTAAGAGCATCCATGCTAATGGAACCAGGCAGAGCAACACCGAGACCGCCAAGGGCGACGCCGTCGATGACGGGGCTCGACACAGGCGAGGCATCTCCGGAAGGCGTGTGGATGAGCGGCTTGAGGAGGCTGACGGTCAGCTCGAGGAGCTTCTGGCAGATCTTGCCCCGGGCCGACGGAACGCTCGTGAGGTACTGAGCATCGCTGGTCTGGGCGGCGACCCACAGCATGCTGGCCAGGAGCGCTGGCTGGCACTGCCTAGGCTTTGACGGGTGTAGGAAAGACCGTTTCCTGAACACGTAGCCAAGAACGTAAGGCGACATGGGGTGCATCTGAGCCGAAGACGACGAGGCAAAGTAGAGATCGATTAGGTCGCAGGCGAGCGAGGGAGGAATGATGTTGCCGAGATGTGGCATCAGGGGCTCCAGGACGGGATACCTGAGATGCGACTGTCCGAAGCCGCCGGGCTGAGGAATGTGCGGCTGCGACTGGAACTGCGTGGGTGGCGACGACATGGAGATGTTCCACCCCGGCGACGTAGTCTCGCCTCCCATGCTGTAGTTGCCCATGGGGCTGGCTGCCATGCGGAATCCCGCGTTGTTCGAGTAGCTTGTCGGGCTTTGCGTCTGCATGGCATATGGAATCTCGGGGTAGCTCGACATGTTGTTCTGGCCGCCGCCGTACTGGCCGTGGCCGTTCATCATGCCCATTCCTTGCCGGTCGTAGGGCACGTTTCCGTATCCGTTGAGATCCATCGTGGTGGGGCTCTCTAGGTGGTCCCTGTCCATGCCTGTGTGGGATCCCATGTGTGGCTGGCTGCCCATATCGGTGAGCGTGTCGAGACTACCGTTCCGCTGCGCCCGTTGCATCGCATCCTCGCTCATGTCGTTCATGGGCTTTTGGTCGCCGTTTTGCTGGCCATCACCGGGCATTGCCTGGATGTTCTTGTTGTTTCCTGAACTCCCTGGCCGTTGTTCGTTCGACTGGCCGTTCTCGCCTCCCTGCGTGGGCGATTTCTGGCCGTTCTGGCTGCCGCCGGCCGCCGCCGCAGCTTGGGCAGCCGCTTGCTGGGCAAGGTCTTTCCGGGAAGCCTTACCTCGCTTCTTTCGCTCGCGAATATATTCGCAGCCAAGGCCAAATTCTGCATCGCCATGTTAGTTACCCACCCCACGTGTTAGTCAAAACTGGGCACCGGCAAAACTTACCAATGCAATGGGCGCAGGGATGCTGGCCGTCACACTTTGTCCTCAGTTGGTTGCACTGATCGCAAGCGCGGCTGATTCTTCTCCTGATGGGCCCTGCAGCGCCAGTAGCCCTCGTGGCCGGCCCATAAGGATGCTGGCGGTGCTTCTGCTGAGGCCCTGGCCGAGCAAGGTGGGGATTCACGCCCACGTGTTGCTGGAGCTGCTGGAGAGCATAGTGGGGACCTTGGCCCATGCCATCGAGCCCACCTCCGTGCATGTGGCCGTTCGGGACGTGGCCATTGGAGAGGAGGGTTGTCGAGGGGATCGTGTGGTAGGGCGAGAACCGATGGAGCGGATTCGACAACATTGTGTTGTCTATGTGTGAATGAAAGGCGGAAATGGTGGCGGTGGTTGTCCAAATCAGCTTATAAACGTATAAATAAAGAGGAGGCCAAGATGGACGAGCTGAAGATGGTTGCGGACAACAGGACGAATTAGATACTAAGATGATCTAGAGTGAAGTCATCAAGAACACGAAAGGACGGGCTGACTTCTAACGAGTGAAGACAGTTGGCTGAAGCAGTTTTTGTTGAGTCGAGATGGGGTATAAGTTCTCTCTGGAGACGGAGGAGGCGGGCGGGATGATATAGATATATCGCGACCGACAGCTGCTGCCTCTGAAAGTCTTGGCCAGGACGCGGGCACACCGGACAGGCGACTCCACTTGCCTCGCTCTCTCACCTGCCAACAAGTTAGAACCCAGTCCAGCTGCGGCGGTACTTGGGGCGGACCGATGTATGACTTTGTGGGGAAGTAGGCAAATGGGAGAACAAGCATTAATTGAGCATGACGGTACGTAAGAGCTGTACTGGAGCAAGCATAAGGGACCGACCCAAACAGTACAAGTGGGTGTTGATCGACGCGGTTGTCCAGAGGGCGGCACGGTCGCCGCCCACACAGCTCAGAGCTCCTGTGAACCAAGATGGGATGGGGAGAGGTACGGATAGATGGTTCATCATTCATGGCGGGGTTAGGCGTGTAGGAAAGGTGTGAGTATGAGAATGAGGGCGAGGCCGAGGCAGGTGGCAAGGCCCAGGGTGAGGTGTGGAGAACGGAAGACGGGAAACTTGACAGGGGTGACAGGTGGCGGGCAAGGACCCCAGGCCGGCCTAGGCCCCTGTCCGTTAGCA
>Ga0247774_1000044_pt1 | contig 54141 bp, 51 predicted proteins | sample UWRJL001104B6_FD_179933 | JGI IMG/M metagenome (GOLD analysis project Ga0247774, IMG submission 179933) | Plant litter microbial communities from Arlington Agricultural Research Station in Wisconsin, United States - UWRJ-L001-104B-6 | ecosystem: Environmental > Terrestrial > Plant litter >...
TGGCTTGGTCGTGCGAAACGGTAGGTGAAGCATACTCGGCGACCCAGCTGCTGGCTGCTGGCCCCGTTCCACTCGCAATGATAGAGGCCTGCCCGTTCAATACCGAGGCTCTGGGTTGCTGCTGGAGGTGAGGAGAAGGATGGGATGATGTCGGACGATGAAAACGGCTAAGGACTTCACCGCCTGGCAACCTCTCATTCTGCAGAAATGCACTAAATCCGTCCTGGTTGGTAGGTGCAGTTTGCTGTGATCGAAAACTCTGCATAAAGGTGAATTGACTGCTGGTATGAGATGTTGCGTTGAGGAACTTACATTCGCGGGTGTTAGGCTAGCCCTAGCCCGGTCTCGTACTAATCCTCCGTCACGGTTCTGGTGGTCAACCAAGCCCTTCAGGGGAGTTGACCCCGAGCAGGAAGCTTCAGCCATCACGAAATCTAGGTAATACGGTTTCGACACGTCACTGCTGGTGAGGTAGTGTTGCCGGAGCGGACGACTAGGCTGGCTGAGCGTGGATTCTGGGCCTGACGGGTATCTGTGGTGGTGGTGGTGAGATGCCGAGGCTGGTACAAAGCTGGCGAAAGTGAATGACACGCCGGCCGACCTTTGCCGGCTCCGGTATGAGAAAGTGGCTACAGGCAATCACGAATGCCAAAAGGGATGAGAGCGTCTGTGGGTGCCTGGTAGGTACTTGTAGGCAGTTACGTGGAAGTTGAATACTCGAACGCTCCCGGCGATATTTTCATATGATGACTCTCGGGTAGCCTCGGTGCTCCGGCATCATGAGTGGTCCCTTGCACGGGATGCTTGACCAGAAAGGACGCTCGTCGTCTGACTAAGCGGAGTCTCGACGGCGGCCGCACGGGCCAACGATACTGAGAGGTCGAGTGGGCGAGTGGGTACGAGTCTAGTGATGGCAGCGCACAACCTACGTGGAGCGTGGCCTTCTCGCCTGTAGTGTAATTGTGGTGTCTGTTATTTTCCACGGTTGTCAACCCCAGGACCCGGCACAACTTCAAAATGGTGAGTGGGAGCCCCGAAATATCCGTTGCAGAAAATAGGAAGCTAACCCCTTGGCAGGCTGCCCAGGTCATTTCCAATTCTGGTCATGATGATATGATAGTACGTCCCCCTAGTCCACATGGCTGCAGTTGAAGGCGAACTTAGCCATTCTGGGATGGTTTCTTACCCATCTCCTGGTATGAAGCATGATGCGGTTCTCGATTATTACGGACGGAGGCTCGCCACATGCTCTAGCGACCGATCGATAAAAATATTCGAGGTTGAAGGGGAATCGCAGCGGCTGGTGGAAACACTGAAGGGGTATAGGCTCCCTACCCCATTTTATACATAGCCCTTCCCACTGTCCGGACGAGAAGTCATGCTAACAGGTCCTCTGGACAGGCACGACGGAGCAGTGTGGTGCGTCTCGTGGGCACATCCCAAATACGGCAACATCCTAGCGTCGGCCGGCTACGACGGGAAAGTCTTCATATGGCGCGAGCAAAACAATCAGTGGCAACGAGTCTTCGAGTATGCCCACCACAAAGCCTCGGTCAACATGGTCGCCTGGTCGCCACACGAATCGGGCTGTCTCCTCGCCTGCGCGTCCTCGGACGGCAACGTCAGCGTTTTGGAATTCAAGGACAACAGCATGGACAACAAGACGTTCCCTGCCCACGGGTTAGGCGTCAACTCGGTGTCCTGGGCACCGGCCATGAGTCCTGGGAACGTCATGTCGAGTACACCGGCATCGGGCGGCCTGAGGCGATTCGTTACCGGAGGGTGCGACAATCTTCTCAAGATATGGGCTTACGATGGTGCATCCCAGACGTACATCCCTGAGCGGGAGCCTTTGGCTGGACACACGGATTGGGTTCGCGACGTGGCTTGGTCGCCTACCCTGCTGCAGAAATCGTATATTGCTTCAGCGTCGCAGGACAAGACAGTTCGCATCTGGACATCGGACTCGACCAATCCTGGTCAGTGGGCGTGCAAAGTTCTGAACTTCGAGGCACCGGTCTGGCGCGTCAGTTGGTCCCTCAGCGGAAATGTACTTGCTGTGAGCGGCGGCGATAATAAGGTTAGCCTCTGGAAGGAGAATCTCAGGGGCGAGTGGGAATGTGTCAAGACGATTGAAGAGTAGGGAATTCACGGGCGTGAGAAGTCTGACACTTTGGGGTCTGCTGTGTGAAAGTACAAAACGAAGAGTCAAGACATGTTTCTACCAGGTTATGGTGCCGTAATGACAGTGGCAAGACTTGTCCCTTTTGCAAAGGCGAGACCAACTAAGAAGAGCACTGGGCTGATAGATATGACCCAGGCGGCTCTAACATGTCATCCCTTACGTCGTTATCACCATTACCAGATTTTTGATCTACAACAATGCGAGAGACAAGACAATGGCGGCGAGGCCGGCCACGACGCCAGCTGATCTAGTACGAGGGGCGGCATTGTCATCATCCCCAGAGTTTCCGTTGTTTCCGGTGGCCGTTCCCTTCGATCCATCATTCTGCAGCACGTAGAGCTCTCCTGTCGTATCCGACGTCATGAAGAGGCGGTCCTTCTTGTCCCAGGCAAGCCCGGCAGGTCGGAAGCAGCTATCGGGACAATCGGCCGTGTCTGCATTCATCAGAACGTTCTTGGCCGCATCCATGCTGTCGGACGGGCTGACGGGCATGCCGCCCTTGAAGTCAATCACGGCGACGGTGTAGCCGACGGGGTCATCGCGGTTCCCTGTTTTTGTTTGTCAGCAGCTGGTACGGCAGTTTGTCGCCGAAAGGACCTGGGAGTACTTGCAGCTGCCGTGGAAGGAGACGAGGGCCGACGATCCGTCCTTGGTGAACTTGATATCGAGAGGAGCCGTGTGAGATTGGAATGTGAGAGTGGGGGACACGAATTCCGCGGCACATGTCTCGTCATCCAGCACATTCGACTCGGAGGTCGGGAACTGATCTCCAGTCTTCAGCTGGTCCACGTTCGGGAAGTTCTTGGTATCCCAGATGGCATAGCAGCTCGGGTATCCGTAATTGCCACCCTGATGCTCGGTCGACCCGTTGAGGTAGCCATGGAAGTTGAGCTCCTCACCAGGGTTGTTCTGGTGCACGTCGATGCCGTTCCGCTTCACATTGTCAACGGAGTTCTCGACACTCCAAATACCTCCGGTTGTAGGTTCCTCGCCAACACCGACCGAGTTTCGGAGACCCCAGCCGAGAACCTTACCATCGGTGTAGTTATAAGGGGAATTCGAGTCGGTTATGTTGCCGATGTCGAAGGCACGGATCTGGGAGTGACCGGTCTCGATATCCTCTGCATCGGGGTCCTCGTTGGAGTCGCCGCCGCGAGAAACGATAAGAAATCCGGGTTCCTTCCGCGAGAGGAGGAGGGTACGGGTGGTGTGATCCGGGTTGTCCATGTTGGTGACGAGCGTTTTGCGGTCCTTGCCAACACTCACAGCATCGGAATCATACGACCATGAATAGACCTCATCTGGAGTCGAAGCGTATAGCGTCTTGCCGTCTTCCGAGAGCTCAATGCCATGGTTAAGCTGTTGCGATATTGGTGCGGTTAGACGTCATTGCCACACATGTCAGATTTGGCCTTGAAACTCACATCTGGCAAGTCGACAAGCGTCGTTTTCTTCTCCTCAGAAAGGCATGTACCGCCGTCATCCTTCAAAATCATGTGCACGATTCCGACCCCGCGATTGACGATCAGAAGTGCGCCTTTGTCATCCACCAAGATGCCTCTCGGCTTCGTCAGGCCCGTGGCTACAAGCCTGTACGACCATCCGTCTCCTGTCACCGGTGCATCATAGTCGGGCTTAAGATTGTTGGAGCACGATTGTGCCCACGTCAGTCCTACGAGCCACGAGGCCGCGACCGCCGCACCAGCCAAAGGTCGAACCATGATTCCAATGTCACTCGATATGCCTTCTGGGTCTCGGACGGCTGTAGATGGAAGGTAAACGTGGCGAAGAGAGGGCGGAAAGGACAATGGTGCGTGTTTCTCGATCAAGATGTCCAACCAGCGCCAATTCTGAAAGCTCCGGACCTACTTCACAGTATACGGCAGAGAATCGAACCCGACAGACCCGACAGACCCCGCCGAGTGCGGAGAGGGAAGTCCTGACTATTATTATACCGTTTGACATTCGCTAACAAGCAAGCGAACCCAGCTCCCCGGAGCTGGAGCCGTGCCCCGGCTTGCCAGTATTGCCAGAGTGCCAATTCTTCAATAGTGGTGGTGTCGGTCTCCTTCCTGATTCCTGGCCTAGGGAGCAGTCATGCTACCCCATGCCGCCCCCGCCCCGCAGAACCAAGAAGTGTCAAAGAAGAAAACGCAAATGTCAATCAATGATCAACCTTTCAACAAATGAGCCGCCCGTCGCGCCGTGGCCGCCCCACTGCCGATTGCCACCCTGGTCGGAAACCCCACCTGGCAATCGCACTGCCGAGGACGCAATTCCTTTTTGCAGTGCACACCAATGCACAAACTATGGGGCCCCGACTCCCGCCCCCGTCGCCTATTGGCAGCTTGGCTCGGCCGTGATGGATGGTTCCGATTTCTGACCTCTAGAAAACGTAAAAAGGACGTTGGACGCCGCTGGACGAGGGAGGATATCTGCAAGTGACTTGCAGTCAGAGCGTGCCACACTAAACCAGGCACGCGCATGGGGCATTGCGGCAGCTCCAGCTCCAAGTTGGTGCAGTTGGAGCTCGTTGCTTCAGGTCACTGGTTGGCAGAGCTACCTGGCTCGTTACCCGTTGCTCCGCCCGAGATACGGGTACCCGAGCACCAAGGTCAATGATCAAACAATACCAGGTCTATCCAGATGTCATCTGTACTTAACATTCGGAGAACATGGGAAGATTGACGCACGAAACAAGATAGTGCGGGGGTTAGACTGGGGGCAGGACTGGAAGACTTGCGGAGAAGCAAGCTCCTCCAACCACCTAATCGTACTTGCGAATATCGACCAAGAGTATCAGATGTTGAGCAAGGAAACCAACTTATTACATATAGACAACTACTACTTGATAGACACCCTGCAGTCTTGGGTCGGCAGAACCAGAACAGGAAGTCCGACGGGCTGCCGCTAGACACCAATTACCTCGATCACGCTAACGGGCTCCTGAACTTGACGTGTCTTGGTGACACCAAACCTAGGACGTGTCTCGGCGCTGAGCTACCTGCGTCGCCCAGACCTGCCGTTTGCTCGTGCCCAATTCAAAAAAGCCATGTCCTTGCATTCTGCCTCTGTCGGTGCAATGAACACCGACCACGCCGGATCGTTTTGTATCAACGCTGAGTTCCAAACAGCAATGGCTTCACTCACATTTTTGGCCACCATCTCTATCGAAGTCCGATGACGCTCATCTCTAGGGTCCAAACTCTTCTAATCCAAACCTTCAGCTTCCCTTGCACGCCGTCAACACCGTCCAGCTCGACGCCTTCCCACCAGCACCTCCTGGCTGGCTTCCGCCAGAACAAGAGCAATTTCTGAGCCATGCCCACCGCGCTGTTCCCCATATCGTTTCCGCGGATATCGCTGCGGAGTCGGGCCAGCGCAAGGCTGCACACTACCGCCTTGTTAGGTTCACCGGCACGATGGCCCCATCTGTCATCGTGGTTGAAGCCGCTACAGACAGCCAGTTAGCCTTGACTAATCTTCAATCATGACCTGCGTCGTTCCATGGAGGCCGACTTAGTCCCCGCAGGGCACTCACCCAGCTGTCAACATCTCTATAAGATGAGCTTCAGTCGTGCCGGGTTCATCGCTGCGCTTCAAGCCGGAGAATATGCCGTCCTGTTTGAGCAGTACCCTTGCAGCCGCTCGCTTGACCTCCATCATGTCCGCCTGGGAAATGTCGGCCCGCGGAGGGATGGCGTAAAAGTCGAGATCCTCCCTCAGCACAATGATGCCCGCCCTTTTCGACGAGTCGTCTTTGGAGCCCAAGGGTTCCACCGACACCATGTCTCCGTCCTGAGATGCGCTCGGAGATGCTTCGTGGGGAATTGACTGCGCTACGTTGCGGAAAAAGTCTAACATGTACTGCAGTGAAGCAGGGTCATACTGCGGCGACGTCGCACAGTCAGTCCATGCCGCTACATTAAATGCCATGGGGGTGTTTGGGGCCTCAACTGACATCGACTTGAACGGCGTCGCCTTCGGCAAAGCCGCCCATATGGCCCTCAGGAAACAATCCATTGGGAAACAGGGACAGCAGGACAAATTCGGGGAGCGTCAATAACTCATCTCTCGACAAGACGAACCGCGAGCCCCGCAGGTCCATGGCAATGGTTTCGTCGGCGCCAACATCTAGAATGATCAAGTGGTTAGCGTACCCACTGTTAGATGGCGGCCAAGGGCATGGCGGAATGAATATCAATACCTCCGATGGCATTTATTGGAGGGCCCCCTTGCTGCACCTGAGTAATAATACTCGAGGCTCCACCAGCGGCAGCCATGACGAACGAGAAGGATTGAAGAGGACTCGGGCCTTCTGAGTACGCCGGAGGTGGTTCTGCCTCGTCTTCCCGTTTCGAAGACTCGCCCTTGGTATCTGCGGGTAACGCTCGCTTAGTCTCCTCAACTGTCCTCTCAAACGCGCTTGAGCCGTAGTCGAGGTGCGATGATCCGGGTGCGGCAGTTTCCGAGTCGGACCCGGTTGCTAGCGGGGCGTAGGCTGGAGCGGCAACAGCGACGGGGCTGGACGGCCTCGATTCAGAACCTCCGGCCTCGTCTTCCTCGTCGACGTCGCTTGCGCCGAGTTGCTCGTCGGCGCCGTAGAGAGAGGAGAAAGGCGGCGGCCGGGACGACGATGCCTCCGATGCTGGGTATTGGGGCGGAGGGAATTGAGCCGCACCAAAAGCCTCTATCTCGTCTTGGTCGTCTACGACGAGGCTAATGGCGAACCCGGCTGACGCCGACTGTTCGTTCCTGGCTCCTTGTACGGGAGACAACGTGGCTGCGACTGTCGAAACGGCGTTATGGTGTGTTTGAGCTTTAATATCCGAACATGTGAGGGGTCGAGAGAGCGACGGCCGTAAATGTAAGCCCAGCTCAAATAAAGATATTTGCCTTGACGGACGGTTGATTCGGCCTTCCAGACTCGAGACGATTCGTGATACGGCGAATGGAGTGTCGCTCTCTGGTCGGCAGGCTCAATACGGCCTTGTCAGAAACGGTCCGATTAACAAGCCAGGGTCATTCAGGAGCGCAGACCGAAGCGGCGTTCCAAACCTAAGATCACCAGTCTGTCATTGATTGACGAAAACGGAACAACTGGTCAAGGTCAAAGTTAGCTGAAATCGGCGGCCGGAGGCTTGGAAAGAGGAAGTCAGGGGACTCGTCGAGCCAAGACGGGCGCAGGACATGTGAGTGGATACCGGCTAAACATCGGGATTCGTCTTTCGGCGCTTAAGCTGCTAGCAGCCAATGCCCTTGGACTTGACGCCTCGGGGCAGCCAGTTGCATTTCCGTCACCACCGTCACCAATGTTTGGGCACGAATGATTATACCGTAGACATCATTTTATATTGAGCCGTCGGAAATCCGAGGGAGCATTAATCTGTTGTTTGATAGCATCCTAGACTCTAGTCCTTTCGGTACGTCTCCAGCTGTTTGAAGTGAACCTATCTAGATCACTCGTCATCGGTGCTGTCGCCGAATATGTCTCGGAAGACATGATCTGGCGGCCTTGATTGGTCAATTGGGGTGTCGGCTACGACACGATGCACATCAACGGGTGCCGGCGTGCCTGCTACGGCGCCTACGCCATCCCGACTCTTGGGGTTTGTCTTAAGCGCCAGAGTCGCCACCGACAACAACGGTGACGGCTGGGCTTCGCGAGGGGCATCACCTGCAACTCCGTATGTCGGCACAGCGACGTTAAAACGTTTGCAAAGCAGCCGGGTGGGGGAAAAGTTGGTAATGGACCTGGTGAGGGGACCAAACATGCCCAGTCTTGCCGCCTCGGCAGCTGAGTCAGTTGTGGACGTCGCAGCCTGTGCAGCCGCATGGTCCGCCTTAGAAGTCTTGCTTGACGCAGGAGATGAAGAAGATGTGGTGAAGCGCGAGGCCATGAAGCCTGTCATGGGCTTGAATATTCCTACACAGTTATAGAACTCTTCGAGCTCCACCAAGAAGTCCTTCTCCGACATACTACCCGGTCGGGTAGGCAATGCACTAGAAATATCGGCATAGTATTCCAAGTACTGGCGATAACGGCTTCGCTTCGCTGCGTTTGACGCATAGGGGCTTCTTCCTGAACTATCACGTTCAAGAGCTGCTGCCGCGGCCGATTTATCGGGCCGTGATGAACTCTGGGGCGCACTACCCGCTGATGTTCGGGCTGGCGAGTCGCTACCCATTGCCGCCTCTCCACGGGCTGGCGGCAGATGATGCTTCCCTGTGGCTGCTACAAGCTTGTCTCTTGCCGGCGCACTGATGAAGTCGAACACCGACTTTCCGGGCAGGGGGGCTTCTCCGAGTACCTTTGCTCGAGATCTTGGGTCGTGAGGGATCAGGTGCGTAGCCCCAACCGCGGCAGGCCCTTGAGAAGCACCAACCTTGATGGTAGCATGCTGGGCTTTCTTAGAGGACGACCAACCTGGCGGAATGTGTGGAATCGGGTGTGATGTCTCCCCCGCTGCTGAAGAAAGAAGCCCTGTCGAAAGAACGAACCCATCTAGTTGGGAGACACCTCCTCGCGTTACGAATGGCCCAAGTTTTTTCTGCGCTGTCGAGACAAGTGTGGATTTCAGGTTGGAGCCAGGCTGCGCCGGAGCATTGCCCGGTTCTCTTTTCGGTTTCTTAGCCTTTCTCAAGGCGCTAGCCGACTTGTTGTATGTAATCTTCGGGCCGACTTCATATGGATCCTCTTCATCAGAGCCGCTATCGTTGAGAACGCCAACACCAATGCCACCACGTCTGGTCGGGGCTAAGTTCTCGCCACCATCGTCGCTGCCTTGGCCTAGCAACACCCCTCTGCGGAGGGATGGCCCCAGTCGTGATTCCGAGCTGTCGGCGCCAAAGCCGAGACCGCGACGATCGGCTTTCCTTGCCCATGAGATGACGGCAATATCGTCAGGAGCAAACGCATATTTCCTGGATGCCTCGACGCGGGCACTTGCAGTTGCACCGTCCGTGATGCGTGCTTTTCTCAACACTCGAGGCCCGATGCCTTGGCCGTCCTTCCAACCCATCTTGCGGAGAAGACGAAAGCCCATTGTTTCGCCCCTGGCCCGGAATAAGTCTGCAAGCCCCCCGGACGGCCGGTGGCCACCAGCAACGGACCCGAAACCCGCAAATTCTTCTCTGGTGCCTATTCGTTGGGCATCGTGGAGATCAGCCAGGTCTTCGTCATCCATGAAGTCTTCAGGCCGTCTCTGTGGGGGGTTTTCATCCTTCTTCGGCCGGTTCTTTCGACTAGATTTGAATTCTGACGGTGTCCACCCTTCTTTGGAGCCCACAGAGTTATAGTAGCTGCGCAGATAGAGCACGGTCAGTCCGGTAGCTCGCCTAGTCGCTTCGAAGTGTCAGAAGGGTCTGCATGATACTTACCCAGCGCTCCAACCTCCCGTGAAGGCCCCATGAAATCGTTTGCGGCCCCTCTCGTCCCGGGCTTCCTGTTGATGGATAGGAACATATGACCCATCGTCTCTGCTGCTAGACTCCTGGGGAAGTGGTGTCCCAAAGGTGACAAATGGGGCTATGTCAGGGCCGGCATTGAGGTCAAATTCGTAGGTTGCCCGAGTTCGTTTTGACAGCATCGCACCTCTCGGTGTGTAACGGAGCGGAAGGTGCGCGTCTGCTGCGAGTCTCTGTCCGGCTCCGCACACAAGACGCAGGAATTAACATAGTTTTAGGACCAAGAGCTTCCAATCGCCGAGGGAAACCCCGAGCGGTAGGTTAATTGTCGGAGGAGGGTTTGTTGAGCGGCAGGAGCCGAAATTGCGTCGCTTGGCAGAGTGGTAGGAGTAGTGGTGCGAATATTGAACCTCTTGACATAGACGCCTTTTAAAAATAGGAAGGCCGTACGGAGCCTTTGCCGGGTTAGAACGAACTTTGCAGCTAAGAATATGAATGCTCTCGAGGCGCTTTAGTCAAAGGACGTCATGGGCCTGCACGATTGGGGGAGGCTTGGGAGTGCAGACAGTCAACTTGTACAGTCGCTGCAGCGGACACCAGAATCTTGGTAGTACGTATCTTGCTGCTCTTCGAACACGCGTGTATATTTAAGGTATCGTAGATGTATCTTTTATGGGTGGAACGGAGATAATTTCGTTCCGAATTGTTTCCATTTGTGGACGGAAGGACAGGGGTAAGACCTTATCTGTACATGCGTTATACATAAAGCGCCTCCACCCCTGCTTGGGCACCCCGGGCTCCTAAGGCACCCAGGTTATTTTGGCTCAGGTACCAACCTGGCCAACATGGAACCTGGCACCTGGCACCTGGAGAAATTTGGAGACTGGGTAGCCTGTAGTTCGAGAGGCTGGCAGGGCCTGGTTACCCATTCTTCCAATATTCTTGGCAGTAGTCGAAGGCTGATTTCCCGGCTTGACTCGACTTCCACATGTGTCTAAGCACACTACCTACCTGAATGTCCGCCCCTCCCCGAAATATCAATACACTCGTATCGCCAACTGGGATTTGGATAACGACGCCCGATAGCTCAGAAATTCCCATCGACAAAACCAGTCTCCGTTTTTCGGTCGAAGGACGCAATCTGGAAGGTTGACGTCGAGAGGACGAGGTGCTGATCAGGGGGCAGCATTTTGGCACCTTATTTGCCTCAGTGCCATATTTCCGGCACAACTGAACTCGCAAGTGACGGGCCGCAATGGCGAGTACCGATCACACTCTGCGTAGCTTGCCAGTCCGCTCAAGTTCTACTCGATCACGGCCTACCCCGTCGACTGCCAACCCCGACTCATCATCCCCCTCGAGTTACCACAGTCGGCAACCCTCGTCGACCCGTCCTACCCAAGACAGCCATGATTACGATGGATCTGGTGTAGCCCATTCCAAGCGCTCCAACGGTGGAGACCGCCATCCCCCATCGTCGTCCCGACAGGACCCATCTCGCCCGCACAGAAGGAGCAGCACCCGATCAAACCATAGCCATCATCACCATCACCAACAGCCAGACATGCCAGCAGCTCCCGTTGCCAACGGTGCCGGTCCCGTGACCGCCACCGCCACGGCGCCTCCAGCCCACGGCGTGGCAGGCGCTCCCGACAACAGACCCTCGGCCACGGCAGCTAAGCATGGTCGGTCCCGGACCACGATTCCAACCCAGTCGGGCAAATGGATACTAGGAAAGACAATCGGGGCTGGCAGCATGGGAAAGGTGAAACTCGCTCGGAAGGAAGATGGAAGTGAACAGGTTTGTTCCCCGGTGTTGAAATCATTCACTTCTACCATGCTTATTGGCCATGGTACATGGCATCTGGGTGCGCATTGCTAACGTAGGCTTGAACTTAAAGGTGGCTTGTAAAATCATCCCCCGAGGCTCCGCCGATGATGGCCACCATAGCCGAGCTGATAAGGAGAGGGCGGACCAGTCCAAGGAAATTCGAACGGCTCGCGAAGCTGCCATTGTCACCCTCCTCAACCATCCCCATATTTGCGCCTTGAAGGACGTGGTTAGGACCAACTACCACTGGTATATGCTGTTCGAGTTCGTGAATGGCGGCCAGATGCTTGACTACATCATCTCCCATGGAAAGTTGAAGGAGAAGCAGGCCCGCAAGTTCAGTCGTCAGATCGCAAGCGCTCTCGATTATTGCCATCGGAACAGTATCGTCCACCGCGATCTCAAGATCGAAAATATACTTATTAGCAAGACGGGCGACATCAAGATCATCGACTTTGGCTTGAGCAACCTCTTTGCACCTCGCGGTCACCTCAAGACCTTTTGTGGCAGCCTGTACTTTGCCGCCCCTGAGTTGTTGCAAGCTCGAGCCTATACGGGGCCTGAGGTTGATGTTTGGAGTTTTGGTATCGTGCTTTACGTCTTGGTTTGTGGAAAGGTGCCTTTTGATGATCAGAGTATGCCCGCTTTGCATGCCAAAATCAAGAAGGGCGTCGTCGACTATCCCAGTTGGCTCTCGAGCGGTACGTTTCGCGACGTGTTTGCCGATGTTCCTTTGCGAGGAATATGCTAACGACGAGCAGATTGCAAGCATCTCTTGTCACGTATGCTTGTAACGGATCCTAAGCAAAGAGCGTCGATGCAGGAAGTGCTCCATCATGCCTGGATGACAAAGGGCTATCCAGGTCATCCAGAGAACTACCTCCCTCCGCGAGAGCCTTTGACACTCCCGCTGGACCCCGAGGTTATCAACGCCATGACGGGCTTCAACTTTGGTTCTCCCGACAAGATTAGTGCTCAGCTCACCCAGACGATCGAGTCGGAGGAATACCAGCGGGCAATTCGTCTATATCAACGTGAGAAGGAGTTTCCTCAACCCAGCAAGGACGTGGAGAAACGTCGAGGCTTTGGCTTTGATTTTTATCGGAGACGTAACTCTGGAAACAGCAGAGACACACTCTCGGCCCCAAGCTCGGAAGGGCTCCAGCTCGGGAGTGACCCTCTAAACGCCTTCAGTCCGCTGATTTCCATATACTACCTCGTCCGCGAGAAGCAGGAACGTGGCCGTGCTGAGCTCCAATCAGGACCCAGCCAGCCAAGCTCCCACCGCGAAAAGGAAAAGGAAAAAGAGAGAGAAAGAGAAAGAGAAAGGGAGAAGGAGAAGGAAAGGGAGCGAGAGCGGGAACGGGAACGGGAGAAGGATCGCGGCAAGGAGCGGGAGGTGGAGGCCGTCCCCGACCTTGTTCCGCCTCAGGAGGCCCACACGAATACAGCTGCATACGAGATGCCGGGAGAACGAGCAACGGGTGGTCGGTCCCGTCCGAGGGCCCGAACACATGGCGAGGATGACGGCCCCGATACTGGGAAGAAGGGGCAGCTGTCACCGGCAATGCCACACTCTCCCGACGCTCGGCTCGAAGTTCCGCCCAAGAAGGAGGGCACGGCGGTCGGGCTCCTTCGCCGCTTTAGTACGCGGAGGCGCAAGGAGCCAGACCGCTTGGATAAAGACCGCTCGCATCCACCCGTTGTCCAGGTTCACTCGCCTACTGCTGCGGTGGAATCTCCAACGGCACCGCGCAAGAGTTTCAGCATTCGCAGGAGCAGGAGGGATCGTGAAGAGGGCGTCGGGTCTCGACTGCGGTCTGGAAGTAGTCAGCCACAGCACAGCGACCTGCTGAGCCCGACAATCTCAACGGGTGCCGGGGCCGGTGGCAGCCAGTCCAGAAGGCGTGTCCTTGGCCGGTCCACCAGTGTCAACTCGGCCGAGATGAGAAGGAGAGTGTCGAATCGTATTTCTAAGGACCCACCTATGACGAGCGGCTCGGATCAGTCAACACCCAACGAGCGACCATATGCAGATCACGGTCCGAGTCATCAGTCCCGATCAGTGTCCATGAGGGCCAAGTCATTGGGCCATGCGCGACGCGAGAGCATCCAGCAGAGGCGGCTCCGGCGGGAGGAAGCTCGGGAGGCCAATGTGCCAGAGGAGAACGTGCCTGAGGGGACTGATCAAGACCTCGGTGACCAGAGCGGCGTGTCGACAGAGCGGCTGGACAGGTCGGACCTGGCCAAGCCAGTCTTCCTCAAGGGTCTCTTCAGTGTGTCTACCACATCCCCGAAGTCGGTGCCCGAGATACGGGCCGAGATTAAGAGGGTCCTCAAGCAGCTGGGAGTTGATTATACCGAGATCAGGGGCGGCTTCAGCTGTCGCCATACGCCAAGCATCGACCTGAAGAAGGTGGTCGATCCACCCGCTAGTCCCGCTGTGCAGACTCCTGGACATAAGAGGCGCTTTAGCCTTGGAGGCTTCATGGGAGGAGATCGTGAGAGAGATGACATTCGAGATCTTGATCGAGCGCCGCCAACGCCGCGAACCCCTGGTAAAGTAGCAGCACCCGACACGAGCTACTCCAACTCGGACGTCTCGGAGGAAAGTGTCCCTCGCGAAAACGGCACGTCATCCAGGAGGGCTGTTGGGGAGACTAGCACCCACGTGCAGAGCGATCTGGGTGGTAGTATGATCTTGGAGTTCGAAATCTTCATTGTCAAGGTGCCGTTACTGTCACTACACGGCATCCAGTTTAAGCGCATGGCAGGAAACACGTGGCAGTACAAGAATATGGCTGACCAGATTCTACGCGAACTTCGGCTTTAATCATTGCCTGCCGCCCCACTGAAGTACTAGACACGGACAAGCAACAGCGAGCAGGGTCCAGCAGGATCCAGCAGGGGCTAGCTAGGTGATAGCAGAGACGACCCTAATGGGCCATGGCAGTATCTGATAAACACCGTAATGCTGGGTTGGATGCAAAGTTTCAGGCTTTTAGCAAATGTAGTAGTAGAGGTGGACGTGGTGGATTTATTTGACACATAATTGCAGCATGGCCACCACATGAAGGCCGGCCGATGCGTTCGGCATAGAAGAGTATCAAGTTTTAATAATATCTACGTATTGTTATTCTTTTACTTTAGACTTCCATGTCTCTCGTGAGCCACTCTCATTCTCACAAGGGGGTACCTTCATCCTATTCAAGTTTTCTGCCTGGCCGACCAAGCTCGACCCGACTTTGTACTAAACAGAGGCAGTACTGGTTTAGATAGGTAGCCGAGATCCTAGACAATTACCATACCTAGCTCCTTCTCCAGGGATGGTTGTGGCAGTCGAGATGGAGCGTGCTAGCCTAGTGGCGGCACGTGCGCGCCGGAAAAATAAATGAGCCGGGTCTGATAGGCTTGTCGGTCGGGCAGCATTTCCTCAAGCAATGCCTGACGGGCTGAAGGTCGCCAGCTTCCAGAAGCTCGATCAATGATGGTACGAAAGCGACTACCCGTACGTCTTGCATTTTCCGAAATCCCGAAATCTCAAGCGACCCAGCGACCCAGCGACCAAGACAATAGACGGAGGCTCCCCACCAATTGATCTGGAGCTGCCAGCCCCGAGTAATTTCATCTTAGCAACCCGAGTCTCCAAGGCTTTCCCCGCCCAAAACGACGAAAATACGGCACACGACATTTGGTCAGTTGATCATCACGACCAGACCTTACGCCGGAGAGGGGGAGGCAGACGACAATAGAAGACGTCGCGGCTTCATGCCTCGCGCCGCGCCTCATCCAACACTGTTGCCTCGCCTCCTCAAACAACTATCGTCAGCTCCGACAAGATGATGCCCAATCCCCATGGCTACGGACATCATCAATTGTATCCTCACGGCGATGCATCATGGATGCAGCCGACGCAGCAACACCAAGCAGCAGCGTCGGCGGCGGCCCAGCAACAGCACTACGGACGCCTTACGGGCGGTCACGGCACCATGGGCAGTCTCGCTGGCGCACACGGTCACGATGGGAGCCATGAAACCATGATCTCGGAGGAAAACCGCCGCACCATGGCCTACATCGCAGACCTCCTCAACGAAAGTACCCGTGAAGCTGCTCTTCTCGAGCTGAGTAAGAAGCGTGAACAAGTAGCTGAGCTCCCTCTTATCCTGTGGCATAGCTTTGGTGAGTTGTCACACCCGTCCCGCCTTGTCGGTTATGAGAAGGATTGATATACTGACGCTATCACTCTATTAGGCGTTATGACCTCTCTTTTACAGGAAATCATTTCTGTCTACACGCTGCTGGGCCCATCGCAGCTCACGGCAGCCGCGTCGAACCGAGTGTGCAATGCTCTCGCTCTCCTTCAATGCGTTGCATCCCACAACGATACCCGTACCCTCTTCCTCAACGGTATCTTCTCCTCCTGTTACCACCCCCAAGTCACTCGCGCGCGCTAACTTGTCCTTGGCAGCCCATATCCCCCTGTTCTTGTACCCGTTCCTCAACACGACGTCAAAGTCGCGTCCATTCGAATATCTCCGCCTAACATCCCTCGGTGTCATCGGAGCCCTTGTGAAGAACGACTCGAGCGACGTCATTAACTTTCTCCTAACGACAGAGATTATTCCACTTTGCCTGCGAATCATGGAGACGGGATCGGAACTAAGCAAGACGGTAGCCATCTTCATTGTCCAGAAGATACTGCTCGATGATAACGGTCTCAACTATATATGTGCCACATACGAGCGGTTCTATGCCGTGGGGACCGTTCTAAGCAACATGGTCAACCAGCTGGTTGAGTCTCAGACGGCTCGCCTTCTAAAACATGTAGTTCGCTGTTTTCTTCGGTAATCCAACCCCTACCAAGCAATGAATCTGCCTAGAGTGAACTTCAAAGCTGACTTTTGCTACGATGCAGGCTCTCCGACAATGCAAGGGCTAGGGAAGCCCTTCGACAGTGCCTTCCAGAGCCTCTCCGGGACGCAACTTTCTCATCTGTTCTTCGCGACGACGCGGCCACGAAAAGATGCCTAACACAACTCCTCATCAACTTGTCGGACAACGTCGTCGAGCATGGTGGAGGCGGCCATGGCGGCCTGTAGCGGTAGCCGCCTCTAACTTGACGTCCCGAATCGCCTGTGCCAATGCAGGTCCTGAGCGGGAATGATGATAGCACTGGTTGGCGTCGGTAGGGCTGTTGTTCATCAGTAGGTTGGAAAAGGGGGCAGTCACCATTGCATCCTTGTACACATACACCTTTATATATATATATATATACCCTGGAGGGACGCCGTTTTCTTCACCAGAAATGCATGTATTATTGTTCGGCGTAGATGCTACGAGAGCCTTGTTACAGCCTTAAACAGTGAATTCGAGAACTCGTCCATGTTGTCTGTCTCCTTCTCGCCGCTCCGTTCCCCATCGGACTCTCCAATTTCCGGTGCTCATATTGTAGTGCCGAGAGGAGAGGTCTTGCAACATATCCAGACAGGCCATGCTCGCAACCAGGCATAGGTGAAGTCCAGCCGAAGCAGATATCGGAAACGGCGTAAGGGAAGTAGCAATCAAAATATTGAAAATGAAGCAATCTTCAACTTACAAATCCCATTTCATTTGACTAAGCCAGCAGCAGAGGCCGCATGTCGTCGGCCACACAAGTACGAAATGGTGGTGCTGCACATATCTCGGGCGGCTCGTGGGCAATTGTTCCGACCAGCAGGTGTTGTACTTCGTACATTCGAACGGCTCGAGCAGGCTGGTCTAGCCTCGGCCGTGTCGAATCACGGCCGACACTAGACTCTCCGCTACTTTCCCATACAAGTGGTGAGGCCTGCTGCAAAGAATGGCGGTGGGCGGGGTGCGGGTCTGGCACACTAAGTCGGTTAGAGCAAAGAAAGTCGACGCCACTTGCGGAACGGTGAGGTGTGGGGATAGCGCTGGGTCCAAAAATCCCAAAAAACGGCCCCCACCCTCTCGCCCATGTACGCGTCTCTGAACTGGTCCTGCGCATGGCTGGCTGCCAAGGGCCAAGCATGTCCACTTAGAAAGCGACGATCTCAAAGGCATCGTTTCCGAATCCAGTCGGTCCAAGTGCTAGCCCCTAGGCAGCAAGTTGATGTTTTTCTACTACGTACAAGCATCTTCAACTGCGAACAGAGACGGTGAGAGCAGACTGCAGGTTGGATCTGCCAAGAACATCCATCACATTTGAATTGGCTGGGTTGTCTTTCCCGTTCCGATGCACCACCAGACCGGTGATTGGTCACGAAACGATAACTTCAGCCCTACGAAGTTCACGATGAGACGGGTCCCCTGTCAGATTTCCCCTACCTTCTTTAGTTGTTACCTGTCCCCGCAGCAGGACCGTCGAGCCGCTCGACGGTGTCGCCGAACTGGCATCGAACCATTTGTCGGTATGAATCATAGCTCTGCCTACAACGTTTCCGAGCAATGTGGCGACAATGCACGGGATGGTCGCTTCAGTTCGGCGCATTGCCGAGAAACGTAAAGAATGAACATGCCCGGCTAGGGAGGTGATGGATGGAGAGTCGAGCCTCCTGCACACTACCAGGTAGACTGTAGACTGTACACAAGCATAGGTAGCTGGGTCGATTTGGGACTCTCGGCGTGGAGAGGCTGCCAGGGCGCGGATACGGATGCCGGGATACATACGAACTCCACGGCCATTGCATTGCATTTCAAGCATCGACCTTAGTAACCACTTTCAGAGCAGGCGGGTTGCTGTCGGGTAGGATCTAGACAACTTTGGCGCAAATTAAAGAGGGAGGAGAGCGATGATGCACCCAATACACGATTAACCGCTAATATCCATAGAAGGCCAGTTTGGCTGCACAGCTCAGAAGTACGTACAAATAGTTTGTTGTGGGTTCGGCATCCGTGGGCGGGGTGCGAATGGCAAGGCCATATTGGTAACGGGATGCGCTTACCGGAAGGCTTGAAATCATTGCAATGGTGAATAGACCTGGCGACGAAACCCGCCAACGCGACGAGGCGGGAAGGGAAAGCCGGAAGCCGGGATGCATCTGAACTTCCAGGTCTGCCTCATAAGGCCCACGGAGGGATCCCGGCAGCAAGGAGTCGTGGAATAGGGACTTTGGAATCGTGGTCCTTTTGACAAGCCGAAATCTCGGGGTCGGCGGCCTGGTAAGTTGCAACAGGCTGGGGTAAATCGATTTCCAATCCTACGAACTGCACAGTAGGGAGGTACTTGGCATCCGTACCTTGTCAAGTTTGAGAATTGCCCGAGTGTGGAGTACTACCGCGTGCTTCGTAGATTAAAAGAGGTCGGTTCTTGGACGAATCACAGCGTCTTGCGCGCTTTGTCAGTTGAGGGATATTAATAACCGCCTTACAAAGCGCCCCTGGCGGGTAGGCCAGAACGAGGGAGGGACGCAGAACGGTCGAATCTCTGAGAACACCAGGCTGCCCCAGCGGTTGACCCCGAGGCTCCACGCCACGTGCAGCTCCAAGCCACCAACGAGGCCGGAATCCCGACGGATCGTCCAGAACCCGAGATGCCAACCTATCCGACAACCAGCGGCGAAACCAAACGCTCTTCTTCTAGAATAATTCGCTGGATAGCGTACGAATGGTACTCCGTACTACGTAGTCGTGCGCGCCTTGGGAGGGCATGGATTTGCGATGTCCCCTGGTAAGTTGGAATCGTAACCACGCATTAGTAAGGCTCTACCAAATGGCGTTGCCGGCTGGCTATGTCCTGCCACCGTACGAATAGAGCTGGTTAGACCTTGGAAATAAACAACATGCTACGACCCATAGGTCTTCACTCAAATCGGCGACGATAGGCATTGGCCAGCTCGCGAAAGCGTGTGCCCGCAAGCCCGCGGGTGGTTTTGCTAAAATGACGACGATGGAACCTTTGCCGCACAGAAGAGACAAGGCATAGGGAATTGCGCCGAGTCCACCCAGTTTTTAGCAGTCCACTCAATCTTTGTCATGATACCTTCGTACTGGGGTTCGGATGGGCTTTGAAGTTTTAAGTCCGGCATCTGGGTGCCAGGATGAAGGGAACTTTTGGCCAAATACTTGTTCGTACCTGGGATGGATCTACTAGTAGTACTACCCTTAACTCCTTTCTGCACAAGTCGAGAAGTACTACGACAGATATTGGTCGGCCGATCCAGGTCACGATTGTCGGGAGGTCGTAGAACTGCAATGCGTACATCCTATTATTTCCATGCCGTGCGAACGGGAGCTCGGCCCAGAGGAGCAAGTGCATGCCGCTTGGCACTCCTAAGGAGTTGTCTTCATACGTGGGCATTCGGGATTGTTCTCAATAGAAGGCCTTTGGTACGGTTGAAACTACGAAGCGAGGTAGCGCGCGGGAGGAATTTGAAAGCTTCGTGGCAAGTTTGATAAAACGATGAAAGGTCGGAATCGTCATGTTCCAGCCATTCCTCCTCCCTGCGTGATGTGGCCCCCTGAAGGCACAGAAGTTGAACGACGGGCTACTCGTAAAACGCACGAGCAAATAACCAATCGCTTCGGATTGAGATTCGAAACATCAATCCGTGCCGATAGATGGCTAGCCCTACGAAGTGCAGATTTGAGAAACCAGCCCTACGACGTTTTCCCAATTTTACCATCAACGTCCAAATTTGAAAACAAGGGGGGGAGCAGAGAACAATTTTAGGAAACCGTCGTCAAATTTAGCAGGCCCACAGTGCATTTTTGTCACCAAGGAGGCGCTGCTGTTGGTGGGGATTGGTCCATGCACCTGGAAATAGCACGGGACACAGTGCTCCCTGGCCAGTAGTGGTGGCACTGCGTCGTTTTGCCTGTCCTCTTTTGGATTCCTGCCAGACGGGCCTATTTTTTTTTTTTCTTCCAGTCCTTCGGCGGCACGGACACGCACTGGGACAAGTCACTGGTTCGGAGCTAAAATATTTACGAGCTTCTGGTCCGACGCATCCAATTGGCTGCAAGCGTTTGGGGTTACGCTGGCAAGCTGGTGCGCTGGGACTTCGAGCCAAATTTTGCAGGTCCGTTCCTAAATCCTGCTATCGAGTATCCTCTCGAATACCTCGGTACCTTGCCAATGTTTTCCTGCTGGGAAGCGAAGAAGGGGGGATTCTGGACGAAAGGATGGCCAGGAAAAGCCAGTGGGCGCGTTTTCCGTCATGTTCGCAACTTCTTCAGGCTGCGAAACTGCCATCCCCGAAGCGGTAAAGATATGAAGGAATGCCAACTTCAGCCCGCCTTCGTAGCATCTCCATACCCGATTCGGTCCTTGGAGCGATTCGGCTTGTTAAATTGACTGTCGCCGGATTGTGAACGTGCTTGGGTGCAACCGCTGCTTGGTACGAAATCTGCATCCGGGCCGGCGACCACTTAAGCCATTCGTACCTCTGGACGATGAATTGTTTTTCTGCTGGGCTGCAGCGATTGAGGCGATGCAGTTTCCCTCGCCTGTGGCCAGTGACACAAACGTTGCATCTACAAAGGTGGATCGGCGGGCATGTCGCAATGCCCGCTCGATGCTGTTGCTGCACTGCTGGAGCCTACCTGCCTACTTTACTACAAAGTAGCGGGAGGGTTTGAATGGCAGCGCGGATGTTCTGGGAGAGGTGCAGCCGGGAGGCACAAGGAAGTACCGAGTACTCTGCCCTACCAACTACCCTTGTCTGGGTCGGCCGCCCACCCCGAACGCACACCCCCCCGCCTTGATCCACAGTCCTTGATTGCGGCGCCCGCCAGGCTGCCGAGATTCCATTGGGAAGACGCCTGCGAAATGGCGGACGAGGTGCGGTGCACAGAGAAGCCTATCGTTCTACTAGCCCTTCTCGTTGGTCCGTCCCATCGTACTGGCGGAGTACCGATTCTTCGCGACTACTACTTTGTAACGCCTGCCCAGCAACCCAGCCGTGCCATGGAAGCAGCAGAAGGACCTTTTTCCAGGATGCACTCCACGCCCCCCCGACTTTCTTCGGTCCACGCATCCACGAACAAGTACGTACTACAAAGCGGTCGTACCTTCGTGGAGACGGTGTGGGTGCATTCGAATGCTGGCTTGCCCTACAGGGCCCGTTGTACCGAAGCAAGGGGATGTGGCTTTGGCCGGAACAGATGTGTTCCTATCCATATCCTATCCGTCATGGCCTCGACGCTTCTCATCCAGCCGAGTGGGTTGACCTTATTTAAAAGCTTCTCATCCCCCGCATGTCATGAAGGCTCTTGGCTTCAACCCTCACGTTCCCAACCTATTGTGCACTAGTGTTGCCAATCTTCCAATCTTTCCTATTTGTCACACTCAGCATTTCAGATGTCTCTCTTCACAATGTCCCAACACCAGTACGTATACCCGGCGGCTCCTCCAGCCCCGAGGCAATACTCGACTGGCCATGGTACAAGCAGCGCCTTTAGTAGCTCGGCAAATCCAGATGAAGACTGGACCAAGATTTCCGATTTGGCCGAGCGGAGGAGGATCCAGAATCGCATTGCTCAGCGGAACTACCGTAAGGCCCACTCTGTGACTGCTCGTTGCAAGGAGAAGTAGCTGACAGTGGCTCGATGCAGGCAAGAAGTTAAAGAGGAAGTTGGAGGAACTGGAGAGGAGGGCCGAGAATGGAACTCCCGGCTCTGAGAAGCCAGCCCCGCCGACCAAGGCCAGGAAGCAATCTTCGCAGAAGGCTCAAAAGACATCCCCGGGTCCGAAGCCTATCCAGGCGACGCAGCAATACACACCCCCGACGCAGCACGAAGAGCTTTTGTTCCTTCCTCCATTTGACGACCGCGAGAGATCACACACGCCGCCCATGTTCTCATATTCGTACCCGCCGCCCGAAGGCTACTTGCACTCGTACGGGTCCTCTCCATCATATTCGACCGTGACCTCGGCCGAAGCATACCCGACTTACATGGCCACGACCGTACCCGTGACTCTCCCATCCATGACACATTTCAGCGATGTCCTCCAAAAGAGAGACTTTTATTCTGCCGAGGATGCCATGTCGTCGTACATGAACTATCCTCTCATCCCTGGTATCGACGTCAGCTCTCCTCCACAGTACGATGGTTCCAATCCTCAGGTATGAATGCAACCCTCGCGAATAGGCGTTACTCCCCATGACTAACTGGCCCTACTCCAGACTCCTCCACTGTCCCATTCGTTTGATCATTCTGCCAACTGCTCCGAGTCTGGGTACGAGTACCCAACAACCCCCCTTTCCATGCCAGGCTCGCCAGGACTGGCGCAACATTAAGATATAACGACGTTTTGTTTTCTGTCGGAGGTTTAAGTCATTTTCAGCCGGGCGTCTGGGTAGAGTAGGACAAATAACATCAGGTTACGGCGGTGTTTTCAAGGTGTTTTTAGGAGTTCTCAGAACAGCTGGGTTGGGATCGGATGAGAGATCTTGTCGAAGTGCTCGACCATTCTCAGTCATTTTGTTTGAATTTGTTCGCAAGGCGCATAGCTAGCCTCATGGAAGAATTTACACTATTATTTTTTTTTCGATTTTATTCCCATGAAATCATAAGCACAGGCGCACTCGTCTATAAGGTATCGGGAGGCTCTTCGAAGCTTGCGTCGCCCTCGGTCACGAAACGAGGATGGGAAATGCCACGGAGCGTTCCCTAGCGGCTTCGTACGGTGCTCATGCACGGCGGCCGTACGGATGCACTGGAGGAAGGAAATGCATCTTGCTACTTTGCCTTGGTTTAGCAAAACAATGCGATTCACAATGCAGAGTAAGGGATAAGGAAGGGGCACAGGGGCTGTGTGGGGTGGGGGCCGAGAAAGGCCCCCCCCCATCGAATGGACGGATGCCTCGGAGGATATTTTACCTCAAGTATGGTACTTTTGGTCCGCCGTCCACGCGACTACGGCCGATCACACACAAGGGAATATCTGAATAAATCCTTCGTCCGACCGACCACCCGACTCCCCCGCGCGAAAAGTCCGAATTTTCTTCAACTTCCCTTGCCCAAATGCCAAGTGACCAGGTGGTCGTGCAAAGTCCCCTCGATTTGGAATCCGAGCGGCTTCCGACCCTCTTGCCCGCTCCTACCCCGTCCAACCCGCCGCTTCTTCCCACCTGGCACTTTGAAATAGTATTGTGCAGGGCCCAACAACATTTTGCCGGCTCCGGTTACACGCGTGCCGCAGTCCTGTTTCTTAAGATGGATATGGGCGACATGCACGGTCGGGCGTCTAGATCGGCAAAATTGAGCCTTCCAGTCTGCCCACGTCACACACAAATGGGTATAATAGATTAGGGCAGCTTTCGTGCCTCTCGGTAGATTCGGTTGGAGGGACATGTGTTGATACTGCTTGGCTGTAGCGTAGGAGCCGAGACGCCCGCGTCCCAGCACCCCAGGTGGAACATTGTAGCAGGGAGGAGCAAAACGGATTTGGCTGCAACTGTTTTGTGGTTGGATAGTTTTGGTCGGGACGCCGACCTTCCCGTCATTTCTAGAGCTAATGGAGAAACTCTACCGCCATCCACACAGTCCTTCTCGAATCGCAAATGCAATGACGGCGATACGAGGAAATGCAGCAAGTTGTTGATTCTGTCACGCATGCTATCGTACGGTAGGCGGGTAACTCCCATCCCGCAAGCTACAAAAGGGAAGGTTTTCGATCGATATTCAACTCGTTGCCCAAGACTCGACATTTGCCCTTTGCGATAAAGATAGAGAGATGCAGGTGGCAAATGTTACTTTTAGGACTGGAAGGATTGAGCCGTCGCACCGTGGGAAGCTCCACGCGCAACCCGAAATACAGGACTGCGACAAAAATGGCCATATACAGGCTTCTATAGGCTATTCTTTACTTCGGGCGTATCGATAGGGGACCCCTCCGCCTCAATTTCCAAGTATTTCGGGCTAAGGTCCACGGAACACAGGTACCGCATTGCTCGAGTTGCACAACCATCTGCAAGCGAGGAATTTAAGCGCCAGACGCTAAAAATTCCTCACGCATGCAGCCTGAACAGTCTCGACACCCACCCACACAAGCATGCTGCCAGAATTCGGCCAGCCAACACACGGAGAGCGAGGGTGCGAGTGTGGGCTTGAATTTGGAAGTCCCGAAAAAGGTACGTTCCACAAAAAACACGCCCTTTGACGCTCTGTCTCTGTGCCACGGTTCAATCCAACACCCACCAGTTGGGACATACCAGTTTCTGCAAACCGTCGCGGAGAGGCATTCAAATCCTGTGCCACCTTCATTTCCTTAGCTGGTGCAACCAACCAACCGACTGAAGAAGTCATCTTCTACGGCACCCGGTCGGGTTGGGTTGGACCTGGCCGGTCAGACGGGCCGACATTATCAAAGACCTTTCTCTGGGGCTCGGCAGTTCTCCGCACTGCACAGTCTTATGTCAGAAGTTTCCCCCAACGTCTTACCCCCGCAATCTGATAGGGCTGAGCGATGGCTCCCCCAGACCGTGAGCCTCGATGCCGGCGCGATCTGCCCCTCTACGGGCAAGAGAGGCCATGGGACTCGGCGGAATGGGTGACCTCCGACGACCGCGTCCGCGGTGGGGCGAGCGCCTCGCACATGCGGACAATCAATCCCGAACGGGCCCGGTTTTGCGGTCATCTTGACATCGAGACCCTCGGCGGCGCGGGGTTTGCTTCGCAGCGGTCGGTCGGGACGCTGCACTTAGACCTCTCGGCGCACGATGGCATCTCCATCGACGTGCACGAGAGCGACGGCAAGAAATACACGCTCGTGCTCAAGGATGAGGTGCTGCCGCAGCGGCCCGACGGGCGGGAGCAGAGCTCGGTGAGCTGGGAATTTGACTTTGTCTGCAAGGAGGGCAAAGTTGAGATTACCTGGGACCAGTTTACCCCGACGTACAGGGGACGGCCCAAGAAGGATGCTGGGAAACTCGACCTGAGCGATATCAAGAGGGTTGGTATCATGATGAGGAGGTATGAATGAACAGCCATCCACAGCGACGGCCCAAGTATTACTAACGGGCTGGCAGTTTTTTTGGCGAGCAAGAAGGCGATTTTAGACTTGACATGAACTCAATATCGGCAGTATGCTCTGAATCAGAGTCCAGGTGGAGCGAGGCTGGAGTTGAGGAGGAAAAGTCAAAAGTGGGAAGCGTAAGCCCCACTTTCGGCTCATCAGCTGCTTATTCGGGCTGGTTGCGATGGCTCTGCTTCTGGAGACGCTGACCATGTAAAAATTTACAATCTGTACGAATAACCTCGTTTTCGCTTCACCGGTCGGGTTACCCTTTGGGTACCACTGAAGCGAGACTCGGGTCAATTCATGCAATCATGGTAGCTGGAAGTGGGTCCCAATGCCACCTTCTCAAAGTTTATCGTCCGGATCGGCCGAGAGAGCGGTGCCGATGACGGTCGATACGCGATGAATTCAATTTCTCCCCTTCCACAAGCTCCCTAGTACCACCACGTCTTCACGACTTAGTATTAAATTCAAGGTCTGAAAGAAAAGTATTGGACAACTCGCCCAGTGTTGGAGGGAACCTAAGGAACCACCGGGCTTCCCGACCGAGCAGCAGCTGATAATAATATCCCGAGCCGCATCGAAAACGTCAACGTTTCCTGCCGCAACAATGGCGTTCTTCCAATCGTTCCTCCACGTCACCAACTTCCGGAACCCGCTCTTGAGGAGCGTGGTGCCCACTGTCGCCGCCATCGCCGCCATCCAAACCGCCGTCGCCGTCCCGTCGATTGCATTGCAGACGGAGCGATTCTACGATGCGAGTGGCGCGGCGACTTTTCTGTTAGCCAGCTTCTTCAGTCTCCGGTTGCCCGCACTTCGAGCTGCATCATTGGCTGCGGGACAGCCCAATTGGAGGCAGACGACTATCACTTCGGCCGTGTTAGTATGGGCTGCCACACGTGAGTTTGAGTCCCTCAAAGAAGCCCCGACAATCCCTGATGTCCTGACCGCCTCTATTAGTTGGGTCGTATCTCTTCGAGAGAATCCTCGTCACCGGGAAGGATGCCAGGTTTGACAAGATCAAAACCACCCCTTCCACGTTCGCGGTGGCCTGGGTAGGCCAAGCCATGTGGATTACCCTGTGCCTCTCACCTGTCATGGCCGTCAATGCGGCGTCCCCGCACATGTTGGCTTCCCTTCCCGGGGTGCGCACATTGGAGATGGCTGGGATGGCCGTTGCAGGTATCGGGTACACGTTGGAGTTTACGGCAAACTGGCAGAAGCGGCGGTGGCTCACGGAAAAACTGAATAAGCAACATGACCAAGAGTTCATGACCCGTGGGCTCTTTTCCATATGGTGTGTTCATTCCCGTCCATCGCAGCCGTGACGTTACAAAGCAGAACAAAGCTGACGAGCTGGGCTAGTCGGTATCCGAATTACACGGGGGATATTGCCTTTTGGTGCGGTATAGCAACGGTGGCAGTTGGAACGCTGTGGCCGGTCACGGCTCACGCTTCCTTGGGTCTTCCTGGTGGTCCCCTCGGCCGCGCAGCCGTGGCTGGCTTGTCATTTGTGAGTCCTGCTTTTGTGTATGTAATTCTCACAAAGGTTTCTGGCATTCCACTTAGTGAAAAGAAGTACGACAAGAAGTACGGACATCGCGAGGATTATCGGGCCTGGAAGGAAAACACGCCACGTTTGGTGCCGCGGGTCTGAGGGTTTGGCACCATCAACACCGCCGAGGTTGCCCCATTTTTACGAAACATGGAGCGTGCAGAGCAGGTGCTGGGGAACATGGGACTCGATTCTATCGGAAGAAGCTCTGATCTAGATACTCAATTACCGAAGCCTCATGCAAACCGCAGAACATCTACCCCGGGTCGACCGATAACATTCTCTTGGCCCCCGTATTCGAGTTCCTACTCTTTACATGTCGACACCCAGCCGTCGCTACACTACCCTTTATGGAAACTCTTAACCTTTTCGATCTCGTCGTAGGACCCGAGAAAAATGCCGCTCCGGTCGTGAATGTCCTCGGGAACGACGTCTAGCATCCTCTTCATGTTGCCATCAACGGCTTGGCCTCCAGCTAATGTCCATGTCAGGTTAGCCGATGCTAGCGGAGATATGTTTGGGATTAAAGAAAGGTAGGGCGAAAGGTGTTTCCCTGGTTTTGGGACGTACCGTTCTCAAACACCATAGCCATTGGCGCACACTCGTACAGGATCCGCAGCTTCCCCTTGGGATTCTTCTTATCTCCCGGATAGGCGAAAATGCCGCCGTACAGAATCGTTCGCAGGCAATCGGACACGCAGCTACCGACATAGCGAGCGGCGTAGGGCTTTCCGTTCTCGTGCGGCTCCTTCAGGCTGTTGAAGTAGTCCTTGACATGGTCTTCCCAGTACCACGAGTTGCCCTCGTTCACCGAGTATATTGCCCTCGACCTTGGCAGCCTAATGTCGGGATTGGTCAGGATGAACTCGCCAAGCGCCTGGTCCAGGGTGAAGCCATTGACAGATCCTCCCTTCATGGTGATGATCAGCTGCGCCGACGCGCCGTAATTGGTGAACCCAGCCGCCAGTAGTTCGGAGCCCGGCCTCAGGATATCCTCCTTGGTCCCCGTGGAGCCGTCGCTCAGCTTGTGGATCCCAAAGATGGTGCCGACCGACACACCGGCGTCAAGGTTCGAGCTCCCATCGATGGGGTCGCACGCCACGGCGTACCGGGCGCCCGTGTTCTCGCGGAAGAAGATGACATTTTCTTCCTCCTCGGAAACGAGTACGGCGCATTTTCCGGAAGAGCGCATGGCCTCGATGAAGAGATCATTGGAAATGACGTCGAGCTTTTTCTGCTCGTCACCCGTGGTGTTAGAGGAGCCGGCGAGGCCAGTGAGGTGTATGAGGGTGGACCGGCGGATGTAGTAGGCGATGGATTTGAAGGCGAATTGGAGGGCGTGACAGAGGAGTCTTGAAACAAGCAACATTTTAGCGGTCAATTGCCATTTGGACTCAGAAAATTTGCAGCTTGGTCGGCCGTTTACTTACGTGAAGTCGCCTGTAGCCTCCTTATGCTTAGCTTGTTCCTCCGTCAGGAACCGGGTGAGCGTGATGATGTTCGTGTTGACCTTCTCCATCTCGGGAGTTAGGTGGCCTCCATTGGATGAAGCCATTGTGCCGAATGTTTCGCTTGAATCTCTTACCAGACCGAACAAGTTTTAAAAAGGTGCAAAATCACAGAGATCGTCACATTGAGAGGGGACGAGGAGAGGAAACAGGGTTATAGTTTCCATCGTGACCATCAGTAACAAACAGCCCCACCTATCCGGGCCCGCCATCGGCACCCATCGGCACCCAGGCGGCTACGAAGGTATTGATGTTGATGGGTGCTATGACTGGGGCAACGGTAAACAGAGTCAGGACCTCCGGTTCGCTGACTTTGCGCCGACCCGTACAAAACATGAGTGCAGCAGGACCAGCCAACGGAGAGGAACAGCAAACAGCCTCGGTCGAGTGGAGGTTCGTGACCAGATTAGCCCGATAGAGCATGCAAAGCCCTGCGGGTTATGATTATTTCTCGGGGTGTCAGTCCCGTAGCGAGCCGGCAGCACCCGATAACGGCTTCTTCCGGCTTGAGATGGAAACTTTGTACCCGGCTTGACCAATGGATGAGTGCAGTCAAGTATGTCCACGAGTGAATGTCTAAGCGCTGTAATGACTGTGGTTTTCTCCCAATCGAACAAAGCTCCGCATGCGAGAGGGATATCCTCCAAGAAAATTAACTGGCTGGATATAATGGCCAAACACTCAAAGACTGACTGATGACATTGTCACAAGTAAATGCGCAAATAGTTAGCAGCTAAGAGTTTGAACACATGAAGAAGCACGGGGTACGGCTGAAGTCTTGATGTGGGGTTGTTAGGCCTGATTGCGAGGTGCAGTGGCCGGACAGTGGGGCGTGCAGGGGAACTGACCTCGGCACTCGCAAATACGCTTCTCCACATCGAGGATATCTCTAGCCAGATGCAAAGTCATCAAGAACACCTTGAGCTTTGCCAGCAAGCCTTGTCAGCGAATTTGCCCGTCCTCAACTACGGAGTTTAGCGGGCGGGAAGTCAATAGTGCCGCAGCTTCCCTGAAATTTTCTAGCCGCGAGTTTCGATCACCTCCATTAGGAATCTCCAGCTGCAGTACGGACCAACCTTTGCGCAGACGACCGTCAAAGTCGCGCATCTTCCCAACCACGACAGTCACCTCAGCACCAAGCCAATTGTTCGCCCGGATTGAACTCATCATCATGGTGGCCGACGCCCTCGTCTACCACCCGACGGTGGCTCACTACATAAAATTCCTCTCCACCACCGTCGGTCGCGACAAACTCCTCCGCACAATCCAATACTTTGCCCGCTTCTACGCCTGGTACCTCCTCCGCACCAACGGCTCCCCCGCCGAGATTGCGCCATGGGAGGCCCTGAAGAAACAGTTTGGGCTCGTCCGCAAGGTCATGCGCTCGGGGAAGAACGTCGAACACCTCAAGGCCGCGGCCGTCGCCGCCGACGCGAAGACGATGGACCCCATCCTGCGATACGCGACTATCGGGCGGCAGCTCGGCTACGCCGGATACCTGTCGTTTGACCTCGCGACCCTTTTGGATGCGCTGGGCGTGCGGAAGAGTGCTAGGGCCAAAATGCTGCAGAGGGAGGCGTATCGCTTCTGGGCGATGGGACTGCTCTGCAGTGTGGTAGCTCAGGTGTATAGTTTGTATAGACTCAACCAGCGGGAGGGGAGACTCGACAAAAAGGACGGGGAGGGGTTTGTGGAGAGTAAGAGGATAGCTATGTAAGTACCTCTGTTCGTTCCCCATCGAGAAACGGAGCGGAAGCTGACGAGATGATGACTAGTGAACGAGCAGCCTGCCGAACCCAGCTGGTGTCCGACTTTTGCGACCTGACGATCCCCACCTCAGCACTCGGATGGATCGCCCTGGATGATGGGCTTGTGGGACTGGCCGGTACAACCAGTAGCATTCTTGGCCTGCAAGCACAATGGAAGAAGACGGCGTAGAAAAGGTCGAAATACTAGGCTGGGCCTTTTCGGTGTGTTGCCAGGTAGGCAGATGGCAAGGAGTGGTGCTAGGTTGCAGCATCTCCCTCTGCCTTGTACTTTACATGAGCAGTGCAACCTCACCGCAATTGAATGGCACTTCGTTATTTCCACAAGCATTGTTGATTCATAAAAGGTGGTCGATAGCCTATATTACAGTCGTCATCATCCCGCTCGGCACGGTAAATATATCCTCCTCCCGTCATGTCCCCCACAACGCTCTTTCCACCAGCCAATCTTAAAAAATGCCTTGCTGTCTTTTCGCCAAATGAAATATGTCGGGTTCGGTTACGGCCTCATCCTCGGGTTCGACGTTCCAGAGTCAGCCCGAGTTCACATACAGGCCACTAAATTCCGGGGTAAGTAAGGGCAAGGAGATCCAAAAAAGACAACTTAGTATCCTAGCCCAGGATGTTTTGTACGGTTCCTCATTCTCGGTATCGGTCCGGATCCAGCATCTACGTTTTGTTTAAGTCAAGGACAGCCAAAGATGAAGTGATCAAACGGAAGATTTACCAGTAACGGGGACCGCGCCGCTCATACTCTCCCGGACCGTATCCGTCCCTAAGATACCCGCCTTCTCGTGGGAAGTCCCTCGGGGGTCGGTCATATGGGCGGCCATTCGCATAAGGATCAGGAGGTGGAGGAGGGTAGTCGCGACGGTACGGATCTTCGTAGCCTCGGCGCGGGGGAGGATAGTCGCGAGGAGGGGATCGGTAGCCTCGGCGGTCGTCGTAGTAGTCAACTGGAGGGCGACGACCTGGACTTCTGTCACGGTAGCTATCCCGGTAGCCATCACGGCGAGGGCTGTATCCACGGGGTGGGCCGCGGCGGTCGTATTCATCCGGGGGGGGCACATTGGGACGCCTGCCAGGAGAGCGAGAGCGAGCACGCCCGCGCGGGGGAGGCTCCGCCTGGATCTGAGGTTGTCTAAGTATGGGTGCCCGTGCTGAGGCTTCTAAAATAACTTACATCTTGGGTGCAAACGACGGCTTGGCCTTTGAATTCACGCCCATCAAGCTTTTCAACGGCGGTGCGCAGGTCGGCCGCCGTCTCAAACTCGACAAAGCTTTGCAACAACTATGGTTAGCGACATGTTTCCGATCTGGCGCATCGAGACCAAAGTCGCAATAGGCGATACATACCCTCGTCCGTTGCCATCGCGTCCTGTCTCCGAGTAGACAACGTCCAGGCTAGACTGGCGTGCAAAGTCTTTCAAGTCCTGTTTCCAGTATCCATGTAAGTGGTTGTTGTCCTAGGAATCGAGCTATAAAGCCTGAAGCCCGAGTGGCCATGGGCGTGGAGGGGCCAAACCGGAGTCAAGGATGGACACTAGACACCACTGATGCATATTGGGTAGGGGTACATGAAAGAAATAGGTGCCCGGGCGCGGTTCCAGACTCCCAACACTGCGCCAGCCATCGAGGGGCTAAATCCAAAGAACGACAGTATGCAAGCATGGCGCCGACCCGGCCATGAATGGGGAACCCGAACGGAGACGCAGGGATGTATCCTGGCATCCAAAGAGAAGGAACTGAGAAACAACCGACCTGCCAGCTTGTATCGTTGGGGAGACCAGTAATGCTCATGCGGTAGGGAGTGCGACGAGGGCGCGGCTGGGGGCGCTCATGACCGGTGAAACCACCCTCACGATGGCGGTTCCCACGCGCAAACTGGACTGTCAGACGCTCTCCCATGAAATCGGTACCATCTTCAACAAGTTAGCGGCTCCATTATATCAGTTCCGGCGCGATGCATCGAAGAGTCTCGGCTATTTCCGGCGATACGGTGCCATGGCAAGGCAGTGGGACGTACGGAAAGCTAGACGTGCCAAGTTAGTGGAAGCTGGTACAGACGCAGGGGTAGCTACGGCGCTTACCAGGAACAATGTCACGAGCATCCAGAGGATCCTCGTACTCGATGAAGCCGAAGCCACTCATAAGCTTGACCTCGGTGATCTTTCCGGTGCCATGTTTGGCAAAGTGGGCCTCAACATCGGCCTTGGTGGCTGTTCATCCGGCTTGTCTGTCAGCGGCGATTCCATCCGGCTCATCCAAGACCAGAATATTCCAACAGGAGGGAGAATAGGGAGAGCAGAGCCGGATCCTCAAGTCCCAACGGAAAAGCCCAAAATCGGAGTCCGGGCCGCGGATGGGAACGGCCTGGTAGGGAGGTGCTGCAACTGACCATTGCGAGGGAGGTTTCCCAGGTAGAGCCGAGTAGAAGAAACCTCAGTCATGGTGAGGACTGTGATGCGATGATTCCTAGGAAAAGATGAGCTCCGAAGTCGAACCGGACCAAGGACCAGAGTTCCGAGAGGTCGCCGTCACCGGTAATGTGTCCCCAAGAAAGCCAAATCCGAGCCTTAGCTTTGTGAGGACCAGCAAGACCAGCAAGACCAAGAAGAAGACGGAGGCACCGAATATGCTTTTGTCAAACCCTTGAAAATAGCCTCGTGGTTGTTGCGCAGCACCGCGGGCTTTTGTCGCTACGGGTAAATTGAAGCGAGGCTGGCGCGTGAATGCAGGAGGGACGAAATTTAACGATTAACCGGCGTGTGGAAGCTCTAGCATAACTAGCCGAGAAGTGAGCAGCCCACTCCGCGTTATTGCGATGCTGTGAAGTATCCGTAGATAATTTCGCAGAGCTGGGAGGATCGATAGCCAGGTGAGCGCGACCAGAGTGCGGGTGGAAAGAGGGAGGGGAGATGGGGAGCTAATGAATGCGCGAGAAGCGACTGAGAGAGCGACGGGATGGGGCGGTTGTCAATTTCTGCACCTCGTCCCAAAATCGAAGGCGGTTGGGGGGGCGGTGGGCTGTGGGCGGCTACCTAGCGGAAAGCAAGTAAATCGCTCGCGGTGCAGCCAATGCTACAATCCCAAGATGATTGGGTGATGGCGAGCGCCACCTTACTTGGAGCAGGTACTTGTGGGAAACCAAGTTGTTGTCGGGCTAAGCTTTTCCCTTGCCTTCCATCTCGTACAATTCTTTCATTAGAATACTCGACACAAATATTTAGGAGGAATGACGAACGAGTTCTGGGGTCCTCAAAAAAACTCCGAACTCCACCGGCTCCACCGTTGCCGGAAGCAGATTCTTCGGGCTCTCAAGCGTTTCAGGCGCACCACAACTCATTTACGTGCAGCATCGGGTTCGGGTAGCCTAACGTCGTGAGTTGAGGTTTATCGACCTTATTAAGTACACAATACCACTAATGCCTCCGTACTCTGTCCTCCGAATAGAGCTCTCGCTAGCCGACGATGCAACATAGCAATGCTTGAAATTCACTGGCAGGTCTAACTACCCAAAGCCTGTCTCCAATACTCAAATTCTAGAGGAACACTCGATTCGGTCCACCCGTTTATCTCTAACCTCCTCCTACTTCAGTAACCTGGGCTTAGCATAGTCTACTCATTAAACAAGGCATGTACTACTTGGTCAAGCAGCGTGAATGCCAGGTGCGAGCTGTCGAGCAAAGAGTCAGCAATCCGCGATGCCAAATGGGTAGAAGACGCACATACTTCAACCGAGAATTATTCAATGTCGCAAAGATCCTGCGACTCGCCGCTTGGGCATTCATTCTCCCCACAACCCCTCCTGCCAAGTCGGGTACCAAAGTTGCCAGCATCAGGCTAGCCTCGGTTCGGGACCGTTGCTTCTGCTGCAATGTCCGCACGGGCCTGTTCCTCACCAAGTTCCCACCTGGCCACACAGCCTCGCACAGAAGGCTAATGCACCGCAGTATCGTGTCCTCGTGTGACAGAAGTTTGACATTCTCCCGCACCTTCCGCTCAATAGTGCCTCCAAGAAGCTGTTGGAGCACCATGACAACGGCGCGACCTCTGAGCCAATTGTTTCCCCTGTTCAACTCGAACACCTCAAGAAAGATGTCGCAGATGGGCTTGATGAATGGCTCGAGTTCTTTATTCTCGAATGCATCCAGCTCCGCTTCGGCCTCGGCAGTTGCGATTCCATCCTCGTTGCCGTCAAGCGGCATGGCGCTGAGTTGGTTTGTTGCCGCCGCGATGAGGCTCTGCCCGGCAAGGGAGAGCTGATCTAGCACGGGAATGTTGCCGAGAATATCCTCGACTCCGTCCGTCACCGAGTCGTAGATGCGTTTCATCATGTCCTTCTTGTCCTCGCGATCATCCATCTCCACTCCGTTGCCGTGCAAAATGGTGCTCTGCGAGAGGAACGCCCGTAGCTCGCGGCTGCGACAGACATCGGGCAGAAGGAGCAGTTCACGTAGATATTTTTCGAGGGCGAGACGCCGCTTCTTCAGGAACTCGCTTTGAAACTTCATCACCACCCTCCGTCGTGGGAAGTCGAGGTGCCGCACCGACGGGTAGATGGGTCGCAGCTTCTGGTGCAGCTCGTGGAACTCACTATATCTTCGTGTCACCGTCCAAGAAGCCGCCGGCATCTGCTCCCCGGCGTTTCGTTGGACTTCGATTACGTACAAGGCAAACTCGCGCCCATCGTCCTCCTTGCCCACCTGTATGGACTTGATCTTGATTATCGATCTGCCGTATAAGCTGTTGTCGCTCTCCTGTATGACGTACTGTTGCCTTTGGAGCTCCTTACGCCGGATTTCTCTTTCGAGACTCGCCTTGGACTTGCGCAGAATCCGGAGCTCCGCCATGTTGTTTGTCAGTTCCGCCTTCTTCGTGAGTGAATCGACCACCGCCTCCTGAGCAATTAGTCGGTCGATGTCATTTGTGAGAGCGGTGATGGCTTCTGCGAGTCCAAGATCTCCTGGCGCAGCCTCGTGAACCTCGTCCTCTGCCACGCCCTCGGTCCCCCGGCCAGTTCCTGCTTGGTCATCCGAAAGATAGACGTCGTCGTCACCAAATAGATCGTCGTCCTCAAAGACACCTATGCGCGAGGCCGCGCTTACAAGCCCAAGAGATGCTAGGCTGGGCTTCTCTGGCTCCTTAGTTCCCGGGGCAGACTTGGCCAGATCAACGGACGTTCGGCTTGATTCGGCGTCGGCCGACGAGAAGAGACTCGACGCAGCATCGTCGGTACCGAACAGAGAGGCCCGCAAGTCCTCGGCTGTTTGGGGTCGGTCATCCTCCATAATATTATTCAGGGCCCTTTCCATGGCTTGGACCACCTGGGTGTCTGGAACTGGTCGGCCCACGTCCGGGTCGAGGCTTTGGACTGAGTCTGCCATACCGTCCATCTCCGCGTCCTCGTCATCGAAGAGAGGGTTGGGAGAGTTCTCGTCGAGTGACCTCGGCACACCGGGCGCTTCCCGGCCGTCATTCGCACCATTGACAAGGCCTTTGAGGTCCGGGGTAGAACCAACGCGTTTCGAGTTGGGGTGGGCTAGCCTGGGCGCAAGTTTGGAAATAGGAGTGGGTTTCTGTTGGTAGAAGGACTGCGAAGCACGGTGCGCCTGAGGGTGTGCTGGCAAAGACGGAGAGCTTTCCGTTCTTGCTGGCGGGAGTGTGGTGCTGCTAGATGCTTCTTGCGATGCCAAGCATTTATAAAAGAGGTCTGATTTCTTAAAACTCTGAAAATACTTTGCCTTCATCTCTTCCAGCACCGAGGTCTGGGCAGAAAGGACCACTTTTCGAGCCTTGAAGTACTGGAGAGGTGTGGCTGCCTGGCCGGCGGAAAGGAAGGTGTGTATCTCTTTCCGGGAGGATTCGGCCACCTTCAGCTCCGGTTTAGACAGATACGCCTGGTCAATTTGTAGAAGGTCGGTTCGGTCCGAGTCGCTCCACATGGGAAGGGTGTCTGGGACTTGATCGTCGTCTTGGCCGTCGTCTTCAAGAGGGTTGCGAAAGCCATCCACGACCAACCAGAACTGGACCAGAGACATCAGACGCTGTCGGTCCATGTACTCCATGAAATACGACAGCCCGGAAGAGTCTCTCAGCAGCTCGACAAGAGATGCCTGCTCAAGTTTGGATGCATTCCCAGAGGTAGCAGTAGACTGGTTCGCAGGTACAGGGAGAGGGGCGGCTCTACGGTCGCCGCCTGCAGCCAGATGATAAACCTTCTGATCGAGGAGTCTCTTTCCCATCTCCAGGCGTCGAAGATAGACCTGATCTTGGGTCTCCTGCTCCGAATCCCTCTTTAGTTGACTGGAGACCTCGCTCCGGAAGCGTCGTGCATCCGAAAGGTTATTGACCTTGCGAATTGCGCGGATGAACTTCTCAAACTTCCTTTCGCTATCTCCGGCGGAGAGACGAGGAATGGCTGCCATCTTACCCGATCTCGGAGTGGGCGACGCATGCTGATCGAGGGCCGCCCTTAGCTTCCGCACCGTTGATCGATCTTGTAGCATGGAGCGGCCGTAGTTCTCCATGACTTGATTCCATGTGTCCGGGTCCGAAAGAAGTTGGATGACGGGAGAGAGGACCGCACATGTTACGAGCTCGCGTATGAATATCGACACGGCGTTGCTGGCTAGGAGGCTCGCGGGAAGGACTTGGGGGATAATGCTCAGTACAACTGTTCGAAGATAGTCTTGCTGTATCATCCTCGTGTCGGGAGACAGGGACGCCGCCTTGTGCAGCTTTCCGTCTCGAAACTTGGAGGCGATAGCGCGATCCAGCTCGTCCGACTCGGTAACCGAGCGGTTGAGCTTCCGCCCGCGAACCGCTGTCTCGGCATTGTGGAAATCTCGGAAATGCTCCGTCAGAATGGGAACTAGTCGGGATGTGATGATATCGACAAGGTCGAGCTGGCCGAGGCGGTCTCGGAGGCTAATGAGGGCGAGTCGAATCGCGTTGTCGACTTGGTTTGAGAAGCTTGCATCTTGGCTGATATTAAGATACCATGACTGTATAAAATCCCTCAATATCATGCCGAGGAGATGGTCCACGGCCTCGGAAATCTTGGGTGACTCGGGATACAGCTGAACTGGCGTATATGACCGTCGCTGCCGCAAGGCTAATGTTTCGGCTTGCCACTTCGTGCGTTGGAGATATAACACCCCGCGCAGCTCGATCCGGGGAGACAGGCCGGGACGGCCATCACGATAGCTCAGACGACGAGAGGTCAACAGAACCAGCGCGGCCATCAGGCTAAGAACCAGGACTGCCCCTGCCACGAAGGCATATCCCATCCAGCGGATGGCGGGAACCCAGTGGACGGCATAGCCCCAGGCAACAAAGGCTCCTAAGCTAGCCAAAATCGCTTGTCTCCCCGTGACGGCCATAATCGGGAGTGTGACGTGCCTGTCTCTCGGAACCGCATTGCTCGTTCGGGTTCGCGTGGTGGTATATATAGGATGTCGAGCTATCGAGTTCGAAACGAATGCTCCTTGAGCTTTTTCAAGGATGTAGATGCACGTCAAAACCCCGGTTGACGCGAGAAGCCATCGCCGGAATTCTGTTGAATGTATGGTTACTTGTGCTGGGGCTCTAGAGGCTTGCAAGAAATCTGGCTAGATCAGCCGTTGTTGGGAAGTGGTTCTTGATCTGAATCACCGGAAAGTAGAAAGAGAGCGGTAGTCGGTGCAGCACCGCGCCCGATGCGACAGCTCGATGTAACCCTAATATATAACCCTAATCATATCTTCAGGTGGTGCTTCTTCTTGTCTTGTTCGTACAGTATCCGAGCTTCGGATCCTTCTCAAAGATCACACTCGTAGAACAGAATTTGGCCGGCATAGCTTGCCCATCATAGTTGTATCTCTCCACCCCGCAGCTACAGGAGAGGAGGATCGGGTAGTCGGCGAAATAAAGCCACGTACTTAGGACCCTTATTTCTATCCACCTTCTTGCTTTCCTCTGTTTCCCTGCTCATAATACGAACACACTCATCTGCTACTTCTTCATCTTTGGGAACCCTCTCAAAGGCGGGATGGGCGTCGAAATGTTCCACCATCCACTGATGCAGGTCTTGGACGTCTGTAATGGTGTAGACAATGCCACCGGGGCGAAGCACGAAGGCGTATTCCGAGTTTAGCGTAGTCGAAACGATTCGTGCCTTGTGCTTCCTGGTCTTGAAATGCGGATCCGGGAAGCAGATGAAGATCTTGGCCAGCTGACCCTTTGGGAAGAAGTTTGGAAGGAATTTCATGGCATTGGCTCTCAAGCATGCTACGTTGTCATAGAGGTGGGAGCAGCCACTCTCGGCCCGCAATGCCTTGATTCGATCTTGAACAAACTTGGCGACTTTACTCCGTATCTCGAGGCCTGCAGAGAAAGGCGAGACAGTCAGTCCCAGTTCTTGCAAAGATCAGGCTTTGGGCAACTTACCGAGCATCAAAACATCTGGCATGACTGGCGCGAGAGCTACCAAAAGACCCCCGAATCCGCAGCCAATATCCAGAATTTCAACCTGCCTTTGCAGGCTGTCAGACTGCGGACCGCCGCCTGTGGTCTCCTCTGTCACCACTTTTGGGGCTTGAAAAAAATGTGGAAAATACGGTGACCAATCCATCTCACTGTGGCACGCCGGGCTGGGAAAACCCATTAGTATTATGCTCTCAGGGGTGGCATAGGCCGACGGCTTACTATTGAAGGTCATGATCTGAAAAGGGATTTGCATGGGCTCTTTGGCGGTAGAACTTCTTTCTGGGCTGTGAGACTGAGTCTTCAGCGGCCCTCTTTTTGTGATAAGCCTCCCTTGTAGTTCGGGCGTGGTCAGTCATTTTCAGTGGCTGTTTTATGTGAACGAAAATGGATAATTCTGTCCAAATGTCGTGAGCGTTGTTTCTCTTTGCTGGTAGTAGTTCAAGAGGTACAGATGTACAGTTTACCAGGTATAAATAATTGGCGAGATGAAAGGGTACCTGGTGCCTGGATCATAGTTCTGTGCACCGTAGCTCCAGCTCATGAGAAGTTTCGCACAGTGTGGCAAATACCTTTCCAGACGCTTTGCAGACGCGCCCCAAAAGTCCACTAAAAAAACCTTGGTGCACCGGAAACCTTATGAGATGACAAACGATATTGTGCCACGCCAGAGAGCAACCCGACCCATCGTCATCACCGCCTAGCCAGCTCTCGCGTTGTCAACTTCTAGAGCAGGGCCAAGAGAAAGATTCGGCCATCATCACCTAGGGACACACATGCCTCAAATATGCGATAGTTTGTACAACAATCATCCCTCCCGCAGCCTGCACGACGGCGAGTCAACCAGGGACACCGAGCACAATGGCACAAAATTGGTATCACTACATTTTTGCACGAATATCTGATGATTCGCCGGCCATTATCCGATATATATCATTACTATCTGTAAGACCTTCTCATTTATTTACCTCTTTTTTTCTCCGCCTTTTTCGCCCAGCCAAACTAACACCGGGGACAACAAGCTTATCATCGCCTTCTTCTTCGTCCTGCCCGTCGCGATCCTGATTGTCTTCGAAGTTGTTGTCTGGCTGTGGCGGAAAACGAAGCCAATGCCGTCCTCGGAGACCAAGATGACCGCACCGAGCACCCCAAGTATATCTCGCGGCGAAAAGGTGCAGAATACGAAGATATCGTCGATCCGCCGTAGAGACACTCGTCATTCCGCTCTCGGAAACGAGCTTCGAGTACCAACCACATGACAAGACCGCGAGACCATACTGCCGTTCTATTACGGGACCGCCGAGATTTTACCATACAAAGCCACCTATCACTCAGGAAATTTGGGACAGGACCTTGAGCAAATCGCTCGTTACTCCCATGGCCGTCACCTCTCCTCCCGCGCCGGCTCCCTGAACTATGAGAGGGTTGCTTCCATATCTTTTGGTATAAAAGCTGATGATATTGTCGCTTCCTTTCAGGGCAGCGATGGGGTGGGAGAGGTCAAACTTCTCGAGTCCAACTTGGACTTTTTGTGTCACCATGTCGATGCTGCCAACGAAACGAACGACCTTGCCCTCTGCTTCGGCGGCCGACTTGATTTCCTCCATATGCGAGTCGAATTCCGGAAGCTTTGTGAGAAACTCATCGCCAGAGCTACACAGCTCGAGCTCCTTTGGGATCAGGCTTTCAACCGGGAACGATGTGGGAGACTCAACGGGCAACCCGGCAAGGCGAGCAAGTATCGTCAGCTTCCGCGCGACATCTTGGCCGTTCAAATCATCCCTCGGATCTGGCTCGGTATATCCCAGTTCCTTCGCTTTTGTCACCTCGGCGGACCACTTGCCGCCAGATCCCTGGGTGGGAGCAAACGAGTTAAAGAGGAAGGACATTGTACCACTGAAGACGCCTTCGATCTTGGTAACCTCGTCACCCGTCTCCACCAGGTCTTTCAACGTGGAGATGACGGGTAGCCCTGCACCACAGGAAGATTCGTGGTAGACCTTCGCACCTGACGACGCTGCTGCCGTGAAGATATCCTTCCAGAGGCCATACGAGCCCGAAAATGCCTTCTTATTGGGCGTGACAATGTTGATGCCACGGCCCAGGACGAGCGGGTAGCTCTCAGCGATCTCCTGCGAGCTTGTGTTGTCAACAAGCACAGCCTTGGCTGGTCCAGCGGCGAGGTAGTCGACGAGTTCCGACATGGGGAGGGTTGACTTGGAGGATTCGCCAAGTGCCTGGACGAGGTTATCTGGGGAGATGGGAGAGTGGTCGGCATTGTAAAGAGCTTTCTTGCTTGTGGCGACGTAGCAGACCTCGAGCTTCGGCGAAGGTCGTCGGATTGCCAGGGCTTGCAGCTGCCCAAGAAAGCACTTCCCAACTCCGCCGACACCTGCAATGCGCATCGCGGCGATTAGTTCATCATCTCAAGTTCCGTCGCAGGTGGACAAGCTTACGTACCAATAATCGCAATCAATACACGGTTGCCAGACGCCATTTTCGTTCGGAAAGCGCAATCAAAATCGCATCTACTTAGTGTGAGCACAATTTTAAGATCGTAGAGGGAGAGAGACTGGCTTGACGGATGGACGGTTGGCTGGTTGTTAACAAAAAAAAAATAGAGCAAGTACAAAATTAGGTATCCGTCCCAAAATCACGAATGAATCGCCGCAAATTTGTCATTTTCCTGAAGATTTACCTTCGTGACCGACCTTCGGAGGGGTTGAGGGGCTGCTCCTCCGTCGCCACAAATGTGGGGTGGGTGCATGGTTTGTTGGTTCAGCACACATTACAGTGGAATCAGGCTTTCCATGCACCAAAGCCCCATTGCCGCGACTCTGTTCATTGGTAGGGCTGGGCCTGACCTCTGCTTCCACTAAAATGTATTAGAACCCACCTTGAACGAACTATGGATCTGGAATGATACACTCGTATTGAGGTCCTACTTTAAGGCTTACATGCCCACCTACCGGGAGCTAGGATTTTGCAACCTAACCACATCCCGTAGTACTCCAACGGAGGGACAGGGGTCGCCAGTCTTAGAGTTTGAGCTCCACCTTGAACATTCTCAGGCCCGCAGCCTTGACTTTTCTAAACATCATCGACGTTAGTCGCAATCTAAATGATAGACTGGTCATCAAAATGCCCCAAGACCCCGACCTCTACGGCCGCCGGCCAACCAAGAAACAAAGGCGCGACCAAGTCACACCCTCGTCCCTGGACTTCACCGCTCAAATGACAGCCCTCATGGCCGAAGGGTCCTCGTCAACTGCACGGCCGCGTCGCCCTGCCATCACAGCCGCAAAGGGGAGTAGCCTGTTCAGCAGAGGCAGCAAACGGGACGGGCCGGAGAGAAAGAAGACCGGCGCAAAGCTCTCCCTCAAAGAAGTACAGCGTACGCAGGAGGAGGCCGACGAGCTAGAAAGGTCAAGGCAGAAAATGGAGGAGAAGGCTAAGCTTTATTCGGCTATGAAGAAGGGGGACTATGCCCCGAAAGATGAAGAGCTTGTGGACTTTGATCGGAAATGGGCCGAGGCGCGTGACGGGGATGACTTCTCGAGCTCCGAGTCAGAAGACGACGGCAAAGGCGGCGCCGATGAAATGGTCGAGTATGTGGACGAGTACGGCCGTACTCGACGGACCACTCGCGCAGAAAAGGAAAAACTAGATCGGCGCCTCCGCCGAAGTCAGCTCGGCGCCGAGGAACTTGAGCGAATGTCGGCCCGCCCGGCGGCGCCCGAAAAGGTCATCTACGGGGACGCGATCCAGAGCATGGCGTTCAACCCGGACGACCCCGAGAGGATGGAGGAGCTGGCACGGAAGCGGGATCGGAGTCCCACGCCGCCTGAAAATGCCTACTACGATGCCGACAAGGAGTTCCGCGACAAAGGCGCGGGGTTTTACAAGTTTAGCAAGGACGAGGAGGCTCGAACGAAGGAGATGGAAGAGCTTCAGGCGCAGAGGGCCGAGACGGAAAAGCATCGCAAGGCGCACGAGGAAGCAAAAGAAGCGAGGCGCCAGCAGATTGAGGCTCGGAAAAGGGAGCTCAATACGAGGAGAGCCAAGAAGATGGCTGATTCGTTCTTGGACGGCCTCGCAGCTGACCTACATCAGAAAGACATTAATGAGACGTGCTAGGCTAGTAGTACCCGGAAGTTGAATTTGATACTCTTCATGCAGCGTAGGCTTCTGAGTTCTCAATATTAACGATAGTCAGCTACTGCTTTTTTTGCCCTCAAGATCTCTGACGGTGGTTATACGGTATAGTTATATACAAAAAAAAACCCCCCCAAACACACCATGAACCAAGGTGGGCGAATTCCCTTCCAAGTAAGGCCACTGCCCACCTACCACATGATTCGGTAGACAATCCGTCGTACCAGAGCGCAGCAAGAATATCAGGGGTATGTATGTACACGTGAGCCGGCAATTTGTTCCGAGCTCCGACTGTCCATCTACAAAATCGCCAACTCCAAACATATCATCCTTGGGTGATACCCAGCGCCTCCTCCATCTTACTAGACCCAACTGCGTCTGACTTCCTCCATGCTCGTCGTAGATTTGAACAACTAGAAGAAAAAGATGGGCTGGCGGCTTTCGCCTCGGCCAGAAACAAATAAACCTCCCGTTTTCTTCGGCCCTTCGCATTCAACCTCGCAAGTCCATGCCGTATTCCCAATACCAACTTAACATAACGCCGCTAAAATGTGTAAGATATTTTTCATGCATGTTTTCCAGAGACGCCTTGTGCCTTGTGCCTTGTGCCTTGTGCCCGTATCCCTTGTCCCTCGCCATTTGTCCGTACCATTTCAAGCCCACCATTCTTCGGCACCCAGAAATGGCTACGCTAATCCACCACCCAAATGCATGCACACAGCCCTGCGTTCGGGTTGTCTCTCGCAAACAGCTCTGTAGCGTCTACCCACCGTTTCTCCTGGCCCGGCATCTCATGCGCGTCGAATTCCTTCTCGGGTATGACTACCTCGATGGGCCGGCCAGTAGTGACATCAAGAACCGGGTCGTGTGACTGGCCCTTGTCTTTGACCTTGATGAGGCGACATATGGCAGTATCGTCAGGTGATGGTATCCTCCGTTCCCTAATCTTGATGACCTTAGGGTGGTAAGGAAGCATCTTTGGCCCCATCATGGGCATGTCAAAGCCCAAACCAGAGCCCCCATCTCCGTCGCCATCGCCGTCTGGGAAGCCATAAGGTGTTGGTACACTCCCCTGGCCCGAAGCTGTCGAGCTTGGTATCGGGAATTCGGTACCAGTAGGAAATGAAGTCGGAAATGTCTTGGATGGATCGAACTTCAAGCTGTTGTTGGATTTAGGGTAGATGAGAAACTCCATCCGGACATCGGGCCACTCGCACAACCACCCATTAGAACCAGGGTTGATAAACGGCATCGGCGGCCCGGGAATGTTTCCTTTCCGTTTACCATCTCCGTCCTTCTTATCATCGCCGTTACCCGCACTATCCGAGTCCGTCGTGTCCCGTCTCCTCCTTCTCCTCCTTGCCGGTGTCGTTCCGGTTGGACCCGGAAACCTGTCCTCGGGAAGTATGACAGACTTCGTGTATGCTTGCTCGAGCCACCAGGCCGGGCCATAGCCAGGCTCCTCCGGGTCCTCGACGAGCCGAAGCTTCTTGGGCTCCGACGTGTACGGAGGCGTGGTACCCCACGCATACTTGCTGCTATAACCGCCAAAGCTATCGTTGGCAGCATAGAGTTGCAGCGTGTAGTCACATGTGGGGCGTTCACCGGGTTGTCTCTGTAGCTCCATGTAGTACGGGCCGAAACCTTGAATGCTACATCCCCATGCCTGTGCTTGCGTAGTGACGTTGAAGCAAGTGCTTGGCGCTTGAGCGGCAATGAGAGGCGGCAACGTCCACTCGCCTATCTCAAGAGCCGGCAGGTCAGCAGGAAGTATATCCAACTCGATTACATCGAACCCATTCCGATTCCGACTGCCACGTTGGGTTAGCTGTTGCACAAGCTGTTCATTCTGTGGTGAATGACTTACAGTTCTTCAGGCTTAGGCCCACCCTTTTGATGCTTTGTCAAAAAGGTGCCAATGACAGCACCGAGGATCACGCCCATCACACAAAGGGCAACAATGAGCAGGCATATTGCCCAGTACGGCACAATCCCCCACACTTTTTTCGTTGCCTTCTTCTGCCACTTGGACGTCTTCTTTTCTGGTGGTGGTACATCTTTCTCATTTACGACGGCTAAAGCAGCCGTGTTGATCTCGTGCCGGCTCTCGTCTGAAGTAAAGCTCCGGGTCGACAAACGTGACCGGGGAGAGTCCAGGTCGGATGTTGAGGAGTATTCGGGGTCTCTGGTTGCTAGTCCGATGCCGCCAGCGCCAGGAATTGGTTCGATGTTTTCTGCCGTTTGCGCTGAAGGCTGTTGCTGTTGTGTCCGCTGCTGCTCCTGCGGTTGTGGCTGTGGCTGCGGCTGCTGAGGAGCTCCTGTTGGTGTGCCACCCTCGGTATTGGCTCCTGGTGCTGCTTGGGCCGAATTTTCTTCCCCCGGGCCCCCCTCCTTTCTTGCATATGCTTCGTCAGGATACCTCGAGTATGGCGGCAGTTCTTCAGTGTGCCCTAGAGGCCCAACTAGGCCGGCCACATATTCCCCCTCGGGGCCTATCCGCCGCTGGTAACCATCGGCAACACCTGGGAAACCAACGGGGATATTCTGTGGCTGCACTCCATCCGCAGGCGTGGTGGTTTGGGGGTACAATCCGTATGGGTGGGTTGGCGCGTGGAGTCCTCCCTGCGCTGTCGTCGAGACCGTCTCTACATTTATTGCTCTTTGGGGGTACATCTGGTAGGGATGAGAAGGTCCCGATGGACCGGAATATGGATCTTCGGGTTGCACGTTGGCGTTCTGACTCTCGGACTCCGCGCTCACTATTCGGGACAAGGCAGCGGGGTCAGGGGTCACATCAGGGTTGTCACCTCGGAGCGTCAGGGAATCGCGATTTTGAGGAGGCTTTGCTATGCTCGACGGTCGACTTGCCATGGGACTCGGATGCCGCAGAGATGAGCCCTCATCTGTCTCGGTTGAACCTGTCCCTTGAGAGCCCTCCTCTCGGTTGATTGACCGCGAGTCGGTCGAAGGGCGTCGTGAAGATACGTTGGTCGGCCGCAGCATGCCATCGGCAATAATGGCCCCGGGCATATCGTAGTCGGCGTCATCATCGCCAACCGCCGAGAGCCGCACCGATGCTCTTACCGAAGACCTTCGCTCGAATTCAGAATGCTTTCCCGCTGGTGGATCCATGTTCCCGTCCTCGAAAGGTCGACTGGCGGCGGGCAGTCGGGTAGGCGAGACGGCGGCGTCGTGATGTTCGGGGAGGAGCGGTCGATCAGGACAGGATAAACCCGATCATGGACGGCTGCTTCGACCCCGAAAGGTCTTGAACTCGGAGGTTGAGACAATGCCTGATGCCGTCTGTGTATTCGTTTGATGTGGTTGTAAGCGTGGAAGTCGTGACACACTGGGACGAGGCGTTGAATAGGGCTTGAGGGTCAATGGTGGCTGGGAGCCGGACTCCACGAGGACAAGGGGCCGAAAGAAGGGAAAGTTGAGAATGGATGTGTGGATGTGTGGATGTGCGGATGTGCGGATATGGACTCGTCGAGAACCAAGGAGGCAGGACCCCCAGGTCTGGGGACGTCCTGCCAGAACAACCGAACTAGGTCATTGCAACTCCGGAGCAGGATGCAGGCACGCAGGAACCTCCTCGCGGGAGACCTACTAGCGTGTCGGATGAATCAGTACCACATAGATGGCGCGAAGTATTAAAGACCCACTCTGCCATTACGAGCAAGATTTCGCACTGTTTTGCGGCCCCCATTCTTCCCCAAACTGCCTCTTCGCCATGATCCCCACACAGTCCATATTGCATCCAGGCCCACATTGAATACTTAATCTGCCAGCGAGCTACTTCTGCCCCTACAAGCCGTGCGTGTCTAGAATAGCAGACCAAACAAGGAGAGCCAACCATGTCCCGGGCAAGCCAGGCGACTTCACTGCTCCATACTTCCGAGACTTGTCTCACCGTCGCCTGTCAGTGGCTTCCAAAGGTTTTAAACGCGGATTCTGGAACCCTTGGCAGATGAGAAACATCAATTCCAACGGACTCGGAGAGAGCTTGTGTGAGTCTTGTCAAATTCGAAGGATGGGCCATGTCGAGGTATTTACCGAGCTCGCATACCTCAAAACAGGATCCCCCAGATTCCAAAGCAATGAAAGGGTCAATAACCATTGCGAAATAAATTGACAGTGCAGCAAGTACAGCGGTCTACTTAGTTATGCCGCTCTTTGGCGGCCATGCACCAAGTTCAGCGAAGGTATTTGTATGCCGCTCGCTCTGCAACGGCAAATATCCCAAAGCCAATTAATTCTGCAGCCATGGTATATTGGCTTCCTGGACACATGGGAGGCCCAAATCGCCTTCCCTTTGAGCCTATTTCACCGCTGCACTTGGCTTACCCGAAGGCGGCTTGGTCACAACTTCTGCTGTCCAATTATGGTGCGCACTTTTATGAAGAGGGAACGGTTGTTGAAGGGCCATATGAAGTCGTTTTCGGAGAAGACTGACCACTTGGGCGCCTCTTGCTGTTGCTGTTGCTGTTGTTGCTTTTACTGTCCGCCTCCCACTTCTCGCTTTTTCGCCTTCGCTTCTCGACATGATGAGGCAGCTGAGGAGAAGTGATTAGAGCCGACCCAGAGCTTTAGCTCCAGCCAAACTACGGCGCAATACATCTCATGATAGATATTCTACTCGACCATGGCGACACTTGGGGAATAGCGGCCCATCACCCAACGTTTCTACGAATAAGAATGAGGGCTCCGTATTTGACGTCTCCCCGGCCAAGAGCTTGAGCACAGCTGCATGGAAGGTTTCCGATTCCTCAATTTGCGGGGTCGTATCGGGTAAAGTCAGATCTCCCCTGACTGACTGTCACCCAAACAGGCGGTTGTCCAATTCTGCTGTAGCAACGCTGGTCAGACTGGCCTCCCACGTACGAGGGTGCGAGGGTGCGAGGGTGCTACTTCGTCTTTTGCTTCGCAAGTTAGGTACTAGTCAACTGTCAGGCAATCGTGTAGAGCATTCTGAGTAGGTCAAAAGAATCACTAGAATCTAAAAGGGGGAGAGAAAATAAACGAACTGCAAGAATCGCGTAGCCTTGATTCAGGCCAGCGATGCGTAACTGGAATGTATGTCTCCCCGATTGTTTGGCGGCCGTGGTACCGGCCCCGCCGGCGGCGGTCCGGTTAGGCGGGGGGGGCCTGGGGGGCCGTGGCAGACTCACAAAGGTCGACCAATGAATTGGGCAGGACGTTGACATGCACCCAAGTCCCAAGTCCAGGCCCCATGTACGAAATCCCCATGATCATCCTGCAGCTGCAGATGCCGAACATACAACGTGCCAATGATAACACAGACGAAATTTCCAAGCCGGCTTCCTGGTGAGCTCGACAATGGCTAGCCTGCCCATCCGAGATATTCTTTGGTGACGGCTCCCGACTCGCCGTAGCGTTGTGTATTCCCAAGACGCCGGTTCCAGTTACCGTGCAAAGCGACGGATGAATGGGCGGATGGGCGAGGCGAACGACCCTATTAGAGGCCGCCCCAGACCACACCGAAAGCTTGCAAACTTACAAAGCATAGCACAGCTTTCCCGTTTCTGTGCTTTTGCACCTTGGTTGAGGGTGGGATGGAGAGAGTATTCATTGGTCATCCACCTAAAACTGACACTAGCGAATATATGGAAAGCCTCACCTTTGCAAGTCCGGAGGCGGTTGTGTTACCTTTTACACCGAAAACCAAAAGAAATATAGGTTGCCAATCTTCGCACCTTTGTGCGCAGGATAAGTTCATATCCTAATACCCCGACAATTCCGCGTAACTACGGAGAGAAAATACAGGAGTAGCTCTATTTGAGTTTTGGCTTCACATCATACCGATCAGAGATTATAGTATTCTCAATCGAGGGAGTTACTTCGGCTCTGGCTGCCTGGCGGGAAGCTCTCTTGTCAAGGTGCAAGGTCGAGTCGTACTGGACACATCCCGGGTGAAAAAGGCACAAATTCAAGGCGACACAACTGTGGAGAGTCTACGCCCCGGAACCTAGTGGTGGGTCGGATGTCTCGCCATGTGCAACTCTATGATCAACGTAAGTGGTGTGTCGGCCGGCGCCTCGTCAAATTACTTAACTTGATCGTGACTATGGAGAAGAAATGTGAGGCGAACAACCGGCAGATCGATGGCAACGGACAGAGGTGACTGTTGATTTTGTATATCACAGGATGCTTGTCCAGGATGGCGCCTCTCACTTTCATATCAGCTTTGCCCCAAATGTGATCTCAGCACTCCATCCTTAAGACCCACTTGGTTTGACCATAGACATCGATTCGAGCCTCCTCATCACCCATTCACCTAGCACTCCGTTACCTAACATGACACGTTCCTCACCTTCATCATCTTCCTCGACCTCGCGCCGGACCATGCACTCAAGGGGCTCCACCACCACCATCCACGAAGAAAGGGAGTTGAAAGACTTTCCAAGACGTCCGAATAAATCCCTAGATGTCATAAAGTGGATAGCCGGCGCGCCTCGCGATACTCGCGGCGTCATGACAGTAGTGGCAACCACCTACAACGATAGCCATCGACACGGTCACTCCTACACGAAAGTGACGAGAGGCACCAAAGATTACTGGCGCACCGGCCCTCCTGACCGCAGGAGGTCGAGTCGGGACGAGTTCGATCGCAAAGACGATTATTGTCGTGGCCCCGATATCGTCCAGGATGAAGGATTACCTCCTCCTCCGCCTCTACGGTCTTTCGTCGGTGGTCACGACCCTAGGATGCAAATTCCAGTTGACCACTATAGACGCCCAGTGACAGCAGCTAGGCAGCAACCCTTCATCCAGCTCAACCGGAGTAAGGCTCGCCGACAGTCACATGATGACCACCAGAAGAAGTCAGGAAGAGGACATGTCCGGGTAGGGGAGGCTTGGCCAGAGCCACAATATGCACAATGAGAGGCCCGGGATTCCTAGTCATCCTCTTCTGTCTTTAGTTATCACGATTCTTGACGTTGGAATCTTCTGTGCTATTATTGTTGAAATCATGTACCAAGTTCCTTTGTCATTGGCGCAACGGGACTGCTCGGGACTGCTCAGAACTTGCCATGACCGATTGATATTGACGGGCGACAACGATTCTATTATGTCACATGAGAAGCAGTTAGTTTACTACTCAAAATGCCGAAGGGTAATCAACGAAACTTTCTACTGCCGCATTCAGCCGAAGATATCAAAGCCATCCAGATGTCCTAGGCAGGAGCTTATAAGCTCCTGATTACTCCTCCAACAGTCCAGATAACGGATGTCAATAGGGGGAAAGAAGTGTGAAAATGGAGGAACGTCCAGATATCCACTGCAAATGTTCCGCAATTGTTCCCCGTTGACGAATGTAGTGGGGCATATCAGGCAGCAAGGCCCCCCACCACCCCCCCGGGGTCGCCGATTTTGACGTAAATCGAGGGCCAAAGACGGCCGTTCTTCCTGTCAGTTGCCACCAACCACCTTTTTCCGCTCCAGTAGGTCGTGTACAGAAGAACCCGTCCTTTACTAATAGAGGTCCAAAATAATAATCCGAACTTTCAAGAGGGAGATCGTCACCGAGTTTTGACCTCATTGATAAGAAGGACGGTTTCTTTGTGCACGACTTAGCTAGGTGCAGAGGTTGCCTAGAAGTTGAATTTGCGGTGAAACAAAATAGGGCATATTCCCATGCTATGTCGCTTGTTTGATCTGGCCATATCTGTCCATCGCTCATCCAGCCAATCTCCGATGAAAATCATGCCTCGGCCTCGTTGATCCTGGTGAACAAACAGCCTTTGAACACTGAGCCGGCCAGGGCATGCCGACAGCATCATGCCTCACTTGTTAGTCTCAACGTCGCAAACAGCCACAGCTGCGCCACTGTGACGCCATTACACTGCGAGACCGCAACAGCAACAAGACTGCAACATGCCTGGGACTGCATAGCCATGCCTTGATTTTGGTGGCCTCAATTTTATTGATCCAATTGGAATGTGGCACGGTGGTACCTTTCGCAGATGGTTCGTCTGGTTTGACTGCATCTGACATGCCGATGCCTGACAGCAAAAATTTGATTCCTCCGAAATGCGGGTTGGATAACACGACCAATTATTGGCTGTTTCCAACAGTTCCCACCCTGAATCTGGATGTCTCAGCCCTGTAGAATTTACGACCCGGCAGTGACTCAACTGGCGCGAGCAATCCTGGGAACCCCACACTGCTGCCTTGCGAAGACGAGGCAGGCATGCAAGGTGTGCTTGGAAGGCAGTACTACGCAGGGTCGACTGGGGTTGGCCTCACGAGTGAATGCGCCGAGCAAGATGGATGGGAACTGTCCGCAATCGTTTGCCGGCTGGCTGCCTCACAGAGGCAACCGTTAACACCTACCTATATAAAACCCAACTCCTGCCTGCTTCATCATCTATTCATCCCGCTGAGGTTGCACTAGCTCATCCTACCATCTTTGCCCCTTCGCGCCTTCACATCCTCACATCTCACACTGCCCGCCCATATTGCCTCCTACTCCGGTGCGGTTGCAACTTTAGTAAATCAAGGTCATTGCCTAGGCCGTCGCCATGGACTCCCTACTTCGGAAACTGGCGCCAACAGCCGACGTGGATGGAGAAGTGGTCTCGCCGCAGCCGGTGCCACAGCTGGCCATGCTGGATTTCTTCTTCCCCGGATTCTCCAGCATCTCATCCGTTATCTCCAAGTATCTCGGAATCGACTTGAATGTTTACATTCCCCTTGCGCTCCTTTTCGGTGGCTTGACATTCCTCTGGCGCTATTTTAGCGAGTACCTCTGGGATTTGACACAAAGATATTTGATGAGCACGGTCGAGGTAAGATCGGGTCCGAACTTGCTAGTGCATGTTAGTGCTGGTGCTAATAGCCTTTCTTCTGCTGGCAGATCCGCACCGACGATGAAATATACAACATCATTATGACTTGGATCGCCAACCAGCACTTCTCTAAGGCCTCGCGTCGCTTTATCGTTAACACCAACCTCTCTTCTCGGTGTTGGTTTGTGCGTTGGAGGTCAAATGATGACGAAGATGACGACGACTACGACAATGCTGGGGAGATATCGGCCGAGAAACAACGGAAAACTCTCTCTTACACCCCGTCGTTCGGAACGCACACTTTCTTCTACCGGGGCCGGCTTCTCCTGTTCCGTCGATCCCGCGATCGAGAAAACCAGGGCTTTCTCATGGCCAGTGAAAGCGAAGAGATTTCTCTGTCATGCTTCGGCCGCAGCCCTTGGATTCTCAAGGAACTCCTCCTCGAGGCCAAAGTTGGCTACATGGCCAGGGACTCCAAGAAAACGCTCATCTACCGTGGTACCTCCAAGAGCGGCACGACCGAACCAACTTGGCAGCGTTGTCTGGCACGCAACTCGCGCCCCTTCTCCACCGTTATCCTGGACGAAAAGAGGAAGCAGGAATTCATCGATGACGTAGCCGACTACCTCAACCCCGCGACCCGGCGTTGGTACGCCAACAGGGGCATCCCTTACCGACGGGGATACCTACTCTACGGGCCCCCGGGCACCGGAAAGAGCTCCATTAGCCTCGCCCTCGCCGGTCACTTCAAGATGCGCATCTACATTGTCAGCCTGAGTTCCATCACTGCTAGTGAAGAGAATCTCGCCACCCTGTTTGCCGAGCTCCCGAGACGCTGCGTTGTGCTACTGGAAGACATTGACACCGCCGGCCTGACCCATACGCGTGAAGACACCGCCGCCGCACCGGTGGAGAGCAGCAGCTCTTCTGGCAAGTCAGGGGGCAAGCGTCGTGGGCGACGATCCCGAGAGGGGAGTGAGCCACAGCCGATCGGACGGCTGTCTCTCTCAGGCTTGTTGAACATCCTCGATGGCGTGGCATCTCAAGAAGGCCGCATTCTTATCATGACGACGAACCACATCGAAAAGCTCGACAAAGCGTTGATAAGGCCAGGAAGGGTTGACCTAATGCTTGAGTTTGGGCGCGCCAGCCGCGAGATATGTGTCTCTATCTTCAAGGCCATTTTCGCAACCCTGGAAGCCGACTTCGTCACCAAGCCGGATGATCCCAACGAGCAGAAGGCTGAGAAGGAGGCGAAGAAGGCTGAAGAGCAGGCCGGCGTGGATACCATGGCCCACGAGTTCGCCGCCCACATCCCGGAACACGAATTTAGTCCGGCCGAGATCCAGGGCTTCCTTCTGAAGCATAAGCGAGCCCCGGCTGAAGCAGTAGCCAAGGCATCCGAATTCGTGGTTGAGCTGCGCAAGCAGAAGAAGGAGGCGGAGCTGAAGGAGGCTGAGAAGAAGCGCCAGGAAGAGGCCGAGAAGGCAAAAAAGAAGGCGGAGGAGGAAAGGACAAAGGAGGGGGAAGAGTCGAACGAGAAGAAGGAAAAGGTCCAAGAGGCGGCGAAGAAGTTGTCAAAGAACAAGAAAAGGAGGAAGGCTGTCAAGGAAGATTCAGAGCCGAACCGTTCCGACTCTGAGTCGGGTTCGGGTTCGGGTTCGGGTTCAGATTCCGAATCAGGATCCGGGTCTGATTCAGATTCGGAAGGGCGGTCCAGCGGGACCGAGAGTAGTGTTGCGGAGCCTCGCACGCCAGGCGATTTGACTCCTGCCGTGGCCTTCGACAGCAAGGACGCAGAGGCACATGCCGACCTAGCCCCACAGCTTCTCGAGGTTGAGGCTTGACAGCATATAAAATGGGAGGAGTTGGGAGCATAGGCGGGATATCGCATTACTGGAGTCTCGGTTGCATCAATATTACACGGCTTATCTCTTTACTCCCACTGTGTCACTGTCTCGTAGGTGCATCTAATATGATCTCAATGGTGGACGACAAGATATACCTTTCTGCAGGAGACATGAAAATTCGACGCCTAAGAATTTACCAATGCTTTTCTTCCACAGACAGGCTAGCAGGCTAACAGCCTGGAAAGGCTGTACTCCGATCACAAGCCCGGGGAAGCGTCTTCTAATCCTTTGCCTCGTGTGCAACGTGAAACGTGGGGAGCCAAAGAACGTTCCTGAGGGCTTCGGGGATCAATTGTTGGGGGTGGGCTTTCCGTTTTGTGGCATGACGCAAGGCAACAGATTAAAGAACTGTGAAATGTTGAGGTGCGTCTGAAAATGGTGACTATCCCAAGGCGGCAGGTACAGGTACCACATACAAGGCATTGTGGCTGGAGAAATACAAGCGCAGGCCGCTTGAAACGGTAATTAGACCCCGCAATCAGTATGAACAAGAGCCAACATGCAGTTCCTTTCGTGCGGAACCAGGTGGTATTGCCGGGCCACTTGGCACTCTCTTATCGGTATCTGTACAAGCTGCGTTCT